>Ga0134127_10000952_pt1 | contig 22844 bp, 10 predicted proteins | sample KB31753_FD_96459 | JGI IMG/M metagenome (GOLD analysis project Ga0134127, IMG submission 96459) | Terrestrial soil microbial communities with excess Nitrogen fertilizer from Kellogg Biological Station, Michigan, USA - KB3-175-3 | ecosystem: Environmental > Terrestrial > Soil > Unclassified ... | reverse complement strand
TACCGGATCGTAATCCGAGCTGTTAGGGCGACCGCGCCCAAGGGGGCTTACGAAGCAAAGCTTGAGCTGAAAGCTTCAGCTACCGCGCAAGACAAGCAGAGAATTGAGGCCGAAAGGCTACTGTCGGAGGCCTATAAGTTGAGTGATCGAGGCGCCGCCGCTCTCGAGCCAACGGTCGAGAAGGCACAACAAGCACTGTCGCTCTGGCGCGGGTTAGGCGATCGCTATTGGGAAGCGTACACGCTCGGTCTCGTCGGGTACGTTTATATCAATGGCAACAAGCATGATCAGGCGATTGAATCTTACAATCAGGCGCTGGCGATCCGCCGCGAGGTGAAAGATCGGTATGGAGAAGCCAACACGCTCAACGGGCTGGCCTGGATCAATTTTCAGTTGAATCGCCATGAGAAAGCGATTGAATATTACGAGCAGGCGCTGCGGATATACCGCGAGCTAAAGAATAAATCTGGCGTCGCCTCGGCACACCTTGATCTCGGCTTCGAACATATTCAAATCGGTCGCTATGAGAAGGCGATTGAATACCTCGAGCCCTCGCTGGCGATCCGCCGTGAACTGAAGGATAGGCAAGGGGAAGCAGAGACGCTCTATAGGCTTGGTTTTGCTCATAATTGGCTTAGTCGCTTTGAGAAGGCGATTGAATACCTGGAGCAGGCGCTGGCGATCTATCGTGAACTGACGAATAGGCAATGGGAAGCAGATACGCTCAACGGTCTGGCCAGCTTTAATAACCGGCTCAGTCGCTATGAGAAAGCGATTGAATATTCGCAGCAAGCGCTCTCCATCGCCCGCGACCTAAAGTATCAATTTGGCATTACCTCTGCACTCAGCAACCTTGGTAGTGCCAACAGCAGTCTGGGCCGCTATGAGAAGTCAATTGAATACATGGAGCAGTCGCTGGCGACAGCCCGAGAAGCAAAAAATCGGCGCTCCGAATCAATGGCACTCAATTCCCTCGGCAACCAGTATCTGTTAACCAGTCGCATTGAGAAGGCGATTGAATATTACGAGCAGGCGCTGAGGATAGCCCGCGAGGTGAAATGGCAGCCAGCCGAAGGACGCACCCTCAATAATCTGGGCGTCGCCTATGCCAATCTGGAGCGCCACGAGAAAGCGATCGAATATTATGAGCAGGGGTTGAGGTTAGCTCGCGAGGTGAAGAATCGCATTAACGAAGGGAACATACTGAGCGGTCTGGGTAGTTCCTATCGCTCGCTGGGTCGCCTCAAAGAAGCCATCCGATTTCATGAACAGGCCGCATTTATTGCGCAGGAGGTGAAAGCAAAAGATAAAGAGGCAGACGCCCTGGAAGGACTGATGCTCGATTGGAAAAAACACAACCAGCCGCGACTCGCCATCTATTATGGTAAGCAGGCCGTGAATGTCTATCAGGAGATTCGCAGCAATATCCAGAGCCTCGACCGTGAATTGCAGCAGAGCTTCATCCAATCGAACGAAGAAACTTACCGTCAGCTGGCCGACCTGCTGATCGCGCAAGGCCGACTGCCCGAAGCCGAGCAGGTCATACGCATGCTCAAAGAAGAGGAGTATTTCGAATTCATCCGCCGCGACGAAGGCAATTCGCCCAAGGCTGCGAAAGCGGCGCTGACGCCGGAAGAAGCAGCGCTCGAAAAACGCTACCGTGAAATCGCCGACCAGATCGCGGAACTCGGCAATGAACGCGGAAAGCTCATCAACAATAACAACCGCACTGCTGAAGAAGAGCAGCGGCTTGCCAGGATTGACGCCGACCTGGTCGTCGCCGGCAATGCCTTTCAAAAGTTTCTATCTCAACTCGAAACAGAGTTGAGCCCGTCTTCCGAATCCAGCGCTAAGACCTACGCCCTGCGCGAGTCGCAGGGATTGATGGAAGACCTGCGCGAACTGGGCAAAGGCGTGGTCGCGCTGTACACACTGGTCGGCGAAGACAAATACCGCGTGATTCTGACGACCGCCGATTTCCAGAAAGGCTACGAGTATCCGATCAAATCAGCAGACCTCAACCGCAAGGTGCTGGAATTTCGTGACGTGTTGCAAAACCCGAAGCTTGATCCTCTGCCACTCGCGCGAGATCTGTACACCATTCTCCTCGGCCCAGTAGCAAAAGATCTGGAGAAGGCAAAAGCCCAGACGCTGATGTGGTCTTTGGATGGCGTACTGCGTTACCTGCCGGTGTCGGCCTTGCATGATGGTAGGCAATACGTAGTTGAACGCTACCGGAACGTAGTCTTCACTCCGGCGAGTCAGGCCCGATTGAAAGATGTACCTGCCCAGAGCTGGAATGCGCTTGGGCTCGGCGTGACCAAAGCGCACGGCGAGCGGATTCCTGCTCTGCCCGGCGTGCTCGACGAAATGCGCGGAATCATTCGTGAAGGATCGGCGAACACTACCGGAGTGCTTCCGGGCGTAGTGAAACTCGACGAACAGTTCACACAGGAAGCGATGCTTGCGGAATTGAGGAAGCGCCATAAGGTCGTGCACATCGCTTCACACTTTCAGTTCTCACCGGGCAATGAAACCAACTCCGCGCTGCTGCTCGGTGATGGTACTTTCCTGAGCCTCGCTCAGATCAAAGCGTTGCCGAATGTCTTCGGCGGCGTCGAACTGTTGACGCTCAGTGCGTGCAACACGGCGACCGGAGGCACGGGCAACGGCAAAGAGGTGGAAGGCTTTGGCGTGCTGGCGCAGCGTCAGGGCGCGAAGGCTGTAGTGGCATCGCTATGGCCTGTGGCGGATCGCTCGACGAAGCTGTTGATGCAGGAGTTCTACAGATCGAGAGAGGCTCAATCGGGCACGAAGATAGAGGCATTGCGCCAGGCGCAGTTGAAGCTGCTGCGCGGCCAAACGGCTCCCGAAGCAGTGGATCAACAGAGCCGTCACATAATCCACGAGGATGAAAAACCGGGCGCGGCCGCTCGTCCTCTATTCAAAGTAGATGCGAAAGCGCGGTATGCGCACCCGTATTTCTGGGCGCCGTTCATTCTGATCGGCAACTGGAGATGACATGACTAAGTCTTTTGCGGTTGTGCTCGTGATTTCCTGCCTGTGGCTCGGAGTCTCTGCGCAGGTTACCCAGGAGCCGCGGAAACTCGAGCCCAGCCGGCCCCTCGATCGCGCGATCGCGGGCAGCCAATCGCATATCTATCGGATCGAGCTTGGAGCCGGTCAATTCGTGCGCCTGATCCTGGTTCGACCGACAAGTCCAGAGATACGACTCGGCGCAGAAAACTCCAATATTCCGTGGAATCACTGCAACGCTCGAGTGATGATCGTCGTTCCCCAACAGACGTTTACCACAAGCGATCCGTGATCCCTGGATCACTTTTCACCGAACTCGATCACCACTGGTATTGGCCTGGCTCAGCATCAGGAACCCACCTCTACGCTTGATTCGTCCACTTCTGGCAAAGCTAGACTCTGTCCAGTAAACTGCCACGGTCGCATCTGGCGTAACTTTCAATCTCTCAAAACAAAAGGACAACCTCTTTGCTGACTATCAAAACCTGGATCTTTGTTTTACTGGGGGCTTCGACAGTCTTTTATTTGTGGACTTGGCTTTCAGCGATTCGTCGCCGCCAAAGCTCTGAACCAGCGACGCCGACCCCGCTCGACGCGGGGATCGGATTCGTGACGAATTTTTTCGACACGCTGGGTATTGGTTCCTTTGCCACCACGACTTCGATGTACAAGCTTTTGAAACACGTGCGCGACGAAGTGATACCGGGCACCCTCAACGTCGGTCACACTCTGCCTGCGATTACACAAGCGTTTATCTACATCGCGATTGTCGAAGTAGACATGATAACCCTGGCTTCCTTGATCGCCGCGGCGGTCCTGGGCATGTGGCTCGGAGCCGGCGTCGTCGCCAGGTTGCCGCGCCGCGCCATTCAAATCGGAATGGGAGTAGCGCTGCTGGTGGCGGCCTGTCTGACGTTGATGACGATCTACAACAAACAGGCCGGGGGTGGCGAAGCCCTGGCATTAACCGGTGGATTGTTAGCGATCGGCATCATCGGAAACTTCATGCTGGGATCGTTGATGTCGCTGGGGATCGGGCTGTACGGTCCATGCTTGATCATGATCAGCTTGCTGGGGATGAATCCGAAAGCCGCGTTTCCGATAATGATGGGTTCGTGTGCCTTCCTGATGCCAGTTGGCTGCACGCGATTCATTCTCAGAGAACGCTACAATTTGCGGGCGGCGCTGGGACTCGCTTTAGGTGGGATTCCGGCAGTGTTGCTGGCGGCGTTCATAGTGAAATCACTTGATCTGTACTACGTCCGCTGGCTGGTCGTGATTGTCGTGATCTACACCGCGCTCGCGTTGTTACGCTCGGCGTGGTTGGAACGCCGGGTTAACAGCGTTCAGCGGGCCGAGGCATAGCGGATTGTATAGGAACGGCAAGATTGAGCGGGAACTACCGGGAGTAATCAAATGCGAATCACGGGAATCAATGTCTATCGAGTCGAGTTGCCGCTGCACGAGGGCAGTTACAAATGGTCGGGAGGCAGAAGCGTCGAGGTCTTTGATTCGACAGTGGTCGAACTACAGACCGACTCGGGGATCAGTGGCTTTGGCGAAGTCTGCCCGCTCGGTCCTGCTTACTTGCCCGCCTATGCCGCCGGCGCGAGGACGGGCATAGCCGAACTGGCGCCTCATCTTATCGGCGTCGATCCAACGGAACTAAGCCTGGTTAATCAGCGCATGGATCAATCATTGCGCGGTCATCCTTATGTAAAGTCGGCGCTTGATATGGCGTGTTGGGACATTCTCGGCAAAGCATGCGGGCAACCTGTAGCGACGTTGCTGGGCGGACGCTACGGCGAAGACTTTGCGCTCTACAGAGCGATCTCCCAGGATACGCCGCAGCGTATGGCCGCGAACGTCGACAAGTACCGGTCAGAAGGCTATACGAAATTTCAGCTAAAATCCGGGAGTGATGTTGAGACTGACGTCGAGCGTATTCATGCCGTTGCTTCTGAGTTGCAGCCGGGCGACGTGCTTGTGGCCGATGCTAACTGCGGCTGGACCCAGCATCAGGCGATCTGTGTCGCCGCCGGCGTCCGCGATGTGAATGTTTACATCGAACAGCCTTGCCTGAGTTACGAAGAGTGTCTGGTCGTGCGCCGCCACACCGACCGCCCGTTCATTCTCGATGAAGTGATTGACGATTTGAAGACGGTCGTGCGCGGCTACGGCGACCAGGCAATGGATGTAATCAACCTTAAAATCTCGAAGGTCGGCGGACTCACCAAAGCGAGACAGATTCGTGATTTGTGTGTTTCGCTTGGTATTGCGATGACCATTGAAGACACCTGGGGTGGGGATATCGTCACCGCTGCGATTGCACACCTGGCGCACAGTACTCCGCCGGAGTACCTTTTCTCAGCGACCGACTTCAATAGTTATGTGACAGTCAGTATTGCCACGGGAGCGCCCGAACGCCGGCGCGGGAGGCTGGCGGCCTCGTCGCAGCCCGGGCTCGGAATCGAGCCACGCCGGGAAGTGTTGGGCGAACCGGTATTCTCGATGAGATGAATTGAATGATGCCGGTCAGGATAAACCGGCCCGTTTCCGTGGTGTTCTGAAAAAGCGCCCGTCCGTGATTCTTCTATGAGGGGATTCGGCCGCTGTTTGCGCTATAAGAGATAGCGAGGCAGTTTGCGGGTCTGAGCCGGTGGGTTTCCAGTTATTTAATTGCGGCTCGCACTTCTTGCAGGAGGAAGAGTTGTGAGGAAATACGTTTGGCTTTTTGCTGGCTACTTATTACTTCTCCACCCAATCGCGCCGGCGCAGGACGAAGGGGCTACGAGAAAGTTGTGGGACACCGCGTTCATCGACCAGCCGAAGCGCCCGGCAGCTGCCTCAGCCAAGCGCAGATACCGGATCGCGACCCCCAACGTCCCGCCGGATCGAGTGGCAAGTGACACCGTCGTCGGAGTAACGCTCTGGCGGTTGAGGCCTACCAAGGCTTCGGATACCGGAGAGAGAATTCTAGTTCAAGAGGGAGCTGGTTCCGTCGACTGGATACCAGAACGCGTGGAAGCCGAAACCAAACTGACCGCGGGCACGCGGGTGCGTCTGAGCGTAGAAGCCGCGCGTACGGGCTACCTGTACGTAATAGACCGCGAACAGTATGCGGACGGTTCGCTTGGCGAACCGTATTTGATTTTCCCGACTACGCGCACGAACGCCGGTAATAATGAGGTGAAAGCCGGGCGCATCATCGAGATTCCAACTCAGGACGACAGCCCGCCTTTCTTCACTCTTAAGCCGAGCCGTTCTGATCAGGTGAGTGAGCTCATAAGCGTGCTGGTGAGCCCAACGCGTCTGGACGGTCTGACCATCGGTGAAAAGACGCAAAAGCTCTCGGTCGAGCAGGTGGCTGCGTGGGAGAAGTCCTGGGGAGGCACGATCGGAAGACTCGAGATGCAAAACGGTGCCGGCAAGCCCTGGACCCGACAGGAGAGAGAAGCTGGCGCTGATGCGACACGATCTTTGAGCCAGGATGAGCCGGCGCCTCAAACCCTGTTCTATAAGCCGGAGGCGAAGTCGGGACAACCAGTGATGGTAAATGTCGCGCTTCGCTATGGACGCCCGGGGTCTGCTGCCCGAACCCGCCGCCGCAAGTGATCAGAGGGTGAATACGATTTGATCCGTGAATTCCCCAACCGCCAGAGACTGCGTAAAAAAGTCCCGTAATACCCCCAACTGAAGTTGGGGGTCTGGAGTTTGGACATTTCGCTCGCCAAATTCAACAATGCAACAAAGGATAACCGCGTAGCGGTGTCCTCTCGATAGTTTGTGGGTTTGGCGGTGCCGTGGGCCGCGTAGCGGTTACCTGTTTACGTTGTAAATCGATTCTGGACGCGCGGAGGTAACCGCTACGCGGCCCACGGGCACCGCCAAACCCACAAACTATCGAGAGGACACCGCTACGCGGTTATCACCGCAGACTATACAGTCTGCGGATTACCCCCAACTGAAGTTGGGCGTATTACTGGAGTTTTCACAACACATGCGGTCCGCACGTTGACTGGCGAGACATATCACTGATAGGTTCGCTTATTCATTGCTTATCAGAAGAAAGCAGTGATTCGCGGTTCCTCCCCCCTGCGCCAACGTGGACGTGGGCGCTTACCTCATCCGTAAGAGGAGGGTTTGTATGGCTCAGGCATCACTGATACAACGAGCAACAGGGGAGTTCTTTGGAACTTTTTGGCTGGTGTTTGGCGGTTGTGGGAGCGCCGTGCTGGCTGCCGGTGTTCCCACTCTCGGCATCGGATTCGCCGGTGTTTCGCTGGCGTTCGGGCTGACTGTGTTGACGATGGCGTATGCGATTGGCCACATCTCCGGGTGTCATCTGAACCCCGCCGTGTCTGTAGGCCTGGTCGTAGGCAAGCGGTTTCCCGCTTCCGATTTGTTGCCGTATATCGTCGCACAGGTCGTGGGTGCAATTGCCGGAGCCGGGGTGCTCTACGTAATCGCCCGTGGTAAGGCAGGCTTTGATTTGGCAGGTGGGTTTGCCTCGAATGGATATGATACCCATTCGCCCGGCGGCTATACCCTTGTCGCTTGTTTCGTAGCCGAGGTCGTGCTGACCTTCTTCTTTTTGATGGTTATCCTGGGTGCTACCGATTCGCGCGCACCTGGAGGATTCGCTCCCATCGCGATTGGATTCTGTTTGACATTGATTCACCTCATTAGCATTCCCGTAACCAACACCTCGGTTAACCCGGCGCGGAGCACCGGGCCGGCGATATTTGCCGGTGGTGGGTATTTGTCACAACTCTGGTTGTTTTGGGTGGCGCCCATAATTGGGGCCGCGATTGCCGGGGTGGTTTATCCTTTGGTCGCTGGAAGGCCTACGGAAGTCGTTGAACGTTGACAAAAACGGAATCGCTCAGCCCGAGTTGATCGTGATCCCCGCCGGTGACTTCTTGATGGGTTGCGACACCGGAGCGAAGAACGAACAGCCTGTGCATCGGGTCTTTGTCGAAGAGTTTGCGATTGGCCGTGTCGCGATTACGAACCGGCTGTATCAATTCTTCATTGCGGATACCGGGCATCAAGCGCCGCCCAGTTGGATCGACCCGCGTTTCAACGATCCCGATCAGCCGGTCACCAGTGTGAGCTGGTTCGATGCGGTTGCCTACTGCGGATGGCTGTCAGAGAAAACCGGCAGCCTCTATCGTCTCCCGACAGAAGCAGAGTGGGAGCGCGCCGCGCGGGGAGGACTCGAGGGCAATTTATACACCTGGGGCGATGAGATGCCCCAGCTTCAACCTGATTACCCGACTCTCTGGTTGAATGGTCCGGAGCGAGTCGGTCAGCGGCCGGCGAACGGTTTCGGACTTCATGACATCTCGGAAAACGTGCACGAGTGGTGCTCGGATTGGTTCGACGACAGCTACTACGCCGCCTCTCCGCCGCGCAATCCACAAGGCCCGGCGACCGGAGCGCGGCGAGCATCGCGAGGCGGGTCCTGGCGGCATCAGATCAAAATCACTCGCGTTGCCGCGCGCAGCAGCATCCCGCCGGAATTCAGGTACAGCGACTACGGCTTTCGCTGTGCGATGAGCGCGTGATGTTGAGATACAGGTTACGCAGGGCATCAGAGTGGTCTGATAACCGTTGACAGGTGCGCGCCGCTTAAATAGTATCATCGCGGACGCTGATAGATCGCTGGACATTGTGTGCGATCAAGCTCACTCTCTCAGGGTTGAGAATACTCATCGGCTACCAGCTTCAACTATCTAATCCTCACGTTAGCCAAGGGTCTGCCTGCATCCAGGAGGCAGCCAGGGGCAGTGTGCGTCACGGAGACTCCAACGAGGCACGATATGCTTAATCAGAAAACGAGCGCGACTTCTTTTGATACAGCTCCCCTATTGCAGGCACTAAGGGCTTTAAAAAAGGGGGACTTTGCGGCCCGCCTTGACGGAGATTCGACCGGCGTCAGCAGGGAAATCGCCGAGGCCTTCAACGATATCGTCGAGCTTAATAAGAGCCTTGCGAGCGAGCTCGAGCGGGTCAGCGGAGCCGCCGGCTCCGATCGAAAGGTCACGCGAAATAAAAAGCTGCCCCCGGCAAAAGGCGCCTGGGCAAAGTCCTTCAAGTGTGTGAACGACATAGTAGATCACATGGCTGAACAGTCTGCGCGCGGATCGGACGAAAGATTAGCCTCGGAGTCGGCTATCAATAGAGAACTGCTCAAGACCGTCTCTGCGTTGAAGGGTGGCGACTTTTCGGTGCGTTTGCCGGAATTCTGGATCGGCGTTCCGGGGAAGATCGCTGACACGCTTAACGACGTGATTAGTAAAAATGAGAGGTTGACGAAGGAACTGGGGCGGGTGAGCAGAGTGGTCGGAAAGGACGGACGAATCTCTCAACGTGCGGCGTTGCCGTCGTCTGATGGCTCCTGGGGCAGTTTGATTGATTCAGTCAACACGCTGATCGACGACATGGCGCGTCCGACCACCGAAATGGCACGAGTTATCGGCGCAGTGGCGAACGGCGATCTTTCACAAACGATGGCCCTGGAAGTCGATGGCCGGCCTTTGAAAGGCGAGTTCCTCCGATCGGTAAGACTGGTAAATGCAATGGTCGGTCAGCTTGGCTCCTTCGCCTCCGAAGTGACCCGCGTCGCGAGAGAAGTGGGCACGGAAGGAAAGCTTGGTGGCGAAGCGAAGGTGAAGGGCGTCGCGGGCACCTGGAAGGACCTGACCGACAGCGTCAACTCGATGGCTGGAAACCTTACGGCCCAGGTTCGCAACATCGCCGAAGTCACAACCGCGGTCGCCAGAGGAGATCTTTCCAAGAAAATTACGGTCGATGTGCGCGGAGAAATCCTGGAGCTCAAGAACACGATCAACACGATGGTGGATCAGCTCAATGCGTTCGCGTCAGAGGTAACGCGTGTCGCGAGAGAAGTGGGAACGGAAGGCAAGCTTGGCGGACAAGCACAGGTGCCCGATGTGGCCGGCACCTGGAAGGACCTCACCGACAACGTTAACTCGATGGCGGGCAATCTGACCGGCCAGGTTCGAAACATTGCCGAAGTGACGACCGCTGTGGCCAACGGAGCCCTCTCAAAGAAAATCACGGTAGACGTCAAGGGCGAGATTCTGGAACTAAAGAACACGATCAACCGAATGGTGGATCAGCTTAACTCCTTCGCATCGGAAGTGACTCGCGTCGCAAGGGAAGTCGGCACCGAAGGAAAACTCGGAGGCCAGGCGCAAGTCCGCGGCGTTGCCGGCACCTGGAAGGACCTGACCGACAACGTAAATTCGATGGCTGGCAACCTGACTGGTCAGGTGCGAAACATCGCCGAGGTCACCACTGCGGTGGCCAACGGCGATCTTTCGAAGAAGATCACAGTCGACGTTAAGGGAGAGATACTCGAGCTCAAGAACACAATCAATCGGATGGTGGATCAGCTCAACTCGTTCGCGTCGGAAGTGACTCGCGTGGCGAGAGAGGTTGGAACGGAGGGTAAGCTTGGCGGTCAAGCCGAGGTGCCGGGGGTCGCCGGCACGTGGAAGGACCTCACCGACAACGTCAACTTTATGGCCGGCAATCTGACGGCCCAGGTTCGCAACATCGCCGAAGTCAGCACGGCGGTGGCCAAAGGCGACCTCTCCAAGAAGATCACTGTAGACGTCAGAGGCGAAATCCTGGAACTCAAGAACACTATCAACGTGATGGTTGACCAGCTGAACTCTTTCGCGTCCGAGGTTACCCGCGTGGCTCGCGAGGTCGGGACCGAGGGTAAGCTCGGCGGGCAGGCCGATGTTCGCGGAGTCGGCGGAACGTGGAAAGACCTCACCGACAGCGTCAATTCGATGGCTGGAAACCTTACCGCCCAGGTTCGCAACATCGCCGAGGTGACCACCGCGGTCGCCAAGGGCGATCTCTCAAAGAAGATTACCGTAGACGTGAAGGGCGAGATTCTGGAACTGAAGAACACTATCAACGTGATGGTTGACCAACTCAACGCGTTTGCCTCGGAAGTGACCCGCGTGGCCAGGGAAGTGGGAACCGAAGGTAAGCTGGGCGGCCAGGCGATAGTGCCTGACGTGGCCGGCACCTGGAAGGACCTCACGGACAACGTGAACTCGATGGCCGGTAACCTCACCGGCCAGGTGCGAAATATCGCCGACGTTACCACAGCGGTGGCGAACGGCGACCTTTCCAAAAAGATCACTGTCGATGTGAAGGGTGAGATTCTGGAATTGAAAAACACCATCAACCGAATGGTGGATCAGCTCAATTCGTTTGCGTCGGAAGTGACCCGCGTCGCAAGAGAAGTAGGTACCGATGGCAAGCTCGGCGGTCAGGCAGATGTCCGAGGGGTCGGAGGAACCTGGAAGGATCTTACGGACAGCGTCAACTCCATGGCCGGAAATCTGACCGGCCAGGTGCGCAACATCGCCGAAGTCACAACCGCTGTGGCTAACGGCGATCTGTCAAAGAAGATCACCGTCGACGTGAAGGGTGAGATCCTCGAGCTCAAGAACACCATCAATCGGATGGTGGACCAGCTCAACTCGTTCGCTTCGGAAGTAACACGCGTGGCCAGAGAGGTGGGAACCGAAGGGAAGCTCGGCGGTCAGGCCCAGGTGCCCGGAGTCGCCGGAACCTGGAAGGACCTCACCGACAACGTCAACTTCATGACCGGCAACCTTACCGCTCAGGTTCGAAACATCGCCGACGTCACCACGGCGGTAGCCAACGGGGACCTTTCGAAGAAGATAACGGTCGATGTGAAGGGAGAGATTCTCGAGCTGAAAAACACCATCAACCGGATGGTCGATCAGCTTAATGCATTCGCTTCGGAAGTGACTCGTGTAGCGCGCGAAGTCGGAACTGAGGGCAAGCTCGGAGGCCAGGCGCAAGTGGCCGACGTCGCAGGCACCTGGAAGGACCTGACCGACAACGTGAACTTCATGGCGGGCAACCTGACCGTGCAGCTTCGCGATATGTCCAAGGTGGCAACGGCGATCGCCAACGGCGACCTTACCCAAAAGATCACCGTGGACGTTCGAGGCGAGATTCTTCAGATAAAAGAAGTGATCAACGTGATGGTGGATCAGCTCAATGCATTCGCGTCGGAGGTGACGCGCGTGGCGCGCGAGGTGGGCACTGAAGGCAAGCTGGGCGGTCAGGCAGAGGTGCGAGGCGTCGCCGGAACCTGGAAGGATCTGACTGACAACGTCAACTTCATGGCCAGCAACCTGACCGCTCAAGTCCGAAACATTGCAGACGTTACCACGGCGGTAGCCAACGGCGATCTTTCCAAGAAGATAACCGTCGACGTCAAAGGCGAGATTCTCGAGCTCAAAAACACTATCAACGTCATGGTTGACCAGCTCAACTCATTTGCCTCGGAGGTCACTCGGGTGGCGCGCGAGGTCGGCACCGAGGGCAAGCTCGGAGGACAGGCAGATGTAAAGGATGTAGCCGGTACCTGGAAAGACCTGACCGACAACGTGAACTTCATGGCCGGCAACTTGACCGGTCAGGTGCGCGGTATCGCGCAGGTCGTTACTGCGGTCGCCAACGGCGAATTGAACCGCAAGCTGACGATCGAGTCCAAAGGCGAGATTGCCGAGCTGGCAGACACGATCAACGCCATGACCGATACGCTGGCGACCTTCGCCGATCAGGTAACTACCGTGGCGCGCGAGGTGGGAGTCGAAGGCAAGCTCGGCGGACAAGCGAACGTGCCCGGTGCTTACGGCACGTGGAGAGATTTGACGGACAACGTGAATCAGCTGGCGGCCAATCTGACTACTCAGGTGCGAGCTATTGCCGAGGTGTCCACAGCCGTTACACAGGGCGACTTGACCAGATCCATCGCGGTGGAAGCGCAAGGCGAGGTCGCGGCGCTCAAAGACAATATCAACGAGATGATCCGCAATCTCAGGGACACCACTCTGAAGAACACCGAACAGGATTGGCTCAAGACCAACCTGGCTCGGTTCACTGGAATGCTGCAGGGACAGCGCGACATGACGACGGTGGCGAACCTGATTCTTTCGGATCTTGCGCCGCTGGTTGATGCGCAACAGGGTGTCTTCTACGTCAACCAATCGCAGGAGGATGGGCAGCCGATAATGAGGCTGCTCGGCGGCTACGCTTACTCGAATCGCAAGAATCTTTCAAATGAGTTCAGGCAGGGCGAAGGGCTTGTGGGCCAATGCGTTCTGGAGAAGAAGCGCATTCTGCTGACTAAAGTTCCAAACGACTACATCTACATCAACTCCGGTCTTGGAGAAGCACCGCCTCTGAACATCATTGTGCTGCCGGTGCTATTCGAGGAGGAGGTCAAGGCGGTAATTGAACTGGCGTCGTTCAACCGCTTCAGCGACATTCACTTGACCTTCCTGAATACGCTGACTGAGAGCATCGGGATCGTGCTCAACACCATCGAAGCGAATACCCGCACGGAGCGTCTGTTGATGCAATCGCAATCGCTGGCGTCCGAGCTACAGAGCCAGCAGGACGAGCTCAAGAAGACAAACGAGCGGCTCGAGCAACAGGCCCTCACTCTCCGCGAGTCCGAAGAGCGGCTGCGGAATCAGCAGGAAGAGCTTCGAAACACAAACGAAGAGTTAAGTGAAAAGGCGACGCTGCTTGCCGCGCAGAAGTCGGAGGTCGAGGCGAAGAATCGGGAGGTCGAGGAGGCGCGCTGGGAAATGGAAGAGAAAGCCGAACAGCTTGCGCTTACCTCGAAATACAAGTCCGAGTTCCTTGCCAATATGTCTCACGAGCTGCGAACGCCGCTCAACAGCATGTTGATCCTCTCGCGACAGCTGGCGGAGAATAGTGAAGGCGCGCTGACCCCGAGGCAGGTCCAATTCGCCGAGACGATTCACTCGTCGGGGAACGACCTGCTTTCGCTGATCAATGACATCCTCGATCTTTCGAAGGTCGAGTCCGGGATGATGGCGGTCGAAATCAGCGAGGTGCCGTTCACCGACGTCACCGAACAGATGAATCGCAGCTTCTATCAGCTTGGTCAGGACAAGGGATTGGAGTTTGCGATCGAGATCGAGCCGAATTTGCCTCCCTTTATTCTGACCGATCAAAAGCGTCTGCAACAGATTCTCAAGAACCTGCTGTCGAATGCGTTCAAGTTCACTGAGAAGGGTCGAGTCTCGCTTCACATAAAGGCTGTCGAACGACGTGGGCACTTTGGCCTCGAGAGCCTGAATCAGGCCGAGATGATCATAGGGTTTTCGGTGGTCGATACCGGCATCGGGATTCCCGCAGACAAGCAGCAGATAATCTTCGAGGCGTTCCAACAGGCGGACGGCACGACCAGCAGGAAATACGGCGGGACGGGTTTAGGGCTTTCGATCAGCCGCGAAATAGCGCGTCTGCTGGGCGGCGAGATCCGCGTTGCCAGCGTCGCGGGAGAGGGCAGCACCTTTACCCTGTATCTGCCCAGGGTGCATAAGGCTTCGGTAGCGAGCTCGCAGCAATCTTATCCTCGAACAAGAGCTGCCGGCTCGAGCCCGCTGCTGTCACTCGCAACATCGTATCCAACCGTCGAGTACAACGAGGTGTTCGAGATCGACGACGATCGCGGCCGCATAGAGCCTGGCGAGCGATTGGTATTGATCATCGAAGACGACCCGTTGTTTGCCCAGGTCGTACTGGATCTCGCGCACGAGAAGGGCTTTAAGGGGCTGGTGGCCGCGCGTGGGGATGTCGCGCTCGCCCTGGCGCGCAAGCACAAACCTGACGCCATAACCCTGGACATAAAGCTTCCCGACCAGGAGGGCTGGACCGTGCTCGATCGCTTGAAGCACGATTCGGAAACAAGCCACATCCCGGTGCACGTGATCACTGCTTACGAGCAGCAGCGGCAGCCTCGCGCGTTCGGAGCATTTCTGCATTTGCAGAAGCCGGTGTCGCGCGAGCAGCTTGCGGACGCGTTCGACCAGATCGCCGCGTTTGCCGAGCGGGCAATGAGAAGGCTGCTGGTGGTTGAGGACGACGACGCTCAGCGCATGAGCATAGTCGAGTTGATAGGCGGAGGTGATGTGGAGACAACCGACGTGGCGACCGCTGCGGAAGCCCTCGAGGCGCTTCAGAATGATCAATTCGATTGCATGGTGGTGGATCTGAAGCTGCCGGATATGAGCGGGTTTGACTTGATCGACAAGATTCAAAAGGAACTCGGCCTGAACGATCTTCCGATAATCGTCTACACCGGAAAGGATCTCACGGAAAAGGAAGAGCTCCAGCTGAGGCAGGTGGCGGATGCCATTGTGGTTAAGGAAGCTAACTCCCCCGAACGCCTTTTGGCTGAGACTGCCCTGTTCCTTCATCGCGTGGAGGCGAATATGCCTGAACCGAAACGGCGGATGCTCCAACAGGTGATGCGACAGGATCCGATGCTGACGGGTAGAAAGGTGTTGATCGTGGACGACGATGTCCGCAATATTTTTGCCCTTTCAAGCACACTTGAGAGTTATCAAATGGAGGTCCTCTATGCTGAGGACGGACGTGAAGGCGTCAAGCTTTTGCAGCAGAATCCTGATATCGACGTGGTGTTGATGGACATTATGATGCCGGAGATGGACGGATATGAGACGATGCAGGCGATCCGCAAGATAGACAGCTTCGCAAATCTTCCGATCATTGCGTTGACAGCCAAGGCGATGAAGGCAGATCGCGAGAAGTGCATCGAGGCGGGAGCTTCTGACTATATCTCCAAGCCGCTGGACATAGACCAGTTGCTATCGATGTTGCGAGTCTGGTTATACGGCCGCAACGCAGCGAGGGCATGAGCGAAACAGAGAAAAACTCAAGGCTGGAAGAGTTAGAGACCGATTTGCTGCTGGAGGCGGTGAATCGTTACTACGGCTATGACTTCCGCGATTACGACCCGGTGGCGGTCAAGCGTAGAATCCGCGAATGCATGCTTGCGGGACGCATCTCGACCATTTCAAGGTTTCAAGACAGGTTGCTACGCCAACCTGCTTTCCTGGAACGGTTCCTGGGGGGGTTCTCGAGCGCCGCTCTCTCGATGTTCTCCGACGCAGCCTTTTATCGCGTTTTTCGAATGAAAGTTGTTCCCTATCTCAGAACGTATCCTTTCATTCGCGTCTGGCACGTTGGGTGTTCGACGGGGGAGGATGTCTATTCAATGGCCGTCCTCCTTCAAGAGGAGGGTTTGTATCAGCGATCTCGGATCTACGCCACTGATCTCAGTGAAGAAGCAATCAGACAGGCCCGCGTCGGAGGCTTCCGTTCGTCGTTTGCAGATCAATATTCCACCAATTATCAGAAGGCCGGCGGATCCCGGTCTCTCCTGGAGCACTTCAACAGGAAAGGCAAACGGATGCTGATCGAGCCTTCGCTCAAGAAGAACATCGTCTTTTCACAACATAACCTTGCGACCGATGGCTCGTTCAACGAGTTTCAAGTCATCGTTTGTCGCGGCATACTTGGGAGCTTTAATTACCGGTTGCGAGAACGCGCGGGCAAGTTGATTTATGATAGCCTAAGCCGGTTTGGAATTCTGGCGCTGGGACCGGGAGAATCACTTGATGCGATGCCCTACGAAGACCATTATGCGCTCCTGGACGAAGAAAGCCGGCTTTACCAAAAACAAAGATCATTTGTTATTTCCAGATTAGAAGCTCTTGAAAGGAAGAAAGGCTAGCTTGTCGAGCGTTAAAGGTTATGCAGACTGATTCTTCCCAGGTCAACATCCTGATGGTCGATGACAATGAGAGCAATCTGCTTGCGCTCGAGACCATTCTGCAGGGCCCCGACCGGAACCTTGTGCGAGCGGCTTCCGGCGAAGCCGCGCTGCAGTATCTGCTCCACAATGAGGCCGCAGTCATACTTCTCGACGTACGCATGCCGGGGATAAGCGGACTGGAGACGGCCGAGTTGATACGCGGCAGCAAGAAGACGCGCGACTTGCCGATTATTTTTTTGACCGCCTACGACCGCCCCGACCGAGGGGACCTCTCGCGCGGCTATTCCCTCGGCGCTGTTGACTACATCGTCAAACCTCTGGACGCGGAGGCCCTGAAGTCCAAGGTGGCGGTCTTTGTCGAGCTCTACAAGAAGACAGAGCAAGTGAAACAACAGGCAGCGCTGCTGCACGAGAAGAATATCCAGTTAGAGATCGCCAATTTCGAACGCCTGGGTAAGCTTGTCGAGCTCGGGAAGCGGCTGACCGCCGAGCGTGACCCCGATACGCTTCTACAGCTGGTGTGCGAAGTGGCCGCCGACATCCTGGCTGCTCAAGAAGCTTATGTAATTGTGGAAACCGGCGCCACAGTCAGACATTCGGTGTGTGAAGTATCCGATGACAGCGTGGCGAGCCCCTCCTCAAAAAGACTTGTCGATCAGAACGAGTTTAGCTCATTTTCTTCGAAGTCCGGGCCCGTTCGCGTGTCAACCATCGAAACAACTGAAGATGCTTCCAATGCGCCCCCGCTAGGCCCCCTGCTCTCAGTCCCGCTCTCATTGCTGGCTGAGACGATTGGGTGGTTGTACCTGGTGAGGAAACCAGATGCGCCCGAATTCAGCGAGGCGGATGAGCGGCTGGCTCTCATGCTTGCAGGCCAGCTGGCAGTGGCCTATGAAAATGCGCGGCTATACGATGAATCGCGCATGCACGGTGCAAAACTGCTTGCCGAGGTGACCGAGCGAAAGCAAGCGGAGGACGAGAAGGAGAGGTTACTGATCAGTGAGAAAGCTGCCCGTCTCGACGCTGAAGAAGCGCAGAGGTTGAGCGCCAAGCTGCTGATTCGCGAAGAAAGCGCGCGAGCGGAAGCCGAGGCGGCCAATAGACTCAAGGATGAGTTTCTGGCAACTGTCTCGCACGAGCTTCGCACGCCGCTCAATTCGATCCTTGGGTGGGCTCAGCTGCTGCGTACCGGCACGATTGATGACGCTGCCACCGCGCGGGCGCTCATGACCATCGAGCGCAACACCAAGACCCTGGCCCAAATTATCGAAGATCTACTCGACGTCTCCCGAATCATCACAGGTAAACTGCGTCTCGATGTGCGGCCAGTCGAGCTCGAGTCGATTGTTGACGCAGCCCTCGAGTCGATTCGCCCGGCTACTGATGCCAAAAACATCCAACTCGAGGTTTCACTTGTTCCAGGAGTTGGCGCGGTTTCGGGGGACCCAAGCCGCCTCCAGCAAATCGTGTGGAATCTCCTGTCAAACGCGATCAAGTTTACTCCCAGCGGCGGCATCGTCTCGGTAAAGCTCGAGCGCATTGGGGCCCGCGCCAGCTTAACCGTCTCCGACACTGGAGAGGGCATCCACACCTCATTCCTTCCGTATGTCTTCGACCGTTTTAGCCAGGCTGACGGCACCTTTACCAGGATACACGGAGGATTGGGGCTGGGACTTGCGATTGTACGCCATCTGGTCGAGTTGCACGGAGGGTCGGTAAGCGCCGACAGCCCGGGCAAAGGGAAGGGTGCAACTTTCAACGTGTCGTTCCCGCTATCGGCCCCCGATGAAAATGCCGGAGTTTTCCCCGTATTGTTGACGGATGTTTTGCAGCCGGTGGTGAATGAACCGAAAGATCTCGCCGGGCTCTCGGTAATGATAGTCGATGATGAACCGGATGCACTTGAAGTTATCACCGCGATGCTTCAGCTTCGAGGCGCCCGGGTAATCGCTGCGGCCTCAGCCGCCGAGGCGCTGGAGATGCTGTCAAATGCGATCAATGGCTCACTGCCGGATGTGCTGGTCAGCGATCTCGCGATGCCGGGTGGGGATGGGTTTGAGTTGATCGAAATGGTTCGCCGGATGGAGCCTGAGCGCGGCGGTAATATTCCGGCAATCGCACTTACGGCATACGCCCGGTCAGAGGACAGCGCACGGGTTCTCGCGGCCGGCTTCCAACGACACGTGGCGAAACCGGTCGAGCCCTCGAGCCTGGCAATGGCAGTTGCCAGCCTCGCATCGCCCCCCGCCAAGGCATAGTGGAAGCCCCATGCTGACCTCTAATCTTCATCGTTGTGTGCTCAGATTTGAAAAGAGCCAGTGTTGAACCTCCAAAAGCCGCAGGCCCGAGCGGTTCTCAGTGAGCTTGCCCCTCGACGATTTTCATTCCGTGATTTCCGTTGACAGACTCTATTATGTTACTTACTATTCACGCCGGGACGCTCAAGACCGCACCACGGCAACTGCTGTCCTTCCGCTGTGCGGCTCGACACTCTGACGAGTGTCGAAAAACCTCGTGTACCTACTAAGAATCCGACCTCACGCTAGTGGACGTTTGCCTGGCGCCTGTCTGCAAAACACAGGAGGAATCTCGTTTATGGCTGATACCATGATGCAGCCCACGAACGGCAGAGCCGCCGGTCTGCTTGCCGCCGACATCATTATTGCAAATGCCCCTGACCCGGTCTTTGTCGCGGACCTGGAAGGCAAGATCCTGCAGGCCAACGATGCTGTCTCGCATCTTTTGGGGTTTCGTCAGGACGAAGTGCTCGAGCAATCATTGTCGCGCTTCATCAGCCCGGAAGAGACGCGCGAGTTTACCGCCGCGCTTCGCGAAGTGGTCGAGCGTGGCGTGACCCGCAACGTGGTTCTCAGCCCCCGAAGCGCCAGCGGCGAAGTAATTCCTACCAGCCTCAATGCGTCGGCGCTGCGCGATCCCAGCGGAAGCGTGATCGGCGCGATCGGCATCCTCCGCGATATGCGCGAATTGGACAAGGCGCGGGCCTACGCGGAGAGCTTGATTAAGAATGCACCTGACCCGGTGTTTGTTTCAGACCTGGAAGGCAAGATCCTCCAGGCAAATGACGCAGTTGCTCAGCTCCTGGGCTTCCAACCTGATGAACTGATCGAACAGTCGCTGTCCCGCTTTATCAGCGCGCAGGAAACGCGTGAATTCACGGCTGCCCTCCGCGAAGTGGTCGAGCGCGGCGTATCTCGAAACGCCCGGCTCAACCCGCGCAGCGCTTCAAGCGAGATCATTCCTACCAGTCTGAACGCATCGGCTTTGCGTGACCCTGACGGAAAGGTAATCGGCGCGATCGGCATCCTCCGCGACATGCGCGAGCAGGACAAGGCGCGTGCCTATGCGGAAAGCTTGATCAAAAATGCGCCAGATCCGGTGTTCGTTTCGGATCTTGAAGGCAAGATTCTTCAGGCGAACGACGCTGTGTCCCAATTGCTCGGGTTCCGCCAGGACGAAGTGCTCGAGCAATCGCTCTCGCGATTCATCAGCCCTGAAGAGACTCGAGAATTCATGGCGGCATTAGACGAGGTGGTCGAGCGCGGAGTAACCCGTAATGCCCGTCTGAATCCGCGCAGCGCCTCGGGCGAGATAATTCCGATGACTCTGAACGCATCCGCGCTTCGCGATACCGAAGGAAAGGTGATCGGCGCTATCGGAATACTTCGGGATATGCGGGAGATCGACAAAGCGCGAGCGTACGCCGAGAGTCTGATCAAGAATGCTCCCGACCCGGTCTTCGTTTCGGATCTCGAAGGAAAGATCCTTCAGGCGAACGACGCGGTGTTTGCGCTGCTGGGGTTCAGACCGGATGAGCTGATCGAGCAATCTCTGTCGCGCATTTTGTCTCCAGACGAGACTCGAGAGTTTTTGGCGGCACTTCGCGAAGTCGTCGAACGCGAGGAGCGCACCGGCGACATTCAAGGCGAGCGTGGAGTTACCCGCAACGTGGTGTTGAATCCTCGGACTGCTTCCGGCGAAATCATCCCCACAAGCCTGAACGCGTCTGCACTTAGGGATCCCGACGGGAAGGTTATCGGGGCCATCGGCATCCTTCGGGACATGCGCGAGTTGGATAAGGCTCGGGCATATGCGGAAAGCTTGATCAAGAACGCGCCGGACCCGGTGTTTGTGTCCGATCTTGAAGGCAAGATTCTCCAGGCAAATGACGCCGTCTTCTCGCTCCTCGGATTCCGGCAGGACGAATTGCTCGAACAATCGCTGTCCAGGTTTATCAGCGCGGAAGAGACGCGCGAGTTCACCGCCGCACTCAAGGAAGTCGTCGAGCGGGGCGTGTCTCGAAACGCGCGTCTCAACCCGCGCAGCGCTTCCGGGGAGATCATCTCGACGACTCTGAATGCGTCGGCGCTGCGCGATCCGGACCTGAGCGTGATCGGCGCCATCGGCATCCTTCGTGATATGCGCGAGCAGGACAAGGCGCGCGCGTACGCCGAGAGCCTGATCAAGAATGCGCCGGACCCGGTGTTCGTCTCGGATCTCGAAGGCAAGATCCTGCAGGCTAACGACGCGGTGTTCGCGCTCCTGGGATTCCGGCAGGACGAATTGCTCGAACAATCGCTTTCTCGATTCATCAGCGTGGAAGAGACTCGCGAATTCACCGCGGCGTTGCGCGAAGTGGTCGAACGGGGCGTGACCCGAAACGCCCGGTTGAATCCAAGAAGCGCGTCGGGCGAGATCATCCCAACTACACTTAACGCATCGGCACTTCGAGACCCGGACGGAAAGGTGATCGGCGCAATCGGTATTCTTCGCGACATGCGTGCCTACGAGAAGGCGGTGCGTGATCTCCAGGAGTCGAAGGCAGAGCTTCAGGAAAAAATCCTCGACCTGGAGAAGTTCGAAGAAGTGGTCGTCGGACGCGAGTTGAAGATGATTGCCCTCGAGAAGGAGTTGGAGATGCTCCGCAGGGAGATTGGCAAAGCGAAAGCCGGTCCCACCGGTAACGGTTAATCATGAGAACAGCCGCTGAAGCACGTTCTGAAGCCGAGGCAGTTGAGAGTCCGAGCGCCGTCGAAGCGGAGCTGCGCGAGCAAGTGCGGTTGCTCAAGCAGCGTGTGCTCAAGGGAGAGGAACGACGGCGCGCGCTCATTCACATAATGAGCGACCTTACTCAGCTCAACAAACGGCTTGCCGATCAGCGCAAGGCGATGCTGCACATACTGGTCGATTATGAAGGTGATCGCAGGCGGCTCGCTCGCCAAACCGAGCGGCTCGACAGCTCGCGACGTGCCTTGCTGCACATCCTCCAGGATTCACACAAGTCAAACCTGAGACTCGAGCGAAGCCGCAAGGCGATGATCCACATCATGGACGACCTGCGCGAGACCACCGCGGGGATGCAGCGACGCGAGCAGGAACTTCGCGATAAGCAGGAACAGCTGGTCCAGGCGGGCAAGCTTGCTACGCTCGGGGAGTTGACCACCGGCATCGCTCACGAATTGAACAACCCGCTAAACAATATCGGGCTCTTTGTCGGCAATGCTATTGACTTGATGATGTTGGGAGGCGCCGATCGGGAACGATTTCTGGAGGAACTCGACAGCGCAATGCAGCAGGTGCGAAAGGCTTCGGAGATCATATCCCATCTTCGTACCTTCGGGCGCGCGGCCCCGGTTACTCGCGAACCGGTCGCCATCAATGAAGTGATTCGACGGTCGCTTTCGCTTATGCAGGAGCAAATGCGGCTTCGCCAGATCGAAGTACAGGTCGACCTCTGCGCCTCCGATCCAGTGGTCGTCGGCAGCGCGATACAACTCGAGCAGGTGTTCATAAATCTGCTGACCAACGCAAGGGACGCGGTAGCAACTGCGCCTGAGCGAGTCGTTTCAATTCAATGTGGCTTGACTGAAGATTTTGCGGAGCTGTCGGTTAGCGATACAGGGCCCGGAATACCGGTCGAATTGGAGCAGCGTATTTTCGATCCGTTTTTCACTACCAAAGAAGTTGGGAAGGGCACCGGGCTTGGATTGTCGATAACCTACGGCATCCTCAAGGAGCATCACGGAACGATATGGGTGGCAAAGAATCCGCCCGGCGAAGGCGCTACCTTTGTGGTCCAGCT
>Ga0134127_10000948_pt1 | contig 22931 bp, 27 predicted proteins | sample KB31753_FD_96459 | JGI IMG/M metagenome (GOLD analysis project Ga0134127, IMG submission 96459) | Terrestrial soil microbial communities with excess Nitrogen fertilizer from Kellogg Biological Station, Michigan, USA - KB3-175-3 | ecosystem: Environmental > Terrestrial > Soil > Unclassified ... | reverse complement strand
CCGCGAAGCCGCTCAAGGGGATGACTCTCTTCTTCGCGGATTTCGACCGCGCCGCGATCACGGTGCGCCTGATCCACAAGCTGGGCCGGGCCGCGGTCGACTCCAACGAGATCTTCATCGACAACCTGGAGATCCCGGACTCGGACGTGGTCGGCACCCCGGGCGAGGGCTTCTACCACCTGCTCGATTCCCTGAACCCCGAGCGCATCGTCATCGGCATCGAGGCGGTCGGCATCGGGCGCGCTGCCCTCGAGCGCGCGGTGCAGTACGCCAAGGAGCGCGTCGTCTTCGACCGGCCCATCGGGAAGAACCAGGCGATCGCGCACCCCCTCGCCCACGCGATGGCCGAGCTCGACGCGGCCGAGATGATGTGCCTCAAGGCCGCGTGGCTCTTCGACCACGGCAAGCCGTGCGGACGCGAGGCCAACGCGGCGAAGATGCTCGCGGCGGAGGCCGGCTTCAACGCGTGCGACGCGGCGCTCCAGACCTTCGGCGGCTTCGGCTACGCCAAGGAGTTCCACGTCGAGCGGCTGTGGCGGGAGGTCCGGCTCTACAAGATCGCGCCGGTCTCCCAGCAGATGGCCCTCAACTATCTCGCCGAGCACGTGCTGGGGCTGCCGCGCTCCTACTGACCCCGATCGCCCGGGACTGCGCCGGATGGCGGCGGCTACCGTCGGGCAATCGGACAAAAACCCTGGAAAACTCCCCGCCGTCGTGGTTGAATCCCCCCTGACGCGATGGACCTGCTCCTCACGACTCACGACACCGGATACCCGCAGCCCGACGGCCCGACCATCGCCAAGGTGCTGGCGTCCCTCGACGGCGGCCGCAACGTGCTGGCTACGCTCGGCACCTCCGACGCGACGTATCTGCAGGCCAGCGGGAGCGTGCCGACCGGCTTCGGCCTGGATCTCCAGGAGGGCTCGCTGGCCCGGCGCTTCCGCACTCGGGATCGCGCGCTGCCGCTCGCGTGGGTGACCGAGGCGTTCCAGCGCTACGCGATCGGCGATCTTTCCTGGCGCGGCACGGTGGAGTGGGAGCAGGAGCACATCAAGGTTCCGCGGGAGTCCTGGCTGACGAGCTGGCCGGCCTACATCGCGCTGCTGGTGGCCGTCGCGGCGGCGATGTGGCTCTTCCACGCCTGGCGCACCGGCGGCGGATAAGGCCCCGCCTCGCATCTGGGCCCTTCTCCACCGCCGGCCGCGGGCCTACGAGGGGCCGACTAGTAGGCGCTGGTGGAGGGCGGCGAGGATCTCGGCGATCGCGCCCTGGGCCCACACGTCGTAGAAGGGCGACTCCAGCAGGGCCCCGATCTCGGCTCCCGCGCGTGCCTTCGCCGCCTCCGGGGTCTCGTCACCGCGCGCCGCGCGCAGGTGGCCGAACACCTGCTCCTTGCGGTAGATCACCGGATACTCGATGTAGCGGTAGAGCTCGACGAAGTCCTCGGTGAAGAACACCGCTACCGGCACCGACGCCCACCGCTGGCCGTTCTTCTCGTTGGCGTAGGCGGCCACCAGATCGGCGTTGTCGCCCTCCGTCGGGTCGGGCACGCCCGTGAGCCGCATCGTCTCGCCGTCGCGGGTGAAGATGCGCAGCTCGAGACCGCCCGCCTTGGCGAGGCGGGCGAGGTAGGGCACGTCGCGCCGGCAGTCCGACGACCACTCCTCCGAGATGATCGCGACCTTGGTGGGCCCGCCCGGCTGCGCGGCGAGCCACTGGATGGACGCGATCTGCTCGGGAGTGAGCTTTGCGCCGGCGTGGCGCTTGTGGAGGAAGCCGCTCCAGTCCAGGCGGGGTCGTACCGTGCTGAACCGGCGGATGTCGAAGCCCTCGCGGGCGAGGTTCCCGGGCGAGCCGGTGAACTTCACGTAGTCGTCGAAGGTCATGCCCTGCTCGAAGCGCGCCGGGGTCATGCGGAATCCAGTGCTCATGAGATGGCCTTTCTCAGGTGAAGAGGCGGCGGCTCGCGATGGCCGCGCCCTCGGTGAGCGCGGCAAGCTTGGCCCACACCACGCTGTGGGCGACCATCTCCGAGCCCGCGAAGGTGCCGAAGCCGCAATCGGTGGAGGCGATGACGCGGGTGGGATCCCCGACCGCGTCCGCCGCGGCCGCGATCCGGTCGGCCACCACTTCGGGATGCTCCACGTAGTTGGTGGTGGTGTCGATCACCCCGGGGAGCAGGAGCATGGTGTCCGGGAGAGGGTACCGCTTGAACACGCGGTACTCGTGCTGGTGGCGCGGGTTGGCCAGGGGCAGGGACAGGGCGCCGACCCGCGCGCGGTAGACGAGGGGCAGCACCGCCTCGAGAGGCACGTCGTGGGTGTGAGGGCCGTCGTAGTTGCCCCAGCAGACGTGCAGCCGGATGCGGTCCGGCGGGATCCCCGCGGTGGCCTGGTTGATCGCCGCCACGTGCAGCTCGACGCTCCGCTGGAAGGCCTCGATCGGATCGTTCTGGAAGAACCGCACCCGCTCCATGGCGAGGTCGGGGCAGTCCACCTGGAGCAGGAGCCCGCGCGCGTGGATCAGCTCGTACTCCTTGCGCATCTCCCGGGCCAGCGCCATCACGTACTCCTCGTGCGATCGATAGTGGGCGGAGAGCAGGATGGTCGCGATCACCCCGGGCGAGGCCGCGGTCATGAAGCGCTCGGTGAAGCCCGGGGCCCGGCCCTCGGTGTGCCGGAGGAAGCCGTCGCATTCCTGGGCGGCGGGGCCCAGGTCCGCGTACTCCACCTCCGCGATGGCCTGCGGGGCGTCCCCGATGCGCGCGGCGTCGCGGCGGCGCCGGGCCAGCATCTCCGCGTAGTCCGGGAAGTCGATCAGGTCGCGGGCGGGCAGACGCCGGCTCGTGCCGCCGAATCCGCGCATGCGGCCGGCCACGTACGTCGAGAAGCCGGCGCGGGGCTGCTCGCCGTTGTTGCCGACGTCGATGCCGACCTCGAGCTGCCGCGCCACCACGTGGGCCACCGCGGCGTCGGCCTCCCGCGCGAGCGCGGCCGCGTCCACCGCCTCGCCCCGGTCGCGGCGGACGAGCATGTCGCGCAGCACGGGCGGGCGGGGAAGGCTACCCACGTGGGTGGTGAGGATCCGCCGGTCGCTGCGCTTCACGATCCGGCCGACCCGGGCAGCTCCTTCTGCCGCCAGTCCAGCAGGAGGGCCTTCTCGTAGCGGAGGTGGTCCGCGGTGAATGACGCGTCGACGATCTTCATGATCTCCATCTCTTTCGCGCGGGCGATGGGCCGGCGGGCGATCGGCTAGCCGGCCCTCGGAGTGATCTGGATGAGCGGGGCTGGCTCGGTCTCGATCTGGAGCGTGGTGTGATCGATGCCGAAGCGGGCGTGGAGGACGAGGTGCAGCTCTTCGAGGATCCGGTCGGCGGGCGCGCCCGCCTCGACCACCACGTGGGCGCTCATGGCCTCGCGGCCCGAGGTGAGCGTCCAGACGTGCAGGTCGTGGACGCGCCGCACCGAGCGGGCCGCGCGCAGGGCGTCCTCGATCTCGGTCACGTCGAGATGGGGGGGCGCGCCCTCCAGCAGGACGTTGACCGCCTGGCGCAGCAGCGCCCAGGTGCGCGGCAGGATGAAGAGGGCGATGAGCGCGCCCGCGATGACGTCGGCGCGGGTCCATCCGGTGAAGACGATCACGAGGCCGGCCACGATCACGAGGGCGGAGCTGACCGCGTCGCCGAGAACCTCGAGGTACGCGCCGCGCACGTTGAGGCTCTCCGCGGCGCCGACGTGCAGCAGCCCCATGCACGCCAGGTTCACGAGGAGGCCCAGGGTGGCCACCACCAGGATGGGGACGCCCGGGACGTGCGGCGGCTCCCGGAGCCGCTCGTAGGTGGCGACCAGGATGGCGATCGCCATCACGCAGAGCACGACGCCGTTGACGAGGGCGGCGAGGATCTCCACGCGGTAGTAGCCGTAGGTCTTGGCCGGGGTGGCCGGGCGCTCGGCGAACCAGACCGCGAGCAGACTCAGCAGCACGCCTCCCGCGTCCACCAGCATGTGGGTGGCGTCGGCGAGGAGCGAGAGGCTGCCGGTCCAGAGCCCGACCGCCGCCTCCACCACCAGGAACGCGGCGGTCAGCCCGAAGACGGCGAGCAGGCGGTGCTTGTGGCGGGAGCCGTGGGTGTGCCGGCCGTGCACGGGGTGATCAGCGGGCCGGGGGCAGCACCAGCCGCGCCTCTCCTTGACGGATGCCCTGGCTCGCGAAGAACCCGGCGTGGGCCTCGACCGCGTAGCGGAAGGACCCGAGCGGCCCGTACAGCTCGGTGGGGCTCGGGTCCATCTTGAGGATCGCGAAGATACGGCCGTCCTCCTTGACGAAGGCGATGTCGAGCGCGGCCGGCACGTTCTGCATGTGGAACTGGGTGACGATCTCGCGCCCGAAGTCGAAGAGGATCAGGTGGCGCTTGATCTCCTCGGGGGTGGCGCACTGGAAGCCGCCGGCCTGGCGCTCGCCGGTGTCGGCGGCCTTCACCCGGAGCGCGATGGAGCGGGCGCCGGCCTGCACGCTCACCATCCGTACCGGCATGCCCGCGAAGGCCGCGCGCCAGCGCGGGCATTCCGGGTTCGGGGCGGAGGCCTTGGCCGGACCCTGGGCGATGGCCGCGGGGACCGCGAGGACCAGCAGCAGCGCGGCGAGGACGACGGGTCGCGGGCGGATCATGGATGGGCCTCCCGCGCGGTCGCGGGCCACCGGCGGCGCGCCAGCGACGCGGCGGCGAAGATGAGCAGCGCGGCCAGCACCACCGCGCCCCCCGCGGCCAGCCGCAGGTAGTAGGCCGCGACGAGACCGGTGGTCATGGAGAGCAGCGCGATGCCGATCGCGATCGCGGTCGCGGCGTGGAAGCTCCGGCCCAGCGCGAAGCCGGTGAGCGCGGGAATCACGATCATCGCGGAGACGAGTAGCACGCCCACCATCCGCATGGCCACCACGGTGGTCAGCGCGGTCAGCACGGTCAGCAGGAGATTGAGGGCTCCCACCGGCACCCCGCTCGTGCGGGCGAGGTCCTCGTGGAGCGTGATGGCGAGGAGCTGCTTGTAGAACCCGCCGATCGCCACCGTGACGACCGCGCCGAGGGCCGCGATGAGCCAGACGTCGCCGCTGGTGACGGTGAGGATGCTGCCGAAGAGGATCGCGAAGAGATCGGCGTTGAAGCCCCGGGCCAGGCTGATGAGCACCACCGCGAGCGCGAAGCCGCCGGAGAGGAACACCGCGAGGGCCGCGTCGCCCTGCAGCGCGCCGCGCGCGCGGAGCCGCTCGATGCCGACCGCCCCGGCCAGAGCCACCACGAGCGCGCCCAGCACCGGGGAGACGCCGAGGACCAGGCCCAGGGCCACTCCGGCCAGCGCCACGTGGGCCAGGGTGTCCGCGATCAACGAGAGCCGGCGCGGGATCAGGAAGACGCCGATGGCCGGGCAGATGAGCGCGGTGACGACCCCCGCCGCGAAGGCCCGGTGCATGAAGCCGTACTGGAGGAACTCGGGCATGGGCTAGTGGTCGTGGCTGACCACGCGCACCGCGGGGCCGTAGAGCGCGGTGAGCGCTGCATCGCTCAGGAAGTCGCCGGGGCGGCCGTGGAAGACGAGCCGGCGGTTGAGGCAGGCGAGCTTGGTGACCTCCTTGGCCACCACCCCGATGTCGTGGCTCACCAGGATCAAGGTCACGTCGCGCTCGCGGTTGAGATGGTGGAGCAGGGCGTAGAAGCTCGTCTGCGCCTCCGGATCCACGCCGCCGGTGGGCTCGTCCAGGATCAGCAGTTCGGGCTTGGAGACCAGCGCCCGGGCGATCAGCACCCGCTGCTGCTGGCCGGGCGACAGCGCTCCGATGCGCGCGCCCGCGTGCGCGGCCATTCCCACCTGGCCGAGCACCTCCGCGATGCGCTTGCGTTCCGCGCCGCCGACGCGCCCGAAGAGGCCGAGCGAGGGCAGGAGGCCGGTGGCCACCACCTCGTGGACGGTCACCGGCAGGGCGGGATCGAGGGTGGCCTTCTGCGGCACGTAACCGAGACGGCCCCACTGCCGGAACGACGCGGGCGCGTGACCGAAGAGGCGGACCGCGCCGCGCTCGGGCGGCAGGAGGCCCAGCATGATACGGAGCAGGGTGGTCTTGCCGGAGCCGTTCGGGCCGATGATGCCGAGGAAGTCGCCGGGCTCGACGGTCAGGTTGATGCGCTCGAGCACCGGGACGGGCCCGTAGGCGAAATCCACGTCCTCGAGCTCGACGAAGGAGCGCATCAGCCGCCGATCTCGATCGCGCCGTTCATCGCGCGCGGCCGCGCCGGCTGCGTGGTCTCCGGATGCCGCGCGTCCCACCACGCCCCTGCGGCGGCGCATCCCGCGCCCAGCAGCACGCCGCCCAGCACGTCGGTGGGCCAGTGGGCGTTCAGGATGACGCGCGCGAAGCCGACCGCGGCGACCAGGGCGATCATCAGCGCGGTGAGGACCGCGCGCGCCGCGGGGGACACGCGCTCGCGGGTCATGACGTAGAGCAGGATCACCGCGAAGGTGGCGGCCGCGGTCACGTGGCCGCTCGGGAATCCCCAGTTGACCCCGCGGGGCCGCGGCCGGCCGACCAGAAACTTGGACGCCTGCTCCACCGCGCCCCCGATCGGCATGAGCGCGCACCAGAGCCACCAGTGCCGGCGGGCGGCGCGCGACCAGACGAACAGCAGCGCCATGGCCGGCGCGAGCACGATCCACTTGCCGCCGTAGTCCACCCACCGGGCGATCGCGTGCAGCGCGGTGCCGCGGCCCTTCAGGATCTCGTCGTGCAGCGGCACGTCGCCCGGCAGCAGGCCGATCGCGGCGATCACGAGGCTCATCCCGACGAAGGCGCCCAGCAGGACCAGGCAGAGCGTCCGCCAGCGCACGACCGAGGGGGTGTCGGTCTTCGGAAGGGAATCGTCGCTCACAAGCATTGAATTCTACAGGAGGAACTACTCCCGCCGTACAGATTCCTCATGGCGGCCGGACGATGAACGGCCCGGCCAGATCGTCGTTGTCGATGAGCATGCTCGCCCGCTCGGCGGGCCGGCACTGGCGGAGGTACATGGCCTGTCCCTCGGAGTAGCGGAGGCTCGCCTGCTGCGGGTGATGGCGCACGCGATGGTTTCGCGCCCACTCGACGTGAAGAAAGACGGAGAAGTCCCAGTAGCGCCGGAGCTCCGGCCGGTGCAGGAAGATGCCATCGAAGAGGAGGATCGATCCGGGAGCGGCCTGCTCCTCGGGCGATTCGACGGTGAGATCGGCGTCGACGTCGAAGATGGCCCGACGGAACCGCCCGGAGCCGCCGGGACCGAGCGGGTCGAGCAGGAGCCGGCAGAGCGCCGTGTAGTCGTAGGAGTCGCGATAGAAGCCTTCCGGTGAATGGCGTCCCAGACGATAGCGGACCGGCTTCGGATGGTGGAACGCGTCCACGCCCGCCCGGATCAGTGGCCGCCCGGACGGGCTGAGGACCTCGGCCAGCTCGTCGGCGAACATGGTCTTGCCCGCTCCGTCCACCCCATCGATCGCCACCTGGAGAATGTTCGCGGCCGGCAGCTCCAGCACGGCCCGGGCGACGCGCTCCAGAACCGCCCGCCGAGCCGGGGTCACGTCACGCCATCACAGCCGCCGCAGGATCGCCTCGGCGAAGCGCGGGGCGGCGGCGGGCGCGTGGGGGAAGAACAGGCCGGGCTCGTTGACCTCGACCTCCATGATCCGGAAGCCGGCCGCGGTCTCGACCCCGTCGATCCGGGCGTAGAGCGGCGGCGCCGGGAGCGCGGCGAGTGCCGCGCGCGCGACCGTCCGGATCGCGTCGGCCGGCTCGGGTGTCTCCACGGTGCCGCCCAGGCGGGGTTGCACCCGGAACTCGCCGGCGGCCGGCCGCTTGAGCACCGCGTGGGTCATCTCGGTCTCGATGAAGATCAGTGACCACTCGCCCCGGGTCTGGATCTCCTCGACGAAGGGCTGGACCAGGATCGGCCGGCGCATGACGCCGGACGCGAGGGCGGCCGCCGCTTCCTCCATGGTGGCGGCGCTCACGAGTCGCGTGTCGTGCGCGGAGGCCGAGATCACCGGCTTCATCACCACGCGGCTCCAGCCGCGGGCGGCCATCACCGCTTCGAGGCCCGCCCGGCTCTCGTCTTCCAGGATGACGGTGGCCACGGTCGGCACGCCGGCCCGCGCGAGCTCGAGCAGGTACGCCTTGGTGAGGTTCCAGCGCACGAGCGCGGGCGGGTTGAAGACGCGGGCGCCGGCCCGCTCTAGGCGGTCGAGCCAGCCGACGAAGGCGTCCGGCTCGAAGTGATAGTCCCAGTTCGACCGCAGCACGATCGCGTCGAAGCCGTCCCAGATGGCGTCGGGCGCGTTCCACGCGCGCGCCTCCACGGTGGCGCCCCGGGCCTCGAGCGCCCGCTGGACGAGCCGATCGCTCTCCGAGATCTCGGGCCAGGTCCGGCAGGTCACGAAGCAGATCCGGCGCAATTGGGCGGCCGCGGCGGCTAGCGGCAGCCGAGCGCGATGCGGAGGTTGGCCAGGTTCGCGCGCATCAGCTCGAGGTATCCGGTCCCCGCGGCGGCCTCGGCCGGGCTCACGCCCTCGATGGGATTGAGCGGCAGCGGGGTCGCCCCGATCTCGCGGCTCAAGGTCTCGGCGAGCCGCGGACTGAGCAGCGTCTCGTAGAAGACGTGCGTGACCTTGAGCCGCTGGGCGGTCCTGACGATGGCGGCGAGGTCCGCGGGGCTCGGCTCCGCCTCGGGTGAGATGCCCATGACCGGCACCTGGGTGAGCCGGTAGCGGCGCGCCAGGTAGGCGAAGGCGGCGTGCGACGTCACGACCTCGCGGCGCGCGCAGTCGGCGAGGCCGGCCGCGAACTCCAGGTCGAGCGCGTCGAGGCGGGCGACGAAGGCCTTCGCGTTCTTCGCGTACGTCGCGCGGCCCGCCGGATCGGCCTGCTCGAGCCCGCCCGCGATGGCCATCACCTGGGCGCGCGCCAGCGTCGGATCGAGCCACACGTGGGGATCGGTGACTCCGCCCACCGTGAGGACGCTGAGCCCGCCGCGCGCGTTCACGACCACTCCGCGTTTCCCGGTGAGGTCGGCGAGCAGTCGCTCGGCCCAGCGATCGAGCTCGGTGCCGCTGTGGACGAACACCGCCGCGCGCCGGACCTGGCTCACGTCGCGCGGGGCCGGCTCCCAGTCGTGCGGCTCCACCCCGGCCGGCACCAGCGAGACCACGAGAGCGCGATCGCCCGCGACCTGGCGGGAGAACTCCCACAGCGGGTAGATCGTGGCCACCACGAGCGGTTTCCCGGGCGGCGCGGCGGGCGCGCAGCCCGCCAGCGCGAGCAGGAGCAGCGCGAAGACGCGGCCGATCACGCCGGGCGCCGCGCGCGCAGGAGCGCGCCGAGAACGAGGAGGGTGAGGCCGAAGGCGCAGACCACGGTGGCGCCGGTCGGGAGGTCGAGCACCGCGGACGCGAGCATGGCCACCACGCTGACCCCGGCGCCGAAGATCCAGCCCACCGCGAGCCGGCCGCCGATGCGCTGCGCGAGCAGGATGCCCGCGAGGGCGGGGACGATCAGGTAGGAGAAGACGAGCAGGACGCCCGCGATGCGCACCGACGAGGTGACGACCACACCGAAGGAGGCGTAGAAGAGGAAATCCCACCCCCGGACGCGCCAGCCGTCGCGATAGGCCCGGGAGGGGTCGGTGGAGATGAGGAAGAACGGCCGGCGGCAGAGCCAGTGGAAGATCCCGATCAGCGCGTACAGGACCGCAACCTTGAGCACCTCCTCGCCCCGCACGCTGAGCAGACTGCCTACCAGCATGCCGCGCAGGTGCTCGGCCCCGTGCGGCGAGCGGTCGGCCAGGAGCACCGCGCCGGCCGCGGAGACCGCGTATACCACGCCGATCACCGCTTCGTGGGAGACGAGGCCCCGGCGGCTCCGGGTCAGCGCGAGCACCAGCGCGCCCAGGATCGTGAAGCCGAGCCCCGCCGCGTAGGACTGCCACGTCTCGAGGTCCCAGCCCAGCAGGAACGCGGCGGTCGCGCCGAGCGCCGCGATCTGGGCGAGGGCGATGTCCACGAACACGACTTCTCGCGCGATGACGTGGAAGCCGAGATAGGCGTGAATTCCGGTGAGCACCAGGCACATCAGGAACGGCATCCACATCAGCGCGAGCAGATCGCTGGTCATGACGGACTATCTTAGCCCGTCGGCGAGGGCCCGCACGTTGTAGTCCACGGTGTCGAGGTAGCTCGTGGCCTCCTTGACCGCGCCCACCGAGGGGGCGAGGACGCGGACCTTCGCGCCCGCCTCCCCGGCCACGCGCTCGGCCAGCTTGACGTCGTTCCAGGGCTCCACGACCACGAGCTTGATCCGCTCCTGCTTCATCTCCTGGATGAGGCGGGACAGGTGGCCCGGCGTGGCGGGAATCCCCGGGCGATCCTCGATGGCCCCGCCCTTGACGAGCCCGAAGCGCGTGAACAGGTAGACGAAGACGGGATGGTATTGCACGACCTTGGCGCCCTTGAAGGGCGCGAGCGTGGCCGCCCAGCGGCCCATCGCCTGCTCCACCGCGGCCAGGAACGCGGCGCGGTTCTTCTCGAACGCCGGACGCGACTGAGGCTGGAGACGCACGAGGCCGTTCAGGATGTTCGCGGTGATCTGGGCCGCCATCCCGGGGTCCATCGTGTAGTGCGGGTTGCCGACCGGATGGACGTCGCCCATCGAGCGGTCCACCTTGGCGGTCGGCACCTCCAGGACCAGCAGCCCCTCGGAGGCGTCCACGCGGCCCGGCGCGCCCGGCAGCACTTTCGGATTGTTGGCGCCCTGCACCACGACCTCGGCCCATAGATCGAGCTCGAGGCCGTTGACCACGAGCAGGTCGGCGCGCCGTACCTTGACCATCAGGCTCGGGCGCACCTCGAGATCGTGCGGGTTCTGGTTCCCCCGGGCGAGGGAGTCCACGTCCACGAGATCGCCGCCGACCGCCTCGGTGAGCGCCTTGAGATCGGTGGTGGTCGCGACGACGCGGAGCTTGTCGGCCGCCGCGGCGTTCTCCGGGAGCAGGCCGGGGGCGCCGAGGACGAGCGCGAGGATCGCGATCGCGGTGACGCGGATGGGGCTGCGCATGGTCGCTGGTCTCCTCAGAAGGGATGCGCCGGATGGGCGCCCAGGATGAAGGTGGCCTGGAAGAGGATCTCGTCCACCTTCCGGGCGCTCGACTCGTTGTCGCCGAAGCCGTCGCGGGTGGCGCGCTCGGTGTGCTTGTAGCCCAGGCGGAAGCGCAGGAACTCGGACGGGCTGAACGAGACGAACGGCCCCACCGCCCACTCGCGCCCGCGCATGACCGGGTACTGGGTCCAGTCGTAGCGGAAGCCGGCGCCGAAGCGGCTCAGCCAGCCGGTCTGGAACGGCTGCACCTCGCCGCCCGCGTACCAGCCCCAGCGGTTGCGGACGCGAGTCTGGTCCGGCGTGTCCGGCACTCCGTCGCCGTTGGTGTCCTCGCCGAGCACGTTGACGCGCCGGATCTGGTAGATCATCTCGCCGAGCAGGGTGATCAGCGGATGCTGCCAGCCCACCGGGGTGAACTTGTACTTGGCGTCGAAGCCCAGCAGGGTGTTGCGGTGGCGCTCGGTCGTCTCGCCGCTGGCCACCGAGGCGCCGAGCTGGATCGCCCCCGCGTCGCCCAGCTCGAAGAAGGTGCGCAGCCGCCCGGTCACGAGCGGCTCGCTGAGCTTGCCGCGCCCGAAGGCGTCCTCGTTGTCGCCGTTGAACACGCCGACCAGCGCCTCCAGGAAGAAGGGCAGGGGCGCGACCCACGTGAGCTCGGCGCCGCGCTCGACGAGCCCCTCCTCGCCGAGGAACCACCGGAGGACGTTCGGGGCGTCGATGAAGTTGCGATCGTGCTCGTGGATCGAGTTGAGCAGCCCGAAGCGGTTGCGCATCTGCCCCATCTTGAGCTGGGTGTTGAAGGGCAGGCTGAGCAGGGTCAGGTTGGCCTCGGCGAGGCGCAGCGCGATCTCGCCCTGGTCCTCCTCGCCCGCCTCCACGCGGACCTCCGCGCGGGCGTAGGGATCGATCTGGCCGAACAGCGCCAGCTCGATCTCCCGGGGGAAGAAGCGGTTCTCCCGGCCCGCGAACGTGCCCGCGTTGGCCTTGTCCACGTTGCGCTGGGTCAGGTTGCCGATGAAGTCGCCGGCCACGCCCATGTCGAACAGGAGCTGGCCGGGCCCTCGGTTGCCGTAGAGCGCGAAGGGCTGGCGCGGCCGGGCCAGGTCCAGCGGGGTCGCCGCGATCGCGGGCGGGTCCGCCGGCGCGGTCTGGGCCACGGCAGGCGCGGGCGCGAGGCCCGGCGGGGCCGGCGTGGCCGCGGCCGGCTGAGGCCGGGTCTCGAGCTGCTGGATCCGCTCGCCGAGCCGATCGATCGCCTTCTCGTAGCCCTCCCTCATCGCCTCGAACTGCTTGCGCATCTGCTGCAGCTCCTGGCGCAGCGCCTCGACATCTTGCGCGGCCGCGGGAGCGGACATCAGGACGCCCGCGGACAGCAGGCCGATTCCCACCAGTGAACGCATACACGCCTCCGTCTCGAGGGAGTTGAACGGGCCCGGGCCGGACGGGCCGAGCCGTCCGGGCGGGCGCTACCGAGCGGGCGAGACGGAGCTAGGCGGGAGGAGCGCGGGAGCCGGCGAGACGAAGCGCCGGAGCCGCGGGCCGAATGCGGCGCGGGAGCGCGCACGCCCCCGTGATGAGCGCGAGCGAGACCGCGGTCGGCAGGTCGGGCAAGGGCCCGTCGCCGCCGAGGAACTCGAGGCTCGTGAGGACGTGGTCCTCGTTGTAGACGCCCGCGGTCGGCGCCTCGTGGACGTGGCGCGGATAGCTCGCCTTGAGCGGGAGGGTCACCGCGACCAGCGCGAGCAGCAGCGCGGCCGCGGCGAGACGGAGCGATCCGAGCGGGCGGAGGCTCATCACTGCGCCGTACTAGTACAACGAACCGCGGCGCGGCGCAACCCGATCAGCACGGGGGGCCGCCGGACCGTGATGATGCGACCCTAATCGCGAGAGCGGTCAAGGGGGTAGCGCCGCTTCAGCCAGCCGTCCAGACCCTCCTGGAGGACCACGTGGTTCGTGTAGCCCCGGGTCTCGAGGAAGCTGTAGGCGGTGGCCGCTTCCTCGATCGGGCAGCGGCAGTAGAGCACCACCATGGGCTGGGTCGGGATCTCCGCGAACCGCCGATCGAGCTCGGCGAGCGGGATCGAGACCGCACCCGGCAGGTGGCCGCGACGGAAGTCGGCCGGGCTGCGCAGGTCGACCACGACCACCGGCTGCCGGGAGTCGAGCAGCCACTTGAGGTAGTCGGGCTCGGTGAAGGCCACCGTCGGCACGCCGCCGTGCGCGGCGTGGGCGACCCGCGCCAGCGCGAGCGCGGCGGCGAGGGCCAGCGCCGCGCCCCGCTTCACGGGCCCTGCTTCGCGATCGCGGTGATCTCCACGCTGGGCGGGATCCCGGTGAGCGTGAAGACCACCGCGTCGCCGATGTCGAGCCCCTCGTAGAGCTTGGGATCGTGCACGCGGAAGCCCATGGTCATCGAGCCCATGTAGCCGGCGAGGTCCTCGTGCGTGAGCACCACCACGTTGAGCTCGGGCAGCACCGCGCGCACGACGCCACGGGCCTGCCAGGAGCGCCGGCTGCCCGCGGTGGCCTGCTGCTGCCGCGTCCGCTCGAGCTCCTGGCCGAGGCGGGTCGCCTCGCGGCCCCAGCCGAGATACCCGCAGAGCAGGCCGACGCCGAGCGCGAGATTGACCAGCAGGATGACCCGCCAGAGTCGCATGGCGCCCTAGTGTACGTGCTCGGCGGGAGGAGGACCGGCGGGCGTTTCCTTGTCGAGCAGGAGGATCTGATCCACGAGGGCCTGGAGGCTGTCCCAGCCGCGGCCCGGCGCGCCGGGCAGCCAGCGCGCACGCACGTAGCCCTGGCGGTCGAGCAGGAACTCCACGTGGACGGGCGGCGCCGCGCCGGGAGACGTCTCCCGCGGGCCCAAGCCCCGGCCGAGCAGCGCGTAGCTCGCCGCGATCTCGGCCGCGCCGTCGGTGATGACCGGGAAGAGCAGGGGCGGCCGGCCTCCGAGCCGGCGGATGATGTGCGCCCCGTTGTCCCGCGGCACCGCGATCACCTCGGTGCCGGTGGCCTGCAGCGTGTTGTAGGCCTCCGCGAGCTGGATGAGCCGCGGCCGCGATTCCGGCAGGCTGAAGAACACGAGGTGCACCATCCACCGATCGCGCAGCTCCTTCAGGCCGCGCGGCGGGGCCGGCCCCACCGCGATCGTGAAGTCGGGCGCGACGAGCCACGGGCGACCGGGCTGCACGACCGGCGTCATCTGGCGCGCGCGCTCACCCGAGGCCAGCGCGCGGATGAAGTTGATCAGGTCCCAGCGCTCCTCCTCGCCAAGCGCGCCGGCGAATGGCGGCATCCCGCCCGCGGGAATGCCGTGGGTGAGCCACCAGAACATGTCGCCCGCGGTGTGGTCGGCGGCGTGCGCCGCGGTCAGGTCGGCGGGCGGCTTCGGTAGGCCCGCCCCGCCGGGCCCGTCGCCGCGGCCGGCCGGGCCGTGGCAGGTCGCGCAGTGCCCGCGGTAGAGCACGGCGCCGTTCGCGATGGACACCGCGTGATAGGGGACGGTGGAGCGCCGGTACGTGGTGGGATAGGCGTCCACCGAGACCGGGGGCAGCGCGACCCAGAGACCGGTGACGAGCGCCACGCCGCCCGCGCCGCAGAGGACCACCCGCCACGGGCGCAGCAGCAGCCCGACGATCATCGCGAGCAGGCCGACGAAGGCCACCTGCGCGCCGATGAGGACGCGCGCGGGCCCGCCGGGAACCTGGACCGCCGCGTCCCACGAGAAGCGCAGCGAGAAGGGCCAGCCGATCGCGTCGTGCACCGCGGGCGGCGAGAGCGACAGCGCGGTGGTGGTCAGCAGGATGAGCAGCGCGAGGGCCGCCTCGCCCGCCACGAAGCGGCCGAGCCGCGCCATCGCGGGCCGGCCGATGGTGGCGCCGTCGCCGGACAGGCGCGGCAGCAGGTGACGGCGGTTCGCCCGGGCCAGGAGCAGGACCGGGATCAGCAGCGTGACCTTCAGGAGCAGCAGCCAGCCGTAACGCGTGCCGACCAGCGCGGGAATGCCGCCCACCTGGAACCAGGCGTTCGCCATGCCGGTCCCGACGATGAGCAGCATGAGGGCCAGCGCCAGCCGCGAGAAGCCGCGCACGGCCAGCACCGCGAACGGCCGTGCGTCCGCGCCCGATTCGGTCGAGGCGGTCCGGAGCAGCGCGGCCAGCGGCGGCAGCGCGCCGAACCAGGCGCCCGCCGCGATCAGGTGGAGCGCGTCGAGCAGCGCCGCGGCGAGCCCCTGCGGCTCCACCGCCGCCGCGTGGCCGGCCCACGCCATCGCGCCCGCGCCCACCGCGGCGAGCAGCCACGCCTCCGCGCGGAAGGCGAGCCGGTCGGCCGACGACTGCTCGCGCTCGCGCAGCAGCAGGAGCGCGGTCAGCAGGAGAAGCAGACCGTGGCGCACCAGCCAGACGGTCCCGAACTGGCTGCGGGCCACGAGGTACGCCCACGCCACCGGATCGAGCGCGGCGCCCGCGCGACCGGTGACCACCGCGGTCTGGTAGGCGAGCGCGCCGAGCCCCGAGACGATGAGCAGCCCGGCCAGGACGCGGGCCCAGCGGAGCATGCGCGCCTCCCAGGCGAGCGCGGTCGGCCGATCGCTGCGCCCGGCCAGGAGCAGCGCGGTGACGAGGCCGACCAGACCGAGACCGCAGGCCAGGTGGAGCCAGCGGACCGCGATGCCGAAAGCGGTCATTCTGGTCTCTGGGGGGGCGCCGACGGCTTGCGCGTCAGGAGCATCACGATGATCACGATGAGCACGCCCGCGGCCAGGGCCAGCGCGCCCGCCAGGAGGCCGACCGTCAGCGGGCTCAGCCCTTCCGCACGCAGCGGGCCGCCGTGATCGGCCCACGCCGTGGTCGCCAGCCGGAGGAGCGCGGTGCTCATGGGCGGCCTCATTATAATGAGTGCCGGAGAGCCCGGTCCCATGAACCGCCCCGGATCACCCGCGCGCCCGCCCGTCCGCGCCGTTCTCTTCGACGCGGGCAATACGCTCCTGCGCATGAACTACCGCATCATCGCCGACCACCTGCGCACGCGCGGCCGCGGGGCCAGCCCGGCCGAAGTCGAGGACGCGGAGCTGCGGGCGCGGGTGCGGCTCGATCCGCACCTGGCCCCCGGCGCCTCCTCGACGGAGAGCGCGGTGATCCATGGGCGCTACCTCCGCTATCTGCTGGAGAACCTGGCGATCACCGACGAGGCGGAGATCGAGGCGATCGCGCGCTGGCGCCGCGGCTACAACCTGCCGGTCGGGCTCTGGAACCGCGCCGATCCGGAGGCGCTCGCCGCGATCGGTCGTGTGCGCGCGGCCGGACTCGTCGCCGGAGTCATCTCGAACTCCAACGGCTCGGTGCGCTCGATCCTCGAGGAGACCGGGCTCGCCGCGCATCTCGACTTCATCATCGACTCCGCGGTGGTGGGCGTGGAGAAGCCCGACCCGCGCATCTTCGCGCTGGGCCTGCGCGCGGCCGGGGTCGCCGCGGCGGAGGCGGTCTATGTGGGCGATCTCTACTCGGTGGACATCCTGGGCGCCCGCGCGGCCGGGCTCGAGGGCATCCTGCTCGACCCGGGCGGCTTCTGGGGGCCGCGCGACTGCCGGCTCGCGCGCGGGCTCGACGAGGCGGTACGCCTGGCCCTCGGGTAGAGGTCAGGCGGGGAGCGTCACGTAGGGGAAGCGGCGCAGGGCGTCGTACACCATGCGCTGCATGTTCTCGACCGCCTCGGCGGTGCGGCCCTCGAAGCGCAGGGTCAAGTATGGATTCGTGTTCGACGCGCGGACGAGCCCCCAGCCCTCCGGGAAGAGGATGCGGGCCCCGTCGATGTCGATGGTCTCGAAGCGGCTCCGGAACTCCCGACCCAGCGCGTCCACCACCGCGAACTTCTTGTCGTCGGGGCAGGGCGCCTTGAGCTCCGGCGTCGCGTGCAGATGCGGCAGCGTGTCGAAGTGCGCGGAGGCGGGCCCCGGGCCCGACGCCACGAGCTGCAGGAAGCGGCACGAGGCGAGGATGCCGTCGTCCACCCCGTACCAGTCCTCGCCGAAGAACATGTGCCCGGAGACCTCGCCGCCCAGCAGGATGCCGTCCTCGCGCATCTTGCGCTTGAGGAGCGAGTGGCCGGTCTTCCACATGATCGGTTCCCCGCCGTGCCTGGTGATGTCGTCCACCAGCACCTGCGAGCACTTGACGTCGAAGACGATCTTGGCGCCCGGGTGGCGGGTGAGGAGATCCCGGGCGAGGAGGGCCAGCAGCAGGTCCGCCTCGTGGCGCCGCCCCTTCTCGTCCACGATGCCGACCCGGTCGGCGTCGCCGTCGTAGGCCACGCCCACGTCCGCGCCGACCTCGAGCGTCCGGGCCACCAGGTCCCGCATGTTCTCCTCCATCTCCGGATCGGGGAGATGGTTGGGGAAGGTGCCGTCGGACTCGCAGAAGAGCTCGACGACCTCGCAGCCCAGACGGCGCAGCAGCTCGGGGGCGAAAACCCCCGCGATCCCGTTGCCCGCGTCCACCACCACCTTCAGCGTTCGCCGCAGGGTCACCCGGGAGGTGATCGCGTCCCAGTACTCCTCGCGCGGGTCGCGGGTCGCGCGCGTGCCCACGCCCCGCTCGTAGTCGCCGGACCGGATGGTGGCGAGCAGCCCCTGGATCTCGCTCTCGGTCAGCGGGGCCGCCCCCGCGTGCACCATCTTGACCCCGTTGTCCGAGACCGGATTGTGGCTGCCGGTGATGGTGGCGCCGCCGTCGAGCTTCCAGTGCGCGGCCGCGAAGTAGAGCAGGGGCGTGTGGTTCACCCCGATGTCCACCACGTCGAGCCCGGTCGAGAGCACCCCGGTCGCGAATGCCTCCTTGAGCGCCCGCGACGACGTCCGGTTGTCCATCCCGAGGGCGATCGCGTGCCCTCCGCGCCGCTTCACCAGGGTGCCGTAGGCCCGCCCCACCAGCTCGAACACCGGCGGGGTGATGTCGATGCCCACCTTGCCGCGCACGTCGTAGGCGCGGAAGACGTAGGGATTGAGCTCGGTCACCGGCGGCTCGTCCTCGGGATGGCCGCGCCCGTCAGATGACCGCGACCGCTTCGATCTCGATCATCCACTCCGGCATCGCGAGGGCCGCCACCGCGACCAGGGTGGACGCGGGCGACTTCTTGCCGAGGAACTCCTCGCGGATGGCGGCGAGGTCGGGGCGGTTCCGGATGTCGGTGAGGTACGTGTTGATCTTGACGATGCTGTCCATGGTGCCGCCGCCCGCCTCGACCTGGGCCTTGATCGCCTGGAAGGTCGCGCGGGCCTGCGCCTTGAAGTCTCCGGGGTGGGCCGGCCCGCCCTTGTCGGTGTACGCGACCTGGCCCGACAGGTACAGGATGGTCTGCGCGCCGGTGACCTTCACGGCCTGCGAGTATCCGGGCGGATCCCAGACTCCCTTGGCGGCGTAGCGCTGGATGGAGGCGGCCATACGATTCTCCTCTTGGATGGGGGTGGAGTGTCCGGATGCTTGGGCCTAATATAGCGCGAACCGGATAAAGAACGATGCGGACCGAGTTCTGAGGAGAGGCCCATGGACGACGCCCTCAAGGAGAAGACGCGCAAGACCGCCCGGATGCTCTTCCACTCCATCAAGAGCGGGGTGGGCTTCGACACGTGGAAGAAATTCGACAAGGACCTCGCCCGCGAGCTCAGCATGTTCTTCACCGGCACGCTCTACAGCCGCGAGGTCATCTCCCAGAAGCAGCGCGAGCTGTGCGCGGTGGCCTCGCTCACCGTGCTGAACCGCCGCAACGAGGTGCGCGCCCACATCCACGCCGCCCTCAACGTGGGGGCGAGCCGGCAGGAGGTGACCGAGGTGATCTTCCAGCAGGTCACCTACGGGGGCATGCCGGTGGTGGTGGAGGCCCTCGAGGTGTTCAAGGAGGTCCTGCAGGAGCGCGGCGAGTGGACGGAGTGACGATGCACGAGGAGGTGACCGCGGCGATCGCGGCCGCGAAGGCGGCGGGCGAGGTCGCGATGCGCTACTACCGAGGCGGGTTCGAGGTCACCATCAAGCCCGACCAGACCCCGGTCACCCAGGCCGACCGCGAGGCGGAGCAGGCCATCAAGCGGGTGCTGGGCCGGGCCTTTCCCAACGACGGGTTCCTGGGCGAGGAGTTCGGGGAGGAGGGGCCCCGGGGCCGGCGGTGGATCATCGATCCGATCGACGGCACCAAGAACTTCATCCGCCGCATCCCGATCTGGGCGGTCCTGATCGGCCTCGAGGTGGCGGGCGAGGTGACCGCGGGCGTCGTCTTCAACCCGGCCAGCGGCGAGCTGCTCTGGGCGCGCAAGGGCGACGGCGCGTGGTCTGGAGCCGAGCGCCTCCGCGTATCCAATTGCGCCGCCATGAAGGACGCCTTCCTCTTGCACTCCGATCTCCATCTCATGCGCACCGCCGGCCACTGGGACAGCCTCATGCGCCTGGTCGACGCCTCCGCGCGCACGCGCGGCTTCGGCGACTACTACGGGTACAACCTGGTGGCATCCGGCAAGGCGGACATCTACCTGGAGACGGATCTCAAGGCGTGGGACGCGGCCCCGATGAAGATCCTGGTGGAGGAGGCGGGCGGACGCCTCACCGACTTCGCGGGGACGCCGTCGATCTACAACGGCTCGGTGCTCGCCAGCAACGGCCACCTGCACGACGTCGCGCTCCGGACCCTGGCCGCCGGCTAGCGGGCGGGGCCGGCGCCTTGACAAGGTGGGAGGGCTGTCCCAGAATCGCGCCAGCGTTCGCCGTTCCGGTCGCTCGTCACCGCTGACGTATCCCATACACAGGAGGACACACTCGTGAGCACCATCAGCCGGCGGAAGTTTCTGGGGAACGCGGGGCTCTTGGGAGCCGGAGCGGTCATGGCGGAGGGCGCGTTCCGGAGCGCGCGCGCGGACAAGCCCATCAACTTCTCGGGCTGGGTCTTCAAGCCCGACACCGTGAAGGACTACGTCGAGTTCTACAACAAGAAGCACGCCGGCCAGGTGAAGTACGAGGCGATCCCGTGGGCCACCTACCACTCCACCATGGAGACGCGGGCCTTCGCGGGCGAGGTGGTGGACGTCATGTATTGCAACTCGGCGAACCGGGAGCGCTGGTTCGAGAACGGCCTGATCCGCCCCCTCGACGACCTGCCCGGCATGGACGAGCTGAAGAAGAAGATCGCCCCGGCCAGCCTCGACAGCCTGAAGAACCGCGACGGCAGCAAGATCATCGGCCTGCCCTACTTCAACAGCCTGTTCATCCTCATGTACAACGAGCCGATGCTGCAGCAGGCCGGGATCAAGGTGCCGGCCAAGACCTGGGACGAGCTGATCGAGCACTGCGCCAAGCTCAAGCGCGACAAGGTGAGCGATACCCCGTTCCTGCCGAACTGGAACAACAGCGCCTCGGGGACGATGCCCCAGTTCCTGAGCGACTGCTTCTCGGAGGGCGCCAACGTCTTCGACGCCAAGAACCAGGTGATCGTGGACCAGGAGCCGGGGGCGGCGCGGGCCATGGAGCGGTGGCAGAAGGCCTACGCCGCGGGCCTCGTGAACCCGGAGGTGCTCACCAAGACCTCGTCCACCGACACCCACCGCCTCTTCTGGACCGGCCGCTACGCCTACCACACGAACCACTCCTACTACCTGCGCACGATCGCGGGGGAGCCCGAGAACTCCAAGCTCGCCCCCAAGAAGGCCAAGATGGCGATGTACCCGGGCAACGGCCAGACCCACATGTTCACCGAGTTCTACACCGTGAACGCCAAGACCAAGGTCCTGGAGGACGCCTGGAAGTTCGCCAAGTTCCTGGGCGGCAACGGCAACGGCGACTGGTACGTACAGCGCCAGTGGTGCCTGATCGCCGGCCTCGACAACCCGTACCCCGAGATGTACGACCACCCGGAGATCATCGCCTCCTACGACAAGTGGATCGATCTCAAGCTCCTGCGCGAGCAGTACAAGAAGGGCCGGACCATCAACGCGTTCAAGGAGTCGTGGTTCTCCGAGTACGACACCAAGGCGATCGCGGTCGTCCACAACCTCATCCGCGGCTCGTCGACCGTCCCGAAGGGCCTCAAGGAGCTGGTCGCGCTGCAGAAGTCGCTCGCCTAGGCGCGGCGGCGACCGCGGTCGGCATGTTCAGGAGCGGCGCGGGCGGGCTCCGCCTGACCGAGGCGGGGTTCGCCTGGCTGCTCGCCCTGCCGGTGCTGATCGGCATCGGCCTGGTCGTGGTCGTCCCGCTCGCCTACTCCCTCTGGCTCTCGTTCACCGACGTCAACCTGCTCCGGGCGGCCGGGCCCGCCCTGGAGGCGTTCGGCATCCGGCTGCCGCTCTACCGGTGGGTCGGTCTCAAGAACTACCTCCAGGTCTTCGACGATCCGCTCTACTGGAGCTCGCTGTGGCGCACCCTCTACTTCGTGGGCGCGTTCGTCGCGGAGGCGACGGTGGTCGGCATGGCGATGGCCCTCGTGCTCAACGAGCGGTTCCACGGCCGCGCCGTGATGCGGAGCCTCCTGCTGGTGCCGTGGTCGCTCTCCCGGATCGTGGTCGGGCTCCTGTGGGTCGGCATCCTGGACTTCGAGTTCGGCGCCCTCAACGGGCTGCTCCACCGGGCCGGGCTGATCGACTCGTACATCGCCTTCTTCAAGGACGGTTTCAGCGCGCTCAACGTGCTGGTCTCGGTCTACATGTGGAACCAGGCCCCGTTCGCGACGCTCCTGTTCCTCGCCGGCATGCAGTCGATCTCGGAGGATCTCTACACCGCGGCGGAGGTCGACGGGGCGGGCTACTGGCAGCGATTCCACCACATCACGCTGCCCGCGCTCCGGCCCATCCTGTTCCTGGTGCTGGTGCTGTGCACCGTGAACGGGTTCCTGATGCTGGACCTGATCTACATCCTCACCATGGGCGGGCCGGCCTACGACACCACCACGATCTCCTGGCTCGGCTTCCAGACCAGCTTCAAGTTCTTCAAGTTCGGTCCCGGCACCGCGATCCTCTACACGCTCACCGCGCTGTGCCTGCTCGTGACCCTGATCTACCACCGGCTGATCCTGGCCCGCTTCGAGGCGGAGGGCTAGGCGGTTGGCGACGGGGGCTCGACGGGCCGGCGCCCACTGGGCGCGCTCGGGACGGAGCCGTCTGGTGCTCTACGGCCTCGTGGCGATGGTGACGCTCTGGCTGGCGGGCCCCTTCGTCTGGCTCTTCGTGACGAGCGTCTCCTACCAGAAGCACCTGATGGCCCGGCCGCTCTCCTTCATCCCGCCCGAGATCACCCTCGACAACTACCGCATGATCACCGGGCTGATGCGCTTCCACGCCGAGGGGCAGGCCGCCAAGATCCTGCCGTCGATGTGGAACACCCTCGTGGTCGCGGCGGTGGTGTCCGCGGTGAACCTGGTCCTGGGCACCACCGCGGGCTACGCCTACGCGCGCTTCCGCTTCCCGCTCAAGATGTTCTCGCTGTTCGCGCTGCTCTTCACCCGCATGCTGCCCACCGTGGTGCTGGTCCCCGCCTTCTTCGTGATCTTTCGCGCCTTCGGGCTGCAGAACACCCTGACCGGCCTGGTGATCGCCTACTGCTCGTTCACGCTGCCCTTCACGGTGTGGATCATGAAGGCCCCCTTCGAGACGGCCCCCGCCGATCTCGACAAGAGCGCGCTGGTCGACGGCTGTAACCGCTTCCAGGCCTATTACAAGGTCGTCCTCCCGGTCTCGGGCCCGGGGCTGGTGGCGGGGGGCGCGTTCACCTTCATGCTGTGCTGGAACGAGTTCGTGG
>Ga0134127_10000947_pt1 | contig 22971 bp, 16 predicted proteins | sample KB31753_FD_96459 | JGI IMG/M metagenome (GOLD analysis project Ga0134127, IMG submission 96459) | Terrestrial soil microbial communities with excess Nitrogen fertilizer from Kellogg Biological Station, Michigan, USA - KB3-175-3 | ecosystem: Environmental > Terrestrial > Soil > Unclassified ... | reverse complement strand
TCCTCCCGGGCGAGCGCGTCGCGGCACATCAGCTCGCCCAGCTCGAGGAAGTCGGCCACCCGGCCGGCGCGCTCGAGCTCCTGGTTCATCTCGCCGGTCTCCCCGGGCACCGCCAGGTCCTGCCAGAACGCCTCGCGCAGGGCCGCCACCTCGTCGATCGCCTTGGCGAGCCCTTCGCGGCTGCGGTCGATCCCGCACGCCTCCCACAGCACGCGGCCGAGCGCGCGGTGGAAGTGGGTGGCGGTGCGCCGGCCGCCCAGGCCGAGCAGTGTCCCCACGCGCGCCCGCACGTCGGCCACCGCCCCGCGCGCCGCGGGGCCGTCCTCGGCGACGGCGCGGAGCCGCGCCCCGTCGAGGTAGCCGGCCAGCGTGTAGGGCAGGATGAAGTAGCCGTCGGCCAGCCCCTGCATCAGGGCGCTCGCGCCGAGCCGGTTCGCGCCCTGGTCCGAGAAGTTCGCCTCGCCGATGACGAAGAGCCCCGGGATCGTGCTCATGAGGTCGTAGTCCACCCAGAGGCCGCCCATGGAGTAGTGCGCGGCGGGGGCGATGCGCATGGCCCCGCGGAGCGGATCGTCGCCGGTGATGTGCTCGTACAGCTCGAAGAGGTTGCCGTAGCGCTCGCGCAGCACGTCGGCGCCCACCCGCCGCGCCGCGTCGGTGAGATCCAGATAGACGCCCCGGCCGCCCGGCCCGGTCCCGCGGCCCTCGTCGACCAGGGCCTTGCACGCGCGCGAGCCGAGGTCGCGGGGAACCAGGTTGCCGTAGCGCGGGTAGCGGCGCTCGAGGAAGTAGTCGCGCTCCGCCTCGGGGATGGCCTCGGGCCGCCGCTCGTCGCCCGCCCGGAGCGGCACCCACAGGCGCCCGTCGTTCCGGAGCGACTCCGACATGAGGGTGAGCTTGGCCTGGTGCTCGCCCGCCGCGGGAAGGCACGTGGGATGGAACTGCACGAAGCCGTGATTGGCGAAGGCCGCCCCGCGCCGGTGTGCCCGCCAGATCGCGGTGACGTTGGAGGCCTTCGCGTTCGTCGACCGGAAGTAGACGTTCGCGTAGCCGCCGGTGGCGAGCACCACCGCGTCGGCCACGTGCACCTCCAGGGCGCCGGAGACCAGATCGCGCGCGACCACGCCGCGCGCCCGCCCGTCCACCACGACGAGGTCCAGCATCTCGCGCCGCGCCAGCACGGTCACCCCGCCCGCCGCCTCCTCCTTCGCCAGCGCGCCGTAGGCGCCCAGCAGGAGCTGCTGGCCGGTCTGCCCGCGCGCGTAGAAGGTCCGCGAGACCAGCGCGCCGCCGAACGAGCGATTGGCGAGGTGACCGCCGTACTCGCGGGCGAAGGGCACGCCCTGGGCCACCGCGTGGTCGATGATGCGGGTGGAGAGCTCGGCCAGCCGGTACACGTTGGCCTCCCGCGAGCGAAAGTCCCCGCCCTCCAGGGTGTCGTGGAAGAGCCGTTCCACGCTGTCGCCGTCGTTCTGGTAATTCTTGGCCGCGTTGATCCCGCCCTGCGCGGCCACGCTGTGGGCCCGGCGGGGCGAATCGTGGAACACGAGGCAGCACACGCGATAGCCCAGCTCGGACAGGGTGGCCGCCGCGGAGGCGCCCGCCAGGCCCGCGCCCACCACGAGGACGGAGTGGAGGCGGCGACGGGTGGGGCCGACCAGCGCGAGCGCGTCCCGATAGCGCTCCCAGCGCGTGGCGAGGGGGCCGGACGGGGCGCGCGAGGAGAGCGCCGGCCTCATCGCAGCCATCCGGCGAGCACCGCGAGGGGCACCGAGGCGAATCCGAGCGTCACTGCGGCCGAGACCAGGGCCACGACGGGACGCCCCCGCCGGGCCGCACGCTCGGGCCAGACCCCGAGGCTGCGCGCCGCGGCCCAGAGGCCGTGGAAGAGGTGGAGGCCGAGCAGGGCGGCCGCGGTCGCGTAGACCGACGCGACCCAGGTGGGCCGCAAGCCCCGCACCACGTTGTCGTAGACGTGGCCGGGGAGAAAGCCGGGATGGAAGAGCCCGCCGGTGAGGTGCAATAGATGGTAGACGACGAAGGCGAGGAGCAGCGCGCCGCCTGCCCGCATGGTCCGCGCGGCCACGGTGGACGCGCGCCGGGCCGGGGTCCGGTGCCGGGGCCGGGCGGCCCGCCCCGCGCAGGCGAGCGAGACCACCCCGGCCACGTGCACGACGGCCGCGACGCCGAGGGCGACGCGCACCGCCCAGAGCGCCGCCGGCGCCCGCCGGAGCGCCGCCGCGTAGCCGTCAGCCGCGGCGGGGCCGGAGAAGAGCGTGAGGTTGCCCGCCACGTGCAGGACCACCCAGAGCCAGAGCAGGAGGCCAGAGACCGCCACCAGCGCCTTGCGTCCCACCGTCGATCGCCAGAACCTCGCGAGCGTGTCCATCGCCGCAGTCTGGGTCCCGGCGTTTCATAAGTCACATGCATTCGCCTTTGACGGCGAATAAGCGTAACTTATCAATCGATGCACCTGGAGACCCTCAAGACCTTCTGCGACCTGGTGGAGACGGGCAGCCTCTCGCGCGCGGCCCGGCTGAACCTGGTCTCGCAGTCCGCGGTGAGCCAGCAGCTCCGCGCGCTCGAGCGGCGCTACGGGCGGCGGCTGATCGAGCGCGCGCCGCGCATCGGGGCGCGCGCCACCGATGCGGGCCGGCTCCTCTACGACGAGGTGAAGCCGCTGCTCGAGCGGATGCGCGCCCTCGAGCAGCGGCTGCGCGTGCGTCCGGACGTGGTGACCGGGACGGTGCGGGTGGCCACCGTCTACAGCGTGGGGCTCCACACCTTGCCCCCCGCCATCAAGCGCTGCCTGGCCGACCATCCCGAGGTCAACGTGCGGCTCTCGTACCGGCGCACCAACGAGGTGTACGCGGCCTGCCTGGACGGCGAGGTCGATCTCGGCATCGTGGCGGTGCCGACGCGCCGGCCCCAGCTCGTGGTGGTGCCGCTGGGCCACGACGAGCTGGTGATCGCGGCGCCGCCCACCCATCCCATCGCGCGCCGGGCGCGCTGCCCCCTCGCCGCCCTCGACGGGCAGCCCTTCATCGGCTTCGACCGGGACATTCCCACCCGCCGTCTGGTGGACGGCCTGCTGCGTCGCCACCGCGTGCGGGTCAGCTACACCATGGAGCTCGACAACATCGAGACCATCAAGCGGTCGGTGGAGGCGGGTCTCGGCCTATCGCTCCTGCCCGCGCCCACCCTGGTCGCGGAGGTGCGTGCGCGCACCCTGGTGGCCCGCCCGCCCGCGGAGGGGCCCTTTCACCGTCCCATCGGCGTGATCCACCGGCGGACGCGCGAGCTGTCGGCGGCGGGCCGCGCCTTCCTCGATCTGCTCTCCGCCGAGCTCACCCCGGCGCGCCGCCGCTAGCGGGGATTGCCGATCAGGGGTGGGGCCCTCCCGGCCGCCCTTCAGGGCGCGTCGGTGGAGGCGATGCCCACGAACTCGTTCAGGACGTCGGCCTGAAGGAGCTCGGCGGGAGGAAGCTCGCGCAGGATGGTGCCCTTCTGGATGAGCAGGACCCGCTTCGACAGGGCGGCGATGAACTCGAGATTCTGCTCGACGAGGAGGATCGTGAGCCCCTGCGTCTGGTGAAGGTGCTGCAGGACCACCACCAGCTCCTCGATGATCGACGGCTGGATTCCCTCGGTCGGCTCGTCGAAGAGGATGAGCTTGGGGTTGCCCGCGAGACACCGGGCGATCGCCAGGAGCTGCTGCTCTCCGCCGCTCAGCGCGCCCCCGCGCCGGTCCAGCAGGGGAGTCAGGCGAGGGAACGTCTCGAGAATCGAGTCGATCCGCTCCTCGGCCCCGCGGCCCGCGAAGCCCATCCGCAGGTTGTCGCGAACGCTGAGCCCGGGGAAGATGTCCCGGCCCTGGGGAACGTATCCGAGCCCGCGCCGGGCCCGCGCGTACGAGGGCTCGTGGGTGACGTCCGCGCCGTCGAAGACGACGCGGCCCCGCCGCGCGGGCACGAAGCCCATGAGCGTCTTGAGCAGCGTCGTCTTGCCCATTCCGTTGTGCCCGAGGACCCCGACGAACTCCCCGGAGGCGACGTCCAGCCGCACGCCGTTGAGAATGGGGATGCGGCCGTACTGGGCATGGAGGTCGGTGACGCTCAGCAACATCGCTCAGCGCCCGCCGTGCTTGCCGAGGTAGACGTCCCGCACCGTCCTGTCCTTGAGGATCCGGTCCATGCTGTCCTCGAGCAGGACCGCCCCCTGATGCATGACGGTGACGGTCCGCGCGATCATCTTGACGAACTGCATGTCGTGCTCGACCACGATGAGGGCGTGGGTGCGGTTGATGTCGCGGACCAGCTCGGCGGTGCGCGCGACCTCGTCGTGGGTCATGCCCGCGGCGGGCTCGTCGAGAAGGATCAGGGTGGGATTCCCGGCCAGCACGGTGCCGAGCTCCACCCACTGCCGCAGCCCGTGGGAGAGCTGGCCGACCACCGCGTCCGCGCGCGCGGCGAGGCCGATCCGCTCGAGGGTCTCGTCGACGATCTCGCGCGTCCGGCCCGCCGGGTTCGTGCGGCGCGCCGAGAGCCAGAGATGTTCCCGGACGGTCAGGGCATTGAAGAGACTGGGCACCTGGGTCTTGATCCCGATACCCCGCCGCGCGATGGCGTGGGTGTGGTCCCCCGTGATGTCGTGGCCCTTGAACAGGATGCGCCCGGCGGTCGGCCGGAGCTGTCCGGTGAGGAGCTTGAAGAGGGTGCTCTTGCCGGCGCCGTTGGGGCCGATGAGACAGCGAAGCTCACGCTCCGCCAGGGCGAAGTTCACGCTCCGCACCGCCTCGACGCCGCCGAACCGCTTCGAGAGGTTGACGGTCTCGAGCACCGCTCCGGTCATGGGACATCGCGGGCGCGCGGAGGGCCGACGGCCCGCGCCCCCAGCCGGGCGAGCGTCGGCACGAGGCCGCGCGGCACGAGGAGCACGAACACCAGGAAGATGACGCCGAAGATCAGGTTCGTGTTCGCGATCTGCTGGGTCCCGAACATCGTGGTGAGGTATTGCATGATCAGGCAGCCGATGATGGGACCGAGGAGCGTGCCCAGGCCGCCGACGATGACCCAGATGATGATCTGCGACGTCATGGCCAGACTGAAGACGGTGGGACTCACGAACGCCCCCCAGTTGGCGAAGAGACAGCCGGCCAGGCCCGCGATGCCCCCGCCGAGCGTGAAGATCAGGAGCTTGTGGAGCCGCACGTCGTAGCCGAGCAGCTCGCACCGCGTCTCGTTCTCCCGGATCGCGATCACCACGCGGCCGAAATGGCTGGCCATCAGCGCGTGAAGCCCGAGATATACGATCACGAGCAGGGCCATTACCAGGTAGAACATCTCGGTCGGATCGAGGACCCGGCCGGGGTCGCCGGGCAGATTCAGGGTGGGAAGCGAGGGCATCCCGTTGAAGCCGTTCAGCCGGGCCTTGCCGATGCGATACGCGTCGCCCGCGGTGCTGTTCATGAGATTGAAGAAGATCAGGGTGACGCTGAGGGTGATGACCCCCAGGTACACGTCGCTCAGGCGACCATAGAACATGAAGTACCCGAGAGAAGCGGCGAAGAGGGCGGGCACCACCACCGCGAGGATGAGCGCGCCGGTGCTCTCGCCGAGGTTGATGGCGGTCACCGCGTACGCGTACGCGCCGAGTCCGAAGAACGCGGACTGTCCGAAGCAGAGGATGCCCCCGTAGCCCCAGACCACCCCCAGGCTGAGCGCGAGGATACAGAGGGCCGCGAAGACGGTCAGCTGCAGGAGCTCGAATTCGTCGACGACGCGGGGCACCGCGAGGGCGACCGCGACCATCGCCGCGGTGGTCGCGACGATCCCGGGATGCGGCAGACGTCGGATCACAAGCTGCCCCGGAACCAGCGGCCGGTGATGCCGTGAGGGAGCACTCGCAGGAGGAGAATCGCGGCGGCGAGGAGGCCGGCCTCGCCGATCACCGGCGTCGTGAAGTACGTCAGGAGCTGGTTGACCGAGCCGAAGAGACCGGCCGCCGCCGCGGTCCCGGCCAGGATGGCGGTGCCTCCGCTGATGACGGTGATGAACGCCTTGGCCACGTAGGCCGCGCCCACCGTCGGGAGGACGCCCGAGATCGGGGCGAGCAGGCCCCCGGCCAGGCCGCTGAGCGCGGCCCCGATCCCGAAGGTCATCGCGTAGACGCGCGGCGGGCTCACCCCGAGCGCCGCGGCCATGTCCGGATTCTCCATGGTGCCGCGCGCGATCAGGCCCAGCCGGGTCCCGCGCAGCACGACGAAGATGACCGCGAGGATCGCGGCGGCGACCGCGATGAGAACCAGTCGATACACGCTGATGTTGTAGCGGCCGATCGCCACGCTCCCGAGGGGCGCGCGAATGCCGGCCACCGAGGTGCCGAAGATCGTGGTCACGAGGCCGATGAAGAACAAGCTCAGGCCCCAGGTGGCGAGCAGCGTGTCGATCATGCGGCCGTAGAGAAATCGAATGATGGCCCGCTCGGCGATCATCCCGATGACCCCGACGACGAGCGGCGCCACCACCAGCATCGCGATCCAGATGTTGACGCCGTGATTGGTGGCCACGATGGCCGCGTAGCCGCCGAGCATGAGGAACTCGCCGTGGGCGAGATTGATGACCCGCATCATGCCGAAGATGACGGCGAGTCCAATGCTGATGAGCGCGAGGCCGGCGATGCCGCTCAGCACTTCGATCACCAGGATGGCGGCGAGGTCCATTCCGCGCGAATGATAGGACTCCTCTCGAGAGAGTGTCAAGCGCGCCCGAATCGCGCGGTCCGCGTCCTTGACGGCCCGAATCGCGGAGGACTATACTCGCCCTCGCAGCGCGACCACGCGAAGTTCACAACTCTCGCTGGAGGCATCTTATGAAGACCGACCGTCGGAAGTTTCTCAAGGGGGCCGGGGCAACCATCGGCGGGCTCGCTCTCGCCCCGAGCGTCATGCGGCACGCCTCCGCCCAGGCCAACGTCATCAAGGTGGCGGGCATCCACGATCTCTCGGGAGGCCTCGACATCTACGGGCGGCCGATGGTCGATTGCTTGACCTTCGCGGTCGAGGAGATCAACGCGGCGGGAGGACTGCTGGGCAAGCAGCTGAAGCTCATCAGCTACGACGCCCAGTCCAACATCCAGCTCTACACCCAGTTCGCCACCGAGGCGGCCACCAAGGAGCGGGTCGCGGTCGTCCACGCCGGCATCACCTCGGCCTCGCGCGAGGCGATCCGGCCGGTGCTCAAGCGGTTCAACACGCTCTACTTCTACAACACCCAGTACGAGGGCGGAGTCTGCGATCGGAACTGCTTCTGCACCGGCTCCACCCCGGCGCAGAACGTGGACAAGCTGGTGCCCTACGGTCTCAAGAAATTCGGCAAGAAGATCTACACGGTGGCCGCGGACTACAACTACGGGCAGATCACCGCCAAGTGGGTCAAGAAGTTCTGCGTGGAGAGCGGCGGTGAAGTGCTGCAGACCGACTACTTCCCGCTCGAGGTCAGCGACTTCGGGGCCGCCATCACCAAGATCCAGGCGGCCAAGCCGGACTTCATCATGTCCGCTCTCGTCGGGGGCAACCACATCTCGTTCTACCGGCAGTGGGCGGCCTCCGGCATGAACAAGTCCATCCCGGTGGCGTCGACCACGTTCGGCAACGGGCTCGAGCAGCAGGTGACGTCGCCGGAGGAGCACAACGGGTACCTGGTATCGCAGAGCTACTATCAGGAGCTGACCACCCCGGCCAACCAGGCCTTCCTGAAGAAGTTCCTGCCGAAGTACGGGGCCACCAGCAAGTACGTCACCCCGCTGGCCATCCAGACCTATCACGGGATGCACCTGTGGGCGTCGGCGGTGAAGAAGGCGGGGAGCGTCGACCGGCTGAAGGTCATCGCGGCCCTCGAGCAGGATCACGTCTTCAACGGCCCCGCGGGCAAGACCGCGATCGACCCGAAGACCCACCATTGCAGCCTCGACGTCTACATCGCGGAAGCCAAGAACCGCGCGTTCACGGTGCTCCAGAGCTATCCGCAGCAGCCGCCCGCCGATACCGCCGCGGTGTGCGACCTCAAGAAGAATCCCAACGACAACCAGCAGTACGTCATCGATGTGAAGGCGTAGCGCTCGTGGCCAGCGCCAGGCTCCCCACGCCCGACGAGCTCAAGGCGGTCGGGCGGCAACTCGGCATGTCGCTGTCCGACTCCGACGTGGAGTTCTTCCTGGAGACCATGTCGGGCAGCGTGGCCGCCTACCACGCGGTCGAGGAGATGGTGGACCCGATGCCGCGGGTCAAGTATCCGCGAACCCCCGGCTACCGCCCCCAGGGGGCGGAGAACCAGTACAACGCCTGGTACTTCAGGAGCGAGGTCACGGGGGCCCCCGAGGGCAAGCTCAAGGGCAAGCGGATCGCGCTGAAGGACAACGTGTGTCTCGCGGGCGTGCCCATGATGAACGGCGCGTCGACGCTCGAAGGCTACGTGCCGGACGTCGACGCCACCGTCGTGACCCGGATCCTCGACGCGGGCGGGACCATCCTCGGCAAGGTGCACTGCGAGTACTTCTGCTTCTCGGGGGGCAGCCACACGAGCGCGGCGGGCCCGGTGCACAATCCGAGGAAGATGGGCTACTCGGCGGGAGGGTCCTCGTCGGGCAGCGGGGCGGTGGTGGCGGCCGGCGAGGTCGACATGGCGATCGGGGGCGATCAGGGCGGATCGATCCGCATGCCGTCCTCGTACTGCGGCGTCTACGGGCTGAAGCCGACGTACGGGCTCGTGCCCTACACCGGCATCTTTCCCATCGAGAACACCCTCGATCACGCGGGGCCGATGACCGCGACGGTCGCCGACAATGCGCTACTGCTCGAGGTCCTCGCCGGCCCCGACGGTCTCGATCCCCGGCAGATGGACGTGAAGACGGCGGCCTACACGACGGCCCTGACCGGCGAGGTCAAGGGGCTCAGGATCGGGGTGGTGAAGGAAGGATTCGGCCACCCGAGCTCGGAGAAGGACGTGGACGCCCTGGTGCGCAAGGGCGCCGAGACGTTCCGGAAGCTCGGCGCGCGCGTCGACGACGTGTCCATCCCGATGCATCTGCAGGGCGTCGCGATCTGGACGCCGATCGCGTCCGAGGGCGCGACCTGGCAGATGATGAACGGCAACGGCTTCGGCTTCAACTGGAAGGGGCTCTACGTCACGAGCCTCATCGACGCGCACTCCGCGTGGCGGCAGCGGGCCGACGAGCTCTCCGACACGCTCAAGACCACCATCCTCTTCGGGCAGTACGCGCTCAACAAGTACCGCGGACACTACTACGCCAAGTGCCAGAACCTCGGGCGCAGCCTGCGGGCCGCTTACGACGAGGTGCTGAAGGACTACGATCTCCTCCTGATGCCGACGCTCCCCCTCAAGGCCACCCCGATTCCGAAGCCGGGGGCGCCGCGCATGGAGATCATCCACCGGGCGTTCGAGCTGCTGCCGAACACCGCGCCCATCAACGTGACCGGCCACCCCTCGATGAGCGTGCCCTGCGGTCTGAGCGACGGGCTTCCCGCCGGGATGATGCTGACCGCGAAGCACTTCGACGAGGTGTCGATCTACCGGGCCGCCTCCGCCTTCGAGAAGGCGGGCGACTGGATGGCGGTTCGCCCCTAGTCGCGACGCCGGATCACCCCGGCGACCTCCTCGGCGGTCGCGACCCACCCGAACTTCAGGGCGAAGTTCTTCAGCACCGCCGCGTGGAGATCCGGCATGTACGAGGAGACCGCGTCGGAGACGATGGTGGTCCGGTAGCCGCGCTTGAAGCTTTCCCGCGCGGTCTCCTCGACACAGATCTGGGTCACGGTGCCGGTGACCAGCACCGACTCCACGTGCCGGGCCTTCAGGAGGTCGTCGAGATTCGTGTTGTGGAAGGCGCCGTAGCCGAACTTGTCGACGATGGGATCGCCGGGCTCGGGATAGAGCTCGTCGATGATGTCCGAACCGTCGAGCTCCTTGCCGACGTCTCCGTAGTGGCGCAGAAAACCCTTCCAGCAGCAGCATACCGGCGGAGCCAGGACCGGCGACCAGTCCCAGACGAAGGTTCGCTCCGGTCCGGCGACGAACTTCGTGTAGATCACCGGGACGCCCCGCTCGCGACAGACCGCGAGGAGCGATTGGTGCGTCCGGATGGTCGCTCGCGCCTCGGGCACTTCCAGGGGCGCCCCGACCCGGACGAAGTCGTTCTGCATGTCCACGACGACCAGCGCCGGGCGGGGGAGTCGATCGATCGCCATTCAAGGCCTCCGGGGTAGACGTTCGAGGGAACGCTCGGGTAGCCCCGACTGTAGTTCCGACGCCGGCCGCATGCAACGAGGACCCGGGAGGCGCCCTTCCGGAAGCGGCGGCCACCTCGACCGGCATGGTGCGGAACGGGCGCTAGAGGACGTCCTTCCTGAAGCGCTCGAGCGTTCTCACGTGCTCCTCGGGGCGGGGAAGACCGAGGCCCATCGTGTTGACGCACAGATGCGTGATGCCGCGCATCGCACGCCACGCGGCCATCTCCTTCCCGCGGTCCGCCTCCGGCACATTGGCGAGGGCCACCCGGCCCTCGACCCCGAACGCGGCGGGATCGCGGCCCGCTTCGCGGACGAGGCCGTAGAGACGATCCACCGTCTGCTGGGCCGCCGGCCCCGGGCGGAAGGTCTGCAGCGTGATCCAGCCGTCGGCGAGGCGGGCCGCGCGGCGGAGGACGGCCTCGCTCTCGCCGCCCATCCATACCGGAATCGGCCGCTGGACGGGCAGCGGGTTGAGCCCGCCGTCGGGCACGCGGTGCCACCGGCCCTCGTAGGTCACCAGCTCCTCGGTCCAGAGGCGGCGCATGAGGTCGAGCTGCTCCTCCACCCGCTTGCCGCGGTTCTTGATGTTCTCGGCGAGGGCCTCGAACTCGACCGGGTTCCAGCCGACTCCGATCCCGAGGCGCAGCCGTCCGCCCGAGAGAACGTCCACCTCGGCCGCCTGCTTGGCGACGAGCGCGGTCTGGCGCTGGGGCAGGACGAGGACGCCGGTGACCAGCTCGATGCGCCGCGTGACCGCGGCCCAGAAGCCGAAGAGGACGAAGGGCTCGTGGAAGGCGTGCCGGTACGTGTACGGGCTGTCCCAGCCTCCGGGCCGATCGGGGTTGGCGCCGACCACGCTGTCGAAGGCGAGAATGTGCGTGTAGCCCATCGCTTCGACGGCCTGGGCATAGTCGCGGATCATCGCGGGATCCGACCCGATCTCGGTCTGGGGGAAGACGACGCCGATCTTCATGGCTCTCTCCGGCACGCCTCGAGTCGATCAGAAGCAGCGCGAGCTTAGTCCCGGAGAGTCGGACGGTCAATCGGAGCCGTCACGGCCTCGTCCGGCCGCCGCGGGCCTTGCCGAGTCCCGGCGCCCAGCGTAGATTCGCGGGGACCGATCGAGCCGGAAGCCCCTTCAACGAGAGGACGCCATGACGACCGTCCGTGACGCCGCCGATGTGTCCCGCTGGTTCGAGGCCGTGAAGACGGAGCTGCTCGCCCGCAACCCGTTTCGCGAGTCGGAGTACTTCAAGCGCTTCCTGGCCGGGTCGCTCACCATTCCTCAGGTGTGGGGGCACATCAGCAACCAGTACCTGCTCGTGGCGTGGTTCCCCCGGATCTTCAGCGGCATCCACGCGCGGTGCGACGAGCTCGAGGTCCGGAAGGACTGCGCCCGCCATCTCCTCGTCGAGGACCTCGGCTACTTCCGCGGGCAGGTCGGGGGCACCCCCGATCACGTCGAGCTGTTCCGGCGGATCGGCGACGATCTCGGCTATCCGCGATCGGTTTACGAGACGATCACCCCGCTGCCCGAGATGACCGCGATCCTCGAGTTCTTCCAGCGGGTCTCGCAGTCGGTTCCCTGGAACGCGGCGCTCTGCGCGACGTCGTTCTACGAGGGGCAGGTGGGGGACATGGCGTCGGTGGTCGGGCCCGCGCTCATGACGCATTACGGCTGCCGGCCGGAGTGGGGTGGCTCGAACTACGCGGTCCACGCCGAGGTGGAGGCGGAGGAGTCCGGGGAGACGGAAGGAACGGTCCTGCGCTACATCACCACCGCCGAGGACCAGCGCCTCGCCGAGGCGGCCATGCGCGAGTTCCACGACCGCATGGACACCTACACGCGCGGCCTGGCCCGAGAGTACCTGCGCTGATCGGGCCGCGGCGAGTCGAGCGATGCGGCGGCGCTCGGTCCGGCGCCGCAACGTTGACTCGAAATGACGCGGGCGCTATCCTCGATTCCTCATGCTGCGTAGGATCCCAGCGTTGTCATGACCTGTGGGCGATGCGGAACCGAGAACGCAGCTGGCCGGCGGTTCTGCGCTTCGTGCGGGGAATCCTTCCCGCGTAGCTGTCCACGCTGTCGCTTCGTCAACGGGCCCCTCGACCATTTCTGCGGGGGCTGCGGCGCCCCGCTGGAGTCTGCGCCGCCCGGGGGCAATCCGGCGGCCTACACGCCGAGGCATCTCTCCGAACGCGTCCTGACCAGCCGGAGCGCGCTCGAGGGCGAGCGGAAATGGGTCACCGTTCTCTTCTGCGACGTGGTCGACTCCTACCGGCTGGCGGAACAGCTCGGGGCGGAAGGGATGCACGAGGTGATGGATCAGGCCCTGCGGCTGATGGCGGAGGCCGTCCACCGGTACGACGGCACCGTCAACCAGTTCCTCGGCGACGGATTGATGGCGCTGTTCGGCGCGCCCCTGGCCCTCGAGCAGCACGCGCTGAGCGGGATCTACGCCGCCCTGGCGATCCGCGACGCCCTGCGCGCGTTCAACCAGAGCTCGGCGACCCGGGGGGGCGAGGCCCTGCAGGTGCGGATGGGGCTCAACAGCGGGTTCGTGGTGGTCGGCCGCATCGGAGACGATCTCCGGATGGACTACACCGCGGTCGGCGATACCACCCATCTCGCCGCCCGCCTCCAGGCGCTCGCGGATCCCGATGACATCCTGATCAGCGACACCACCGCGGGGCTCGCGGAGGGCTACATCCGGGTCGATTCCCTGGGGCCGCTGGCGATCAGGGGGCGCTCGGAGTCGGTGGTGGCGCACCGGTTGACCGGGGTGCGGGGCAGCCGCAGCCGCTTCCAGGTGGCGGCCGAGCGGGGGCTCACCCCGTTCGTGGGCCGCGAGCGGGATCTCGAGCTGCTGAAGGAGCGCTTCCGGCTCGCGCAGTCGGGGCGCGGGCAGGTGGTGAGCGTGGTCGGTGAGGCCGGAGTGGGGAAGTCCCGTCTCCTGCACGAGTTTCGACGCGCCCTGCGCACCGAGCGCGTCACGTGGCTCGAGGGCCAGTGCTCTGCCTCGGGACAGGCGGTGCCGTACCAGCCGGTTCTCCACGTGTTGCGCATGGGCCTCCGGATCGACAACGACGACAGCGCGCCGCGGATCCGGGACAAGATCCGGCTCGGCGTCCGGCGGGCCGGACTGGACCCGGACCCGGCGGTGCCGGTGCTCGAGACGTTGCTCGGGCTGACGGTGTCCGGCGACGCGCTCCCGCCCCTGGATCCGCGCACGCGACGTCAGCGGATCTTCGAGACGATCCAGGGCCTGACCGAGGCCGGCGCGAAGGTTCGCCCGCTCGTCGTGGTCGTCGAGGACCTCCACTGGATCGACACGACGTCGGAAGAGTACCTCGTGCAGCTCGTCGCGGGCCTGGTCGGGATGCCGCTGCTGCTCCTGACCACGTCCCGGCCCGGCTACGACCCGCCCTGGAGCGACCGAGCCTATTCGGCCCAGGTCGGCCTCGATCTGCTCGAGCCGCTCCAGGTGAGCGCGATGGTCGGGAATCTGCTCGGGGTGAGCGAGACGCCGGCGGATCTCGCGGAGGTGATCTGGGGGAAGGCGGAGGGCAACCCCCTCTTCGTCGAGGAGATCGTCAGGTCCATGCTGGAGCGAGGTGTGCTGCGCAGGGACGCGGAGCGGGTGCGCTGGGCGGGACCCGCTAACGTGGACTTCCCGGCCCGCATCCAGGACATCGTGAGCGCCCGCTTCGATCGACTGGAGGAGCCGGTGCGGCGGACCCTCCAGGTCGGCGCGGTATCCGGCCGGAACTTCCGGATGCGGGTGCTGTCACGGGTCGCCGAGGTCCCGGAAGAGGTCGCGGCTCACGTGGAAGCGCTCAAGCGCGCCGAGCTCGTCCACGAGACGCAGTTCTTCCCCGAGCTGGAGTACACCTTCAACCACGCCATCTTCCAGGAGGTGGCGTACCAGAGCCTGCTCGCGCCGCGCCGGAGGCAGCTCCACCGCCTCATCGGCGAGGCCCTCGAGGAGATGGCCGCGCCGGCGGTCTCCGAGCACTGCAACGAGCTCGCCTATCACTTCTCCCGGGCGGACGTCGCCGGGAAAGCGGTCAAGTACCTGATCGACGCGGGCGACCGGGCGGCGGTCGCGTTCTCGAACCGCGAAGCGCTGGCCCTCTACCGCCGGGCCCTCGAGCTGCGCCAGGGCGAGGGCCGAACCATCGAGGCGGAGCTCCTGCACAAGCTGGGAACCGTGAGCCTCCTGGTGGGCGACGCGGCGGCGAGCCTCCGGTACGTCGAGGCGGCGCTCGAGATCTACCAGGCCCTGGGCGACAAGCGGAACGTGTTGCGCATGCATCTCGACATCTCGCGTCTGTCCACCGACGGGTACGGCGACGCGGCCCAGGAGGATCGGGCGCGGCGCCATCTGGAAGCGGTGGCGGCCAGCGTCGAGGCAGACGCGGACAGCCTGGAGAAGGGGCTGATCTATCAGCGGGCCGCGCACCTGTACCTGCATCGAGGACAGCCGTCGGCGAGCCTGGATTGGGCGCACCGCGCGGTGGATCTCTTCGCGCGCCTGAATATCCCGATGGGCACCTCGCTCGGGACGATCCTTTCCTATACCGGCCGCGTCGGCGAGGGGGTCGCCTACAACGAGCGGAACTGGGACGGGGTCGTGATCGCGGCGAATCCCCTGGTCATCGCGGGTCTCGGGCACGAGCTCGCGGTGACGCTGGCGCTCGCGCGCGATGTCCCGCGGGCGCGCGCGTGGGGGGAGAGGGCGTTGCCGCTCGCGATGAAGGCCAGCCCGGTGTTCGAGGGCATGCTCAGACGCCCGCTCGCGCTGATCTACGCGCTGTCCGGGGAGGTGTCCAAGGGCGAGGAGGCGTGCGAGGCGGTCGTGCGGATCGAGCGCGAGACCCAGCTCGGCTGCATCTTCGAGGACGCGGCGAGCGTGGGAGTCTTCTATACGAGACGCGGGCAGTGGAAGCGGGCGCGGTCCCACCTCGAGACGACGCTGGCCAAGAATCGCGGGCGGAACGTCGCCGCCTACGGCGCCTGCCTCGTGGCCCTCGGCGAGCTGGAGGCAAGGGAAGGCGATCTCGAGGCGGCTCACGCGATGCTGAACGAAGCGCTGGAGATCTCGAGGAGCGGGGGCAACGTGCTCCTCGAGCTCTGGGGGCTGACCGGGCTGGCCGAGGCGGCCCTGGAAATCGAGCGATTCGACATCGTCGACGCGTGCGTTGGCCGGGCCCTGGTCCTGCTCGGCGCCGAGCGGACGGGAAACGGTCTGCCCGGCGCCCTCGAGATCGTCCGCGGCCGGCTCGCCTCGGCCAGGCGAGAGTGGGCGGCGGCGAAGGGCCACTTCGAGCAGGCCATCGCGGTCACGCGCGCCTTCGAGCTCCGGTATGACGAGGCGCGCGCCCAGCAGGGCCTCGGCATGATGATGATGCGGGACGGGTCTCCCGAAGGCCACGCTCGGGCGCTCGATGCCCTGCGACGCGCCCGGGGCCTGTTCCAGCAGGTGGGCGCGGACCGTGATCTGGAAGCGGTGGGCGGCACCCTCGCCCGCCTGGGCTAGCCGGGTGACGTCACGCGGCCGGCGGCCGGGGCGGTGGAAGACAGCTGGCCGGTCAGGCGGGCATCAGCTCGGCCGCGTCCATGTCCTCGATGGCCGCGCTGCGGCGATGCAGCCACGCCCGGAAGACCGTCATGCCCCGCTCGTTCGCCGGATTCAGGGAGCCGGTGGCAATCACGGTGTAGACGTGACAGAGGAGGAGGGCGAGTCGATAGTCGAGGAGCGCGTCGTCGAAGGTGTAGTCGGCGCGGCCGTCAGCCACCAGCTCATGCCAGAGACGCAGCAGGCGCAGCTCCTGCCCCCGCCGCACGGTCGGGTCGAGGCAGCCGGACAGGAAATAGGCCACGTCGAACGCGCCACGCCCGCGGAACGCGATCTGCCAGTCGATCACGGCCACCCCGGCGGTGTCGAAGAACAGGTTGTCGAGGCGAAAGTCGCCGTGCCCGATCGTCATCGGCGGCCGCGCAAGGACGCTCAGAAGGTCGACGACGTGGGTCCGCATGGTCTCGGTGACCTCTCGCATCTTCGGGGACACGTGGCCGCCGAACATCTGCAGGAACGGCGCGACGCACTGCTGGTACGCGGGCTCGGCGCTCTGGTGCACGGGGGCGTTGAAGAGCGGCATCCAGTCCAGCCGACCGAGATCGGGGCTGGTCCACCACGCGGCGTGCAATCCGGCGAGGCCGCGGATGGCCCGCTCGGCGTCCACCGCCGAGCATCCGATGGCGTCGTCCCCGATGGGCAAGGCGCCGAGATCCTCCATCAGGATGAGGTAGTCGTCGGCGGGCTGGTCCATCAGGGTCGCGTAGCACCGAGGCACCCGGACCGGAACGCGATGGGTCAGGTCCTGGTAGAAGCGGACCTCTCGCTCGAAGAAGTTGAACAACCGGCAGACCTCGCGGCCGCCCGGATCCAGTGTGGGCAGCTTGCCGATGAGCGTCGAGGGGGCCGCGCCGTCCGCTCCCTCGTAGGTCGGACGCAGACGGGCGATCTGCCCGAGGAATCCGGCGCCAACCCCGATCGGCTCGATCGCGAGCGCGGCGACCGATCCGGCGCTCAGCGCGCCCGCTTCGTGCAACAGCGCGGTCAGCGCGGCGGGTGTGATCTGATCGAACCGACGCGGAATCCCCGCGGCCATGGGTGCGCGCTCACTCTACTAGAGGACCCGCGGAACGACAAGGAGCGTGGGGCCGGATGAAATGCGGCCGGTGCGGCCGGGACAATCTGCCCCTCGCGAAGTTCTGCGAGGAATGCGCGAACCCGCTGGCCGGACGATGCGTCAGCTGCGGGACCCGACTGTCCTCGAGCGCGAAGTTCTGCTCCGAGTGTGCGCGGCCGGTCGGGGCATGGGAGGAGGAGCCGCCGATCCCCGCGGACTACCCGCCCCGGCGGGTGCCCGCGCTCGAGGGCGAGCGCAAGCAGGTGACGGTCCTCTTCGCGGATCTGAAGGGTTCGATGGAGCTGCTCGCCGACCAGGATCCCGAGGAGGCGCGCCGGCTCCTCGACCCGATCCTCGAGCGCATGATGGAGGCGGTCCACCGCTACGAGGGCACCGTGAACCAGGTGATGGGCGACGGGATCATGGCGCTGTTCGGAGCGCCGCTCGCCCACGAGGATCACGCGGTGCGGGCGTGCTACGCGGCCCTTCGGATGCAGGAGTCCGTCGCGCGGTACGCGGAAGGCGTCTTCCGCTCCCACGGGGTGCCGGTCCAGATCCGGGTCGGCCTCAATTCTGGCGAGGTGGTCGTCCGCGCCATCGGCTCGGATTTGCACATGGATTACACGGCGGTCGGCCAGACCGTGCACTTGGCCGCCCGCATGGAGCAGATGGCAACGCCGGGCACGGTGTTGCTCGCCCCGGCGACGCGGCGGCTCGTCGAAGGGTACGTGGAGGTCGAGGCGAAGGGCCCGGTCACGGTCAAGGGCCTGCCGGATCCCGTGGAGGTCTACGCCCTGATCGGAAGCGCACGGCGGACGCGGCTTCACGCGACCGCGGTTCGGGGATTCAGCCCGTTTGTCGGCCGCGAGACCGAGGCCGAGCAGCTGCAACGGACGCTCGCCCTCGCGCAGGACGGGCGTGGCCAGCTCGTCGCGGTCGTGGGCGAAGCGGGCGTGGGGAAGTCCCGCCTCGTCCACGAGTTCACCCACTCCCGCGGCGCTCAGGAGTGGCTCATCCTCGAGGCGGCCTCCGTCTCCTACGGCAAGTCGACCAGCTACCTGCCGGTGATCGATCTCCTCAAGGCCTACTTCAAGGTGCACGATCGAGAAACCCAGCGCGAGATCCGGGAGAAGGTGACCGGCAAGCTCCTCGCACTCGATCGGGCCCTCGAGTCGATTCTTCCCGCGCTGCTGGCCCTGCTCGACCTGCCCGTCGAGGATGCCCAGTGGCGGGTGCTCGATCCCACCCAGCGTCGCCAGCGCACGCTCGACGGGGTCAAGCACCTCCTGCTGCGGGAGAGCCAGGACCAGCCGGTCCTCGTGGTGTTCGAGGATCTGCACTGGATCGATTCCGAGACGCAGGCCCTGCTCGACGCCCTGGTCGAGCGTCTGCCCACCGCTCGCCTCCTGCTCCTGGTCAGCTATCGACCCGAGTATCAGCACGGCTGGATCAGCAAGACGTACTATAGCCAGCTCCGGCTCGATGCGCTTCCGCCCGCGAGCGCGGGTAAGCTCCTGAGCGCCGTGCTGGGCGACGCTCCGGGGCTCGAGCCCCTCAAGCGGCTGCTGGTCAAGCGCGGGAATCCCTTCTTCATCGAGGAGAGCATTCGAACGCTCGTGGAGACCCAGGCGCTCGCCCGCGAGCACGGCGCCTATCGCCTGACGCGACCGATCCAGGCGATCGAGGTTCCCGCGACCGTGCAGGTGATCCTGGCGGCCCGGATCGACCGGCTCCCCGCGGAGGACAAGCAGCTCCTCCAGACCGCCGCGGTCATCGGCAAGAATGTCCCCCTCGTGCTGCTCCACACGGTGGCGGATGCGGCGGAGGAGGCGGTAGATCGGGGGCTCGCCCGTCTACGGGCGGCCGAGTTCCTGTACGAGACGCGACTCTCCCCGGATCCCGAGTACACCTTCAAGCACGCGGTGACCCATGAGGTGGCCTACCGCACCCTGCTCCAGGGGCGGCGGAGGGTCCTGCACGCCCGCATCGTCGGGGCTATCGAGCGCATCTATCCGGATCGGCTGGCCGAGCACCTCGAGCGGCTGGGTCACCATGCCCAGCGGGGCGGGCTGTGGAGGCAGGCGGTCACGTACCTCCGGCAGGCGGGCGCCAAGGCGTTCGCGCGATCCGCCAATCGAGAGGCGGTGACGTGCTTCGAGCAGGCGCTGACCGCCCTGGGGGAGCTGTCCGAGACCCGCGAGACCCTGGAGCAGGCCGTTGATCTGCGCTTCGACCTTCGGACCGCCCTCTATCCGCTCGGGGAGTTCGAGCGGATTCTCGGGTATCTCCGTGAAGCCGAAGGCCTGGCGAGGACGCTCGACGATCAGCGGCGCCTCGGACAGCTGTCCGTCTACCTGTGCCACAGCCTCTGCATGGCCGGTCATCCGAGGGAAGCGCTCGGGTTCGGCCGGAGCGCCCGGGACATCGCGGAATCGCTCGGCGATGTTCCGCTCCAGGTGACCGGGAATCTCTACTTCGCCTCCGCCTACATCTGCGTCGGCGACTATCGCCGGGCCGAGGATTCGCTCCGGAAGGTCCTGCGGCTGCTCGAGGGAGATCTGAGCCGGGAGCGACTCGGCCAGACCGGATTCCCGGCCGTGTCGGTTCACTACTATCTGGTCTGGACCTTCGCCGACCTGGGACAATTCGAGGAAGGCATCCTTCATGGCCAGGAAGGTCTCCGCCTCGCCGAGGAGCTGAGTCTCCCCTACGGTCTGGCCAACGTGAACTGGATCCTCGCGTACCTCCACATCACCCGGGGCGAGCTCGGTACTGCGATCACTCTGCTCGAGCGCGTGCGGGCGCTGAGTCGCGAGTGGAACCTGACCTTTCTCTCCGTCTTCGACACCGGCAGCCTGGGCTACGCCTACGCGCTCTCGGGGCGGCTCGCCGAGGGCATCCCGTTGCTGGAGCAGGCGCTGAGCGCCACCGAGACCATGGCATTCGGCGCCATCCAGCCGCTCTTCCTGCTGTATCTGGGTGAAGCCTACGTCCTCGCGGGCCGGCTCGAGGACGCTCTCGACTTGGCCAGCCGCGCGCTCGCCCTGGCCCGCGAGCGCGGCCAACGCGGCTTCGAGGCGGGGGCCCTCCGCCTCCTCGGCGAGGCCGCCGTCCACCACGATCCCCCGGCCCGCGCGGACGGCCACTACCGACACGCGCTGGCGCTCGCCGAGGAGCTCGAGATGCGTCCACTGGTTGCCCACTGCCACTTCGGGCTCGGCAAGGTCCGCCGGCGCGCCGGCGATCGTCGGCCCGCGCTCGAGCACCTCACCATCGCGACCGCGATGTACCGCGAGATGGGGATGGCCTACTGGGTGGAGCGAGCAGAGGCGGAGATGAGGCAATCGCCGGGGGCGTCGGTGCGCTCGGGCTAGTACCCGGCCCGCCGGGCTCCCCGGCGGGGCCCGATGGCGCCGTGCGCATCGCATTCTGCTATAGTGCCCGCCATGTTCGAGCGGCCTCTGCCGGGATGGCTGGCCTGGGCGACGGATCCCGAGCAGCTCCGGCGAGCTCCCTTTCTTGCGCGCTCCCCGCTCTTCGTCGGCCTGCCGCGCCGGCTTCTGGGCCGCCTGGCCACGCGGTTCTTCGAGAAGGTCTATCACCCCGGCGAGGTCATCTTCGAGGAGGGCGACCCGGGCCGGGCGCTCTTCGTCGTCGTCGAGGGCGCGGTGGAGATCACCCGCGCGACCGCGCAGGGCGCCTACATCTTGAACACGCTCGGGCCCGGCGACGCCTTCGGCGAGCTCGCCCTCATCGACGACTTCCCGCGCTCGGCCACCGCGCGGATCGTCACCATGCCGGGACGGCTGCTCATCCTCTACAAGAGCGATTTCGACGCGCTCATGGACGGCAACCCGCGGATCGCCCTCGTCGTGATGCGCAACCTCTCCCGGCTGCTCGCGATCTACGCGCGGCGCACCCCGGTGCTCGCCACCGAGTCGGGCCGCGGACCGGAGACGGCCGGGCCGTCGTGAAGCCGGGTCGGCTCCTCGTCTGGGGCGGCCTCCTCGCGCTCGCCTGGCTGGCCCGAGGCCTGGCCCTGCCCGTGTTCCTCGCGGCCGCGCTGGCCTACCTTCTGAGCCCGGTGGTCGCGTGGGCGGACGCTCTCGCGATCCGCCGGAGCGTGACGGTCGGCGCGCTGTTTGCCGTCATCATCGCGGTGATGGCTGCGGCCGGGTTCCTGCTGGGACCCGGCATGATCTCCGAAGCGGGAGCGTTGATGGACCGGATGCCCGGGCTGGCGCGGCAGATCGACGTCGGCCTCGACGCCGCGGTGCGGGAGCTGGCCGAGGCGGCGCCGGCCGTCCGGCGCCTCCTGCCCGAAGGCGGCGAATGGGTCCAGCGGTTCGTCCTCGACCGCGGCCCCGGTGAGCCGGGCGATCTCTTCGAGCACGTGGGCCATCTGTTCCTGCTGGTGATCCTGGTCCCGTTCTTCGCCTTCTTTCTGCTCCGGGACATGCACCGGCTCATCGCGGTGGCCATGGACCGGCTGCCCCCGCAGCACGTGGAGACGTCGGTGGCGGTGTGGCGCGAGCTGAACGGGGTCATCGGCCGGTACATCCGCGGCCTCGTGCTGGACGGCCTCGTGGTGGGCGCGCTGGCCGCGGTGGGCCTCTGGGCCGCGCGCGTCCCGTATCCGCTCCTGCTCGGCGCGTTCGCGGGCCTGGCCAACGTGGTGCCCTTCGTGGGCCCGCTGCTCTCGGCCGCGGCGGCCGGGCTGGTGGTGCTGCTGACGCCGGGGCAGGGGCTCGCCGGCGTCGGGCGCGTGGCGTTGCTGTTCGTGGTCGTCAAGGTGCTCGACGACACGATCATCCAGCCCTTCACCATCGGGCGCAGCGTTCACCTCCATCCCGCGCTGCTGCTTGGCTCGGTGGTGGTCGGCAGCCACGCCCTCGGCGTGCTCGGCATGATCATCGCGGTGCCGGTGGCCACCGTGCTGCAGGAGACGGTGCGCCTCCTCCTGGAGCACCGCCGCGTGCTGGCGCGACGCGATCTCCGCCAGCGCCAGGAGCGCCTGGTTCTCTGAAGGGCGGCGCGGTGTGGGTCTTCCCATGAGGGGCCGACGCGTGCTGTTTCGGGTTGCGGCCGCGACGTGCATCGCGGCCGTGCTGAGCCAAGGGCTTTCCGGCGCGGCTCGAGCGCAGAGCCCGACCATCCCGCTGCCGTCGGACCTCAGGGTCGATCCCCCGGCCGCCGACGTTCCCGCGAACGTCGCGGGATTCGCGGGAGCCTGGGCTCGTGGCGCCTGGGATGGCGTGCTCCCGCACGTTCTCGTCGTCGAGGCCGTGGATGGCACCGGTCGCGCCCAGGTCGTGTACGCCCTGGGCGACTCCGCCGAGGCCAACGTCAATCGGGGGTACCGGCGCGTCACCGGGCGGATCGTGGCCGACCTGCTGACCTTGGACCTGGGCGAGCGCACGTCGGGGGAATACCGGCTCGCCGGCGACTCGCTGCGCGGCACGTATGCGAGCAGCCGGCGTCGCTACACGATCACGCTGACCCGCCTGCCGCTCGCGCAGGTGATGGCGGTGCCCGCGATCCTGCCCGGGGCGGTCGTCGGGACGACGGTGCGCCTTCCCATGATGGAGCCGGGGCCGGGCGGCAAGCGGATCACGCTCGAGGCGACCCTCTATCGTCCCGCGGGTGACGGCCCGCACCCGGTGCTCGTGTTCAACCACGGCTCCACCGGCGGGGGAGCGGTCGCGACCTCGACGACGATGCGCTCGGCCCGCCAGGCTCAATTCTTCGTCGAGCGCGGATTCGCGGTGCTCGCTCCGATGCGGCGGGGTCGCGGAGCCTCGGAGGGCGTGCCCGCGGAGCACGAGGGCACGTGTGACCCGGAGGTCCTGGGGAACGGGATGGCGCGCGCCATCGAGGACGTGGACGCGGCGATGGCCTATGTGCGCGCGCAGACGTGGGCCGATCCCGAGCGCGTGCTGGTCGGAGGCCAGTCGCGGGGCGGCATCCTG
>Ga0134127_10000943_pt1 | contig 22992 bp, 17 predicted proteins | sample KB31753_FD_96459 | JGI IMG/M metagenome (GOLD analysis project Ga0134127, IMG submission 96459) | Terrestrial soil microbial communities with excess Nitrogen fertilizer from Kellogg Biological Station, Michigan, USA - KB3-175-3 | ecosystem: Environmental > Terrestrial > Soil > Unclassified ... | reverse complement strand
TGGCCGGCGTTTCCTTGATGGCGTAGTCGAACGGGGCCCGGGGATAGAGCGCGCGCGCGATCGCCGCGTAGTGGCCAAGGCCGCCGCCCCAATCGAGAATGGACGTCCGCGCGGCCCCCGAATGGGCGAGCGCTCGCCCGAGCGCGAACGCGAAGTCCATCACGACGTTGTGGTGATACAGATTGTCGCGCTCGTCCAGGACGGGGGCCTCGTGCGAGAAGCCCAGCAGGCCGCTGTCGGAGAGTCGCCCGGTGAAGGCCGCCCATTTGGCGCCTTCGCGTTCGGCCACGGCATCCGTATCCCAGCCGTAGGCGGCGCTTTCGACTCGAGCGAGGTCCCGAGGCCGATCCTCGGCGTAGCGCAGCGGCGACGCGAGGTAGCGCACGCGATCCATGATCGCCGGCGGCAGCGCAGCCTTTCCCAGCCGGACGAGACGATGCACGGATCCCTCGGATGCGGTCAGAGTGAGCAGTTTGGTGCGTGTGGGGCCGCCCACGCACCGCACCGTCGGCACGTCGCGGATCGTGCGCTCGGAGCGCGTCGCCGTGGCGACGACGGACACCAAACCCTAAATTTATCGTCGATGCCCCCCAATGGAATGCTCGCCCGCGACCGCACGCGGAGTTTCGGGCTCGGCGGATGAACGCCGGTGTGCGCCGGGACCGGGTCGCGCTGGTGCTCGGCAGTCTCGCCTGCGCCGCGGCGTATCATTTCGCGTACTGTGTCTTTCTGGTACCGTTTTTCGAGTACTACAATTACACGTACTTCGCGCACTCGCTGGCGGCGCTGGCGGTTGCGTACGCGATAGCCGCGGCCCCCAGCCTGGTGATGCCGGTCCGCCTCACGCGACCGACACAGATGCTGTACTGGCTCCTGTACCTGATGGTGTACATCCCATCGGTGCTCACGCCGCTCTTCATCTCGGTCCGCCTGACGGCGCAGATCTGGTTGCTGCTGGCGGTGCTCGCGGCGGGTTTCACCGGCATGGGGCTCGTCTACCGCGCGCCGCTGCTGCGGCTGCCGTCCGTACATCTGGCGCAGCGGTTCTTCGGGTGGTTCTTCGGCATCCTGCTCGTGAGTGGCCTCGTCATCGCCTGGCGAACGTACGCGGGGCACCTGCAGCTGGTGAATTTTTTTCTCGGATCCACGGAAGTGAACCAGCAGCGGCTGGCGACCCGGGATATCGGCGCGTCGGCCGGCGTTCTGCAGTACCTCCTCGATGCGGTGGCGTGCGCGATCGATCCGATGCTCATGAGCTACGGATTGATGGCGCGGAAGCGCGGCGCGTTCGCGGTCGGCGCCGCCGGGCAGGTGTTGTTGTATGCGACCGCCGGTATGAAGAGCATCATCCTCTCGGTTCCGCTCACTGTCGTCCTCTTCCTGCTGATGCGTCGCCGCAGCCGCGGTCTGCCGGCGGCGCTCGTGTGGGGGACGGCGGGTGCGCTCCTCGTGAGTACGGCGATCGGCGTGTGGGGGGGGCTGATCGGATTCGGCGTGGGATCGCTCGTGATCCTGCGCACCTTCGGAACCCCGGGACTTCTGACGGCCTACTACGCCGACTTCTTCGCGACCCATCCGCTGACGCTCGGTTCGCACATCCGCGGCCTCAGCGCGCTGATGCAGTATCCCTATCACGCCACGCTTCCCTACGTGATTGGATTGCACTACTGGAACAACGTCGATCTATCGGCGAACGCCAATTTCTGGGCCCAGGACGGACTGGCGGGGTTCGGGTTTCCGGGTGTGTTGCTCCTCAGCGGGCTCGCGGCCCTGCTCTTCTGGCTGATCGACAGTGCGTGCGCGCGGCTGTCGCCGCGATTCGCCGCGCTCGCGCTCGCGTTTCAGGCCGTGAATCTCGGGAACGGATCGCTCTTCACGATTCTCCTGACCAATGGATTGGCATTACAGATTCTCATGTTGTACCTCTGGCCCGGCGGCAGCTGGCTCGCGGACACGGACGCCGTGGACGCCGCCGGGGCCGGGCTGGGTGGGCCGCAAGCCGGTGGCGTCGCGCTGGCCGCAGGGCCCTCGTAATCAGCCGCGACGTCGCCGTCGCGCTCCCATCTCCAATGGCGTAGCATGCGTCTCCTGTTCCTGACACAGGTCGCTCCGGCGTACCGGACCGACTTTTACGATAGACATCCCGATCTTGTATCCGCCAGCTTCGCTGATCAGTATGCCGCGGTCATGCGCGACGCGTTCGCCTGGGTCGGCGCCTGGTCGGGCGCGATGGGCCGCGCCGGACACGACGTGCTCGAAGTCGTGGCGAACGCTTCGCCCATGCAGCGCGCGTGGGCCAGGGAGCACGGTGTTCGGCCCACAGGTCCGAGCGCCAGGCTGAGCGTCGCGGAGGCGCAGATCCGGGCGTTCCGTCCCGACGTCGTCCTCGTGGACGACATGCGGAACTTCAGCGCGGACTGGCTCCGCGCCCTCCGCGAGCGCGTGCCGGAAATCCGGTGCATCGTTGCGCACGTCGGATCGCCCTGGCACGATGTGGACACCATCCGCGCGTGCGATGCGGTGCTGTGCGTTTCGCGCGCGTACACCGAGATGATGCGCCGGCACGGCTGCCGGAGTCATTTTTTCCGGCACGCGTTCAATCGCGACATTCTGCGAAACCTGCCGGGGGTCGCGCGGCCAAGCGGGGCGATCACGTTCTGCGGCAATTTCCTGCGCGGCGCCGGCGCCCACGACGCCCGCGAGCAGCTCTTCGAGCACCTAGTCGGGCGGGTGCCGGTGGAGATTCACGCGCCGCAGTATGGCAAGTCGCGGCTGGCCGACTTCGCGGACACGATGGCCCGCCGCGCGCTGTACGCGTCGTGCGGCGTGCTGGCGGCGGCGGGTGTCTCCCGGACCGCCCTCCGGCGCCTGCCGGTGATCGGCAAGGCCGCCACCTGGAGCTCGCTCCCGCTGTTTCAGACAAACGCTCGACTTCGCCCATATATGCGGCCGGCGCTGTATGGATCGCCCATGTACAACGCGCTGGCGTCGGCCTCCGTGACGGTCCACGTCCACGGCAGCGCCGCGGGAGACGAGGCCGTCGCGATGCGCCTGTTCGAAGCGACAGGCGTCGGCGGGTGCTTGCTCACCGATCGGCAGTCGGACCTCGCGACAGTCTTCGCGCCCGACACCGAGGTCGTTGCGTTCGGGTCTCCGGCTGAGGCGCTGGAAAGGGCGCAGTGGCTGTTGGAGCACGAAGAGGCCCGCAATGAGATCGCCGCCGCCGGGCAGCGGCGGACGCTTCGCGAACACACATTCGACGACAGAGTCGCCCAGTTCGAGGAGGTTACCGCGTTGGCGGTCGGCGGCAGGATCGCCTAGACGCGCGCCCCGGATTCAGCGCGCTGCCGCGCGCCACACCTGAATGGCAGCGCCCGAGGCGGGCCAGACGATCGCGCCGCACTCGGTGAAGTCACGGTCGAGCGATAGACCGACCGTCGCGAGGTCGGGAAGACTCGCCGAGGCGTCCGGCGTCCACAGCAGGAACGCGCGTCGCACCCGATCACGTCCAATCATGCGCAGCAGGGATTCGTTGTACTGACTCGCGCCCGCGAGGCCCTCGGCATACCACGGCGAGGCGGGCGAACGGCCATCAACGGCGTACACGAGTCCCGGGATTCGAACCAGCGGAAGCAGGTCACCTCCTGGTCTGAAGCCGCAATCGGCGAGAATGCCGCGAAGCCTCAGCAGCTGCGCCGCCGACGCGCTGTCGATCCTTAGCGCATCGTGCGCGCTGGACAGCGTGACCCGATCGGTCTGCGCGACAATCGGGGCGGCGCCTCCGCGCGGTGTTCCGTGGCGCGACGCGATGACCTGAGCGGCGGCGATGCACGACACACACGCGAGCACTATCCGCGCGCACCAGGGTGAGAGCCCGCGCCGCACGAGCAGCTCCAGCGCGAGCCAGCACGCGGCGAACCACGGTGCCATCGAGAGTATCGCGCCCAGGTCGGGCCGGTTGTTGGTGCCCGCGATCGGCGCCAGCATGAACGCGCCCGCGAGAAGGACGAGCAGGGCACCGTCCGGAAGCCATCCCGCGCGCCGCGGCGAGGCTCGGTGCACCGAAAGCGTTGCGTATACGGCGATCAGCCAGACCGAGAGCACCAGGTACGGGGCGAAATAGACGGCCACGGACGCCGAGCCGCCGCGGTACCATTGCAGTCGGACAACGCGCCACGCGATGAGGGCGAGACTCGAATAGATGGCGGCGTCAACCAATGGCCGACCCCGCGTCGTGCGATCGCCGTCGAATGCGCGGAGCGCGAAGCCGGCGGCCACGAGAACGGCGCCCGCGACAAGCGTCGCCGCGATGCCGGCAACGCGCAACCGCGCGATTTCATGCGCGAACATCTCGAGCGCGGCCGTGATCGAGTGTCCCGTATCCGCGATCTGCAGCAGGCGGTAGCCGCCCGACAGACGCCGCCACCAGCCAAATGGGCCGCCGAACAGAGCGAAGTGAAAGCCGGTCCAGCCGATGAAGCCCAGCCCGACGATTCCCGCCAGGCGCCATTCGGCGGTGGACCATCGGCGGCGCTGCACGGCGATCGTAACCGGGACGAGCGCGGCCAGCGCGACGCCGGCGGGAAGCTTCGTGAACAGAGCGACGCTCACACAGATGCCGGCACAGAACGCGAGCGCCTCATTCCGGCGGGAAAACGCACGCGCCGGTTTGGGTCGCAGGGCGAGCAGAAGAAAGCCCAACACCGCGTACGCAGCCGCGGACGAGAGCAGGTTGTAACTCGGCGTGGGCGGGAGCCACGTATAGTAGAGAAGCGCCCCGAGTGCGCAGAACACCGGCATGGTTCGCCGGCCCAACAGACGCCCGGAGTTCCCGAGTGCATCGCGTGCCGCGCCCTCGAAAGCGATCCCAGCGAAGGCCGCGGTCGTCGTGAGGAGGAGGACCCCTGCGACACGGAGACCGATGACAGTTCCGCCAACGGCCGTGTAGATCGCCCCGAGATACAGGTGATAGTCGCTCGCCGAGATCCACGCGTCGCCCGGATATCGCGCCGAGAGCAGATACAGTCCCTCGTCAGCGATGTCGAATCCGCGGTCGAGGAAGTGGATGATTACCGCGATCGCGGCGATCCACGCCACGGCGACGATGGCATCGGCGCCCCAGAAGCGCCGCGACGATCCCGCGTCTCGTGGCGTTGTCACGACGGCCTCCGGAGCCGGCCGCATGCGTCGCGCAGCGCCCACTACGTGCGGAACTGCGACACGGCGTGAATGACGCGACCCTGATCGGATGCCGACAAGCCCGCATGAAAGGGCAGTCGCACCAGTCGCTGACTCACGCTCTCGGAGACCGGATGTGTTCCGGCGCGGCCGCCAAAGCGCTGGCCCATGCGTGAAAGATGGAGCGGCTGATAGTGACTGACGGCAAGGATGGAGTGGCCGGCCAGATGTTCGATCAGCGCGTCCCGGGCCGCCGCGGTCCGCATGGTCAGGTAGAACATGTGGAAGGGCTGCTCGCACTCCGCCGGAACGTACGGCGTCTGAACGCCTTCCGAGCGCGCCCAGCCGGCCAGCTCGGCTGCGTAGCGCGTCCAGATCGCCTGACGGTTTTCGCGGATGGTGCTCGCGGCCGCGAACTGAGCGGCGAGGCAGGCGGCGAGCAGGTCGGAGAGCACGAAGCTCGAGCCGATATCCCTCCACGTGTACTTGTCCACGACGCCGCGAAAGAACTGGCGGCGGTCAGTGCCCTTCTCGTGGATGATCTCTGCCCGATCGATCAGGGTTTCGTCATTGATGACCAGGGCGCCGCCTTCGCCGCACGAATAGTTCTTCGTTTCGTGAAAACTCTGCGCGGCGAGGCAGCCGAACGTTCCGAGCATGCGACCGCGATACCTGGCGAACAGCCCGTGGGCGTTGTCTTCGACGATGGGAATGCCGTGTCGGCGGGCAATCGCCCCGACCGCGTCCATGTCGCAGGCGACCCCGGCGTAGTGGACCACGACGATCGCCCGCGTTCGCGGCGTGATGGCCGCCTCGACGAGCCGCTCGTCCATGTTCAACGTGTCCGGCCGGACATCCACGAACACAGGCCGTGCGCCCTGGAGAACGAAAGCGTTCGCGGTGCTCACGAACGTGTACGTCGGCACGATGATCTCATCGCCGGCATGGATATCCAGGAGCAGGGCCGCCATCTCGAGCGCGTCAGTGCACGAGGGCGTCATTAGCACGCGCGGCGCGCCCATGGCGCGTGCGATGAACTCGGCGCACTCCCTGCTGAATGGTCCGTTGCCCGCCGTCTGACCGTTCTCGAAAGCGCGATTCACGTACTCGGCGGTGCGTGGCGCGCACCAGGGCCGATTGAAGACGATGTCGAACGTCATCCGACCGTAGCCCTGTCGCCGAACCAGCCGTGGAGCGTATAGAGCGCCTGGTACTGACGCATACCCAGACGGGCCCACGCACGCTGCACTGTATAGTTGACCACCTGCGTCGATACGACCATCCCCGAACGGCCGCGCGCGCAGCACCAATCCATGCCGGTGAGCAGGAAATCCTGATACAGCCCGTGCCCCGCGAACGATGGGTGAACGCCTCCCACGACCATCTCGCCGTCATGGACGTCGTTCAGCCGCAGCGTGACGAAGCCGGCAATCTCGCCTCCATTGACGCCCACGAACACGGGCGCGCGCTCGGGGTCCATCGAGTCGCACGAGCGAGCGACCCACTCGACGTATCCGTCCGCGACCCGCTCGCGATCGAGGGCGGCGTCGGCGTGATAGTGGCTGGCGTACTCCGCAAAGAGAACCCGCGCGACAGCCAGCACCGCGGGCCGATCGCGGGCCTCGTACAGCCTGATCGGGCACGCGAGTCGGCGCTCACCCCCGCGCAACGCGGTGGTAATCGCGCGCGAGTAGACGAGTGTGTCCATCAATCGGAAGCCCGCGTCCTCGAGGCGGTGCACGGCCTCCGCCTCCTCCGCCTTGCAACGCGCGATCACGAGGCGCACGCGGTGTTCAGTCGCGAATCGAACCACGGCTGGGACCGACGCGGCGGTGACGTTGTCGGCACGCGCGCAGTCGAAACCGAATCTCGCCGACTCGACGTCGGAGCGCTGGATGGTGAACGTGTCGAAGCCCATCTGGTGTGGTGGGAAAGCGGGTTCTATTCTTAGCCGGCCGCCGCACGTCCGGAGCGCGCACTCGCGTCGCTCCTCCTCCCTCGCCTGCACGCCGTGCCGCACGTCTCGATCGTGGTGCCCGTCTACAACGCCGCGGAATGCCTGCGCGAGTTGCACCGCCGGCTCGCGACGCAGGTGGGTGCGGTCACCGAGGACTATGAGCTGGTTCTGGTCGAGGACGGTGGCTCGGACGGATCGTGGGAGATCATTCAGGAACTTGCGCGTTCCGATACAAGGGTAAGGGGGTACCAGCTCAGTCGCAATTTCGGCCAGCACATGGCCATCACCGCCGGGCTGGACGTGTGCGATGGAGATTGGGTGGTCGTGATGGACTGCGACCTGCAGAATCGCCCGGAAGACGTGCCGCTGCTGTACGCCGCGGCTCAGCAGGGATACGACGTGGTCGTCGCGGCTCGAGCGGAGCGACATGACGGAGCGTTGCGTCGAATGGCCACCGCGGTGTTCTATCGTCTCTTCACGTATCTGACGGACCTGCCATACGACGGGGCGGTCGGAAATTTCCGTATCATGCGGCGGGACGTGGTTGTCGCAACGCGTCAACTCCGGGAGCGGGCGCGCTTTGTTGGCGGGGTCGTCCACTGGGTGGGATATCGAACCGGGCGCGTGACCGTCCCCCACGACGCGCGATTCGCGGGCCGCTCTTCGTATGGCTTTCGCAAGCTGGCAGGCCTTGCCCTCGACATGATCCTGGGCTACTCCGACAAGCCACTCCGCATCACGGTTCACATAGGCGCCCTGATTGCCGGGCTGGCGTTCGCGTACGGCGCATACACGTTCACGCGCGCCGCCGTCTACGGCATTGCGGTGACGGGGTGGGCCAGTCTGATCGTATCGCTATACTTCCTCTCCGGCATGCTGATGTGTGTCGTCGGTATGGTGGGCATCTACCTCTCGCGTATTCTCGCAGAGGTCAAACACCGGCCGTTGTATCTCATCCGTGAGACGACGCCGCGCCGCGAGTCGCGCGAGTCCGCGCGCGGGCCGGTCTGATCGCGCCGTCCGCGCAGCCTGCAGCGCGCGAGCACCCCGCCCCATGTCATGGAGTCATTGAATCCACCGCCGTCGGTCGAGAGCGGCCCACCCGATGAACCGCCCCCGCGGGTATGGGTCGTCTCCGAGCTCTACTACCCGGAACACACGTCGACCGGGTATTTCCTGACCGGCATCGCGGAGGCACTCGCCGAGCGCGCGCCTGTCGGAGTGATCTGCGCGCAGCCTACCTACGCCCGCCGGGGAGAACGCGCGCCGATGCGCGAGCGCCGCGCTGGCGTGCGGATCGAGCGAAGCGCCACGACGACGTTCGACAAGAATTCGCTGCCGCTCCGGGCGGTCAATGCGCTGACCATCGCGATTGCCCTGGGCTGGCGCACCGCGCGCCGCGTCCGGGCGGGGGACGTGGTGTTCGTCGTGACCAACCCACCGCTCCTTCCATATTGTGTGGCGGTGGCGGCCCGGGCGCGCGGCGCTCGAATGGTGCTCATCGTCCATGACGTCTATCCCGATGCACTGGTCGTGGCGGGGCTGCTCTCCGCCAAGTCGCGGTTCCGGCGCGCCGGCGAGCGCCTTGCCGCGTGGTTGTACTCCCGGGCCGAACGCGTCGTCGTGCTCGGCCGCGACATGGGTCGTCTGGTGGAGCAGCGATTGCCCGCGTCCGCCAGCCGGCCGATCGTGATCCCGAATTGGGGCGACATCGACCAGATCCGACCGTCGCCGCGGCACGACAATGCCCTGCTGCGAGAGCTCGGGATCGATTCGAAATTTGTCGTACAGGTCATGGGAAACATCGGGCGGACGCACGCCATCGAAGGCGTGCTGGACGCAGCCGAGCTGCTGGCGGACAATTCCGATGTGCACTTCCTGATCGTGAGTGCCGGCGCGCGCGCTGGCTGGCTTCGGGCGCAGATCGCCGAGCGCAAACTGGGCAACGTCTCCTGGCTGCCGCCGTGCCCTCCCGACGCGCTCAACCTGTACCTGAATGCATGCGACGTGGCGGCGGTGCCGCTGCGCGCCGGCATGACGGGCGTGTCGATGCCCAGCCGCCTGTACAACATCTTTGCCAGCGGCAGGCCGACGCTCGCTATCGCCGAGCCGGAAACTGAGCTCGCGATGACGGTCACGGAGCACGACGTGGGATGGGTGGTCCCGCCGAACGACGCGACGGCTATCGCGGCCGCTATTCGCGCCGCCGCGGCCGAGCCCGCCGCGGTCGCCACAATGGGACGGCGGGCGCGCGAGCTCGCAGTCTCCAGCTTCTCCAGGGAACGCGCCGGTGCCGCATACAGGATGCTTTGCGGCCAACTCTCGGCGGACGCCTGTGGCCGGTGACATCGCGGTCACCGGCGCCATGGGCTTCATCGGTGGCCACGTCGTGCGGCAGCTGAACCAGTCGGGCTACCGTGTTCGCGCGCTGGTTCGGCCCGGACCCGACGCCAGGCCCGTCGCGCCGGGAGACGTCCGTCAGGTAATGCTCACGAACGAGACAGACGTCGCGGCGGCCCTGGAGGGTGTATCGACCGTGATTCATCTGGCTGGGCGAGCGCATCGCGCGAGCGGGCTGTCGGTGGCGGAGCTCTCTGCATTGCGTCGAGATAACGTCGAGGCGACCCAGGTGCTGGCCCACGCCGCTCGCCGCTCCGGAGTCGCACGCTTCGTGTTCGTCAGCTCGATCGGCGCGGTCACGACATCGAGCGTCTCGCTCGTTACGGACGGCCACATTCCGCAGCCAGACACGCTGTACGGTCGTACGAAACTGGAGGCCGAGGAGGTCGTTCGGGCCGCTGGTGCGGCGCGCGCGCTCGAAGTCGTGATTCTGCGTCCTCCAATGGTCTTCGGCCCCGGGATGAAGGGGAATCCGCTTCGTCTCTTCGAGGCCGTGTGCAGGGGCACGGCACTCCCACTGGCTGCGATAAGAAACCGGCGGAGTTTCATGTACGTCGGCACGCTCGCGGCGGCGATCCTTCGGTCGGTGGAATCGCCGAATGTCGTCGGGCAGACATTTGGGTTGAGCGATGGCACTCCTATGTCCACGCCGGATTTTGTGCGGTCCGTCGCAACCGCGCTCGGCGTGAACGTCCGACTGTTCGCGATGCCGGTTCCCCTGCTCGAAGCACTGGGGTTCCTGGGCGATGTTCTCAGCCGGGTTGGTCATGCTCCGCTCACGAGTCAGACGGTCAGGGGTCTCACCCGTTCGCTGGTCGTGGATGATTCGCGTTTTCGCGAAGCGACCGGCTTCGACGTGCGAGTGCCCACCCCTGCGGCTCTCGCGTCAACGGCGGAGTGGTTTCTCGTCCACCGCGGATCCCGCCCATGAACCAAATGCTGCTCGCTTTCGGTGCCGTCCTGGTGGCGGGCGGCTCCGGTGTCGTCACCTGGCTGCTCCGCAAGTATGCGCTGCGAAACGCCGTGTTGGACATTCCGAATTCGCGCAGCATGCATCTGGTTGCCACGCCGCGCGGAGGCGGATTGGCGATCGTGCTCGTTGGGACAATCGCGGCGTTGATCCTGTCCGGCCTTGGCGTTCTCGCCTGGCGGGTCACCATTGGCGTTGCCGGCGGCGGACTCGCCGTCGCCGGCATCGGATGGCTGGATGACCACACGCCGATGCGTAACTCGGTTCGGGCGGGAATTCACGTCGTCGCCGCTGTCTGGGCCCTCTGCTGGCTCGGAGGTTTCCCGGCGATAACCTGGGGAAGGCACGTCATCGCGCTCGGAGGTTTCGGCTGGCTGTTGGGCGTGCTGGCGATCGCCTGGGCGACCAATCTGTACAACTTCATGGACGGGATAGACGGACTGGCGGGCGGTGAGGCAGGGGTGGTGTGCGCGGCCATGGCGTCCCTGCTCGCCAGCGCTGGCGCGACAGGGCTCGCGTTGCTCACGCTGGCCATCGGCAGCGCCGCGCTGGGCTTTCTGGTCTTCAATTGGTCGCCGGCGAAAATATTCATGGGCGACGTCGGATCGGGATACCTCGGGTTTACGCTCGCGGCGATCGCGTTCGCCTCTGAACGTCGTGGCGCTGTGCCGTTCGTTTTATGGGCACTCGTGCTCGGCGTTTTCATCACCGATGCAACGCTCACGCTTTTCGAACGCATGGCCCGTGGCGAACGATGGTACGCGGGACATCGGCAGCACGTATACCAGCGACTCGTGGCGCGTGGGTTCACTCACGTGCAGGTCACCCTGGCAATCCTGCTGATCGACGTGGCGCTCGCCTGCCTGTGCGCCGAGGCGGCTACACGCCCGTCGCTGGCGCCGGTGCTCGTAGTCTCAGGGTTTGGGATCCTCATCGGGCTTTACGTCGTGATCGACCGGCTCCTGCCGATGGGTTCAGACGCGGTGGCTGGTGGGGGAAACTCTTGATGTCCGGTGGCTAGGCGATTTCATGAATGCTAGTTTCCCATCCTTCCAGTCTTCGCTCCCGCCTGTCTCCCACGTGTCAACGCCAGCATCGTCCGCAGAATTGTCCCTCACGGACATCATCCGAAGTGCTCGGAGCCACGCGCGCTTTCTCGCGATCTGCGGGGGCGCGGTAGCCGTCCTGACGGCGATCGTCTGGTTGGTTCTGCCGCGCTCGTATCTGGCCGACGCTGCGTTCGTCGCGCAGGGATCTTCGAATGCCGCCGGGATCTCCGCGCTGGCTGCCCAGCTCGGGGTCGCGGTCCCGAGCGGAGATGCCTCCGAATCACCTGCCTTCTACGTCGAACTGCTGCAGTCCCGCGCTGTGCTGGACTCGGTGGTCGCTACGCCGTACCGCATCGATGGGAAACCCGCCGAGTCGCTGGCCGACATTCTGCGGATCTCGGGATCGCCGGATCGAAGGCAAGAGCTGGCGATGGAGGCCGTTCGCCACGCGACGACGGTTGATCAATCCAGAAACTCGAACATCGTGACCATCCAGGTGCGAACCCGCTGGCACGACCTGTCACTCGAGCTGGTGAGCCGGATGCTACAGTCGCTCAATCAGTTCAACCTCCACTCCCGCCAGTCTCGCGCCTCCGCGCAGCGAAGGTTCATCGAGGCGCGGACAGCGGAGGCGAAGGCGCAGCTCGATTCAACGGATGCGGCCCTGAGCGCATTCGCGCAGGAAAACCGTGCGTACACAGGCTCGCCGCAGCTCGTGCTGGAGCACGATCGTCTGGTCCGCGCGGCCGGCTTGCGTCAGAACCTCTACGCGAATCTTGCAACGTCCCTGGATCAGGCGCGGATTGACGAATTGCGCGACACGCCAGTGATCACCGTGGTCGACGGCCCGGGCGGAAGCGTCGCGCCGGAGCCACGTGGACTCGCGAAAAAGACGATCCTGGGGTTCCTGGTGGGCGTGCTGCTCGGAGCAATCGTGATCGCCGGTCGCGGAACGTGGCGCGCCACGAAGCCAGGTTCGGCAGGGCTGTGAAAAGGCCCGCGTTCCCGCCCGGCCGGGTCCGGTGGGATTGACAGGCGCCGACGCCGCAACGCTATTGTTCATCGTGGGTTGGCGATGTTGCGTGCACGGCGGCCCATCGGTCAAAACGGTGCGACTGTTGTCCCCGCATCCGGTCCCCTGAAACTCGATTCGATGCGCATCCTGCGAAACAGGTACCTGCTCGCGTTCGACGTCATTCTGCTGTGCGCGGTGCCACCGCTCCTGTACGCGTTGCGCTTCGAAGGTGCCGAGTGGGGTGCCGCGAATGCCGCGACGGCGCGGTGGTTCACCGGCACGGCGACGCCGGTATACCTGTTGGTCATGTTCGCCTTCGGGCTGTACCGCCGCCTGTGGCGATACGCCAGCGTGGCTGAGTTGAAGCGCATCATCGTCGCGGGCGGAACGGCATCCATCCTGTGCGCGTTGCTCGGCACCTACGTGCTTCCCACGATGTTGGGGCTGGGGCACGTCCCGCTCTCGATTCTTTTCACCTACTCGTTGCTGAGTATCGCGGTCGTCACGGCTCCGAGGCTTTCACTGCGCATTTCTGGCAGCGCACGGCGGCGCGGTTGGAGTGAGACCGACAGGCGGGTGCTGATTGCCGGCGCTGGAACGGCCGGTGAAATGGTGCTCCGCGAGCTCCGGCGCAACCATGACGTTGGCCTGGTGCCGATCGGGTTCGTCGACGACGACGCGAGCAAGTGGGGGCTGCACCTGAGCGACCTGCCGATATTCGGCAGCTTGGATCGGATCCCACAGGTTGTCGAGAGCGAGGCCGTCCAGGAAATTCTGATTGCCATGCCACGAGCCCCCGGGGCCGTGATTCGACGGGTCGTCAAGCTCGGATTCGACGCCGGGGTCAAGACGCGCACGGTGCCTGGGTTCTTCGACATCCTGGCACAACGGGTCAGCGTCGAATCCATCCGCGAGGTGCAGATCGAGGATCTGCTGCGGCGCGATGTCGTCCAGACAGATCTCGCGGCCATCTCCACGCTGGCCTCACAGGGAACCGTGCTGGTCACGGGGGCGGGCGGCTCGATAGGCAGTGAGCTGTGCCGCCAATTGCACGCGCTGGCCCCCGCGAAACTCGTCGTGCTCGGCCACGGTGAAAACCCGATTTTCGATATCGTCAACGAGCTGCGGGGCCTCGGTCCTGGCCCGGAACTCTGCCCCGTCATCGCCGACGTGCGCGATCACGATCGCGTGATGCGCATTTTTGATGAATTCCGGCCCCGGGCCGTGTTTCACGCCGCGGCCCACAAGCACGTGCCGCTCATGGAGCAGAATGCGTGCGAAGCGATCACGAACAACGTCCTCGGGACCGCGAATCTCGTCGAGGCGTCCGTGGCGTTCGGCACCGAACACTTCGTGCTCATTTCCACGGACAAAGCGGTCCGCCCGACGAACGTGATGGGTGCGTCAAAGCGGGTCGCCGAACATGTCGTCCACAACGCCGCCGTGAAACACGGCCGCAATTTCGTCGCTGTTCGTTTCGGAAACGTGTTGGGCAGCCAGGGCAGCGTGGTGCCGACGTTCGTTCGCCAGATCAAGGCCGGCGGCCCGGTCACGGTGACGGATCCGGAGATGCGACGCTACTTCATGACCATCCCCGAAGCCGTGCAGCTCGTGTTGCAGGCTGGCGCCTTGGGCAAGGGTGGAGAGCTCTTCATGCTCGACATGGGCGAGCCGGTGAAGATCGTGGATCTCGCCCTCGACATGATCCGCCTGTCGGGTTTGGAGGTTGGCGAGGACATCGAGATCGAATTCACCGGAATGCGGCCGGGCGAGAAGCTCTACGAGGAGATGTTCTTCAGTCACGAGATCGCGGAGCCGACGCACCATCCGAAGATCCTGCGGGCGCGCAATGGCCAGCAGACCCTGTGTGACGGATCTTCGATCGCGCGGCTGATCGAAGCGGCGCGCAGTGGCGCGGACCAGCGCGTGATTCGCGCCATGCTTCAGGAGCTCGTGCCGGATTTCACGAACGGCGAACAGCCTGTCGCCCCACTGGATCAGAGTGGAGGCACGCTCCGGCTGGTTCCCGCTGGCGCACGACACGAGACGCACACGCGTCGGACGTCGGGCGGCGGTACACAACGCGCCTTGCAGCCGTAGGCCAGGCTCGCAACCTGCCTGCCGCCACGTCCGGATCGCCGCGGCCTATACCAGGGTCTTCGCCGCCGTAACGACCCGGTCCACGGTAATCCCCAGCTCCTCATACACCTTCTCATACGGCGCGCTCGCCCCATACCGCGTCAACCCCAGCACCACGCCGTCGCTCCCCACCCACTCGTACCACGACATGGGATGCGCCGCCTCGATCGCCACGCGCGGCACTCCGGCGGGCAGCACGGATTCCTGATACTGCGCTGACTGCCGCCGGAACAGCTCCATAGTCGGCATGCTCACCACCCGCGACGGCACGCCCTGCTCGGCCAGCTTCTGATGCGCTTCGAGCACGAGCGCCACCTCGGACCCTGACGACATCAGCACGACTTTCGGCTTGGTTCCGCTCGGCGGATCCGCCAGCACGTACGCGCCCTGCTCCAGCCCCGTTGCCTTGCCGTACTTGGTGCGATCGATGAAGCCCAGCTTCTGCCGCGTGAGCACGAGCGCGATCGGGCTGCCCTGCAGATTCATCGCGACTTCCCACGCCACCGTCGACTCGGTGGCGTCGGCCGGCCGGATGACAACCAGGTTGGGGATGGCGCGCAGCGCGGAGAGCTGCTCGATCGGCTGATGCGTCGGGCCGTCCTCGCCGAGCCCGATCGAGTCGTGCGTGAAGACGTAGATCACGTGCTGTTTCATGAACGCCGCGAGCCGCACGCTCGGCCGCATGTAGTCCGAGAAGATCAGGAACGTGCCGCCGTAGGGCACGATGCCGCCGTGCAGCGCCATGCCGTTCATGATGCCGGCCATGCCGTGCTCGCGAATGCCGTAGTGCACGTAGCGCGCTGTCCGATCCTCTGGATTGAAATTCTTCCACGCCTTGACCGAGGTGTTGTTGCTCGGCGTCAGGTCGGCGGAGCCGCCAACGAGCTCCGGGAGTTGCTCCGCGCTCGCGTTGAGCACCGCCCCGAACGCGGCGCGGCTCGCGACTTTTCCGTTCTCGGCCGTGAAGGCAGGAATGCCCTTGGACCAGCCCGGCCGCCGCCGATCCGCGAGGCGGCGCTCGTATTCGGTCGCGTCGTCGGGATGCTGGCCCATGTACGCCGCCCACAGGTCGTTCCACTTTGCTTGCGCCGCGGCGCCGCGTTCCTTCGTCTTCCGCCATTCGGCCAGCGCCTCGGGCGGCACGTAGAACGCGTCGGTCGTGGGCCAGCCAAGATTCTCCTTGGTGAGCTTCACTTCATCCGCGCCGAGCGCCTCGCCGTGCGCCTTGGCCGTGTCCTGCTTGTGCGGGCTTCCGTAGCCGATGTGCGTGCGGGTGACGACGAGCGTCGGGCGGGTCGCGTCGGCCTTCGCTTCCGCGATCGCCCTGTCGATCGCGTCGAGGTCGTTCACGTCGGCGATGTGGAGCACCTGCCAGCCGTACGCCTCGAATCGTTTCGCCGTATCGTCGGTGAACGTCAGGTCCGTGCTTCCGTCGATCGTGATGTGGTTGTCGTCGTAGAAGCCGATCAGTTTGCCGAACTTGTAATGGCCCGCGAAGCTCGACGCCTCGTGGCTGATGCCTTCCATCAGATCGCCGTCGCTGCAGATGAAGTAGGTGTAGTGGTCGACGATGGATTGATTCGGCTTGTTGAACACGGCACTCAAATGCGATTCGGCCATCGCCATGCCGACGGCGTTGCTGATCCCCTGCCCGAGCGGACCTGTCGTGGTCTCCACACCGGGCGTGTAGCCGAGCTCCGGGTGGCCGGGCGTGCGACTCTCCCACTGCCTGAACTGCTTGATGTCGTCGAGCGTGAGGTCGTAGCCGCTCAGGAACAGGCAGGAGTACAGCAGCATGGACGCGTGGCCGCATGAAAGCACGAACCGATCTCGGTTGGGCCAGTGCGGATCGGCGGGGTCGTGCCGCATGTGCTTGGTGAACAACCGATATCCCAGCGGCGCGAGGGCCATTGGCGTTCCCGGGTGCCCCGACTCGGCCTTCTGGACGGCGTCCATCGCGAGGGTCCGGATGGTATTGATGCAGAGCAGATCGAGGTCGGACGTGGGCATGGCGGTTCGGTTGTTGGGATAGCGGAAAAATAGCCGCGTTCTTCTGTCATCCGGCGGGATTGGCCCCCTGTGATCCCGAGGAGCCGCGTGAGCCTGTCTGCGCTCCTCCGCGATGACAGGCGCGACTGGATGACAGCTGCTCGACGCTCGCTTAGGGCACGCGGCGTCGCGTCGTGTTTGTTGCCAGCACCACGGCTGCGGTCGGCCCCACGTACAGCATCCGCGTCTCGCTCGCCCGCGCATTGCGCACCACGCCGAGCGTCGCGTTCCCCTCGATCGCCGCGGCCACCTCGTCCGGCGACGCTGTCGGATGCGCCTCGAGATACAGGGCCGCCGCGCCGCTCACGTATCCCGCGGACATCGACGTTCCGTTCCACAACTGCGTGATCGGCCGCAGCGCGCCGTCCAGGCTCGGCAGCAGCACCGAATCGCCCGGCGCGTAGACGTCGATACACTGCCCGAAAGCGGTCTCCGGCGCGCGCTCGTCGGTAAGCCGAGCGGGCACGCTCGCGCCGTCGACCGCGGTTGCCGGGTGCATCGCGATCGCCGAGGCGCCCACGACGATCGCGCCGCGCGCATTGCCAGGCGACACGTGGCAGGCGTCCACGTTCACGTTCCCCGCCGAGACGACCACGGGAATTCCCGCCGCGCGCAGATCGGACACGGCGCTGTCGAGCTCGGGGATGTCGGCCGCCGTGTCCGCGATGAACGACCAGTTCGCGATCGCCGGCCCGGGGTGAAGCTTGTGATCCGCGATCACCCAATGTGCGCCGTCGACGATCGCCTTGATCGTTCCGCGCAGCTTCTGGCACTCCACCATCTTCACGTCCACGATCTCCGCGTCCGGCGCGACGCCGAGCGTCGCACCGGCGATCGCACCGGCCACCGCGGTCCCGTGCGCGTTACAGATCTTGGGGTCGTCGGGAAAGCCCGTGAAGCCCAGGCGCACGCGACCGGCAAGCTCGGGATGATCCCTCGACACGCCGCCGTCGAACACGTAGACGGTGACGCCGCGCCCGGTGCCGTTGTGTCTGTACGTCGCATCCAGCGGCAGATCGCGCTGATCGATCCGGTCCAGCGCGAATGACACGGTGTGCGCCTCGTACAGCGTCGTCCGCGCGCTCGACGCCGCCAGGCTCGTGTACGGCTCCGACACAGGCGCTGCATCGCGCCGCGGCACCGCGCTCGAACCATGCGCGCATCCCGCAAGCGCCGCCGCGATCGCCGCGGTGGCGAGCCAGTGATGGGTGTTTTGCGAGACCCGGTTGCGCATGAGACAGCGAGTGCGACGGTGACGGATGTTCGATGTTCGGTTTCCGTGTCATGAGTAAAGGGAATTGGCGTGCCACGAAGGACGCCGTCGCGGGAAAACGCCGCGATGGTCCGAAGTGGTACGCTCGATGCTTTAGGGAGCCTGGGGACCACGGGTGGGGATGTGGGGCGGGGGCGGGGCAACACGAACGGCGGCCGAGCACGAATGCCCGGCCGCCGTTGCGTTTTTTTGAATCGCCTCGCTCGCTACATGCGCGAGCCCACCGCCTATCCCGCGACGCTACCGCAGGAGATCCTCGATCTCCGCGACCTTGCACTTGTGCTCGTGTCCGGGATACGAGTGTCCGCAATGCAGACACTGCTCACCGAAGCCCGTACGGCGCCAGACGAGCGCATAGATGGCGCGCTGGAGTTTCTTGACGCGATCCTCGGCTTGGTCGGCTGAAGGCGTGCTCGTGGTGCTGGCCATGCTGATCTCCGTTCGACGCTGGGTTCCACGCTGGGTTGTGGGCTGACTCGTGTGGGCTGGACGCTACACCGCTCCGCCTGAGCGCGCTAGAGTTTGAGCGGTGACGGTCGCGTCAGGCGGGGAATGGATGTTGCCCGCCATGGACCGTCTGTCCACGAGCCCGTCCAGGCGCGTCGCCGTCTCGTCGCATCACCCGAGCCTGATCCAACGCCAGTGCCCGATCGAAAGACCGAACGCCGATCGCAGAGCAGGCGCGCCGAGCGCGTCGTGATCGAATGCATCTCACCGGAAGTCGACGGCGGACGGTACCCCGCGAAGCGAGTCGTCGGAGACGTCGTGTGGGTCGGCGCCGACATTTTCAAGGAAGGGCACGACCAGCTCGCTGCGCGTGTGCTGTACATGGCCCCCGGCGACGCAGGCTGGCGCAGCGCGCCGATGCGCTACGACTACGACGCGGATCGCTGGTTCGGAGCCTTCGTCGCGGACCGCGTGGGTCGCTGGACCTTCAACGTCGAAGCGTGGACCGACGCTTTCGTCACCTGGCGAAGCGAATTCACCAGGAAACTCGAGGCGGGACAGGACGTCGCGAGCGAGCTGCTCGAGGCCGCGCAGCTCGTGCGCGCCGCCGCACGCTCGGCCAAGGCGGCGCCAGCGCGCGCCTCGTTGCAGCTCACCGCGCGCGTGCTCGAGGATCGACGCGACGTGAGCATCGAGCGCAAAGTGCAGCGCGCGCTCGACGAGGACTTGCAGGCGCTCATGGCCGAGTACTACAAGCCCGGCGACGTCTCGCGCAGCCGCGCCGAGCGCGTCATCACGGTGGACCGGGAGCGCGCCGCGTGCGCGGCGTGGTACGAGCTCTTCCCCCGCTCGCAGACCGAACCGAGCCTGGATGGCCAGGTGCGCCACGCGACGTTCGCGGACGCGGCGGCGCGCCTGCCGCGCGTGGCGGGCATGGGCTTCGACGTCGTGTATCTCCCGCCCATCCACCCGATCGGACACACGCACCGGAAGGGGAAAAACAACTCGCTCGTCGCGGAGCCGGACGACGTCGGCAGCCCGTGGGCGATCGGCAACGAGGATGGCGGACACACGGCAGTGGATCCGCGGCTCGGCACATTAGAGGACTTTGACGACTTCGTACGCGCCGCGACCGATCTCGGGATGGACGTCGCGCTCGATTTCGCGCTCCAGTGCTCGCCCGATCATCCCTGGGTGCGCGAGCATCCAGAATGGTTCTTCGTCCGCCCCGACGGCTCGATCAAGTACGCGGAGAACCCGCCCAAGAAGTACCAGGACATCTACCCCATCAACTTCTGGTGCACGGACCGCGAGGCGCTGTGGAACGCGTGCCGCGACATAGTGCTCTTCTGGGTCGGGCACGGCGTTACGACGTTCCGGGTCGACAATCCGCACACCAAGCCCTTCTCGTTCTGGGAGTGGCTCATCGGCCACGTCCAGCGCGAGCATCCGGAGGTGATTTTTCTCGCCGAAGCATTCACGCGGCCCAAGCGGATGAAGCACCTGGCCAAGCTAGGCTTCACGCAGTCGTACACCTACTTCACGTGGAAGAACTCGAGCTGGGACATTCGCGAGTACCTGAATGAACTCGTGCACTCACCCACCGTCGAATACTTCCGCGGGAATCTGTTTGCGAACACGCCGGACATTCTCACCGAGTATCTGGCCACAGGCGGGCGCCCCGCCTTCCGCATCCGTCTGATGCTCGCGGCGACGCTGCTGCCGCTGTACGGCATCTACAGCGGCTTCGAGCTGTGCGAGCACGAGCCTGTGCGCGCCGGCAGCGAGGAGTACGTCGACTCGGAGAAGTATCAGCTGCGTCCACGCCGGTGGGATGCGCCGGGCAACATCGCGGACGACGTCGCGTTCGCGAATCAGCTGCGGGCGCAGCATGCGGTGCTCCGCGAGTATGGCAACCTGGCCTTCTGCGCGAGCGAGAATCCGGCGATCCTCTGCTACCTGCGCGGCGGCGACCGGCCCGGGGAGCGCGGCGTCCCGGTGCGCGTGGCGCAAGCGCGACTCGACGAGCTGAACGCCGCGGCGGGCGCGGCAGGCGAGGAGGCCGGCGTCGCGCCTTCAGACGCCGGTGGCGACGACGAGCCGCTCCTGTTCGTCGTGACCACCGACCCGCATCACGTCCAGGAAACCATGGTCCACGTGCCGCTCGCGGCACTCGGCCTCGATTCGCAAGCCGACTACACGGTTCGCGATCTGGTCACTGGCGCGCGGTACACGTGGCGCGGCGAGCGGAACTACGTGCGCCTCGACCCCGCGGTCCAGGTGGCGCACGTGCTCAGCTTTGCCCGCTAGCCATTCGGCCAGCCACTCACGGCGAAATCGTGATGGTCCCGCTCGTGGCGTCGAAGGTGGAAGTGTACATCGTGAGATTCCGCGTCTGCACGCCGCCGCCGATCCAGGTGCCCGTGGGCTCGTAGGTCGCGCCATGCCCGGGGCAGACGTAGAGCTCGCGCGATGCGTCGACACCGATAGTCTGGCCTTGGTGCGGGCAGACGAGCGAGAAGCTCTCGAAGGACGCGTCGCCAAGGCGCGAGATCCCGACGGGTGATCCGCCCGAAAACACGCGCGTGATGCTTCCCACCTGCGCCAACTCAGGGTGATCGGCGAGCTGAACCGTAAAAGCCGTGTGGATCGGCTCGGTCACGCCGCCGCAGGCGGCGGTCCCCAGCACAGCGAGGCCCGCGAGGGCCGCCGAGCTTTTCACGATGAACGCGCGGCGGGTCACCAGCGGACATTGATCCTCGGCGCCGCATCTCTGCTCTTCCCCCGTCGACATGGATGTTTCCTCCTTCGTTTTGTCCGGCCCTAAAGGAGGGCCGCGCGTGCGGTCATTTTCGCCGGAACCACATGATGGCTGTGCTCACCGTCGCCACGCTCATCGAGGCGATCGCCACGTCGCGGTGCTGGTTCCGGCCACTGATACTGTGCTTGGCATTGCTCGCGAGCACCCCGGTCGCGACGAAGCCGGCGTCTGCTGCCAGCATCAGCACTGAATGGGCGACGACGAGCTTTCGCTGCGGCATATCATCCCATCCCTCCACAAGGTTCCAGACACCTGTGACAGTATTGACCACGAACAGCGCGCCCAGAGTTCCCGCGACCGCCTGGTGCGCATGCCGGACGCCATCCGTTGGATCGGTGATCAATTTCTGGCCCAACACGTACTCGGCGCCGAACACGGGCAGCTCCACATAGCTGACCCAGCGGTGCACTTTGAGGCGGCTGTAGTACGCGTCGCTGTGAGCCACGGCCATGGGTCTGGGCCGGGGGTGGTACGCGACTGTGTCGGTGTCGGCGCGCGTGGCCGGCGCGAGACGCAGGACCGCCTGGACGGCTTGAACCGTTTGAGCCACTTGGACTGGTCGCCCTGCCTGCACAGGTTGTACAGGCGCGGCCGTTGTCGCGGCCTGAAGGGCCAACGACAATGCTGTTGCAACGAGCAGCATCCTGCGCCTCCTGGGGGCCGTGAGACCCCCGGCGTGTGCAGGCCATGTGCCGCTTGCGGCTGGTGCGGTTGTTGCCGCGCTCTGTGCGACTTCTGACCCGATCCGCCCCACCCTCTTCTACCGTCCCCGAACGCGCGACGATGACCGACGATACGCTCTGGTACAAGGACGCCATCATCTACCAACTGCACGTCAAGAGCTACAGGGATTCCAATGGCGACGGGTACGGGGACTTTCGAGGTCTGATACAGAAGCTCGACTACATCCAGCAGCTCGGGGCGAACGCCGTCTGGCTGCTTCCATTCTATCCATCGCCGCTCAAGGACGACGGATACGACATCGCCGCGTACGAGGAGATCAATCCGACGTACGGCACGGTGCAGGATTTCCGGGAGTTCATGCACGCCGCCCACGAGCGCGGGATCCGGGTCATCACGGAGCTCGTGATCAACCACACCTCGGATCAGCATCCCTGGTTCCAGCGCGCGCGGCGCGCGCCAAAGGATTCACCCGAGCGGAACTGGTATGTGTGGAGCGATGACCCCAATCGTTACGGTGTCATTTGGATCATCTCCACCGACACCGAGAAATCCAACTGGTCGTGGGATCCTGAAGCGCAGCAGTTCTACTGGCACCGTTTCTTCAGCCACCAACCCGATCTCAACTTCGACAATCCCGAAGTCGTCGAGGCGGTGATCAACGTCATGCGCTTCTGGCTGCGCATGGGCGTGGACGGGCTGCGCCTCGACGCCATCCCGTATCTGGTCGAGCGCGACGGGACCAACTGCGAGAATCTTCCGGAAACGCATGCGGTGCTCAAGACGCTGCGGAAGGCGCTCGATGCTGAGTTTCCGAATCGGATCTTCCTGGCCGAGGCGAACCAGTGGCCGAGTGACGTGCGCGCCTACTTCGGCGACTCGGACGAATGCCATATGGCATTCCACTTCCCCGTGATGCCGCGCATGTACATGGCGCTCCGCAAGGAAGATCGAACGCCGATGGTCGACATCATGCGGCAGACGCCGGAGATCCCGCCCGAGTGCCAGTGGGC
>Ga0134127_10000942_pt1 | contig 23024 bp, 10 predicted proteins | sample KB31753_FD_96459 | JGI IMG/M metagenome (GOLD analysis project Ga0134127, IMG submission 96459) | Terrestrial soil microbial communities with excess Nitrogen fertilizer from Kellogg Biological Station, Michigan, USA - KB3-175-3 | ecosystem: Environmental > Terrestrial > Soil > Unclassified ... | reverse complement strand
TTTGGTTGGAGCCTGTCAGCGTCTTTGGCTCGTTACATTTGACGATGCTTGCGGCAGTTCACCTGGGTTGGGCGTGTCATCGAGTCTAGCCCTCCGACCGCCTTGACGCTGGCAGCTGCGGAACCGTCCTCGCGGACGACTCCTCACTCATCGAGGGGAGGTGCATTGTCACGGCAGCTTCCGACCCGACCGTTACCAGTCACGCCGGTGCCGCTAGACTACTGCGGACGGAACCGCCGGTTTGTAATGCGTTCTCTCAAGGAGGTTTCATAACAAACAACTGCTCGAGCGACCTCATGTCGCGCTCAGCAAAAACGTCAGCAACGGTGTTAGCATGGTGCTGGTTCTTGCAGGTGCAGTGTAGGCTTGTGTTGTGCTCAAGATTGGCTACTTTTTCACACGAAAACGCGCTTAAGGCGACCGGTTCCGACCCTCGCCTCAGAGGAATAGCATCGGCCCAAAGCTAGGGTTCGATTCCATTATCACCCCGCCCAGCTGCGCAATTGTGATCTCGTCATCTAGACTAGCGATTCGAACGCGGAACTATCGAGTACTCCTCCGGCCGAATTTGAGCCTTCAGAGTAGAGAACGCATACCTATAAGGATTTCCCGCACAGCGCCGCATGCCTACTGGAACCCGGCCCAGCACGGCCCGCGAGGATCCAAGCTGCAACGGCGGAGGTTTCTGGGAGCTTCACCACATCAGGCACGTCAATAACAAAGTCTGGGAAAGACTGGGCTGAGCAGGCTCTACAATCTCCGGCGGGACAAGCGGGGCTCATACGAGCGGCCGCACAAGCCCGGTGCTGCTCCTGAGCAACATCGACCTGCTGGACGCGGCGTGATTCGGGAGAACACGGTTCCGCTCAGCAATGAATTAGTAGCCGCGTAAGTCTCCAATGCTATTGGCTGCTACATTTCAACGACGACTCGGTAAAAGCGTTGGAAATGATTCCGGAGCTCAGCGTCCGAGAACCGAAGCGTGCCGTTGTTGTTCTCCAGGCTGGCAATCGGCTTCCAGGTCACCAAATCAGACGAGGCTTCGATGGTATAAGTGCGGCCTAGTTCACCGTCGATCGTCATTTGCAGTTCGCCGTTTGGCAGCGCCACCAGTAGGCTCAGGCGAGGCCGGCCCACCAGGATCGTCAGTTCAATCGTTCCACTGTCGCCGTCGAAGCCATCGACCACAATTTGGTAATTGGTGCCGGCCAGGGCATTAAAGGTAACGGCGGCGGCCGTCTGGTCGTTCAGGTCGTCATTGCTAGCCACCAGGGTCAGATTCGACAGGGACGAGCCGACATAGACTCCCAGCAAGGTGTCAAAGCTGCTTCCCGCGGTTTGAATTGTCACCGGACCCGTTTGTAAGGCCGGCCATTGCCACCAGACCGACTTCCCGCCCGGATTCCCGGCGAGTTCAGGCTCAGACGCTTCCTTGGTAGCCAGGAGGTTGGAGACCCGGGTCCTGATGTTAACGAGCCCATTCGCGGCCGGGTTTTCGGCGGCAATTCGCTTGAGCCGCCCGGCCAAACCCATGCCCGTGGAGTTGGTGGCCGTGAGAACAGGACGAGTGGCAAAGCTGTCATTGAACGAGTCTGGGATAACCGTGTGGGTGGCACAATCGACCAGCACGCGGCATCCATCATAGCCGCGATTGATGGCATCCACGGCCGCGTTAATGTCGGGCAGGCTGGGACCGCTGGTGAGCAGTCCCGCCAACCCGCGGTTGGCCAGTTCCAGGAGCCCCTGCACGGTGACGTTATTGATGCCCAAAACCGGATCGGACAACGCCGTCAGAACGGAAGCAGGAGTGGTGAACATCAAGGCATCAGAACTCACCAACTGATCGTCGTCGGTGCCTCGAAGTCCGTCAGGCCCCGGAAGGACTCCCTGGGTGCAAAACGTTGGGCGAACGACCACACCGAGTAATCGATTATTGAGCCGCACGTTCAATGAGAGAGTAACGGTCTGTCCCAGCAGGACGTTGGCAAATTTGCCTTTGGAAGTTGTCGTCGGTGTCACTGGGGACAGGACTAGGTCCCCGCCGTCGAGTGTTGTCGGCGTGCCATTGCCTGGCAGTCTCAGCTGCAGGAGTAACGCCGCGTTGACCGGGATGGTGAGGGAACGTGAACCGATCTTTCCAACCACCAGCGGACCTTGCGCCAATAAGTTACCGACCAGAGTGAGCGAAGGCGTGCCGTTGAATTTACCGTTGGGATTGCCGTAGAAACCTTGGGTGAAGGAACACGGTCCGCCCTCGTCGCAGGACCGAACCGTCAGCACCGCGCTATTCGTCACCGAGCCGCACGCACCTGATACGACCACTCGGACCGAGTGATTGCTAACGGCCAAGCTTGCAGTGTTCACGCTTAGACTGGAGTCATTGGAGCCGACGAAATTGCCGTCCAAAGTCCAGGCGTAAAGGAACGGCCCGGTCCCTGCCGCCGTGGTCGCGAAGGAAGCAGTTTCGCCACGGCACCGCGTCAAAGCACTCAACGCCGTTGCGGTCGTGGCAACGCGGACGGTCACCACGAACGAGCAAGTGTTGGTATTGCCGGCGGCATCCGTGGCCGTGCAGAGCACCGGGGATGTTCCTTGCGCAAAGGTCGCTCCGGAAGGCGGCTCGCATTGGAGGCGCACATCGGGGCAGTTGTCCGTGGCCGTGACCGTGTAGGTGACGTTGCTGGTGCTGGACTGGCCTGGATCCGGGCAAAGCACGATGGTCGAAGAGCAGCTAATGGCGGGCGGTTCCTGGTCGCGCACGATGATGATGAAACTGCAACGGTTGCTATTGCCCGCAGCATCAGTGGCCGTGCAGCTGACCAGATTGGTCCCTACGTCGAACACCGAGCCGGAAGAAGGGGTGCAGTTCACCACCGGGTTCGTGTCACAGTTGTCGGTGGTCGTCGTCGTGAAGGCAACGATTCGGAAGCAATGAGCTGGCTCAGCGTTTGTGGCGATGTCGGAAGGACAATGGATGGCGGGCGGGGTCTGGTCCAGGTTTTCGCCGAAATTGTATTCCAGTCCGGCTTCCCCACCGCGGAGCAGGATAGATTCCAGCAGGTCATCCAGAGGCAGCGAATTGGTGCCCCGAGGCATGGCATTGACCATGCCCAGGGTGTCGGCAGTCGACACCCATGTGCCCGGCTGGATTTGCATCACGGCGTAGGTTCCAGGATTGAGTCCGCTGAAGTTATACTGGCCATCCCGGTCAGTCAGCGTCGTAAGGGTCACTGTGTTGCTAAACACATCGATGCCCATTAGCCGGATCACCACGTCTGCAATGCCTGTTTCATTCCGAGCCAACTCGCGCAGACCGTTACAGTTTCGATCGAGATAGACGTAGCCGCCCAGGCTGGTCAGATCCGGAAGAAAACAACCCAGGACGATCTGAGCCCGATTGTCCCCCAGGTTCACTTCGCCGCTGCTGGTGGTGATGGTCGCGACGTTGACTAGGCTCTGCCCGACCAAGGCATAGTTCTCCGCCACTCGGGCCTGGAGACGGATCTCACCGACTTCGCCGACGTCCAATGTGCCAGGGACCGTCCCGAGGTTGGTCCAAGTCAGGGTTTGATCGGCCGTTGTTGTTGGCGCTGGGAAGGCGTCGCTGAAGGTCAGACCTACCGGCAGGATGTCGGTCACTACCACATGGGCGGCGGACGCGTTGCCGCTGTTGCCGTAGGGTATCCTCAGGGTCACGACGTTGCCCGGGTGCAGACAACCGACATCTGTATCGGCCACGAAAACGTTGGCCAAGGTGCCGATCACCGTGCAAGTCGAACAAGAGTTGTTGTCGCATTGAGTTTCGCGCCGGGCGACGAAGCTGTTGACGCTGCCGCACAATGTTTGGCCGGACGCGCTCTCACTAATCCGGGCGGTGTAATGAATGCTCCCGGCGCTATACGGGGCAACGTCGCTTGGCAGTTTGAAAACAATATGGTTCGCGCCCGCCAAATCGGTCGTCCAGCCGTTGCCGAAGGGATCATTCGGGTCGAACATTGGCGGCGGCACATTCCCGGACGGCGCCGTGTGGTAGTAAGCAGTCACGTCCGATCCCGGGCTGGTGGTGAGCAAGCTGAGGGCATTGCCATCGCCTTTGGGCAGCACCACTTGGAGGAATGCATTCGGTGCGGACTGTGGCCCGAGCACCTGCCAGTCGACCGTGTAGGTGAGGATCTCCCCGGGAAGCGCAGCGGTCGCGCTCACGTCGCACTGGACCTGGAGGTCGGTCAACCGGGTCGCCATCGAGTAACTGGCGAAGTTGTTGGCTTCGGTGATCTCAGGCGTCGTGGTGCTGATATGAACCCCATTGTCGACCCGCAATTCGCCGCAGGAAACCAGGCCACGATCGTCCACGCGCACGGTATACGTGAAAAACGGCCAGTGGATGGAGGCATAGGTCATCCTCCAGGCATTGAAACACGGTCTGTTTGTGCCGCTGATGGTGGAAAGCTCCGCCCGGAGCACCAGGTTGGTATAGGCCGGATTGACGGCGGAGAGATCCAGTCCGCTGGAACCGACTGTCATCGAGGTGTAGTTGGGGCCGAGGTCATAAACGACGGCCAGACCAACTCGCCGACCGACGCTATAGACAGCACGCGTGCCCTCGGGCGTGGCGTCGTCTACAAATAGCTTGCTCCAGCCCAAAAAACCGTCCGGAATCGCGTTGGCGGTGTACTCATTGGTTCCCACAGCGCAGGGGTCCACGCTTCGCAACCGGAAGAAGCAGTTGGGCATTAAAACGCTGTTATTGCTGAGAATGACTCCCTGCCGATTGCCCGGCAATGGCACCGGCGGGTTCGGCACGGGACGCCATCCGGGAAGCGCCACCTCCGGTTTGACTTCCAGGATGAAGCCGGTCACCGTCGCGTCCCAGCTCACCGTGACGACAGAGGCCGCGCAACAGTTGTCACGCTCGATGCTAAGCTTGGGCCGCTGGCCCCCCGACGAAAGCTCATCGGGGCCGACGGAACCGCCTACCCAATTTGCCGGCGCGTCCAAGGTGCCAAGATGAACGGAAAAGCTGGTCGCACTCTGGCCCTGGTTTGTCGAGTAGGTGACCTGGGCGCCAGGAGGCGGATTCACGCTGATGAGAGTCGTTGCCGACGGTAAGATCTCATCAATGACTGCCTCTTCGGCCGGAAAGTTGCCGAGGTTGTTGAATTCGACTCTGTAGGTGATCAGCCGGCCAAACTCGACGAACTTCGGATCGCCCGTCGGCACTTCCGCCCCCTTCTTGAGCACCGCCAGGTCCGGCAGGTGGACCGTAACGCAGCTCTGACTCTCATTGTTGTCGAGCAATTGTTCAGTCCCTTCATCCGCGGCCACCGTGGCATGGTTGCAAACCTCCGTATCGTCAGGCACCGACTTGTCCACGGTCACGTAGACCTCGAAAGAACCGTGGCTGCCCGGCGGCAGCCCGACCTTTCGATAGTAATGCGGGTCGTCCGGCGTGGTGCTGCCCAAATACCAGGTGACGGTGTTGCCGCTGACCTCCCGGGTTACGGGCACGGCGCCCACGATCGGATCGCCGAACGGATCCGCCGGGCTCACCGGGAGATCATCCGCATCCACCAGGGTGACGGTGGTGAAGTTATCGAACGGATTGGCCATCACGAGTGTGTTCGGCAAAACCTCGGTCACGCGCACCCCATAGGCGCGCACCGTGCCGCTGTTTTCGAAGCGGAGCGTGTAGGTAATCGGCGTGCCGGCGGCAATGCCGGGAATGGCGCCCTGGACAGAAGCGGTCTTAGAGAGAGCCAGATCCAACGCCGGTGTGCAGACCACCGCGGTCGCCGTGTTATCCAGCGTGCTCTCGCAGAGCGGATCGGCTTGGCGAATCACCACCCGATTGGTGAAACAAGTGCCAGGAAGCGGCAGGACGCCATTGGGTTGCTTTAGATCCACCGTCACTTCGGCCGTGAATGGGCCGGCGTTACCGGCAAGCGTGCCGACCAAAAAGGCCAGATGATTCACCAGCGCCATCGGACGGTCGGACCATCCATTGGAAGTCGGGTCGGCCGGAGTGAAGAGGGGCGGCGTAGCCACCGGACCGCTATGGTAATAGACATTCACGCCAAAGGGGGGAGCCACGCCAATGAAGGTGACATCAGCGTCGGGATCGTTCTGATTGTTCGGCAGAGTCTCCAGCACATAGACGTCCCTGGCGGCTTGAAGGCTCGTATTGGCCCAGACGAGGCTCCAGGACATGCGGTTTCCCGGCCGCATGACGGACGGGCCGAACTTGGCGACTGCGAGCTCGGGCGGGGGCACCGAGGCGCAGGAGTGGGCGATATTCGAATAGACGCCTTCCTCGATGGAGACGGTCGCAACGTTGGCCGTGTTGCAAAGCGTCGTACAACCGGGAACGTCCCCGATACGACCGTTATACTGGATGATAATGTTGCCCGACTTACCCGGCAGTTTGCCCGCGGGCTGCCCGAGCCGAGTGATGGCGTTGCCGTTGGCCGCATTCCACGTCAGCGTCTGTCCGCTGATGATCGGTGCTTCGAGCGAATAATTCGGAGTCTGCACGGAAAGAGAGCCGGCCACGTAGGAGATTCCGGCCGGCAAAGTGTCGCTCAAGGTGACGTTGCGGGCCGGAGCCGAGCCGCGATTGTTCAGGACGACCTGGAAGGTGAGAGTGCCACCGGCCAGAACAGAGACTGGCGAGACATACTTTAGGAGCTCCAGGTCCGGGCAGAAGAAAGTGACTTGATGACTGGCACAGCTGGTCACGTTCTCTTCCGCAGTGGAGGCGGTCCCGCAAGCGGTGTTGAACTCAGTGGTGTTGCAGGCGATCGCCGAATCCGACTGCACGGTCAAAGTGAGGGTGCCGCCCTCGAGGCTGGCGAGTTGAAGAGCCGGGCCCCGGTAACCGGTCGTCCCGGCGATGAGGAAAGTCAGAGTCGTGGTGCCATCCGGGTTTGGGACCACACTCGTGGGCACGACTTGGCCATTGTTGTTCACGGGCGCGCCGTTGGCCAAAGCCGCTGCATTCCAAGTATGGGTCGCACTGACAAGGCTGATGCCCGGCGGCAAGGTGTCCGTGATCGAGACCGAACTCGCCGGGGTCACGGAATTGTTGTAGTAAGTCACCACCCAATTGAAGGGCACGCCCACTTCAACCACCGACGGGCCGAATTTCCCCAAAACGATTGAGGGCTTGGCTTTGACGGTGGTGATGACCTGATTGCCGATCGCCTGCAGCAGCTCGCTGGAAAAGATCCCAGCCGTTTCGAACAATTGCGTTCCATCGGGCGAGCCAAGCCCGTTCTCCTCCTGATTGCGGACCCTAAAACCGGCCGTCCGGACCGTGTTGACTGGAAACAGCTGCTGCCCGCCGATCTGCTCTCCGACCTCCCATGCCATCCAGCGCGCCTGCGCTGGATCACCGCCGTCCGGGGTCCAGTAATCGTCGCTGGGGTCGTCCGTGTTGTTGTCGTGAAGCACTCCCGGGCTGAAGTGGTTGTAGATGGTGCTGGCATTAATCGCATTGAATGGCGTCAGCGCCTGCGGCGGCAGATTATCGTCGAAGGAGAACCACACTTTGGTGAGATGTTCGTTGCCGTAAGCCCGGACCAGCACGGCATGGCCGGGAACGTGACTGAGGACAAAGGTCTCGGTGCTGGGGCCGGTGCCCAGGTTCAGGTATTCCAACTCGTAATCGTATTCGGCGCCACTGGTGATCAAGTCCACCACACTGCGCACATGAACACTCAGCTTGGGCAACGATTGCACGCGCCCGCGTGCGACCTCGGAAAGCCTGGAGAACGAGGAGGAACACCGAACATCCTGGCCGACGACGCTTGCGGTCACGGTGTACTCGGTTTGGTCAATAATCCCATCAGGAAAACTCAAGTTCACCTCGATCTTGCGGCCATCAAGCACGGGCATCAGGCCCAGAGCGATGGTGATCTGGCCTGTTAATGGATTGTAGGTGCCCGCCGGCGAAATGCCTTGCACGGAGGGATACTCCAAGACGCCATTGACGGCTACCTGGCTCAACTGCAGAACCGCCTGAACGCCGCCCAGGGCGCCTGAGCCTTCGTTGCTGACGTCCAAGGTGTACGTCGAATTGCCCGGCAGATCGACCACGGTCGGGGTGATGCGACTATTCCCTTCCAACTCGCCCTTGTGGGCCGTGACCTTCACCTGCAGGTCAGCCATGAGCAGCGGTACGGAAGCGACGTTGGTCACGCACTGCAGATCCGTCATCTCATGGATTCGCACCAAGGCTCGCTCAAACACTATCGCGTCGCTACAGGTTTCGGAGTTCGTGTAGACGGTCACCACAAAGAACCCTTTCGCCTTATTGATTCGCGTCGCTGGCGGCAACGCGGGCGTACAATTCGTAACGCAACCGGGGTCCAACTGCGGCACATAGTAGGCCAGCCAGGTCACGTCGGATGGGGTGGCCGGCGGATTTTCATCGTACGACTCCCAATAATTGTTGGGCGCCACATCCAAATCGGCCGGAGCCTGCGTGTAGTCCACTGGCGGCGGGGTGTTCCAGCCCGGGAACAAATCTGTGGTCGAGTAGAAAATCTTCCCCCCGCTGTCGACGACGAGCGGAGTCCCCCACCCGGCGTAGTTGAAGGTGGTGTTGGTCGGTATCCGGTTGAACATGATCACTTCATTGAACTTCACCGCCGAGAGATTCTTGAAGTGCAGTCCAATGGTGAGCGATTCCCCGTAATGCACGTTGGAAAGCTCGGCGCCAACTCCGAAGTCGATGTCCCGCTCGGTGATCTCTTCATCGGAGGCAATCTTCGCCTGGAACTGGGCTGACAAGCTCGCCTGGTCAGAGACCAGAAACAACCGGTTGAGGAAGGTCCTCTGCGGGGGAGTGTCCAGCAAGCGCACCGAGTATAGGCCGGCGAAGGTGTCACCGGGAAGCACCGGGCGCACGTTCGACCAAACTATGGCTGGAAAAGGCGCTACCCCTCCCGCTCCGTCCGGATCGTAGCTGGCAACGAAGGTGCCTCCTCCCAAGATGCTGAAGTCCGCCGCTGACAAATTCGGTCCCTGCCGAACGATGATGTTGGCCAGGTCCGAGACGTCATCTGCCACCACCGAATTGTAGAAGGTCTGCCCGCCGAGCGCGTTCTGGTTTTGAACGTAGACGGAGAAGTTGTTGACCGTGCCGGCAATCGCCTGCTCTTCACGGGAAACCGGGCACATGCCCTTCGTGAGCACTGGCCTTGATAGACTGCGGATAGTCGTCACGGCGGCTTGGGAGTTCGTGGCCCCGTTGGAGCTGGCCGCGTAGGCTCGGTTGCTGACGGAACTGCCGTTCAATGTGCCGTTCATGGTCCGGATGCTAAAGGACAGCAGCTCGGTGATGCCCTCGCCCACCCTGACCCGGGACCAATAAACGCTCTTGGCCGGCACTTCTATCCCGTGCACCACAGTGCCTGCCGCTGTGTAGGAGCCGCCCTGGCTGACAGACACAAAGTCAGGCTCGTCCTCTTGCCCGTAATCGGCGGGATAGCTCAGGGAACCTCTCGCCTTGGAGGGCAATGGGACCCAGATCACCAGGTTTCGGACCTCGACGTAGTTGACCGAAAAACGGAGCCGATAAGAAATGGTCTCCCCCGCCTGCACCTCGGCGGGCCCCGCCTTGTCGAGCAGCAGTTGCGAAACCGGGGTCCATGTGAGGCGCAAGCGGTCCACGGTCGGAGAGACTACCCCCATCCGGTCGAAGTAGACCTGCACGCGGATGCCGGGATGCTGGACCGGGTCGAGGCCGGAGAGATCGAGCGGACCATTCAACGCCAGCGGGCCCAGCAACGAAGCGCCAGCCAGGCTCAATACCTCGACTCTCAGATCGCCCGCCGCTCCGTAGGTGCCGACGAGGTTCAGCTTACCCCACTGCCGGAAGCTGCTGGGCACGATCGGCTCAGTCCGATAGCTCCCCGAGTTGTTGCCCGGCGTCAAGGAAACAGTGCCGGACGGAAAAATCCGCGTCTGGCTAAAGCTGGAGATGCCCTGGCCGTCCTGGTATTCATCAAGATACGAGCCGTCATTGTTACTGATCACCGGGCCGGCTCGCAGCGACCCAAGGAAAAGTGAGCCGCCCAACAATGTCGCGGGCAGCCACAAGCTGAAAAGACTTCTGCCCGCGCCTAGTCGGAAATACCGACAACTCAATAGTGGTTTCAGCTTTTCCATGGGTTGTGAGGAGGGTCTAAGCACATAGCGGAAGAAGAATTGGAGCAAGCTTTATCTTGACGCAACGAATTCGAATCCGAGATAGCAGTGGCGTAATCAGGTTAACGGCTGATTCCAACTTCGCGGTCCTTGGTCGGAAAAAAACGGCGAACGGCCTGCGCGCGGTCTTCAAATCCTGCCGGTCACGGGCGGCATCGATCAGCCAGAAACATCTGCCAATAACGAGTGACGCGCCACCATGGGCACGAACGGCCGATCCCGGCAGTTGTTCGCGAGCGCAGGCCCGGTTAGATATAAAACGCGTTCTGAGGGCAATCCAGTGATACTGACATCCACCTGGCCGTGCTTAACCCATGATCGGTCCACCCGCGGCCTGATTGCCAACAAACAAGCGTCTGTTACCTGATGGGACTGCGAACTGTCGCCGTAAATGCGCGCCGCGGAACTTTCAGTTCCGCAACGTTGCCACCTCTGGATCTTCTGTGCCGTTGCAACGTCAGGAGCGCTTTCTTTCCGGCGATCCTCTTGCACGTCGTGCAGTCGGATTTCTCTTCACCTGCTTTTTGATCAGAGTAGAGAACGCATCCCTATTCACCGCAGAAGATCACCCCCGGGTGCCCCCGCTCCTCCCCCCGGGGTGGCCTTTGTCAGTAGTGCATCCCGTAGCCAATCGGGCTGACTCTGCCCGGATGCGCGGATGGCTTCCCTTACCTTTCGCGCCTCATCGGGTCGCAGTCGCACCCCGAACAGTTCTGCTAGTGCCTTCTTCCTTGGCAACTTTGGTCTCCCGACTTTCCTTCTCATGATAATCTTATTCTTGTTAACGAATATTCATTGACATCAAGGTTAATATCAGTTAACAGAAATACCAGCCTCAAATCTTGAGGTCACACCTTTCCAGAAAAGTGCCCGCACGTCCCTGGAAAGGTTAGTAACCAAAGACACCCGGCGTCAACCGGGGCGGGCAACGGAAAGGTTAGAATGAAGGTTGATCCGTATCAAGTGATCACCGATCGCGTGATCACACTGTTAGAACAAGGAATCGTCCCCTGGCAAAAGCCCTGGTACGGCGGGCAAACGCTGCCACGGAATTTGGCCAGCGGCCGGGAATATCGCGGCGTGAACGTGTTCCTGTTGCACGCCATGTCCTACGCGTCCCCGTTCTGGCTCACATTCAATCAGGCCAAGGAACTGGGCGGGACGGTCCGGCGGGGAGAGAAGGCTTGCCCCGTGGTGTTCTGGAAATGGCTGGAAGCGGAGGAGGACGGGGAGCGCAAGCGCGTGCCCCTACTGCGTTACTACAGTGTATTCAACGTCGCCCAGTGTGACGGCATCCCGGCGGACAAAATCCCGTCTCTGAGTGTCACTCGGCGCGAGCACAACCCCATTACAGAGGCGGAGCGAATCGTTGCGGGCATGCCCAAGTGCCCGGAAATCCGGAGCGGTCTTGACCGGGCTTTCTACTCCCCGTCCGGGGACTTCGTCAGGATGCCGGCCCCGGGGCAATTCCGGAGCGGGGAGGACTTTTACAGTGTCCTTTTCCATGAGCTCACGCATTCAACTGGGCACGAATCCCGATTGAACCGGAAGGGAGTCTGCGGGACGGAAGGGGAATGGTCCGCTTTCGGTTCAACACCCTACGCCAAAGAGGAATTGGTAGCGGAAATGGGCGCAGCGTTCCTTTGCGGGCAAGCGGGCATCGCCGAGCGGACGCTGGACAATTCGGCGGCTTACGTCTCGTCATGGTTGCAACGGCTCAAAGATGATCGGCGTCTTGTCGTTCATGCTGCCGCCCAAGCCCAAAAGGCTGCGGATTTCATCCTCGGGCGACAGTTTGCCGAAGAAAGCGGGGTGGAATCATGAACAGGGAAGCAATCCGCACGTGGCAGGCTGGCCGGTTTAGACTGGAGCTTTTCGACACCGGCCGGCAGGACTGGCGGGGGCAAGGTCGCCTTGCCTATACGTTCACCGATGGCGGAAAGGTCATCTTTGAAGGGTCGGACTTTTGCGGTTCGCCCCTTCATGCCGATGATTCCGACCAAACCCTTGCCGCCCTGCTGGGATTCCTTTCCCTTCGTCCGGGCAACACCGACCGGGAATATTTCGACAACTACACACCGGAGCAACTCGACTGGGCGCGGGCAAACTGCGAGGAACTGTCTTTGATTGCCCATGAGATGGAGGAACGGGCCCGGCGGGGAATGGCGGCCTGTTCGGTTGAAACCCACTTCAGCGCTTGGCTGGTAACATTCGACACCGGAGAGACCCTCCTATTGCAGACGGACTATGATCAGGCCGCCTTCGCCGTCAATTGCGGCGCAATCGATGCCCCGGAGAATTGGGATGGGTTGCCGTCCAAACTCGGACCGGACTGGGATTCCTTCGACCCTTCGACAATTGGCGCTTGCCCGGATGATTACCGGGACATGGCCAAACTGGAGGAAACGCCATGACTCCCTATTGTGCCAAGGAATACAAGGTTGTCGCCTTGCGGGACTGCCCCTTGCCCGAGGGAATGCATCTATGCGACACCCCGGAACGTGCAGCGGAATACTGGCGCCAGCACGTTACCCAGCACCCGGCATTCAATCCGGAAGCGGAATGCCTTGTTGTCTTGCTACTGAACACCCGCCGGCGGGTTAAAGGGCATGCCCTGATTTCCACGGGCACGCTGGACACTCTCTTGGTTCATCCCCGAGAAGTTTTTCGGCCGGCCATCGTGGCAGCGGCATCCGCCCTCGTCGTCATGCATAATCATCCCTCAGGGGAATCCACGCCATCGGAGTCGGACATCAAGCTCACCCGAGACCTCATCCGGGCGGGGCAGTTGCTCAAGATTGAAGTGCTGGATCACGTGGTCATCGGAGCCAATCGCCACACCAGCCTCCGTGAGCTGGGCCACTTCTACACGTGAGGCACTAACCTGTGCGCCCGGTCGGTCCAATCCCGGCCGGGCGTTCACAAATCCCCCTCATTTTTCCCCGCACGATTACCCCCCATTTTTGCCCGTTCACAAATCATCAGTTTTTTGAACACCCGATAACATGAAGATTGCCATTTACACCCGCGTTTCGACCGACAAACAAACGCACGACAGCCAGTTGAATGAACTCCGGGAATACTGCCGCCGACGGGACTGGACAGGGATCACGGAATACGCCGACGTGATTTCTGGCGCCAAGTTCAGTCGGACGGGCCTGGACAGGCTCATGGCGGACGTTCGCCGGGGCAAGTTGGACGTTGTCATTTGTTTCAAACTGGACCGGCTTGGCCGTAGCCTACCGCACTTGGCGCAAATCGTCTCCGAACTCACGGCGCACGGGGTTTCCTTAGTCTGTCCAAGCCAGGGCATCGACACCACCAGCTTGAACCCCGCCAGCCAACTCCAATTGAACATCCTCATGGCCATTGCAGAGTTTGAACGGAGCATCATTCAAGAACGTGTAACGGCTGGACTCCGGGCAGCCAGGGCCAACGGCGTGCAATTGGGTCGCCCCTCGTCACTCGTCCGCCACGAGAAAGCAGTGAGCGACTTGCTCGCCCAAGGTTTGGGCGTCCGGGCCATCGCCCGCACACTAAACATCCCCGTTGCTTCCGCTCATAAGCTCGTAAACGCTGCTCGCGGTTGCGGTCGCCGAGTTGGATCTTCAAGGCAAGCGGCGGAGGCGATAGAAGACCGGGCCGGGGCCGAGGGCTTCGGTTAGCATAACTCGGACGCTCTGGCCCGCGACTGTGCGGATCTCCCCCCATGGACCCTTCGCAGACGCGCTCGACTCCAGCGCGTAGCTTACTCCCCGAGATGCGAAAAAGACGAGCGACACAGTGCCGCTGTTGGCGCTGATGCTGACGATTCTCAGCGCATTGTCTGGATCGAGTGGGTCCGTGCCGTCGAGGAACTCCTGCAAATTGGAACGACCATCGTTGTCAGGATCTGCACTGGGCAGCGCGGCCAAAGTGCCAAGGTTGGAGAGCTCCCAGGTGTCGCCCAGTCCGTCCTGGTCAATGTCAGCCAGGACATCGGCGCGGTTGGTGGCAACATTGTTGAACAGATTCGTGTCGTCTTCATTGGCAACGACAGAGGCGCGGTTGAAGATGGGTCCGGCGATTGTCGGGCGCACAGTCAAAGTCAACGTGGCCGAGGAGCCGGATGGAAAATAGCCGAGTTCGGCGCGGAGGGTTCCGCCCTCATTCGTCCAGGTTCCCTGACTCACAGCGGCTCCTAAAATGACGGCATTGGTTGGCAGGAAATCTGTGATAGTGGCCTCGAAGGCGTCAGCCGGCCCGGCATTGGTGACTTGAATGGCGTAAGTGAGGCTGGCGCTCACCAACGGCAGCTCGGGCGAATGATCCTGTGCGAGCCTCAAGTCTGCCGGTGTGCCACCCGGGAATAGGGACGGCGTTTCGACCAGAAACAGGAAATCCCAATAGGTGAGCATTGCCAATCCATTCGTTCCGTAGCGGACGAGCCCGATGATCTCCCCGGCGCCCCCGGGGATCAGGAATTGCTTGAGAGGCAGGAATGTCCGGGCGTCGTGGGCCTGGATGAAGTAGTTCGTGCCCGTGTAGCCGGCGATGAAGATGCGACCGGCAGAGGGGTCGGGTGCGATGCGCCCGCCCCCAGGATTGAGCTTGGCCAGCACCACGCGATTCGTGGGATCCAACACTTCACCCGTGGGCGCGTAAATGAGCCCACGGACCTGCTCCAGTTCGGTAAAAGGGCCTATGAAAGGTAACAAGCCAGCGGTTGTGTCTAGAAGTGAAAGCCCGGATGGTGTCACAGCATAACTGGAAAGACTGTAGGTGCCAGCGCCAGAATTCGGGGGAAATCCGTAGAAGCTCGTGGCGGCGGGGCCCGGCTCCAACTCAAAAGCGCTCGAGGCGGTGTTCGACCGGAGAACCCCGTTGTCATACACAGCCACGCCCGGCAGCGCCAGGGGTTCCAACGGGTTGTGGGCGAGTGCCACGGCCAGCGCTGTAGAGGATCCCGCCAGCGGTTTCAGGTCCGCGACCGAGAGTCCGTCAAGACGAAACGAACCAGTGATGGAGCGGTTCAGAACGTCCAGGCGCTGGATGTTGGCGGCGTTGCTCGCCGCAACGAAAAGGTGTTGCCCATTGTCGGCCAACGCCAGCCGGCCGCTTCGGTAGTAAACATAAAAGCCGGGTCTAATAATGTCCCCCACGGGTAACGACCAGACATTGGTTCCGCCAGCCGGATCGAAGGCCGTGATGGTGTTGGGATTCGTCGCCGCGTAACTGGGCACACTCCCGTAGATCAACTTCGTCAGCGGACTGTAAACAATTTGCTGGGCCGGGAACGAGTTGGTCCGCACCGGCCACGATTCCACCTGAAACGGGTCGCTCGTGAAACCGAGAGGTGGGCATGAGAGCCGCACGAATGTCGCAGGCGTGGCGATGCTGACGCTCCCATTCCAGCGCCCGTTCGTGAACGGGCCCGTTGTCGGAGGGAGAACGGCCACCGCGCCGGTCGGGCTTCCCGCATTGAGCGCCAACGAGCCGCCGAAATTCGTTATCAGACGGCCGGTGATGTCGTAGGCGTCAAGTCCGACTGCGAATGCCCTGCCAGCGTGCTGCGGCGAGGAAATGTGGGAGAATGTGAGCTGGGCCGGGTCATCATCGTAGAGCGTCACTGCCGATTGGGCCGCGGCGAATCCCTGCGCGCTTGCGGTGACGGCGATGCTGCGAGCGCCGTTCGTATTGGTGTCGTCAAGCACAATGACGTCGAACAGCACGTTCGTTTGCCCGGCCAGGACAGTGACCGACGCCGGAAGAGACAATTCAGCCGGGCTGCTCGATTGCAGAGTAAAGACGACGTTGCTGACGGCTACTCCATGAAGCGCAACGCGGCCACCGTTCGTGCGCACACCGTCCGCTTCGGTGAAGATAGCTGGCAATGTGAGCACAAGGTTGGTCGATTCGTTGTCGAGGACCCCGACGGTGTTTGTAGCGGAAGTCCAATTCGCGAATTGCGCCGTTAAGGTTGCGAGCCTCGACCCGTTCAGGAACAAGTCCTCTGTGCCAGTGAGGCTGAAGACTACCGAAGTAGAGCCGGGGGGAATGGTGACGGTAGCCGGAGCGCTCAACGCGGGGTTGGTCGAAACGAGCGTGACGGCAGCAGCGAAAGTTGGCGCTCGATCCAATGACAGAGTAGCCGCGCCGGTCGCGCCTTCGAGAAGGCTGCCAGGCAGGGTCAAGGTCAGCGTGGCTATTTCATCATCGGCCAACAACAACGTCGCCCGCCCTGTCGAATAGCCTTCGGCGCGTGCGGAAATCACGACCGGTCGTGTGCCGTTGAGGAGATTGTCGTCAATGATTGCCAAATTGAAAGCCACGTTGGTCCCGCCTGCTGGAATGACGACCGAAGCGGGGACTGCGACGGAACCCGGCGCACTCGACGCCAAACTTACGAGGAGATCCGCCGGCAGCGCCGCCTCGATGCTCGCCATACACGCGTTGGAGACGATGCCGTCCTGTTCGGCAAGATTGCCGGGAACCGCGAGACGCACAGGCGTCGCGAAACGCTCGATGGTTGCTTCAAGTGCGGCCGCGAAGGCGATGTCTGGAACCGTGAGGCTGCCTTGATGCACTTCGACCGCAAGCAAGTTCTGCCCGGACCTAAGGCTTGAGTTCGAGAGGGTGATCCCGGGCTGGTTCGTGGCGGGTTCATAAATAGGGATGCCGATGGTGGTTGTCGCAAGATTCGTAGAAAACAGTGGGCGCGTTGCTGGGACGCGCACGCTGTGAATTTCGCTCCCGTTCAAATGGAACACCGCTCCGTCGTCCACGATGTAACGCAGCCGGAATGACGCAGTTGCCGGTTCGCCTGGGAAATCCCAACTCAATCGGAAGTAGTACGTCAGCACACGATTCGTGTCGAAACGATTGGTTAGCGCGAGGGACGTGCGCACCAGGGCCGGTAGTTGTCCGGGGAGCAACCCGGCGTAGAAAACTGCTAGCCCATTGGACCAACTCGAATCGTCAAAGCCCGGCTGCGCCCAGTTCGCGGACGGTTCAGTCCCAGAATCGTCGAGGTGCCACGTCGTCGCGGCATCGATATTCACGAGATCCACAACCGAACGGAGCGGGAGATCAGTGGTCAATGAATTCGAGCGTGATGAGAAGTCATGCACGCCCTCGATGTGGACGACGTAATCCGTGCGAGGTGTCCTCGGTGTCGTGACAAGCACGATATTCGTTTGGTTGGTGAGCATGGCAGACAGGACCTGTGCGGGCGCGCTTCCTGGTCCATCGGGCAGCACGCTGAAGTGATTCGCACCCATCGCGGAGGCCGGGGACGGAGCCTCATTGAAAGCAATGGCGATGGTGACGAGATCCTTCGCGCCGGTTGCTGACAATGGAATGGGGGGATCAAAATCCCCGACCACAGTCAGCGCGGCGTTGCTGCTGGCCAGCGTGCCATTGGCATTGCTGGCTTGCAGGTAATACGTGCCGGCATGGGAAGGGTACGCAGCCGCCAGTGAGTAGACACGGTTAGTGGCAGATGGAATGGCGGCACCATCCTTGAACCATTGGTAAGCAGGATCAGGATCGGACACAGCCTTTGCACTGAAGGTAGCCGGCCGACCATCCAGGACGGACACGTACGTGGGATGGGTCACAAACGTCATCGCGCCTGTATAGGGAAGCGCGCTCAAGGCTGCACCCCACACGATGTCAGTATCACCGGCAGTCCGTTGGTGGACCTCGACGGCAAGAACATTGTCGCCGTTGAGCAGGTTCGTCAGGATGTCGCCCGTCAGCGCGAATACGTCGTATCGTTCTGCGTCGCCGATGGGCAACGGTGACGCACTCGCAAACGTGCCGTATACAATCGGCGTGGGCGATGCCAGCATCCGCACGCGTTGGACTTCCGTCCCGTTCAAGTAAATGACGGCGCCGTCGTCGATGAGATTGGAAAAGACCAGTGATGCACCGCTCGCCCCGTTGGTGAACTGGAAGTGTGTTCGGAAGTAGTAGGTATTCCGTCCCAACACGAGGGGAGTATTGCGCGGCGTTACAAAAGGGCTTGTCTCGACATACAACAGGCCGGGGCCTGAAGGCCATGCCGAATCATCAAACGCCGGTGCCGTCCAGTTCACGCCGTCGAAGTTGGTCGTCTGCTGGTAGCGCCAGGAATTGGTCAGCGGGAAGAGAATCAAAGGCGGGCTTTGGGCCCCGCACGAACCCCCGAGCGCCATCAAACAGACCGCCGTGAGCCACTTCCAGGCGGAAAACATGATACGATCTGTAGCAGCGCCGAAGGCGGTTGGCAACCTCAATGGTTTCGGCCCTGTTCGGCATCCGGAGCCGGGTTAATACTTCCTCGGGAATCGACCTGAGATAAGGTGGCTCACGCCGCTCACAAAGCACACCGGCGCCCCCGATCGACACGATCTCGTTTGGAGAAGCGGCGAATGTTCAAGACTGCGACCGTGGCCACCGCCGTGCACTCATCCACAACCGGACAGACCCCGGTCCCCGTCAAACCAGTTTTACTTTGCGCTCGGTGGGGCTTGGCCACATGGCGGCTCAGCACTCGACTTTAACTGAGCCTTTCCGCACTCCATCAATTGGCGGTTGAAATTCATCTCCAGGCGCCACAGCCCAATAAGCGATCTGAAATCAGAAGGCTCGTCTTGGTGAAGCCGATCAATAGCCCTCCTCACTGAGCGGACTGCGAGTTCGGCATACTCTGCCGACAGCAGAATCTCGCCGTGCCCGATGTAATAGTGTTCGCGCGGTTCTGCGCTCCCTCCGGTAGAAGGAAACGGGCTTGGCTTGATCCTGAGCAACTTCACTTTCACTGGTTGCTTGCCTGCAGGCTGAACTTTCTGGCGACCTGTGCTCATGCTTCATGCTCCGATGGCTTTTCAAGCTGAACCGGACCGTTATTTTTCCCATGGTCCACGATGAGAGTGTCATCTCTCCCTGCCTGGCCCCATGTCACGAGGTGATCCAGGTTCCTGAGTAACTCACTCCGCCCGAAAATAAGCTCATGGAGGAGCCAGACCAACTTCCTTCCCGAACCGCACGGCTGACGTGAGCGATCCATCCACCTCCTAAGCGTATGTTTGCTGATTCCTAAGGCTGCGGCCAAGCATGCCTGTGACCATTTTTGCCGGCATTGAATCCCGAGCAGCATTGAATGAATGTCTTCCATCGATGGTCCGTAAATGCGTGCAAGGCCCAAGGCCGATTCCCCGGAGGTGTTGCAAAAAACCTCACCATTTTCCCCGTAGTAAACCTGCCTCCGATAACGGTTTCTGATTTGAGGTGAGTTCTGCGTCATGCGACAACGTGCCACAACCGCTTCCGAACGCTAGCGACCCGGGCACTTTTCACAGGTAAGCGTCCAATTCCAACGGTGCATTCATCTAAGGCTTTTTGTCCCCGTGATATAGCGGAAGCGGGTGGCTGGTCCGCTTTTGCCTGGTTTGCCCTTGGCAGTAATAACCAAGATTCCATCCCGCACGAGCCCGTTCAGCGCGGCATGCGCCGCCCTGGGGCTCAGTGTCCCTAAGATCGTCTGAGCACTCCGTACGCTCAGGAAGAACGGATCCTCTCCGGAAATCCTCTGAAGTTGCCAGCAAACTATGACTAACTTGCGAACCCCAGGGCTCTTGTAGCGTTCGCATTCCGGAGGTTCCGGCTCTGTTTCTGCTCGCCCGATCGCCTGCTGGAGGACATTAGACCCCCAGGGGATCCTGGCACTTGCGCAAGCCTCCATGAAAAGGAATCGATACTCGTCGAATTCCGCGTCTGGCGGGAGGATTGGCTTAGCCCTTCGCCACCATTCTGCAAATGCCGATTCAAGGTCGGCTGGCTGGAGCTTGACACCTGTAGTGGCTTCAAAGGCTAAAAGCACCCTGGCGTAAATGAACAAAGAATTCCCCGTCACGCCTTGCGCAAGGGAGATCTGCACCGCCTCTGGCAGGGTCGAAACACGCGCTGTAAGGACGGAATCCTCTGTACCATGAGTTGCATTGATTGCTCTGAAACCGTCTGTTTCTCTGAAACTCTGTGACTCAGAGTCTCCGTGACTCTTTGTCTCTGAGTCTCCGAAGCTCTGCTGCTCTGCCCCTCTGTTCCGCCGTGAACCCTTGCTTGTTTCAGGTTCATTACTGGATTTCTGCATGATGTCCTCACTCTCCGCCACGGACTAGTGGCCATTTTTTGATGTGATCTGTGATTGAGTGCTTGTCTCCTGACTCGCCAGTTCGTCGCATCCCCTCAGTGGGGCCGGTCGCTGGCCTGGTAAGAACTCGCAGCAGCAGGCCCGGCGGTCTCTGCCGATGGAGCCCGAACCGAAAGGGTTGTAGTGGTCGTAGACGCGGAGCTTCATGCCGGGCGGTCAAGGTTGGTCGACTCATCAAGGCATCGGGGATCCGATACGGTTTGCCGGAGGGCGCCTCTTGTTCTCGGCGCCGCCACTCGATGCCGCACGACGTTCTTGCCTGCCAAAGCCGCACGAACCATGTCCAGGTCGAAGAAGACCAGGTGACCAATCCGGATACAGGGGATTGTTTTCTGTTGTGTCTGGGTGCGTAGCCAGCGAATGCTTGGGCGACAAGTGGGCTCGAAGAGCTCGCTGAGCAGCCCCTTGGCGTCGAGCAGTTTTCCGCTTATTTCACCGGCTTGCGTCATGCCGCGGTGAAGAATAAGGCGTTGCCAGGGCTTGTCGTTGTCCGGATGAGGTAAGGCCTTACGGGAACCGCCAGAAACCCAGCGCTCTTCTTTCAAATCCGACTGGGTCCGCCTCGAATTCGAGCACCTGTCTCTTGGCTTTTGCCGTTGCCGTACTCCAAGCACCGACACTGGAGTAATCCGGTAAGACAGGACTGCCGGTGGGAACAGGAAATCGCGTCGCGAAGGCCCTCAGTTCGTCTAAAGTGCGACTCACCGTTAGCCCCGCCGCGCGCCGTGCCGCGTCCAGACGAAGCGTGGAAAGCCACTTTAGCGGATCATACGGAATAGCCGCCGCTTTGGCAGTTGGCACCGGCAGCCATCCCTGGGCCTCCTTTCGAACCCAGGACCGCAACTCGCGGGCGGCTCCATCTCGGCCTAACATCGAAAAATTGATTTGTACGAGATAAGATGCCGGAAACGGCCAGTTTCGAATCATGCCCGGTCCACCGGTCGGATCCATTAAGCCAAGACTCCACGCTATACTGTCTCGAATGACGGAGAGCGGAACTGGGCGCCCTGCTGCCCGGGCATCTCGCTCGGCCCCCTCGATGACCCCATCAATCCGCTCAAGGATCTCCGAGGGGGGAATCACTTGAAGGGGTGGTGGCAAGACAAGTTCCAGCGTCCGCTGTCGTTGACCGTCGGTGGCATCAAGCCAGGGCTGCGGGAAGTCTATCGCCTTGAACAGAACCGCGTGACGTATTAGCCAGCCAACAATCGTTTCGTCCCCTTTCGACGATGCCCAGCCATAAGCATCATCCCTAATGGGGGCGACGTTCCGTGCATATTCCCAGCAACAAACAAACCGAACCGAACCCTCAGGCACTTCTCTGAAGTCCCATTCGGCACGAGGCGGTAGCCAACCCAAGTTCGCAGGTAATCTTCGTCGCACAGTGGCGTTTACTCGATTTGCCCAAGGATTTGCCCAAATCTGATCACCTTCGGGCCCATCTTTTCATTTGGATGCACTTAGTTTCCTCAGAGTAAGGCAAGGTGGCAATACTGGATAGTGTTATGAATAAGCCACTTCCTAATGATTTGGCGGAGAGAGGGGGATTCGAACCCCCGATACGGTTTTACCCGTATAACGGTTTAGCAAACCGCCGCCTTCAGCCACTCGGCCATCTCTCCATTGGGTGAGTTGCAACTCGCCAGCGGGCCGCGAGCCGCTGGTCCGTTATCGGGACAAACCGCTCGCCGGTCAAGTCTAATGGCCCTATGGTCTCTCGGTTGGGGCTCCAGCTTGAAGCAACGCCGCGTTGCTGCTTCGTGTGATGAAACGACAATGATTGACAGTTCCGGAAATGCGGCGCTGTGATTTCGCTCACGGCCGACCGCGCCGCTTTTCCAACAAGCTCAGGTTCTCGAGGACTCTTTGGTCGCCGGGATTCAGCGCGAGCGCCGCGCGGAATTGGGCCTCGGCTTCCGCGTCGCGGTTCAGGTTCATCAGTATCAGGCCAAGATTGTTGCGCGCCTTGAAGTTCTCGGGGTTCACGCGAATCGTTTCCAGAAACGACTTTTCGGCGCCGGCCAGGTCGCTCCCCATCATCAGCATCACGCCGATATGGTAGTGACCTTCTTCCTGATCCGGGTCGAACTGGACGGCTTGTCGAAAGTGCGGGAGCGCCTCGGCCTGCCGGCCCAGGGCCACGAGCGCTTTTCCATATTGCACGTGCGCGTGCGCGTTCGTCGGATTCCGCCGAAGCATGAGCTCGTTGAAGGCAAGAATCTCCTTCACGACGCGCCGGTCGAAGTCGGTCTGGAGCACGCGCAGTTCGCTCGTGTTTTGGGGCAACAATTGGAGCCAGAGTTCGCCCATCTCGTCGGTGGTCTGGAGGCCGTAGCCCACGCGGATCGGCGGCTGATGCGGATTGCGAACGTTCTGGCTCGAATTGTCGTAGGTGAACCGCATGCCAAGGCGCGTTCCTTTCGGAAGCGGGATGGGTTCGAGATACCGGTAATCGCTCTGCCAGTTGAAATCCCAGTCCTTGATGTGCAGCAACGGTCGCGTTTGGCCATTCGGGAGCACCGCGGTCCCGTGCATCTCTTTGCCCAGGTAATGAGCATGCGGCAACACCGCCAGCACCTGCGCGTCCACAGGCAGGATGTAACTGTCTTCGATTGGGTGATCGCGGGCTCCGGCCGGGATA
>Ga0134127_10000941_pt1 | contig 23032 bp, 19 predicted proteins | sample KB31753_FD_96459 | JGI IMG/M metagenome (GOLD analysis project Ga0134127, IMG submission 96459) | Terrestrial soil microbial communities with excess Nitrogen fertilizer from Kellogg Biological Station, Michigan, USA - KB3-175-3 | ecosystem: Environmental > Terrestrial > Soil > Unclassified ... | reverse complement strand
TCCCCTTTTGGATAGAATCCCGCGATGCCCGCGTATCTCGAAACAGAACAAGAGCTGTCGCGGCTGGCGCGGCGGGCAGCCGGCATGCGGGGCGGGCCGCGCCTGCTGATCCTGCCCGGCATCATGGGCTCGAGCATCGGGCTCATCCGCAAGAACGGCGGCGTCGACGTCACCTGGTTCGATCCAGTCGAGATCTGCCAGGGCCAGCTCGTGAAGCTTGCGCTCCCCGCTGGCAACCGCTACTGGGCGACTGGCGTCCTGAAGTTCGCGTACGAGCGCCTGCGCCTCGTGCTGCGCATCGCCGGCTTCGACGCCGTGTTCCATCCCTATGACTGGCGGCGCGACATTCTCTGGAACGGGCGCGAGCTCGCTGATCGCCTGCTGCGCGAGAAGCGGCAGGAAGTTGTCCTCGTGGGGCACAGCATGGGCGGCCTCGTCGCGCGCGCGGCGCTCGCGTACAAGGGCGGCGAGCGCATCAGCCGCGTCATCCAGCTCGGTGCGCCGAATAAGGGCGTCTTTGTCGCGGTGCAGGCGCTTCGCGGCACTTACCCGTTGATCCGGCGCGTCGCAATGCTCGACCTCAAGCACAGCGCCGACGACCTCGCGCGGAAGATGCTGACGACCTTTCCGGGGCTCTGCGGCCTGCTGCCGGCCGCGCAGCTGTGCAAGAATTTCGATCCCTTCGACCCGGGCCAGTGGCCGGAGGGTCCGAAGCCTTCCGCCGACATCCTCGAGGACGCGCGCCAGGCGATGGCTGGACTGCCGCCGCCGGACGAGCGCTTCCGGCTGATCGCGGGGTTCGGCCAGGACACGGTGCTGGGTCTCCGGCGCGCGGGCCGCAGGCTCGAGTTCGGCCGCGGGCCGGCGGGCGACGGCACCGTGCCGCTCGCCCTCGCGCAATGGCCGAATCTCAGGACCTGGTACGCGGAGGAGAGCCACGGCTCGCTTCCCGGCAATGCGGATGTCGGCCGCGCCGTGGTCGATCTCGCGCGATCCGACGCGACCACGGCGCTGCCGCGCGTGCTGCCGCGCCGGCGCGGCGTGCCGACGCTTTGGCAGGAGGACGTTCGCACCGCGCCCGCGCCGAAAATCGCCTGGGGCGACCTCTCCGAGCGCGAGCAGCGTGAGTTCCTTCACGAGTTCGTCGGTGTCACGCTGCCTTCGACGAAAGCGGCCGCGCCGAAGCGTGCGGCGGACAAGGCCGTCGAGCTCGCCTTCCTCGAGGGCAGCATCACGCAGAGCGGCGCGGCGGCGATCGTGCTCGGCGCCTTTGCCAACGTGGAGCCGGCGGGCGCGGCGCAGGCCATCGATCGCATGCTGCACGGCGCTATCAGCGACCTCGCGCGCCGGCGCGCGATCGGCGCGGCGGCGGGCGAGGTGTTCGTGCTGCCGGTCGGCCGCCGCGGCATCGAGCCGCGGCTCGTCGTGTTCGCCGGGCTCGGCCATTTCGGGCGCTACGGGCCGGACGTGCAGCGGCTCGCCGCCGCGAACGTCACGCGCACGCTCGCGCTCGCGGGCGTCGAGAATTTCTCAATGGTCCTCTGGGGCACGGCTTCGGGTGCCGACCCCGCGGACGCGGCGCGTGCCCAGCTCGAGGGCGTGCTGACGGCGCTCTCGGACCTCGAACCCGAGCAGCGGGTAAAGCGCATCACGATCGTCTCGCGAGACGCCGGGCGAATCACGGAAGCGCGCCGCGTCGCGGAGGACCTCCTCCGGCTGCACCCGGCGGCGCCGCTTCTTCGCATCGCGCCGCAACGCCAGCCCAGGAAGCAGAAGCCAGCCCGCGTCGTGAAGCCGGCGGCGACGCCGCTCGCCTTGCTTTTCGTGCAGGAGTCGGCCGCGCAGATGCGCGTCGCCCTCCTCGGCCCGGCGCCGAAGGCGACCGCGCTGGTCGCGAACCACCGTCTCGACCTGCGTGCGCTCGAGCGCGAGCACTCGCGCCTCGTGCCGGGCATCTCGATCGGCGACCTCGAGGAGTTCGGCGAACGGCTCTCCGCCCTCCTGCTCCCTCCCGAGATCGCCGAGGCCTTGCCTTCGGTGAAAGCGTCTCCGCTCGTCGTCATCCACGACACCGCGAGCGCGCACTGGCCCTGGGAGGTGCTCTCGCTCAAGGGCTGGGCGCCGGCAGCGTCGAAGGGCCTGTCGCGCCGGTATGCCGCGGAAGGCATGTCGGTCGCGAAGTGGCGCGAGCAGCGTCGCCGCGCGCGCGAATTCAACGTGCTGCTCGTCATCAACCCCACCGACGACCTGCCGGGCGCGGTCGAGGAAGGCGAGCGCGTGGCGGCCATGCTGACGCGGATCGAGGGTGCGGGCATCACGGCGATCCGCGGCGGCGACGCGACTCGCGCCCGCCTGCTCGCCGAGTTCCGCTCCGGCGACTATGACGCGATCCACTTCGCGGGCCACGCCTGGTTCGATCCGGAGGCGCCAGCCTCGAGCGGCATCCTCTGTGCCGGCGGGCGCGTGCTCTCGGGCAGCGATCTTGCCGCGATGGATTCCGTGCCGGCTCTCGTCTTCTTCAATGCCTGCGAATCCGGTCGGCTGCGCGCCACGGTCAACCCGCTCCGCCAGCTCGACCGCAGCGTCGGCCTTGCCGAGGCCTTCCTGCGCGGCGGCGTCGCGAACTTCATCGGCACCTGGTGGCCCGTCTCCGATGCGGCCGCCTCGACCTTCGCGACGGCTTTGTACCGCGAGCTCGCGAAGGGCGAGTCGATCGGCAACGCGCTGAACGCCGCGCGGACCGGCGTGCGCATACTTCCCTCCGGCGACTGGGCGAACTACCTGCACTACGGCAGCTACGATTTCAGCCTGAAAGCGCCAAAGGCCTGAGGACGCCATGGCGCGCGTCGCGAGCCTGCACGTTTACCCGGTGAAGTCCTGCCGCGGGATCGACGTCGACTCGTTCCTGCTGACGGAGACGGGTCCCGAGTGGGACCGGCGCTGGATGATCGTCACACCGGCCGGCATGTTCATCACGCAGCGCTCGCATCCGGCGATGGCGACCATCGCGGTGGCGATCGAGGGCGGCGTGCTCCGGCTTTCCGCCGCTGGCCGGGCACCGCTCGAGATTCCAGTCGATCACGACGGAATTTCCTGGCCGGTCGTCGTCTGGAAAAGCGCCTGCCTCGGCATTGACGCCGGTGATGCAGCCGCTGCATGGGTGTCGGAGGTGATCGGCGAGTCCTTGCGGCTCGTGCGCCAGGATCCCGCGCAGCCGCGCCACGCCAGCACGCAATACGCTCCAGAGTCCACGCCGGTGTCGTTCGCGGACGCTTACCCGATCCTCATGATCTCGCGCGCGTCGCTCGAGGAGCTGAATCGCCGGCTGCCAGCGCCGATCCCGATGACGCGCTTCCGCCCGAACGTCGTCATCGACGGCGTCACGGCTCATGCCGAGGATACGATGACGCGCTTCCGCGCGGGACCCGTCGTGCTGCGCGGCATCAAGCACTGCGACCGCTGCCCGATCACGACCACGGACCAGGTCACCGGGGTGCGCGACCCCCATCAGCAGCCGCTGCGCACGCTCGCGACGTACCGGCACGACTACGTGCTGAAGGGCGTCACCTTCGGCCAAAACTGCGTCGTCGAGGCGGGCGTCGGTGAGCGCCTCGCAGTCGGCGCGCCGCTGACGATCGGATAACGACGAGAGAGGGGACGCTCCCCGATTTCCCGAAGGACCGAAGGAAATCGGGGAGCGTCCCCTCTCCTGGCCTCTACCAGGTATAGCGGACGCGGTAGGTCACCGTCGCTTCGCCGTCTGCGGCGACCCTGACCGGGAACTCGATCGTGCGCGCGTCCTTCTTGACAGAAGGCTGCGACTGCTCGATGAGCGACCACTGGCTCCAGCGGTAGAGGTTCTCGCGCACAACCACTTCGACGGGCTGCGTCTTGTGGTTGCGCAGCTTGATCTCGAAGGCCTCTTCCATGACCCGGCCCTTGGAGTTGACGGTGTAGTCCGTCTGCCGGCGCTCGCCGACGACGTCAAAGGCCCTGCCAAGCTTCACGCGCACGTCCTCGTCTTTCGGCGTGTGCTTGATGGTGTCCTCGCCGATGAACTCGAGGCTGTCGTCCGCCTTGTCCTGCTGCGAGACGCGGATGCGACCCGCCGGCAGGGGCATGCCCATGCCGGAGTCCTTGTCGTTGCGGAACGTAAGCCAGACGTCCACTTCCGTGTTCGAGCTTGGGCCGAGCTCGCGCTCCGTCATCGGCACTCCATAGAGGCCGCCGAGATCACCGCCGTAGTAGACGAGTTGCTTCTTCGCAGGCACCCGTGTCGCGGTGTCGAACAGCTCGATCTGCTTGGTGGAGTTGTTCGGGATCGTCGCCGGACGCCCGAGCGTGTACAGGTGGTATTCGAAGAAGGACTTTTCCTCGAACCCCGCGGGAGCCGCCTCCGCGGCGACCGCCATGTCCATGATGACCTTGGTCCGCAGGGCCTGTGGCGGCGGCTGCGCGCGGTTCACGTCCCCCGCGATCAGCTTGAGCTTCGCGTCCTGGTAGCGCGCGCCCGACTGGTTGAGGAGGCTCACCCAGGCGCCGACGTCCACGAATCCCGAGTTCGCGTCCGCCCCTTCCGTGAAGATGAGGTTGTAGTCGGCCCACCAGGTGATTCCTCCGGTCTGGTAGGACACGCGCGCCTTCTGCATGCCGCCGCGCCCCGACAGCACGTCCCACTCAAGCGTCGGCCGCGTGATGAGGCCGCCCGGCAGCTCGCCGAAGCGGATGCTGCTCCACTCGCGTAGCGCCCGGACCTGGCCGTCGGCGCCGCGGATCACGAGCCCGTCGTTGGAGGAGACGAGCGTGCCGTCGATGACCTTGTCGCCTTCGGCGCTACGCTGGACCACGCTCACGTCACGGTCGACGTAGCGCGAGAGCAGCTTGTCCTGGCTCACGAGGTCGAACTGGAAGTTCTGCTCCAGAACCTTGGTGCCCTCGGGATCGGTCATCGACAGGAACTGCACGGTCGTCGGGTCGATCAGGGCCGCGACGTCGCTGAACTGGATCGTGCCGCGTCCGCGCGGAATCTGGAGTTCGCGGTCGAGCCGCACGAGCGCGAAGCCCGGCAGCTGGCTCGCCATCGGCGAGCCCATGCCCGGCAGCGGTCGGTACCATTCCGCGGGTATGCCGCCCGGCTGCGCCGAGCTGTACACCGTAAGCGAGACGTCCGACTCGGCCGCGAGCGCGTTGAGCGCGAAGAGAACACCGGCAGTTACGAGTGCGGAACGTGAAGCGGAGCACGACATAACGGGCCCTCCTTGGGCGGCGAATGCATAGAATAAACGGCGGCGCTCCGGGAGTCGGGTCAATGCACACCGAAATATCGCCCTGGATCGAGAAGCTGTCGCCATACCGGTTCGTCATCGCTGGTGCAGCCGTCCTCGTGCTGCTCGTGGGCGCCATCGCCTGGCTGGCCTACCGCTGGAACATCGCCGAGGACCGCTTGGAGCTGCTGCAGAAGCAGGCCGACGCGGGCTTCCTTCAGGCGCCGTCGTCGAGCCGCACGGTGCGCATCGACCTGCGCGCCCCCAAGCCCGTCGCGGTCGGCGGAGCCGGCTTCCCCGAGCGGATCGATCTTCTCGTCAACGCTCGCACGGACCGCTACGCACGCTTCCGCGTGAGCCTCCTGCGGGACGACGGCACGCTCATCGTGCACGCCGACCACATGGTGCGCGACTCGAACTACGACCTCAGGCTCTCGCTCAACTCCTCGATCCTGCCGGCGGGCGACTACCGCGTCCGCGTCGAAGGCTACGTGCGCGGCGGAGTCCTGCAGTTCATGGCCGAAGACCGCCTGATTTCCGCCGGCCGCTGACTCCCTCCGCGCCCGCCGGGTCGATCAGGTCCGGCTGTCACGGTGCCGCGCCCCGCGCCGACAGACTTCGGCGCGCAACGCCTCTTATCTGTGTGGCAACTCCACAAAAGAGAGCATCCACCCATGCAGGAACGGAATCCCATCGAGCGAGCGCACGAGGACGCGCGCGAAGGCAAGGCGGAAACCACACAGGCTGGCGAGTTCATCCGCGAGGAGATGCACCACATCCGCGAAGGCAAGCACGGCGCGCAGTCGGCGAAGCAGGCGGTGGCGATCGGACTTTCCAAGGCCAGGCGGGCGGGCGTGCGGCTCCCGCCGCCCCGCAAGGGCAAGGCCTCGGCCAAGACCCGCAAGCGGGCTGCGCGTGACCTCGCGAGAGCAAAAGGTGCGCCGCCGCGGCGACGCCCCAGCGCCAGACGCTCGCGCGCGACGCTGCGCGCCCTCAGGCGCAAGGGCCGCAGGGCCGCATCGCGCACGGCGCTCTCCCGGCAGGCGCACCGGGTCGCGCGCCGCCGCGGCGCGGCGGCCCGGAAGGCGTCGGCGAGAAAGGCTGTGCGCACGAAGACACTGGCAGAACGCAGGGCCGCGGCCAGAAAAGCCGCGCGGACCCGCCGGCGTCGCTCTCGCCGGTAAGGAGGCCGCCCGCCGGACCGGCGCGCCGCCGCCCCTTGATCGTCAGCCTTCCCGCAGCGTGTTGATCGGCGGGTGGTTGACGACGCCGCGCGCTGCGAGCGTCCCCGCCCCGCCGACGACGATCGCGCCGGCGGCGAGGCCGATCGCCCAGACCCAGGGATCGATCGTGTACTTCAGGTCGAAGACTTCGCGCGCGAGCAGCCAGCCCGCGAGCGTCGCACCGATCGCCGCGAGCACGCCCGCCAGCATGCCGAGCGCGATGAACTCCGAGGCGACGCCCGCGAGCACGACCCGGCGCCGGGCGCCGAGTGTGCGCAGCATCGCGCTCTCGTAGCGGCGCTCGTCGCGCGTCGCCTGGATCGCGGCGAGAAGCACGGTGATGCCGGCCGCCAGCGTGAACAGGAACACGTACTGCACTGCGAGCGATGCGCGGTCGATGACGTCGCGCACCTGCGCGAGGATCGCCTCGATGTCGAATACGGATACCGACGGGAACCGCCGCACGAGATCGACGAGCATCGTGCGCTGCTGCGTGTCGAGCCGCATGCTTGTGAGCCAGGTTCCGGCGAGGCCGTCGAGCGTCCCGGGCGAGAAGACGAGGAAGAAGTTCGGGCGGAAGGTGTCCCATTCCACCTCGCGGAACGAGAGCACCTCGGCCTCGACGGTCTCCCCCGCGACGTCGAAGGCCAGGCGGTCGCCAAGCTTGAGCCCGAGGTCCTCCTGGTACTCGGTCGCGACCGAGACATAGTTCTTTCCGCGGTCCGCGGCGCTCCACCAGCGGCCGGCCACGATCTTGTTGTCCACCTGCGGCATGTCCGCCCAGGAGAGGTTCTGCTCGCGCTCCGCCCACTCGTGGCCGCGGTCCGACTTCGGTGCGATCTCCTCGATCGGCTTGCCGTTGATCGCGGTCATGCGCGACCGGATCATCGGGAAGAGCTGCGGTTCCGGCAGCCCATGGCCCTCGATGAATGCGACGAAGTCCTGCGTGTCGGTCGCCGGGATGTTGATCATGAAGAAGTTCGGGGTGTCGGCCGGCAGGCTCGCGCGCCAGTCGCGCAGCAGGTCGTTTCGCACGACTGCGAGCAGCAGGAGCACCATCAGCCCGAGGCCGAAGGCGACCACCTGCACGACGCTCTCGCGCCCGCGCCGCGCGAGGTTCGCGACGCCGTAGCGCCAGGCGACGCCGACCGCCCCGCGCAGCCGCCCGGCGAGCCACACGAGCAGGAAGCCCGCGCCGTAGAGCACGGCGAGCGTCACCGCGATTCCCGCGGCGACGTAGCCGACGAGCCGGGTATCGCGCACCAGCCAGTACAGCACCCCGAGCAGCGCGGCCACGGCGAGTCCGTAGGAAATCGAGTATCGGAGCGGCGGCGGCTCGAGGTTCCGGCGCAGCACGCGCGCCGGCGGCACGCGTTTCAATTGCAGCATCGGCGGCAGCGCAAATCCGACGAGGATCGCGAGGGCCGTTGCGCCGCCGAGGACGGCGGGCGCCAGCGTCGGCGGCGGCAAGTCCGCGCGCACGAGGTCGCCAAGGACGCGCGTCAGGAGCTCCTGCGCGCCAAAACCGAGGAGGCTCCCGGCGAGCGCGGCGACGAGCGCGACGAGGGCGAGCTCGATCACCGTCACTTGCAGTACGAGCCGCTGCGGCGCACCCATGCACTTCATGAGCGCGACGTTGTCGAGGTGACGCTGCGTGTAGCGGCGCGCCGCCATCGCGACTGCGACGGCCGCGAGCAGCACGGTGATGATCGCCGACAGGTTCAGGAACCGGCCCGCGCGCCGGCTGGAGGATTGCACCTGCGGGCTTTCCTCCGCGATGCCCACGAGCCGCTCGCCCGGCGTCTTGCGCTCCTCCAGGACGGGCCGGAACGCGCGGATGTCGGCAGGCTTGCCGGCGAAGAGAAGCGCGTAGGTCGCGCGGCTGCCCGGCCCCAGCAGTCCCGTCGCGTCGAGATCGGCGAGCGGCAGCAGGATCGAAGGCGCGAGGTCGACGAAGGCCGAACCCTGGTCGGGACGGTAGTCCAGCACGCGCGTGACTGCGAAGCTCGCGACGCCGACGTTCACGCGATCGCCGACGCGCGCGCCGAGGCGTGCGAGCAGGCGCGAGTCGAGCCAGGCCTCCCCGCGTCCCGGGAGCGTGTCAGTCTCGCGCGCCGGCGAGAACGGCGCGTCGGAGACCTTGATTCGCCCGCGCAGCGGATAGCCCGGGCCGGCGGCGCGCACCGCCGCGAGCGCGGAGTCGGCACCGAAGAAGACGACGCTCGGGAAGGTGACCAGGCGCGCGGTCGCGATGTCCTGCTTCGCCGCAAGGGCCTCGTACCCTGCGGTGATTGGCTCAGGCGAGCGCAGCCGCAGGTCCGCCGCAAGCACCTCGGCTGCGCGCTGGTCCACGGCCTGGCCGATGCGGTCGGTGAAGAAGCCGACGCCGGTCAGCGCGGTGACTGCCACGAGCAGCGCTGCGAGGAGCACGGCGAGCTCGCCTGAGCGCCAGTCGCGCGACAGCGCGAGCAGCGCGAAGCGTATCGCGCGCATCAGGAGCCTCTCCCGACGAGGCGGCCCGCATCGAGCTCGATGACGCGCCCGCAACGCGTTGCGATCTCGCGATCGTGCGTCACGAGCACGAGCGTCGTGCCGTTCGCGGCATTGAGGTCGAAGAGCAGCTCGATCACCCGCGCGCCCGTCGCCGTGTCGAGGTTGCCGGTCGGCTCGTCGGCGAAGAGGACGGCCGGGCGTGTGACAAATGCCCTCGCGATGGCAACGCGCTGTTGCTCGCCGCCCGAGAGCTGCCGTGGGTAGTGGCCGAGCCGCGGCGCAAGTCCGACCTCGCCGAGCACGGCGCGGGCCGCGGCGCGCGCGTCGCGCCGGCCCGCGAGCTCGAGCGGCAGCATCACGTTTTCGAGCGCGGTCAGCGACGGCACGAGGTGGAAGGACTGGAACACGAAGCCAACGTGCCTTGCGCGCGTTTCCGCGCGGCCGTCCTCATCGAGCGCCGAGAGCTCGACTCCCGCGAGCCAGACCTGCCCCGCACTCGGCTCGTCGAGACCCGCGAGCAGCGACAGAAGCGTCGACTTGCCCGCGCCCGAGGCGCCGACGACGGCGACCGTCTCGCCCGCCGCCACCGCGAGGCTCACGTCGTCGAGGATGGTCAGCATTCCTTCGGGGCTGCTAACCTGTTTTCGCAAACTCCTGGCTTCGAGAACTGTCTTCCGGTCCATGGCTCGCTGGCTGGTCTTCGCGCTGATCCTCGCCGCCGCGGTCTTGCCCGCGCGGTCCGCCGAACCGCCGGTGATCCTCGTCGTGGGCGATTCGCTGTCCGCCGGTTTCGGGCTCGCGCCCGGCCAGGGCTGGGTGTCCCTGCTGCAGCAGCGATTGAAGACGCAAGGGTACGGACACCGGGTCGTCAACGCCAGCGTGAGCGGGGAGACGACGGACGGCGGTGTCGCGCGCATCGACCGCGCGCTCGCGACGCACAAACCGGGCATCGTCATCCTCGAGCTGGGCGGCAACGATGGCCTGCGCGGCCTGCCGGTCGCGCGCGTCGAGACGAACCTCGGGCTCCTCATCACCAGGAGCCGCACAGCGGGCGCACAAGTCCTGATGCTCAGCGTGAGCATGCCGACGAACTACGGGCCGCAATACGCGAGCGCCTATCGGAAGGTCTTTGACGACCTGCGCGTTCGCTACAAGGTCAGCTCAGCCGCGCTCATGAGTCCCGAGATGGCGGTCGACCTGACCTACTTCCAGGCCGACGGCATCCACCCGAATGCCAAGGCGCAGCCGCTCCTCCTGAACAACGTCTGGATCCCGCTCGAGCCGCTCTTGCGCCGCTAGTCAAAGGCGCGTCAAATCCGGACGATTACCGGATGGGGATTGCCTGCGCCATTTTGCGATGCACCAATGAATGACTCGATCCCGGCCACGGGCAAGATCTGGCTCCGCGACTACCCGCCCGACGTTCCCGCCGAGATCGATCCCGATTCGATTCCATCGCTGAAGCAGCTCTACGAGGACGCCTGCCGCCAGCACGCCTCGCAGCTCGCGTTCACCAACATGGGTGTGTCGCTCACTTACGCGGAGGTGGAGGAGAAATCGCGCCGCTTCGGCGCGTGGCTGCAGAAGGAGGCGGGACTCAAGAAGGGCGAACGCGTCGCCATCATGATGCCGAACGTCCTGCAGTACCCGGTCGCGATCATCGGCTGCCACCGCGCGGGCTGCACGGTCGTCAATGTCAACCCGCTCTACACCGCGCGCGAGCTCGAGCACCAGCTGAACGATTCCGGCGCGACCGTGATCGTGATCTTCGAGAACGCGGCGGCGACGCTCGCGCAGGTCATCGCCCGCACATCGGTGCGGCACGTCATCGTCACCGGCATCGGCGACCTGCTCGGCTTCCCGAAGGGCCCGCTCACGAACTTCGTGATCCGCAAGGTCAAGAAGATGGTGCCGCCCTGGTCGCTGCCGCGCGCGCTCCGTTTCCGGGACGTGATCGCGCGCGGCGGCGCGCTCAAGCTCGACCCGGTCGAGGTCGGCGGCGCCGACGTCGCCTTCCTGCAGTACACCGGCGGCACGACCGGCGTCTCGAAGGGCGCGGTGCTCACGCACCGGAACATGGTGGCGAACACGCTGCAGAGCGTCGCCTTCCTGCCCGAGCTCACGCAGTACGACAACCCGGCCGTCATCACGGCGCTGCCGCTCTACCACATCTTTGCGCTGACGACGAACATGCTCCTGTTCATGCGCGTCGGGGGCAACAATGTCCTCATCACGAACCCGCGGGACATGCCGGGCTTCGTGAAAGAGCTCTCGAAGGTCAAATTCACGTTCATCACCGGCGTGAACACGCTCTTCAACGCGCTCCTCAACACGCCAGGCTTCGACCGGCTCGATTTCAGCTCCCTGAAGGTGGCCCTCGGCGGCGGCATGGCGGTGCAGGCGGCGGTATCGGAGCGCTGGCGCAAGGTCACCGGGCGCCACATCTGCCAGGGCTGGGGACTCACCGAGTCCTCGCCGGTCGGCACCGTGAACCTGCCGCGCACCTCGGAATTCACCGGCTCCATCGGCTACCCGATCCCGTCCACCGAAATCTCGATCCGCGACGACGACGGCAATGCGCTTCCGGTCGGCTCGGTCGGCGAAATCTGCATCCGCGGGCCGCAGGTGATGCGCGGCTACTGGAACCGGCCGGAGGAGACGGCGAAGGTGATGATGCCGGGCGGCTGGCTCCGGACCGGCGACATCGGGCGCATGGACGAGCGCGGCCGCACCTTCATCGAGGACCGCAAGAAAGACATGATCCTGGTGTCGGGCTTTAACGTGTATCCGAACGAGGTCGAGGGCGTCGTCGCGCAGATGCCCGCCGTGCTCGAGGTCGCGGCCGTCGCGCAGCCGGACGAGAAGTCGGGCGAAGTCGTCGCGCTCTTCGTCGTCAAGAAGGACCCTGCGCTCACGGCCGAGGAAGTCGTCGCGTTCTGCAAGCGCGAGCTGACGGGCTACAAGGTGCCGAAAGCCGTCTATTTCCGCAGCGAATTGCCGAAGACGAACGTCGGCAAGATCCTCCGCCGCAGCCTGCGCGACGAGCTTTCCAGAGTATGAAGACACGGGGACGGTCCCTTCCGGCTACCTCGCATCTACCGAAGTCCGATAGGTCGGCGGCCTGCGCGCCGCATGCGCGCGTTCGAAGGCGTGGGCGATCGCGAGAACGCGAGCGTCCTGCCAGGCTCCCGCGGTAAACGAGACTCCGACGGGCAAGCCATCGACAAAACCCGCGGGCAGGCTCGCGCTCGGATACCCAGCGATCGCAGCAGGGCTCGAGCTGCAAGACACGCCTGCGTTGTCGCCATAGACAAGGTCGCTCACCCAGGCGGGCCCGCAGGTGATCGCGACCAGTGCGTCGAGCTTTCCCGCGGCGATCGCCTTGTCGATGCCTTGTGAGCCCATCAGCCGCTGGATCCGCTCGCGCTTGGCGGCATACTCGGCCGGCTTTATGCCACCGTTGTGCTCGGCCTGAAGAAACAGCTCCTGGCCGAACCACGGCATCTCGAGCGCCGCTTCGCGCTCGTTGAACGCGATCACGTCGGCGAGCGATGACACCGTCGCCGTGCCGCGCTCGCGAAGATATTCGCCGAGGTCCGCCCTGAGCTCGAACAGCAGCACAGCCAACTCGTCGTCCGAGTAATCCGAAGAGCGCGGCAGCACCACCGGATCGACGATCTCCGCGCCCTGCGCCTTCAACGTCACGACCGCGGCGTCGAGAATCGCCTTCGACTCCTCGCCCCCACCGCCCCCTTGATCGCGAACCACGCCGATGCGGCGGCCGCGCAGGTTCGCCTCATCGAGCGCCGCCCGGAATCCGGTGCGCCGCGCGTCGGCCTCGCCCGTCGCGGGATCCGCCGAATCCGATCCCGCAATCGCATCGAGCAGGATTGCGGCGTCCGCGACGCTTCGGGTCATCGGGCCCGCCGTGTCCTGGCTGTGCGCGATCGGGACGATGCCCCGCCGGCTCACCAGGCCGACCGTCGGCTTGAATCCGACGACTCCGTTGACCGACGCCGGACAGACGATCGAACCGTCGGTCTCCGTGCCGATGGCCGCCACGACCATGCCGGCTGCCACGGCAACGCCGGATCCCGAGCTCGATCCGCATGGATTGCGGTCGAGGACGTAAGGATTGCGCGTGAGACCGCCGACTGCGCTCCAGCCGCTCGTCGAGCGGGTGCTGCGGATGTTCGCCCATTCCGAGAGATTTGCCTTGCCGAGGATGACCGCGCCGGCCTCGCGGAGTCGCCGCGCAACCTCCGAGTCGCGCGGTGCGGGGGCGCCCGTCATTGCCAGGGAACCGGCGGTCGTCAGCTGCCGGTCGCCCGTATCGATGTTGTCCTTGAGCAGGACCGGGATGCCGTGCAGCGGCCCACGCACTTTTCCGGCCCGCCGCTCGGCATCCCGCTCGTCTGCAATGGCGAGCGCATCGGGATTTGTCGAAATCACGGCATTGAGCTTCGGGCCGGCGTCATCGAGTGCGGCGATCCGGTTGAGCGACCACTGCGTAATGCGCCGCGAGTCGAGCGTTCCGTCCTGCATCCCCTGCTGCAGCCGCGCGATGTCGTACTCGGCGAGATCGGGCAAGGCCGTTGCGGCAGGAGGAGTTTCCGGCGCGTGGCCGCAGCCGGCCATCGCGAGCAGCATCACGATGGCTGCGCAGCTGCGAGTCGAAATCATGCTGAATCTGCCTCTGACGAATTTCTTGCGTCAGCGATGATAGGCGGGAGAAAGTTCGGCGACGGCTGAGACCATCGCCGCGACGTGGTCCGGATCGACTCCCGGCTGGATTCCGTGCCCCAGGTTGAAGACGTGACCCGGCCCGCGGCCATAACTCTCGAGCACGCGCGCGACCTCCGCGCGGATCGCCGCGGGCGGTGCGAACAGCGCGCCCGGGTCCAGGTTGCCCTGCAGCGCCACCCGCCCGAAGGAGTCGCGCCGCGCGGCCGACAGCTCCGTCGTCCAGTCGACGCCGAGCGCATCGACGCCCGTCAGCGACATCCGCTCGATCCAGGCGCCGCCTCCTTTCGTGAAGAGGATCGCTGGCACGCGCCGCCCTTCGCGCTCGCGGATGAGGTCGGAGGCGACCTGCTCCATGTATGCGAGCGAGAATTCCTGGTACGCCGGCGTGGAGAGAATGCCACCCCAGGTGTCGAACAGCATCACCGCCTGCGCGCCTGCCGCAATTTGTGCGTTGAGGTACTCGGTCGTCGCACGCGCGAGCTTTGCGAGCAGGCGGTGCAACGCCTTCGGGTCGCCGTAGAGGAGTGCCTTCGATTTGGGGAAGTCGCGGCTCGCGCCGCCCTCGATCATGTAGGTCGCGACGGTCCAGGGCGATCCGGCGAATCCGATGAGCGGCGCCCGTCCGTCGAGCTCGCGGCGGATGAGCGCGACCGTGTCGGTGACGAAGCGCAGATCCCGCCCCACATCGGGCGCCGGCAGCGCGTCGATGTCGCGCGCACTCTGCACCGGGCGCTCGATACGCGGTCCCTCGCCCTCCTCGAAGGCGAGGCCGACGCCCATCGCCTTCGGGATCATCAGGATGTCGGAGAACAGGATTGCGGCGTCGAGCGGGAAGCGCGCGAGCGGCTGCAGCGTGACCTCGCAGGCGAGCTCGGGATTCGTCGCGAGCCCGAGGAAGCTGCCCGCCTTCGCGCGCGTCGCCCGGTATTCCGGGAGGTAGCGTCCCGCCTGGCGCATGATCCAGACCGGCGTCCGGTCCACCGGTTCGCGTGCGAGCGCGCGCAGCAGCCGGTCGTTCTTCAGGTCAGTCATCGACCGGGAAGGAGGCCGGCGATCGTCGACTGGATCGCTTCCGCCGCGGCGCGCGGGTCCGCCGCGTCGCGGATCGGCCGCCCGACGACGATGTAGTCGGCGCCATTGCCGAAGGCCTCGGCCACGCCGACGACTCGCTTCTGGTCGTCCGCCGGGCGATTCTCGACCGGCCGGATGCCGGGTGTTACCACGATCAGCCGGTCGTCGACCCCCGCGCGCAGCACCTTCGCCTCGAGACCCGAGGAGACGACGCCCGCGCAGCCCGCTTCGAGCGCCCGCCGCGCGCGCGAGAGCACGAGCGCCTCGACGTCGACCTGGAAACCGAGGTCGTCGAGGTCGCCGCGATCGAGGCTCGTCAGCACGGTGACCGCGAGGATGCCGACGCCGTCCGCCGCCCCGGCCGCCGCTTCCATGATTGCCTGGTTGCCGTGCACCGTTGCGAACGTGACGCCCCGGTTCCTGAGATTTCGCACCGCGCCGGCGACGGTTGCGGGCACGTCGAAGAGCTTGAGGTCGAGGAAGATCTTCTTGCCGCGGCCGACCAGCGCATCCAGCAGCTCGAAGGCGCCGCCCGACATGAACAGCTCAAGGCCCAGCTTGTAGAACGAAATGGAATCGCCGAGCTGGTCCGCGAGGCGGCGCGCCGCGTCCGGCGTCGGCACGTCCATCGCGAAGATCAGGCGCTCTCGCGCGGGTACGACGGCCCTCGTCATCGCTCCTCCTGGCGGGCGCACATGCTATCAGCCTCCGCTGAGCCTCGCGTGCTCCTGGAAGGCGTAGCGGTCCGTCATGCCGGCGATGTAGTCGGCGACCGCGCGCGCACGGCCGGCCGCACCCGATCCGGACTCCAGCGCGAGCGCGGCGTCACGGTGCTCGGCCGGCATGCGCGTGATGTCCGCCATGAATCCCCGGAAGAGGTCCTCCAGCACCTTGCTCGCGCCGAGGCGCGTCACCTGCATCTTCTCGTGGCGATAGAGCCGCGTGCGCAGGAACTTCTTCAGCTGTCGGTGCTCGCGGTCGCGCGCCTCGGAGAAGCCGATGAGCGGGCCGGCCTGCGCGCGCACGGCATCGATGTCGGCCGGCTTCGCGGCCGCGATGCGCCGCGCGGATTCCTCGATGAGGTCGCTCACGACCTCGTGGATCATGCGCCGGATCACCTCGTGCACGAGACGGCGGCCAGGCAGCTCGCCGTAGCGCGCGAGCACCACGTCGTGCTGGCGCGCGAACAATGCGACCCCGCGCAGCTCCTCGATCGTGACGAGGCCGGAGCGCAGGCCGTCGTCCACGTCATGGTTGTTGTAGGCGATGGCGTCGGCGAGGTCGGCGATCTGCGCCTCGAGGCCCGGTTGTCGGCGCTCGATGAAGCGCTGTCCGAGCTCGCCGAGCTGCCGGGCGTTCGCGAGCGAGCAGTGCTTCAGGATCCCTTCGCGCGTCTCGAAGCAGAGGTTGAGGCCGCGGAATTCGGCGTAGCGCTCCTCGAGCTCGTCCACGACCCTGAGCGACTGCAGGTTGTGCTCGAATCCCCCGTACTCGCGCATGCAGTCGTTCAGCACGTCCTGGCCCGCGTGCCCGAAGGGAGTGTGGCCGAGGTCATGAGCGAGGCAGACCGCCTCGGTCAGCGGCTCGGAGAGCGCGAGCGCCGAGGCGACCGAACGGCCGATCTGCGCGACCTCGATCGAATGCGTGAGGCGCGTCCGGTACATGTCGCCTTCGTGGTTGATGAAGACCTGCGTCTTGTAGACGAGGCGCCGGAATGCATTCGAGTGGATGATGCGGTCGCGGTCGCGCTGGAACTCACCGCGGTAGTCGGCCGGCGGCTCGGAAATGCGGCGGCCGCGCGAGGTACGCTCGAGCGCGGCGTAGGGCGCGAGCCCTGCGTCCGGGTCGCGGCCCCGCCTCATGTTCCGGTCCGCTCGTCCAGCAGCGCCTCGAGGGTTGTGCGCGGGTAGTCGGCGGTGACGGCGGCCTTGCCGAGGGCGTCGAGCAGCACGAGTCGGATCTCGCCTCCCTTCACCTTCTTGTCCATGGCCATGAGCTCGAGCATGCGCGCGCGGCCGAGGCGGGGCGGGTCGACGGGAAGGCCCGCGGCGGCGAGGAGATCGCGGACGCGCGCCGCGTCGGTGTCGGTGATCCGGCCCGTCCGCGCGGACAGCTCCGCCGCGAGAACGAGCCCGGCAGCGACGGCCTCGCCGTGCAGCACCTGGCCGTAGCCGCTGCCCGCTTCGATCGCGTGCCCGAAGGTGTGGCCGAGATTGAGGAGCGCACGCTGCCCCTGCTCGCGTTCGTCTTCGGCAACGAGGGCGGCCTTGATTCCGCAGGCGCGGCGGATCGCCTCTTCCAGCGCCGCCGGGTCGCGCGCGAGGAGCTTCGCAAGGTTTGCCTCGAGCCAGCCGAAGAACGCGCCATCGGCGACGAGCGCCGCCTTCACGATCTCCGTGAGGCCGGCCCGCAGCTGGCGGTCCGGCAGCGTCGAGAGCGTGTCCGTGTCGGCGATCACCGCCGACGGCTGGTGGAAGGCGCCGATCAGGTTCTTGCCGCCCGGGTGGTTCACCCCGGTCTTGCCGCCGACCGAGGAGTCGACCATCGCGAGCAGCGTCGTCGGCAGCTGCACGATCGCGATGCCGCGCTGGTACGAGGCTGCCGCGAATCCCGCGACGTCGCCGATCACGCCGCCGCCGAGCGCGAGCACCAGGCCGTCCCGGTTGAGGCGCGCGGCGACCAGCGCGTCGATGATGATCGCGACGTTGCCGAGGGTCTTCTGCTCCTCTCCGCCGGGCAGCACGCAGACCTCGAAGGGCCGGCCCATGAGTCCCTGCTCGAGCCGCGGCATCCACAGGGGCCCGACCACGTCGTCGGTCACGACGAGGAGCTTTTGCGCGCCCGCATGCCGCGCAAGGAGCTCCGCCGAGCCGAGCAACCCCGGGCCCGCGATGATCGGGTAGGCGCGCTTGCCGAGCTTGACCTCGAGGTGCTGCATCATTCCGGCCCGAGGGCGCGCGCGATCTCGCCCGCAACCGCGGACGCGGGCCGTCCGTCGGTGCGGATGGTGATGGCGGCGATGGAGCGGTAGAGGGGGTCGCGCGCCTTCGCAAGCTCCTCGAGCCGGCTGCGCCGGTCGGTGCCCGCGAGCAGCGGGCGGTGCTTGCTGCGGCGCGTGCGTTCGAGTTGCTGATCCACGGTAGTGTCGAGGAAGACGACCGTTCCGCGAGCGGCGAGGCGCTCGCGGTTCTCGGGCAGCAGCACGGCGCCGCCGCCGGTCGCGAGCACGATGCCCGCGGCCTGCGTCAGCACGTCGATCACGTCGCGCTCGCGGATGCGGAAGCCCTCCTCGCCCTCGCGCTCGAAAATGTAGGCGATGTCGACGCCGGTGCGCGATTCGACCTCGGCGTCGCTGTCCGCGAACGGCAGCCCGAGGCGACGGGCGAGCGCCCGGCCGACCGCGGTCTTGCCGGAGCCCATCGGGCCGATCAAAAAGACGCTGCGTTTCCGCTGCTGCAAGCGGGGACTGTCACCGGGGACTGTCACCTTTGGCTCCGCCAACATTACTGATACTGCAACCTTAACGCCAAAGGGGACTGTCCCCACTCCCTTTCCCCGCTATAGCCCCTCTCAAAAGAAACGGCCGCCGGTTAGGCGGCCGTTTCCAGTAAGCGCAGGTTGCCGCGCTCACTCCATCTGCGAGCCCTCGCGCAGGATCTTCGGCGTGACGAAGATCAGGAGCTCGTCGCGGTTGTTGATCTTGTTCTTCGACTTGAAGAGGTTGCCGACGATCGGCACGTCGCCGAGGCCCGGCACCTTCTTGACCGCGTCGCGGCGCTCCGTCTCCATGATGCCGCCGAGCACGACCGTCTGGCCGTCCTTGACGAGCACCTGGGTCTGGATGTTGCGCGTGTCGATCGAGGGCACGAAGCCACCGGTCGCGCTCGGCACGAGCTGGCCGACGCTGTCCTTGGTGACGATGAGGTCGAGGATCACGCGGTCGTCCGGCGTGATCTGCGGCGTCACCTTGAGCGACAGCACTGCCTTCTTGAACTGCGTGGTCGTCGCGCCGCTGGACGCCGACTCCTGGAACGGGATCTCGACGCCCTGCTCGATGATCGCCTCGCGCTGGTTCGCCGTGATGACGCGCGGGGTCGACTTGATCTCGCCGCGGCCCTCGTTCTGGGCAGCCGACAGCTCGAGGTCGATCAGGAAGTCGTCGAAGTCGAGGATCGACAGCGCGATGCGGCCGGCCGGGTTCGAGACCGGCATGTTGACGTTGTAGCGGTCGAACGTCGGGCCGAACGGCACCTGGACCGGGAACGGCTGGCCGGTGTTCGCCAGGTTGTCGAGCGCCGATCCCATGATCGTGTCGGTCGCCTGCGCGCTGCCGCTCACCGCCATCAGGTCCTTGATGTCGTCGGAGACGCGCGTGAAGCCGGCGCGAACGCCGAGGTCGCGGCTGAAGTCGTCGGACACGATCACGATACGCGACTCGATCAGCACCTGGCGGACCGGGATGTCGAGGGTCGCGACCATCGCGCGGATGGCCGTGAGGTTCTCGGGCGTGTCTTGCACGAGCAGCGTGTTCGTGCGTTCGTCCACCGTCACATTGCCGCGCTCGGACATCATGGAGCCGCCGCCCGTGGACTTCATGAGGCGCGCGATCTCGGAGGCCTTCGCGTAGTTGACCGTCAGGAATTCCGTGCGCAGGGGCGCCAGCTCCTGGATGTCCTTCTGGGCAGCGAGCTCCGCCTTCTCCTGGGCCGCGAGCTCGGCCTGCGGCGCCACCAGGATCACGTTGTCCTTGCGGCGCATGTCGAGGCCCTTGGACTTCAGCACGATGTCGAGCGCCTGGTCCCAGGGGACATTCTGCAGGCGCAGCGTCACTCGGCCCTTGACCGAGTCGGACACGACGATGTTCTGCCCGCTGGTGTCGGCAAGGAGCTGCAGCACCGGGCGCACGTCGATGTCCTGGAAGTTGAGCGTCAGGCGCTCGCCCGTATAAACCTTGTCCTTCTGCGCGACCACGGCCGTGGCGCGCGGGCGCTGGCGGATTTCGATGACGTACTGGTTGTCCGCCTGGTACGCGAGCTGCTCGAAGTCTCCCGTCGCTGTCACCGCGATGCGCGTGCTGTTGCCGAAGCGCGTCGCGTCGAAGCTCGTCACCGGCGTCGCGAAGTCGACGACGTCGTAACGCTTCATCAGGTCGGCGGAAAGGTCCGCACCCGTGAAGTCGACGATCACGCGGTTGCCTTCCTGCTTGACGCTGGCGGGCGTTCCCGGGTCGGACAGCTGCACGACGACCCGACCCGCGCCCTCCGGCGAGCGGCGGAAATCGATGCCGGTCACGCTGCGGGCCCCGCCCGTGCGTGGCGCGAGGTTCGGGGCCTGGGAGACTTGCGCACCAGGTGCTGCGGCGCCGAGCGTCACGAGGATGCTGTCACCCTCGGCGACCGCCGTGTAGGGAACGAGCTGGTCGAGGTTGAACACGACGCGCGTCCGGCCCGAGGCCTCCGCGGCGACGATCGTGTCGACGCCACCGGAACCGACGTCGATGCGCCGGTTGTCGAGCGCGAGCCCGACGTCAGGCAGGTCGACCGAGAGCCGCGCGGGCTTGTCGATCGTGAAGGTGAGCGGCTGGGGCGCCGTGCCGTCGGTGCGCAACCTCACCTGCAGGGTGGAACCCTGCATCGGCAGCACCTCGACCGCCGTCAGGCGGGCCGCTCCCTGCGCCAGCGCGAATGGCCCCCAGGCGAGGGCGAGGACCGCGAATGCGGCCCCCAGCCACCGCGCGAGGCCGCGCGCCAATTCCGTGTTCCACACCGTCCGGTTGTTGCCAGCCATCAGACTTACTCCCAGAAATCAGTCGGCAAGGGCCAGCGCCGCGGGGCGCTCGAGGTAACCGCCAAGTCCGTCGGGAACGATCTCGACGAGCGTGATCTTCGCGTCCGAAACGGCCATCACGCGCCCGTCGTTCTGGCCGAGGTGATTGCCCGGCAGCACGCGGTGGATCAGCCCGTCCTTGGTCTGGACGAGCCCGTAACTCCCATTGCCGAGACGGAGCGTGCCCACCATCTTCAGCGTGTCGAGCGGGAACTGTTCGAGGTACTCGCGCGGACGCTGCGCATCCGGCCGCGGCCCGGTCGGGTTCTCCCCGGCCAGACTCTGCAGGAACGGCGAGCGGTGGTCCGCCATCTGGTATTCGTAGCTCACGTATGGCCGCACTTCCGGCAGCGGCTGGATGCGGCCACCCGGGCGCTGCTTGGCCTTCTCGATTTCGGAGCGCAGGCCATCGAGCCCGTCGCCGCAGCCGGTGAGCGCGAGCGACGCGGCGATTCCCGCGCCGGCCAGGATCCTGCGGAAGCGTTCGTGCTTCATGTCTTCTTTTCCTGCTCTCGCTCGCGCCGCGTCTTGCCGGGCTTCCTGCCCTTGGCACCCTTCTCGTCCGCCGCGGGTTCCGAGCCCGCCTCGCCCTCGTCGAGATAGCGGTAGGTCTTGGCGGTCAGGTTGAGGGTGAGCTCGTCGGAAGGCGCCTGCGCCCCGCGGCGCGTGCCGGTGTTGCGCGAGCCGCTGCGCGTGATCTCGATGTCGTGCAGCGTGACGATGCGTGGCAGCGCCGCGATGCCCGACACGAACATGCCGAACTCATGGTAGCCGCCGGTCAGCTGGATCTTGATCGGGAGCTCCGCATAGAAATCCTTCTTGGTCTCGGTGCCGGGCTGGAACAGGCGCTCCTGCAGCCCCGCCGCCAGGCCCGTCTGCGAGATGTCGACGAGCAGTGACGGCACCTCCGTCCGGCCCGGGAGCTGGCGCAGCATCGCGCCGAAGGTCCGCTCGATCTCCGCGAGCTGCTGGCGGTACGCCTCGAGGTTCGCGGCCTTGCGCTGCTTCTCGTCGAAGGTATTCCAGAGCGTGACCTGCTCGGCGCGGGCCTTGAGGAGCTGCGGCCGGTTGCCGTTATCGCCCCACACGAAGTACCACACGAGCAGCATCGTGACGAAGACGAACACGACCAGCACGCCGAGCGCACGGAACAGGAGCGGCCAGCGTCCGATGTCCTTGAAGTCGAGCTGCCGAAGCTGTTCGACGAAGCTCATTTGCGTGCCTCCGAAACGCGCGTGGTGCGTTTCGCGGGCTCGGCGGAGGCGCCGTCGTCCTCGGTCCCGGGGATCGGGCGCTGCGACGCGAACAGGGTGAACTGGGCGCCGGGGCTCGCGTTCGAGCCCGTCTGGATGACCTTGAGCTCAGGCGACAGCAGCGACTCGGACGAGTGGAGGGTGCGCATGAAGGCGGAGACGCGGGTGCTCGACTGGGCCACGCCGTCGAACTCGATCTTCTTGCCGGACTGCTTGACCGTCGTCAGGTACACGCCCTCGGGCAGCGTCGAGACGATCTGGTCGAAGAGCTTCACCACTTCGGGCCGGCTGGCCTGGAGGCGGTCGATGACCTCCATGCGCGCGATCATGCGCGATTTCTGGTCCTCGAGCGCGAGGATCTCCTCGATCGACTTGTCGAGCTTCGCGATCTCCTGCTTGAGGAGGTCGTTGCGGCGGTTCTGCGCGTCGATCATCGAGCTGACCGTCAGGTGCGCGAACAGCGTGACGATGCCGGCCAGGATGACCGACGCCACGACCCCGATGAGGAACTCTTTCCGACGCCGCTGGCGGAGCGCTTGCCGCCAGGGCAGCAGGTTAATACTTGGCATCTTCGTCGAAACTCCGCAGTGCCAGACCGCACGCGAGCAGAAGGGCCGTTGCGTCGCGCGCTACTCCCAGTGCCTTGGCCTTCGAAGAAATCTTCATCTGCCCGAGCGGGTCCCCGCGCTCGGCCGGGATGCCCACGCGGCTCGCGATCACTTCCGCGACGCCCGGGATGTTCGCGCAGCCGCCGCAGATCAGGATCTGTTCCGGCTGGCTGCGGCCGCTGCCCGACGCCAGGTAGAACTGGAGCGAGCGGCTGACCTGCTGCGTCATGTCGTCGATGAACGGGTCGAGCACCTCGGGTTGGTAGTTGGAGGGCAGCCCGCCCTCTTTCTTCGCGCGGCCGGCCTCCTCCATCGAGAGGCCGTAGGTGCGCATGATCTCCTCGGTCAGCTGCTGGCCGCCGAAAGCGAAGTCGCGCGTGTAGACGACCTTCAGATCCTGGAGCACGCTGAAGGTCGTGCTGCTCGCGCCGAAGTCGACGATCGCGACGGCATGGTTGCGGCCGTTCTCCGGCATCTGGTGCGTCAGCAGGCGGCAGGCGTTCTCGAGCGCGAAGGCCTCGACGTCCACGACCTGCGCGGTGAGGCCG
>Ga0134127_10000938_pt1 | contig 23098 bp, 18 predicted proteins | sample KB31753_FD_96459 | JGI IMG/M metagenome (GOLD analysis project Ga0134127, IMG submission 96459) | Terrestrial soil microbial communities with excess Nitrogen fertilizer from Kellogg Biological Station, Michigan, USA - KB3-175-3 | ecosystem: Environmental > Terrestrial > Soil > Unclassified ... | reverse complement strand
GAGCCGGCTCTACTCCGAGTACCTCGAAGTAGTTCCCCGAGACTGAGAGAGCTCTGGCAAGCTCGGTGGTAGTTGAGGCTTCGGGACCGTCCAACTGCATCCCCACCGGTGATCCGCCCCCACCGTACGCCGCCAGGCCCGAGAAGCTCGTGTTCTGATCCCGAAAGGCGGAGTAGGCGGGATAGTTAAAGCTTGTACCCCTTCGCGCTGGATTGGCGGCCACAAGGTAGAGTTCATGTGGCGATCGGACCGGAAGCAGCTTGAGCAACATTGCGTCCACGATCGAAAAGATTGCCGTGTTAGCTCCAATACCGAGAGCGAGTGAGATTATTGCGATTGCGGTGGTGCCCGGCGCCTTGCGGATCATGCGCAACGCGTAGCGAAGCTCAGCCAGACGATTCTCAATCCACGCTGGTAGGTTCATTCCTCGTCCTCCAGGCAACGAATCAACAGGCCTTCAGGCTTGGTCAAGATCCCGATGATGATAATAGAAATGAAAGATCAAAGATACTCAACAACGCGTTCTCGAGACGTTTTGGACGGCAGCTCGAGGATACATTCACTCCAGTGTGTGTAGGAAATCTCTCTGACTTGCTGGACATTGTGTTAGAAATATCATATAAGGTGGCCGTCCAAATTGGTACGCATCCTGGGGGTTGTTGAATAGCTGAACAGTTGACCTCCATGGAGGATTGAACCTTTCGATCCCAAGGGAAAATTCATTACGGAGGAACCAGCATGGCTGTTTCGTTCAAGACCGACATTTTGCCTCTGTTCACGCCTACCGACATTCAGCATATGACGGGAATGGGCGTGCAGCTCAGCGACTATACCTGGATGTCCAACCCCGCGGGCGGCACCGTTGTGACTTGCGGGCCGTTCTCAGACCACGGTAACGCGCAGGCGGTCTACGCTGCGCTTTCCGGCAAGTGCCAGCCGCAGATGCCACTCGGCGGCCCTTACTGGACTCCGGCTCAGCTTCAGTTGTTTCAACAGTGGATGACCGACGGCTATCAGCCGTAACAAGAAGAACTGCATCAGAGATGATATTGGAGTCGCGAGGCTTGCCGCACCTCTCAGGAAGGCATGCTTGAGTTAAGGCCAGTCAACTACAAGATCGCCAACTTGAGAGGGCATTTCGCCACACAGGTTTGCGGCGTGGGAGACCGACTGGCAATTCAATTCGACCCTCGGGTTGACGGGTCCGAATCCTTCTGCGTTTTACTCCAGGGTGTCGTGAAGTTTGCTGACAAGGGGCTCCTGTTTCAACCGCTAACCGCGGGAATCGTTTGGAAACCGGTCGGCCAGTCTGGTCCGGGGTCCGCGGCGACTCCTGACACGCACGACTGGATCGAGATCCGTTTGGACTACGAAGAAGGCTCAAGGTTGTATTGCCGGTTTCGTGCGGTTGTGTCCGCCGCCACAGTCCGCGACGGCCCGTTGAACGAAGAACTCTTCGACGAATAGTTCGCCAAATGAGACGTCAAGGCTTCCACTGTAAAAGAAGCCTGCCGCCCCTCAGCCGATGTTGTCTCAGAAGATAAGGAGGGAATATGAACAGGTTGATCAAAAAACTGCTGATCATAGCAATGTGCGGAATCTTCGTGTTGGCCCAATTTGCTCCGAGTCAAACAGCTACGGCGATCAACACTTCGGCAGCCACAAACGCTGCAAACCCGCAAGTCCCGCCCCCGCCTCCGCCCAACATTTGTTCGATCATCCCGTGCCAGGTCCCCATTCCCACCGTGCAGCATACGCCAGCCCAGGTACGCCCGTTCTTCGACTGGTTCTCGTGGGAGTCGTTCATCGCCCTTAATTGGCCGGCGCTGGTGACCGGGGGCACCGTCCAGCGCGGGCAGGCAGACAACACCAAAACCGTCGGCGACCTTTCGGTGCCTCGAGTATGGGAGAGTTGGAAGGCGGAGTGGGAACTGTTCCGGCCTGCTTCTGCGAGCAATCCCAACGTCCCCGGAACTCCCAGCCCCTGGGCTTCATTCAACCTCGACCCCAATGTCTTGCCTTGCGCAAACGCCAACATATCCTTCCTGCAATCGGGCGGCAAACTGTTGGTCATGTCTACCAAGATGGATTCGGTGTTGAATCAGGTCAACGAAGCGCTGGCGGGTCCGCTCATCGATCAGAACTGCTCATACGCTCGCTATGAGATTCGGGTTAACCAGTCCGAGTACAACTTCATCATCAATCCTCCGCCACCTAATCCCCCTGGTAAGCCTTTTTACATCGCGGCAAACCAGCCGGGTACAACTTCGCCGAACTATCCGATCAACTTCACGTCGAGCACCACAACTACAAGCTTCCCGCTTCCGTCTTGCCAGCCTTCGCAGAATCCTTGCACTTACGGAGCTATAGAAATCAAAGCCGCCTGGCGGGAGATGAAACCGGGTGACGATCTGAGCCGCTATTACACGGTGAACGCGTTGCTGGTCGAAAACACGAACATCTCGGTCAATTGCAGACAGGCTAAGATGGGGCTGGTAGGTCTGCACATTGGGCACAAGGTGTCGGCGTTTAGAGAGTGGGTATGGTCAACGTTCGAGCAGGTCGACAACGTGCCGCCCGATGGCTACAGGCCGCTAGTTGGACCGCCCGCTCCCGCCTGCTCGGGCACCAAGTCGCCGTTCTCGTTTAATAATGGTTTCGCATATCCTCCGACCGTGGACGGACACTCGCCTGAGCCGAGTCCGGTTACCCCGCCACTGTCTCAAAACCCAAGCCCGCCGGTGCAGGTCTCGCGAACCACGCCGATCGTCTATCAGAATCAGGCCAGCCCGACCACCGCGGACATCAATACGCAATTTCAAAAGGCGCTCTCGGGCACGGTGTGGCAGTACTATCAGCTGGTAGTGACTCAATGGCCTCGGTCATCGGGGAATTTCGTGCCTTACCCTGCGGGAATTGGCAACTATCCGACGACCTGTGATCTGCCGATTCCAACCGATGTGACTTATTCCGGCATTCCGCCCGGCGAGCCGATCATGCCGGTCGCGAACACGACCATGGAGAGCTACTATCAAACGACTTCATTGGGTATAGCCAGTTGCATGCATTGTCATTACCTCGCGTCCGGACAAGACTTCAGCTTCATGCTGAAGCTGGAAGCCTTTACTCCGGCGAGTCAGGTGGCGAAACTGCGTGCGACTCGTAGACTGAGATCCGATCCGGTCGGAAGACTACGTGCGCTCTTACAGCAGAATCGATCCACGCATAACGTGAAGTACAAACGAGTCCTGCAGCAGCTCCAACGCACCCAGAAGAAGTAATTCTTCAAACATTGCGCCGGCCCGCGGAACCTTGTTCGCGGACCGGCGCAACTCCAGCATCCGGATCTGTAACGTGTCCGACTGGCGGTCTGATAGGGCTCACGCACCAGGGACCAGGTAGACGTTAAGCCCGCGGGAGATTCAGCGCCAGCACCCAAAACAGCAGGCAGGATGCCTGCGCTCCCAGGGCGCGCTGAGAAGCGTTTGCGAAGCTTCCTTCCTAAAGAATAGAATCCACAATTCTGATGAATTTCTCGGAGGTGTCCGTGTGAAACTAAAAGCGTTGTGTCTTATCGTAATCATTTCTACCGCCGCGTTTGCGCGGCAACAGTCGGATACCGGCAAGACTGATCCGGCTCCGGGGCCGGTGAAGACTGTAGAGATCACTTCCGGAAGCACCGAAGCCGAAGTCGGGCAACAGTTGCAATTGACTGCCGTCGCCAAAGATGCGTCCGGTAAGACGCTGGTCGTTAAGCCGGCGGTCTGGTTCGCCGCACCGTTCGATGTCGCCGGAGTAGACAACACTGGAAAGATATCGTTCTTCAGTCCGGGCGAGGCCCAAATCGGAGCTGTCGTGTCGGGCAAGGTCGGCACTGTGCGAATCAGGGTCAAGCCGGCCGCGGTGACCAGCATTGATCTGGCCCCTAAGACTCAGGTGGTGGTCGGCGATGCGATGAAGGCGGACGCCATCGCGCGCACATCCTTGGGCAATCCTCGAGCCGATGTGAAGTTCTCGTGGTCATCCGATAATCCGTCGATCGCCTCTGTTGATGACGCTGGCCTGATAATCGGACTTAAGCCCGGTAAGGCGAACATCACTGCAAGCTGCGAGCGAGGCAAGGCAACAACAGCTGTCGAAGTGACCGCGAATACGGTCAAGGCGCTCAACGTCGAGCCGAAATCCTCGAACGCTCGCACCGGTGATGTGGTCCATTTCTCGACCAATACGTTCGACGCCGCAGGCAAGCCCGTTAGTGGTTGTTCGGTACGGTGGTCGATCAGCGGCGATGGAGCAACGATTGAGTCCGACGGCGCGTTCGTTGCCGAAAAGCCCGGCTCCTATGTTGTCAGCGCATCCGTCGGCGATCGACAGGCGTTGGCTTCGGTGATGGTTACGTCTCGAGACGTAGAGCGCGAACTCGAACTGGTTGGCCGTGCGCCCTTCAAAGAGATTCAGGCGGCGGAACAATGGATAGTCGGCAAGTTTGCTTATGTCTCGACGATATCCGATAAGCTGCTGGTCTACGATGTCTCTGACCCTGCGCATCCAAAGCTGACCGATACCGTAAAGGTTGATGCACGGCACACCAACGACATCAGCACGACGCCGGACGGGAAGATCGCGGTGCTGACTCGAGAGGGCGCTTCAAGCCGCAAGAACGGCATCGTCTTCCTCGATACCTCTGATCCCGCGCACCCGAAAGTCATCTCAGAATACACCGCAACGGTAACCGGCGGCGTACACAGCGCATTCATAGATGGCCACTATGTTTACCTGACCGATGACGCTACAGGGTCAATGCGTGTCATCGATTTCAAAGACATAAGGAATCCAAAGGAAGTCGCGCGATGGCAAACCGAGAATCCGACTGTGCGAGAGTTGACTGGCCCTGATGGTGAAGTATCGACGGGTGGGCGATATCTTCACGACGTTCAGGTCAAAGACGGGCTGGCCTATCTGGCTTATTGGAGAGAGGGCCTGGTGATTCTCGATGTTGGCAGCGGCATCAAAGGCGGCAGCCCGGAGAAGCCGCAGCTGGTCAGCCAGCTTCGATTGAATTATCACGAGCTGTATGGCGATGGTTGGCTTGCAGGTGCGCACGCGGTTTTTCGCTACAAGAACTATGTTTTTGTCGGCGATGAAGTGTTTCCGGGAATATTCGACATCCAGTCGAAGAAACGGATTCCGGTGCGCGGCATCGTTCACGTTGTGGATGTGAGCGATATCAATCATCCAAGAAAGGTCGCCGAATACACGGTGCCGGAAGGCGGCGCGCATAACATCTGGGTGAAAGACGACGTGTTGAGTATGGGTTACTACACCGGTGGGGCTCGAGTGGTCGATGTGTCGGGTGAGTTGAGAGGAGACCTGTACCGCCAGGGACGTGAGATTGGACGGCTGTGGACGGGGGACCCGGAGGGCTACAGATCAAATCTACCGTTTACTTGGGGGGCGCAGCCTCACGGTGACTTGATCTTCTTTAACGATATCAACACTGGGATCTGGATCGTTAAGATCGGAAAGCCGAAGCAGAAAGGTTCGACGCCAGCACCCGGCGACTAGGTTTCTGTCTTCTTAGCGTCTTAGCGTCTTTGCGCGAAACAGGTATTTGAATGTGAGGGATTGCAAGGTCCTGTTTCGCGCAAAGACGCAGAACCGCAAAGACGCTAAGATTACTTACTTTCCATCCGAAAGAAATCAATCCCTGCCGCCTGCTGTGGCAGGTCAACGGCCGCAACCGTTTTCAGAGAACCCAGGTCGATTACTTCCAGAGTGCCCGGTTCCGCGCCTACGCCTTCAACTGAAATAAACGCGTATCGGTCGTCAGGAGCGACAACAGCCCCGTGGATGACGCGGCGCTTTGTGTGAATCCGCGCCAGCTCGCGGCCTGACCTCAATTCGTAGACCGACACCGACTGATCCCGCTTGTTGGTTGCGATAAGCCTGCCGTCTTTGGTGACCGCGAGATTGTAGACGCCGGGGCGCGCCGCGATTCGTCTGGTGACTTTCCAGCTCGAGGCGTCCACTTCGACAATCTCATCGGACTTATTGCAAGCGACGTAGACAAACTTCCCATCCGCGGACGGTTGAGCCCAGGTCGGCGAGCAGGAAGTGTCTCCCGGCTTAGGCGGTTCCAGGCCGTGTCCACCCGCGTCGCGCGCAGCGTGCTCTCGCATTCCGTGCGATGCCGGCGAGCCATTCATGCCGCTCTCTTTTCCTTTGGTAACCACAAAGTGGCGAGAGACCTTGAGGCTGTTTATGTCGATCTCGACGAGCAGGTCATCCATCATGCAGGCCGAGTACTGACGCGTACCTTGAGGGTTGATTCGCGAACCGTGAGGCATGGTGCAAGTGGGAACGCGCGCGACTTCGAGCATCTGTTCTGTTGCGACTATCGACACCGAGGACGGAATCATATCGCCATGCAGATTGAAATTGACGACGTAAAGAAGCCCGCCGTCGCTGGAGATATCCATAGTTGCCGGAAAGAACCCGAGAGTTACCTTGCCGAGCACGCTGTTGTCTATGGCGGAATATTTCCAAACCGAGCCGTAGGGACGGCCGTGCCCCAGAGAAACGTAGTAGAACTGTTTGTCGGGCGAGACGACGATCCCGTGGGGACCGTCGATGTCGCTGGGCATTGAGCCGGTGTCGATGAGCTTATCTACGCTCGCGCCTCGCTGACCGAAACGAATCAAGGCGATCTTGTCGGCGGATTCGCATACTACATAGACCAGATAATCTTGATTTGCGGTTTGGACTACCGAGTTGGTTTCAGTCAAACGAATGGCGAACACCGCGACGATGAGGACGGTTAGACAGCTGCACAGTCGATTTGTTTGGCTCGTCCAATTGATTCGGATCATCAGTAGGAACCTGAGCTAACCTGATGTTGATGTCAAGGGTGACAACGCGAGCAGATGAGCGTCGGGTTTGCACTGTACAAGGCGTTAGCTTATGTTTGACTTCCGTACAATCGGCGGCTCAGCGGACAGGCATATTCAAAAGACACTCGCAGATTGGAGGTAATCCATGAACAAGATTCTAAGTTCTTTGCTAAGCATGTTTGTCGTGGCGGCTCTCGGGCTTGCGCAGGAATCAAAGACCCACATCGTTACTACTGCCCCTGACGTGAAATGGGGGCCCGCACCGCCCAGCCTGACAAAGGGCGCTCAGTTTGCAGTTGTTTCAGGAAACCCAGGGCAAGCTGGACCGTTTGTCATCAGGCTCAAGTTTCCAGCCGGTTACAAGATTGCTCCGCACTGGCATCCGGGCGACGAACACGTAACCGTTCTGTCGGGCACGATTGCGTTTGGAATGGGTGACAAGTTTAATGAGTCAGGAATGAAGACTCTGACAGCGGGCGGGTACGCAATGATGCCCGCCGAGATGCGACACTTTGCGCGTACGAAGGCCCCGACTATTGTTCAGGTCCACGGAACCGGACCATTCGTGCTGAACTATGTGAATCCGGCTGATGACCCGAGCAAGGTGAACGCGAAGAAGTGACATCTGATCGGGAATACCAGTTCGACTTGAGTTGCAATTGACAACACGACCGCGTTGCGCGACACTCGCCTCAGTGCGCAATCTGGGGCGCCTCCTGTCCGCGGCAAGGGAGTAACTCCCACCCATTCTGGTTCGCAGCGATAACGCCGAACCTTCTTCCCGCCTGTATTCAGCGGACTTCGGGCACAGACTTCAGGAGGAAGGTTTCGATGACCACAAAGAACAAACCAAAGCAGCTTTTACCACACAGCAAGCTCGACAACCTCAAAAAGGAAGCAAAACGCTGGCTCCGAGCTCTGCGCCAGGATGACGTTGAGGCTCGCACTCGACTGAGTCGCGTATATCCCAATGCGCCCGACACCCCGGGGTTGCGCGACGTGCAACACGCCTTAGCGCTGGAACACCGTTTCCCGGGTTGGACCGCATTCAAGAAACACATCGAGGATCAAGCAATAGATCAGCTTGAAACAAGCGCGTCCACAGGCGCTGAACTCACGGCCCTGGTCAATCTGTTTCTGGAATATGCCTGCGCCGATCCAATCCTCAATAACGGTCCGGCGGCCCATGCCAGACGCGAGCGAGCAGCTCTGCGGATACTCACACGTCACCCTGAGATCGCTCGCTTCAACATTCACACTGCAGTGGTGTGCGGCGATCTCGAAGAGGTCGAGCGAATTCTAAAACGACACCCGGAGGCTGCCGTCGAAGCAGGCGGTCCGCAGCGGAGGCGACACTTGCCCGAGCGTGAGAAGCTTTGGACGCCGCTGTTGCACCTGTGTTACGGAAGGCTACCAACGCCGGCCGCCGGCGACAACGCAGTCAGTATCGCGCGCGCTTTACTTGATCACGGTGCCGATCCGAACGATTACTTCGAGGTCGGGTCGCATCCGTGCCGGTACACCACGCTCTGCGGCGCCGCCGGCGAAGGCGAGGATGACGGGCCGCCTCATCCTCATAAGGAGGCGCTGGCGCGGCTACTGTTGGAGCGAGGCGCAGAGCCTTACGACATCCAGGTCATGTACAACATTCACTTCCACGGCAACGTTCTATGGTTTCTGGAGCTGATGTATGAGTTCTCGGTGAAGGCAGGCCGCGAGACTGACTGGATGGATCCAAACTGGTCGATGCTCAACATGGGTAATTACGGGTCGGGCGCGCGGTGGCATCTCGAAATCGCCGTTAAGGAAAACGATATTAAGCTTGCCGAATGGGTTCTGACCCATGGCGCAAGTGCGAACACGGTTGCCGCAAACGACCCCAGGTTTTCACAGATCACCCTTTATGAGGCTGCGACGCGTCTGGGTTTTACCGAGATGGCTGAGCTGCTCGTGCGTTACGGCGCGGTGCGATCTGAATCCATTGCTCTGGACGGAGTGGAAGCGTTCACCCAAGCGTGTCTGCGGCTCGATCGCAAAGAAGTGCTTGAGCAGCTCGCTCAGCATCCGGAATACCTGCAGTCTCACGTGCCGATATTTGCGGCGGCGAGACTCGATCGAGCGGACGTTGTCGAGTTTCTGCTCGATCTCGGCACTCCGATCGAGATCGAGGATAACAGCAAGCAGCGCCCTCTTCACGAGGCTGCGAGCCACGATTCGATTAACGCGGCGAGGCTGCTACTAGACCGAGGGGCAGAGCTCGAGCCGGTGGAGACCAACTGGAACAACACGCCGCTTGACCACGCAATGTACGGCAATCTGCAGCGTATGATTACGTTCCTGAGCGGGTTCACGCGTGATGTGTTTCGGCTGGCCTGGATCGGGAACATCGAGCGTCTGCGTGACGTTCTTGCCGAAGAGCCCGATCGAGCCAGGCGCATCGCCCTGTCGAACGGGATCACCGACGCGGAGGGCGGCAGCACGCCGCTGATGTGGCTGACGGACGATGAAGCTCGGGCAAAGGAAATCATCGAGCTCTTGATTTCCAACGGCGCCGACCCGAACTTGAAAAACAATGAAGGAATGACCGCGGCGGATTGCGCTGAGCGGCGGGGCATGTATGATGTTGCCGAGCTGCTGAGGTCAAAGGAGAGACGCCCTATCTGAAAGAGTCTGTCGGGAAATGGATCCTGCGAGCTTGGATTAACACCCAACTTCAGTTGGGTGTGGGCTGACTGCGCGATCCCCTCCGGCCGCATTGTGAAGATCGACCCTTTTGTTCCGAACTCGGCCAGAGAAGCGTCGAGGGACGCGTACCTGCACCCACCTGAGGGTGTTAATGAGAAGGTGGAAGCTGACCGAATTTCCCGACAGCCTCCTATAGGAGACTTCACGATGACTCCCTCTATCAAGTCCGTTGAACTACCGAGCGGCGTCGTCCTTTCTTACGCTGAGCAGGGCAACGAGTCAGGTGTTCCTGTCGTCTGTCTTCATGGCGTCACCGACTCGTGGCGCTCCTTCGAGCTCGTGTTGCCCCTCCTTTCAGAATCCATCCACGCGTTCGCGGTGACTCAACGAGGCCACGGTGATTCGAGCCACCCTCAAAGCGGGTTTCTGTTTAGCGATTTCGCCGCAGACATCGCCGCCTTCATGGACGCGTTGAGTATTCAAAAGGCCGTCATCGTCGGGCATTCAATGGGGAGCGCGGTCGCACAGCGTTTTGCGATCGACCAGCCACAGCGCGTAAAGGGGCTTGTGCTCGTGGGCTCATTCGCATCGATGCGCGACAACCCGGCAATAGAAGAATTCTGGGACACCGTGGTATCCAAGATCACAGATCCTGTGGACCCGGGCATTGCCCAGGCCTTTCAAGAGAGCACGATTAATACAAGTGTTCCACCTGAATTCTACGAAATGGTCGTGCAGGAAAGCTTGAAGGTACCGGCCCGCGTGTGGCGGGAAACATTCGAAGGCTTCCCGAAGCATGATCTATCGGGAGAACTCGACAAGATCAAGGCGCCGACGCTGATCGTCTGGGGTGACCACGATGCATTTTGTCCCCGAAGCGATCAAGACAAGCTGAACTCGGCCATTTCTGATTCGAAGCTTGTCGTGTATCCCAACACAGGCCACGCGGTTCACTGGGAGCAGCCGCGTCGATTTGTCTCTGATATCGAGGCATTCATTAAGGGCCTCGATTGATTCGCTGGTTCCGATCGTGCCTGGTTATCGAGACAGGAGGTTGATATGTCAGCAGATCAAACGCCAAGGCTGCTTCGACACGCGCCTTACTTTCCAGTTGCGGACGTCGAGCAGACATTGAGTTTTTATCAGCGAGTGCTGGGGTTTCAATGTGAGTATTCGGCGGGTGCGCCGCTGCAATTCGCTATTTGCAGCCGGAATGGCTTCGCGATCATGCTGCGCCGTGTATCCGAGGCGCGGCAAATTGTCCCTATCGAGCGACAGGGAGGCACTTGGGAGGCTTTCTTCTGGGTTAGTGATGCAGATGCGTTACACTCCGAGCTCGTGGCGAAGGGCGCAGACGTCGTCTACGGTCCTCTGATTCAGGAGTCGTATCAGATGCGAGAGTTTGCAATTCGGGATTGCGACGGTCACGTACTGGGATTTGGTGAGCCTCTCAGTAAGAAGAGCCGCAATACTCCTGCAGCGCCAGGCCCGCATTGAGCGTTGATGTCTGAACTTCAGCAACAGACTGTCGAAAAGTCGCGGCGGTACACCTGTCCGGGCTGTGCCGCCAATTTGGTTTTCGAACCGCGCGACGGCGGGCTAACCTGTCCGTATTGCGGCCGCAAAGAGGAGATCCCGGCGAGCGCGGACGAGGTAAAGGAACACTCGTATGACGAGTACCTGAATCCGCACGCCGGTCAGATGAAGCCGCTTGCGCCAGAAGCGCTTGAGGTCCAATGCAGCAGCTGCGGAGCTGCGGTGACGTTCACGCCGCCGGAAGTTGCCGGCGAGTGCTCCTTTTGCGGTGTAAAGATCGTAGCCCAACCTAAATCCGCCGACCCGCTCGTCGCACCTGAGGGTCTGTTGCCCTTTGGAATCTCATCGAATGAATCGGGCGAAGTCGTCAAAAAGTGGCTCGCGTCACTCTGGTTCGCGCCCAACGCCCTTAAAAAGTTCGCCCGTCAGGAATTGATAGATGGCGTATATCTGCCGTTCTGGACGTATGATGCACACACACTAACTTACTATGAAGGCCAGCGCGGCGAACATTACTACGAAACACAGACCTACACCGAGACGGATTCTCAAGGGAACACGGTAACGAGGACACGCCAGGTGCAGCGGACCAGATGGTACCCGGCTTCGGGTTCGGTGTCGCGGTGGATGGATGATGTCCTGGTCGCAGCCACGAAATCGGTCTCGCGTCCGCGGCTGCATTCGCTGGAACCCTGGGATCTCGAAGCTATGAAGACTTATGAACCCGCGTTTCTTTCAGGATTCAAGGCCCAGCGGTATCAAGTCGAGCTGCCGGAAGGGTTCGAGGAAGCGAAACAGATCATGGCGCCAGTCATTGAGCAGGACATCCGGGAAGACATCGGAGGAGACGAGCAGAGAATATCCACTATTTCAACGTCTTACTCAGCGGTTACGTTCAAGCACATTCTGCTTCCGGTATACATCGGCGCGTATCGATTTCATGACAAGGTGTATCAGATTATGGTCAACGCTCGCACCGGTGAAGTACAAGGCGAGCGACCTTACAGTTTCTTGAAGATCTTCTTTTTTGTACTGATGTTGATTGCAATCATCGGACTGCTGGTGTACCTCAGAGGCTCGAATTGAGAAGAGGCTCGACGATCGACTCGATCCGCTAATCCCCCAACCTGCCGGTTGGGGGGGTTACCGGAGGGTCACTCTCTCATTGAGGATTGACCTACTAAACGCGGGGCGCTAGAGTGCCGCCTGACATCCTCAATCTGAAGGAGAGCTCCTGCTCATGCTCCTGAACCCACGGAAGGTCCGCCAGATTTGCTTCGTTCTGATCTGCCTGGCATTCGTCCAGGCCTTCGTGTCAGTCTCGGCTCAGACCGCTCAACCTGCCGCGGCCCAGACTACGCCGAACAGAGAGGCTGCGCCTGGCGTAGCTTTCGTCCGAGAGAACTATTCGAAATACGAATACCGCATACCCATGCGTGACGGTGTAAAGTTGTTTACTTCCGTCTACGTTCCCAAAGACGTGATCACCGACGAGAAAACCTATCCAATACTCATGGTGCGCACACCTTACAACGTTGCGCCCTACGGCCTCGACAAGTATCGAGCCACCCTTGGACCCTCCGAGCACTTCGCACGAGAGAAGTTCATCTTTGCCTATCAGGATGTCCGCGGCCGATTCATGAGCGAAGGCGATTTCACGATCGTTCGCCCGCACAAGCCGGTGAAAGGGCCAAAAGATACCGACGAGAGCACCGACTGTTACGACACCTGCGAGTGGCTGATCAAGAACGTGCCCGGCAACACCGGCAAAGTGGGAATGTGGGGCGTATCACAGCCGGGGTTCTTTGCGGCGGCGGGCATGATTGATGCGCATCCGGCGCTGGTTGCGGTTTCGCCTCAAGCTCCGGTCACCGATTATTACCTGGGCGATGACTCCTACCACAACGGAGCTTTTATGCTGGCGCACCGCTTCCGTTTCTATCAGGGATTTCGCCAGCGCGATGGCGACCCGGCGCCGCCCCCGGCGACGTTGCCCTTCGACTACGGGACACCTGACGGCTATGAGTTCTATCTCAATATCGGATCGCTGGCCGACGCCAACGAGAAGTATTTCAAGAACCGTCAGATTTTCTGGACGCAGCATATGGAGCATCCGACTTATGACGAGTTCTGGCAGTCGCGGTCGATCTGGAAACACCTTAGAGGAATCAAGCCGGCGGTGATGATCGTCGGTGGCTGGTACGATCAGGAAGACGCGCAGGGGCCGCTTCGGATGTTTGAGTTTATGCAAAAGAACTCTCCGCCAACGAACCTGATGCTAGTTATGGGACCGTGGAACCACGGCGGGTTTGCGCGGGGCGACGGCGATCGGCTCGGCAACGTGAACTTCGGATCGAAGACCGGTCCCTACTATCGCGAGAAGATCGAATTCCCGTTTTTCCTGTTTCACTTGAAAGGCAAAGGCGAAGGCAAGTTTCCAGCGGCCTGGCTTTTCGAGACCGGAATGAATCAGTGGCGAAAGTTTGACGCGTGGCCGCCGCAACAATCACCTTCCCGAACCATTTACCTCGATGCCAAAGGCAAACTCGTATGGCAGCCGCCGGCGGCTCAAGTCTATGACGAGTATCTCTCCGATCCGAATCGACCGGTGCCGTATGTCGGGACGGTCTCTCAATCTGTCCGCAACGACTACATGACCGAGGACCAGCGCTTTGCAGCGACAAGACCCGACGTGCTGGTCTACCGCACTGATCCATTGGAACAGGATGTGACGGTCTTTGGGCCAATCGCTATCGATCTGAAAGTTTCTACCACAGGGACGGATTCGGACTTCGACGTAAAGGTGATCGATGTTTATCCGGGAGACCATCCGGACTTCAACAATCCGCCGCCGGCTCCGACCCCGGGGACGCCGGCAACGCCGGCGATTACACAGATGGGCGGCTATCAGCAGTTGATTCGCGGAGAACCCTTTCGCGGAAAGTATCGCAAGAGTTTCGAGCGGCCTGTGCCTTTCGAGCCAGGCAAGCCTGATCGCATTGCATTCGTCTTGCCGGATGTCGCGCACACATTCCGGGCCGGTCATCGGATAATGGTGCAGATCCAGAGCTCGTGGTTCCCGCTGACCGATCGCAATCCGCAGAAGTTCATGGACATCCCAAAAGCTAAAGCAGCTGACTTCGTGAAAGCGACGCAGCGGGTGTTTGTTGGCGGCGCGGACGGCTCGAGAATACAGTTTCAGGTCGCTGAATAGGGTTTCTGGTTTCTGGTTTGTGGTTTCTGGTTCACCTTTCCGCCTTCGCGGTTCTTTGCGTCTTTGCGCGGAACAATTTGCTCCCAAAGGAATAAGATCGATGACACATTCCCTGGTTTTCGCAACCATCGCCCTTCTGCTCGCCGGACAGACTCCTCCTCTCTCGCGGCCGGCTAAGTTCACCGTCGTCGAATCAACCATCCGCGAGATGCAGACGGCGATGGCTGACGGCCGCGCAACCTCACGCGAAATTGTGCTTCAGTACCTCACCCGTATAGCGATGTATGAGGACAAGTTGAATGCTGTGATCGCCGTGAATCCCCGAGCGCTCGAAGAAGCCGAAGCTATGGATCGCGAACGCGCGCAGGGCAAGCTTCGAGGCCCGCTGCACGGAATACCAATCGCGCTCAAAGACAACATCCACACGACCAGCATGCCAACTACCGGCGGCGCGCTTGCATTCGACGGATTGATGCCGCCTTACGAAGCGACTCTCACAAAGAACCTTCGCGACGCGGGCGCGATTATCATTGCAAAGACCAACCTGACCGAGCTCGCCAACTGGGTAGCGACCGGCATGCCTGCGAATTACAACGGGCTGGTGGGCCATGGGTTCAACCCGTACGATCCCCGCCGCGACCCTCGGGACGCGACGTTCGATGGCCGTCCGGCGTTGTTTACCGGCGGGTCGAGCTCTGGCGTAGGCACTGCTGCGAACTTCTGGGCGGCTAATGTCGGCACCGAAACATCAGGTTCCATTCTGAGCCCTGCCAATCAAAACATGCTTGCGGCAATCAAACCTACACTTGGCCGCATCAGCCGCTATGGGGTGATCCCGATTACCGCGGATCAGGATACCGCCGGACCGATGGCCAGAACGGTCGCCGACGCAGCGATTCTGCTTGGTGTCCTTGAAGGGAAGGCTGCCGATCCGAATGATGCGGCGACGTCGAAGTGCTCGCGAGTCGCCGGCAACGACTACACGAAGTTTCTCAATCCTGCAGGGTTGAAGGGTGCGCGCATCGGGATTCCTCGAGCGTTTTACTACGACAAGGTTTCGGTTCCGGGTCAAAAAGAACCTCGCGGCGGGCTCGACGCCGCTCAAGCAAAAGTGATGGAAGAGGCGATCACCATTCTCAAGCAGCAAGGCGCGATCATCATTGATCCGGTCGAGATTCCGAGTATCGTCTCAACCGATCCGCAGGAGAACTTTCTGCTTTGGAACACCTGCGCGGGACTCGACAACGCAAAAGGGAAGGACGCGGCGTGTTCGATCGTTTTCAAGTATGGGATGAAGCGCGACTTCAATAAGTGGCTGGCATCGTTGGGAGCGGCGGCTCCGGTAAAGACGCTCACAGAACTGCGTCAATGGAATATCGCTCACCAGCGAGCGGGCTCGATCAAGTATGGGCAGGCGTTGTTGGACATCTCAGATGAGATGAATGTTGAAACCGACGCCGCGCGTTATCGAGCCGATCGAGAGAAGGACTTGCGGCTCTCGGCCACGAACGGGATCGATGCGGTGATGAAAAAGCACCAGCTCGATGCGTTGTTGTTTCCCGGTCCGAACAGCGCGGCTATTGCGGCGAAGCCGGGCTATCCTACAGTGATCGTACCGTTTGGCTTAGTGCCCAATGCGCCGACCAACGCGGCGTTCCCCGAGAGCTTCGCGGCAAAACCGACGCCGTATGGGGTGGGCTTCACAGGGATGGCCTGCAGCGAACCTAAATTAATTGAGCTTAGCTATGCGTTTGAGCAGGCGACGAAGCGCCGGGTTCCACCGCCGTCTGCGCCGTAGCGGAACGCGACGCATCTGGTAGCAATCCGTGTGAATCCGTCCAATCAGCGTTATCCGCGGTCTATCCTGCTAGCCGGTCACGATAATTGGGTACGGGGCTGGGATCAACGGTTTCAACGAGCTAATCAAATCTCAACAAAGTCAAGCCTGACCCCTTTTCCCGTTACGACGCTGACCGGGGCCTCACGCTCATAGCGAAAAGTTGAAGCTGATAGTTCCGATGACTTTAACTGGGAGGCCGCTAAGATATGTTGGGCTGAACTGCCAGCCTCGTGCTGCCGCTTCAGCTGCATCTTTTAAAAGCGGATGACCTGAGATTGAACGAGCAGAGATGACATTGCCGCTCTCGTCAACTGTTACCTCAAATGTCACCGAAGCCTGGCCGGCCGGGGAGTTTAGTACTTGTGCGCGGTAGCCCTCCTCCACGCGTTGTATTAGCAGGTCAAAATCCAGATACGTAATATTGTTCATAGCGTTCCTCCTATCGTAAGAGGACCCCATGTTCGAGCCCCATATTAGTTCCGTACGGAGGTGTGGCAAGCACGATGGGTTAAGCGCGATGGGTTAAAGTCGGTGGCCCTGCATACTTTATTATTAACATTCCTCTTGCCCTCAAGCTACCCTCGATGGTCATAGATGACCAGACTTATTAAGAGAAGGTCGATAGTTGTGCAGGTTGCAATGTTGAGTTAACGTTAGCCTTCGGAGGCCGAATGATGGCTAAGATTACAATCAAATCCTGTTTGAGATTGGCGTCGCGCGCGTTGATTGTCCTGATTTTCGTCTCACTCACATCCCCCGCTCAGAACTCAGCGTCAAATCCTGCTCTTGGGTGGTGGAAACACATCCAATACCTGGCCAGTGACGAACTCGAAGGGCGAGAGACCGGCAGCGAAGGTCATCGACGAGCCGCTCAATATGTCGCCGACGCATTCCAACGCGCCGGGTTGAAGCCCGGTGGCACGCGCGGGTACTTCCAGCCAGTAGGATTTGTCTCTCGAAAAGTCGTCGAGGAACGCTCGAGCCTGGCGATCGTCAGAAATGGCAAAGAAGATCCGATTGTGCTTGGAGAAGAAGCGACACTGGGCATGAGTATCGAACACGCCCCGAGGACTGAGGCTCCGTTAGTTTTTGTGGGCTACGGGCTGACCGTTCCCGAAATGAAATACGACGATCTGGCGGGGCTCGATCTCCGCGGCAAAGTCGCGGTGTTATTGTCGGGCAGCCCCTCGGACATCCCCGGCCCGCTGCGAGCCCATTATCAAAGCGTGCGAGGACAGTTTTTGAAACGCGCGGGTGTCATTGGTGTCATCGCTATTCAGAATCCTGTTGGGCAAGACGTTCCGTGGGAGCGATCGAAGCTCGCTCGCCTTCGACCTTCTCTGTCGCTTGCGGATTCGACGCTGGAAGAGAATCAAGGACAGCAGTTGGCAGTGAGCTTCAACAACGCGAAAGCTGAGAAGCTCTTTGTGGATTCCGGTCACAGCTTCGCCGACATCATGAAGTTAGCCCAGGCAGGGAAGGCCCTACCGAGATTCGCGATACCCGCAACGGTGCGAGCAAACGTCGCATTCGAGAAGCGCGCGCTCGAATCGCAAAACGTGGTCGGGATACTACCGGGAACCGATCCGAAACTGCGAAACGAATATGTGGTGATCTCTGCTCATCTCGATCACGTCGGGAAGGGTGAGCCGATCAACAACGATCCGATCTACAACGGGGCAATGGACAACGCTTCGGGGACCGCGACGTTGATTGAGGCCGCGCGGTCGTTCAGCGACAAGAAGCAACGTTTCCGGCGATCAGTGGTGTTTCTCGCGGTCACCGCTGAGGAGCACGGGCTTAAGGGTTCGAAGTACTACGCGGCACATCCTACCGTGCCGTCAGCCGCCATCATCGCGAATATCAACATCGACATGTTCCTACCGCTGTTTCCTTTTCGAAGCTTCATCGTTCAGGGGTTCGAAGAATCCAATCTGGCCGACGATTTACAAAAAGTCGCACGCAGCATGGGAGTCGAGGTTCTCCCGGACCCGGAGCCGGAGCGCAGAGCCTTTGTTCGCAGCGATCAGTACAGCTTCATTAGAAAGGGAGTTCCGGCAATCTCACTCAAGGTTGGTTTCATCAAGGATTCGCCTGAGCACGAGATCGTAAAGCGCTGGCGGCGGGATCGTTATCACGCACCGTCGGACGATCTTGAGCAGCCGATCGATTTTGAAGCCGCGGCCAAATTCAACGAGGCATATTTGCGAGTGGTTGAATCGGTAGCCAACCGCGCCGATCGGCCGCGCTGGAACGCCGACAGTTTCTTTAAACGATTCGCTCGCGGCGAATGAGAATAGCAGGTGCGCCTCCACAATATGTGGATCGACAAATTACCGAAGCGCCCCTTTGGGGTTTGGGATCTCCGAACGGAGTATCAATCCAGGATACACTCCGCATCTCCTCACCCCCGCTCGTTTGCGTACAAATTGATGTATCCTTTTTCTGTTCGGCTTTAATACGCTATGGCCCTCTAACCGCGCTAAAAGTAGGCCACCCGAGGCCCGGGGATTGCCATCTAATAAAGTGAAGATGGGGGCCCGATCATAGGAGGTTTTTGAGGCCCTCGTCTTAGGACTTTTAGGTTTCTTAGAAAGGAGGTGACCCGAGATGAGGAAGAATAAGATCACAGGGTTACTTACAAGAATGTTTCTTGTGGTCAGTCTCCTGTTTGGCGTAGCGGCGCTTGCGGGAACAACGGCTGACGCGCAATGGCGACACAGAGGTCGAGTGGTCGTGCGCCCACGGGTGCTTGTCTATCCGCGTACCTTCTATGCTCGTCCGTACGGGTACGGGTACAACCGTTACAATCGGGTGTACATCGCTCCGAGCACTCACGTAACCGAGGAGCAAGGTTTTCGTGACGGGCTCAATGATGGACGGGATGATGCCAGGGAAAACGATGGATACCATCCTGAGAGGCATAACAGCTTCAAGAACGCACAGACCTCCGCTTATCTCGCGGGTTTCCGTCGAGGATATGACGAGGGGTACCGTCAGATAAGCGGTGACTAAGTCGCCCCGCACAGCGAACGAGCCCGATTCGGGGCTCGTTCGCAACTACCTTCCAACAGAGACTCTTCCGCGCAAAGACGCAAAGATCCGCTAAGACACAAAGAATCAAGACTCTGCTCGCTCCGATAGGTGACCCGGTATAAGATGACGCTATGAATCTTCCAGTGAACCCGACGGTTCTGCCGATGCTTGCGAAACGTGTCGCCGAATTACCTACAGGGGGAGATTGGATTTTCGAGCCTAAATGGGATGGGTTCCGGACGCTGATCTTCCGCGACGGGGAGGAAATACTGATCCAAAGCCGCGATGAGAAACCGCTGAACCGCTACTTTCCTGAGCTGCTCGAGCCGCTCACCTCGCAGTTGCCCGCTCGATGCGTGCTCGATGGAGAGATCGTCATCGCAAGGGACGGCGCACTCGACTTCGATTCGCTCCAACTCCGGCTTCATCCCGCTGCGTCGCGCGCAAAACTCCTTTCCGAGAAGATCCCCGCATCAATCGTGTTCTTCGATCTTTTGTGCCAGGACAATCGAGATTTGAGGAACCTTCCGTTCCAGGAGCGCCGGCTGAAATTGGAATCGTTGCTCGAGTCGGCAGAGCCGCCGCTGCACGTGACGCCCGCCACCCGCGAACTTGACGTTGCGGCGGACTGGTTCCGACGGTTCGAGGGCGCGGGTCTGGACGGCGTCATAGCTAAACCGGCGTCTGGAGTCTACGAACCGAATAAACGAGTGATGCTCAAAGTCAAACACGAGCGGGATTGTGATTGTGTCGTAGCCGGGTTTCGATGGCACAAGAACGGCAAGGGAACGGCCGTCGGCTCACTGCTGCTTGGGTTGTTCGATGATTCGGGAGCGCTTCAGCACGTCGGCGTCTGCGCAAGCTTCACGGAGAAGAAGCGCCGGGAGCTCGTGGAGTTCCTTGCGCCGTATCGCGAGAACGCGCTTGCCGATCATCCGTGGAAACGCTGGGCAGAGTATGCTAGTGCGGAAGGAGAGCATCGGTTGCCCGGGGGCCAGAGCCGCTGGAGTCAGGGCAAAGACTTGTCGTGGGAGCCGTTGCGCGCGGAGCTCGTAGCGGAAGTCGCTTACGAGCACATGCAGGGGAGCCGCTTTCGACACCTTGCGCACTTTCGGAGATGGCGGACGGACAAAAGACCGGGTGACTGTACCTATGAGCAGCTGGAAGTTGTTCCTCCGGTGGAGGTGGCTGAGATTTTTGGAAGGCAAAGAGTCAGCGCACAGACGCAAAGGACCGCAAAGACGCAAAGAAGAAAATAGAAAATAAGAGATGCGCTTACTCTTTCCGGGCTCGTTTAGAGGCCAGCCATTCACGCCATTCCCGCGTTGGATCGTCATCAGGATCGGGAGTCTCTTGTTTTGGTCGCAACGCTTCGGGCACGTTCCGGAGATTTACTCGGATGCGCGTCCACGTGGATGACCGGCCTCGCATCGAATCCACCAACACGTCATCGACCGCGAGAAGTCTTGCTACTTTGCGATGTTTCTTCTTCCACCTCTCCAGACCGGCGAGGGCCGCTTCCTTCTTGGGGGAGTTGGCGATAACAATAAGCGGCATCTTGGTTCGCGGCTTCTTTTCAGTCTGTTTCTTGGATGCAGCCCGCGCGCGCGAAGGCGCTACGCGGGTTGCTTCACCTTCCATTTTCCGAAAGTGCGGCGGCCACGGAGCGTCGCCGAGACCTGCCGCCTCGTCCCGATCCGCCAGCTCGAGTAGCTTTTCGAGCGAGCCTGGGTCGTCATCCATCGCCGCGTGAGGATCGCCGATTTCCGCGAAGCGCTTTGGAACCGTGAGCACAGTGAAATCAGCCGGATCACATTCGGTCACTTCGTGCCAATAGAGAGGTGTTGATACACGCGCGTCAGGAAGGGGTCGCACCGAGTAAGCTGAGCAGGTAGTCCGGTCCTTGGCGTTTTGATTGTAGTCGAGAAACACTCCGTGGCGTTCCTCCTTCCACCACTTTGAACTGGCCAGGGCGGGCGCGCGCCGCTCAACCGCACGCGACAGCGCCAGGGCAGCCCTTCGAACTTCCAGAAATGTCCAGCGTTGTTCGATCCGAACATTGATGTGCATCCCGCGTGACCCGCTCGTTTTGGGCCAGCCCCGCAGCCCCATCTCATCGAGCAGCGATTTCACCTCCAGGGCAACGCGGCGTACATCCTCCCAACTGACACCGGGACCAGGATCGAGATCCACGCGCAGCTCGTCGGGGTGATTGAGATCGCCGGAACGCACTGGGTGAGGGTGCAGCTCGATGCAGCCGAGATTGACGACCCAGGCGAGCCCGGCTGCGTCATCGACAACGACCTCCTCGGCTACTCGACCCGAAGGGAATGACAGCGTCACGGTTCGCAGCCAGGCAGGGCGCTGCTCGGGCGCGCGTTTCTGATAAAACGCCTCGCCCTCTGCACCGTGAACGAAGCGCTTGAGAACGATCGGACGATCTCGAATCCCAGCAAGAGCCCCCGGCGCGACCGAGAGGTAGTAGCTCACCAGGTCGAGCTTCGATAGTTTGATCTGTTTGGAGAAATAGTGCTTGGTGGGATGAGTTACGGCGACGTCGCGTCCCTCGATCGAGAGGATTTCTGCTGGCTCATCCTTCTTCACAAAAAAGAGGCTAACATTCAGACGGTTTCTGGCTTTGGACCTTATCCGTGAGAATCTGTCAAACCCGTGTCATCCGTGGTCCATTTATCGTGGCATGAATGGACCACAGATGACACGGGTTTGACAGATCTACACGGATTTGGTCCAAAACCGTCATCGCTCATCTACTCGTGGTCATGCTCGTGCTCGTGCTCAAGACCGTGGCCGATTCGGAAAATGTGCCCGTCGGGGTGGCGCACATGCATTTCCCTGATGCCCCAGGGCATATCTGTCGGAGGCCAGGTTATCTCGAACCCTTGTTCCTGGCAGCGCTGAAAAATGGGCTCAACGTCATCCACAAAAATTGACATCCACGAGCCTTGGTCGCTTGTTTCGTCGCCTTCACTGCCGAACGTGTTTTTAACGCTGCCACGGCCGCGTCCGCCCTGAGCGTTTAAACAGAGGAAAATCTCGCATTCACCGGAACTCACGGCGCCAAAGTCCGGAGGATCGCCCCAGTCCCAGGCTTTTTTCCATCCCAGCTTCTCAAACCATTCGAAGCTCTGCTGAAGATTCGACACATTTAAGATTGGAGTAATGTGTTTCGCCAACATGCGGCAATAGTAAGTCGGGCAAGGTGAGCGGTGCAAGGAGCTGTGCCTCGAATGTTACGGGCACACTTGAGAATACTCAGCATTTTGGAGCTTCTTCTGGCGCAAAGACGCAAAGAACCGCCAAGACGCAAAGAGTAACTTGCATTAAATTGGCTTTCGGGGTTTGCTATCTCTCTGCAAATCCCTCGGAGGTGGAACGATGCTTCGACGCACTCCCCTTTCATTCCTGATCCTGATCACGATCGTTGTCCTGCAGGCGCCAGCTCAAGCACCGGCGCGTCCGTCGTTAATGCCTAATTGCGATCCGGCTCTGTTCAACGGACTCCGTTATCGGCTCGTGGGTCCCTCTCGAGGCGGGCGCGTGACCACCGTGACGGGAGTGCCTTCCCAGCCGAAGACTTTTTACATGGGGGTCGCAAGCGGCGGACTCTTTAGAACAACGGACTCCGGAACAACCTGGGTTCCGATTACTGACGGTAAGGTGCCTCTCGGTTCCACAGGGTGTATTGCGGTTGCAGACTCTGACCCGAAGGTGATCTATCTGGGCACCGGCTCTGACGGAGTGCGAAGCAATGTGTCCACTGGACGCGGCGTTTACAAAACGTCAGATGGCGGGGAAACGTGGAATTTTGTCGGGCTTTACAACGCCGGTCAGATTGGATCAGTCCGCATCCATCCAACTAATCCGAACATCGTGTGG
>Ga0134127_10000937_pt1 | contig 23100 bp, 24 predicted proteins | sample KB31753_FD_96459 | JGI IMG/M metagenome (GOLD analysis project Ga0134127, IMG submission 96459) | Terrestrial soil microbial communities with excess Nitrogen fertilizer from Kellogg Biological Station, Michigan, USA - KB3-175-3 | ecosystem: Environmental > Terrestrial > Soil > Unclassified ... | reverse complement strand
TGCGCTTTCCGCCACGGGCGCGCGCGGCCCACAAGGGCACCTACGGCCATCTGCTCCTGGTGGCGGGCTCGCTGGGCAAGACGGGCGCCGCGGCGCTCGGCGCCGCCTCTGCGATGCGCAGCGGGAGCGGGCTCGTCACGGTCGCCACGCCGGCGAGCCAGCAGCCTATTGTCGCCGCTCACGTGCTCGAGGCGATGACCGAGCCGCTGCCGGAGACGCCCGCTCACACGCTCGCGCTGAAGGCCCGGGAAGTCATCGCCGAGCTCGCGGCGCCGCGCGACGCGGTGGCGATCGGTCCCGGCTTGGGCCTCGAGGACGAGACCCGACAGGTCGTGCGGAGCCTGATCGAGAAGCTCGACAAGCCGATGGCTGTCGATGCCGATGCCTTGACCGCGTTGGTCGGCCATCTCGAGCTCTTGCGCGCCGCGCCGCGGGCCCGGTGTCTGACGCCGCACCCCGGAGAGATGGCCCGGATGCTCGGAGTCGGCGTGAGCGACGTGCAGCGCGATCGGCTCGAGACGGCCCGCGCATTCGCGACCCGGTACCGGGCGCACGTCGTCCTCAAGGGCGCCCATAGCGTGATCGCCGCGCCCGACGGGCACGCCTTCCTGAATCCGACGGGCAATCCTGGGATGGCGAGCGGCGGGACCGGCGATGTCCTCACGGGCATGCTCGGCGCGTTCCTGGCCCGCGGTCTGGACGCCGAGGCCGCCTTGCAGTCGAGCGTCTACCTGCACGGCAGCGCGGGGGACATTGCGGCCGAGCGCGTCGGCGAGGAATCGCTGATTGCCCGCGACGTCATCGCGGCCATTCCGGAGGCGTTCAAGAGGCTCGGTGGCGCCCGCGACTGAGATCGTCAGCGCCGGCCCCGAAGAGACCGAGGCCGCCGGCGAGCGCCTGGGCCGGACGCTCGGCGCGGGCGCCGTTGTCGCCCTCACCGGCGAGCTCGGCGCGGGAAAGACGTGCTTCGTGCAGGGGCTCGTGCGCGGGCTCGGCGCCACCACGCGCGCGACGAGCCCGACCTTCGTGCTCGTCAACCAGTATCGGGGGCGCGTGGTCGTCCACCACGTCGACGCCTACCGGACCGACAGCATGACCGAGCTGATCGACCTGGGCCTGCTCGAGATGATGGGCGGCCCGGGCGTGACGATCATCGAGTGGGCGGACAAGCTCCGGCCGCTCCTGCCGCCCGAAACCATCCACGTGCACATCGGCGGCGTCGGCGACGAGCCGCGATCGATCACGATTCGCGCCTGACTGGTCCGCGGCGTCGTGGACGTTCGGGGTGTATTGATCCCGCAGCATTGACCGCCGCGCGCCGCTCGCGCTACGAGTCGGTATGGCGATCGACCGTTGGCCCGAGGCCGAGCGGCCGCGTGAGCGGCTCTACTGGAACGGTCCGGAGGCCCTCGCCGACGCCGAGCTCCTGGCTATCCAGCTCGGCTCGGGGACGCGCGGCAAGAGCGCGATCGAGGTTGCGCGCGAGGTGTTGGCGGCGTACGGATCGCTGGCGGGTGTCGCCGCGCTCGAGGCTGTCGAGCTCGCGCGGCACGCGGGCCTCGGACCGGCCAAGGCCGCCCGGCTGGTCGCCACCTTCGAGCTGACGCGGCGCCTGCGGGCCCGCACGCCGGGAGCGCGCGTCGTGCTGTCCAGCCCCGTCGACGTCTACGCGGCGTTCGCGCCCCTCATGGAGAACCTCACGCGCGAGGTGTTCCGCATCGCGCTCCTCGACGCCAAGAACGGCCTGCTGCGCGACCGCGTCATCTCCGAGGGCACGCTGTCGGCGAGCCTCGTGCACCCGCGCGAGGTGTTCAAGCCGGCGATTCTCGAATCGGCCGCGTCGGTGGTCCTGATCCACAACCACCCGAGCGGCGATCCGACGCCCAGCCGCGAAGACATTCGCCTCACGCGGCAGCTCGTCGAGTGCGCCCGCCTGCTCGACCTCCGCATCCACGATCACCTGGTGATCGGGCACGGCCGGTTCGTGAGTCTGGCCGAGCGGGGTGTCGTCCAGCCCTAGCTCTTGGCGAGCTTCTCGATATCCTTTCGCGGCAGTGTCTGCAGGCGTGAAAGGAGCGACTTCACTTTGCGCTCAGACGAGTGATCGGCCAGGATCAGCTTCTTCGATTTGGTCCCGTTCACGATGTAGGCCACCCAGTCATCGAGATTGGGCGTGCCGCGAAAGGCGACAGTCACACCGCTCAGACGCAGGCGTCGCCGGCCTTCCACCTTCGCCAGTGGTTTCCTGCTGCTGCCGTCCATCGCGCTTTGTACCTCCAGACAGTGCCGGTCGGGGTGACCGCGGTGCCGCGTTGACGTGAAAGGGAAACATGGCCCGCCAACCTTACGAGCGCCGTCTTTTCAGGTCAAGGTTTCGTTTGGCGGCGAGAAATGCGAGCTACACGCGCCGCCACGACAGGGAGCCGCGTGGAATCCGGGAATTTTTGCGAGCGCGCCCTCCGTGGACGAATGGACCGGCATATTTTTCCAGTGCGCCCGCCAGACCGCGTCAGATCGTGCATTTTCGTTGGCTGTGGACAGCGGTGGACAAGTGGATAACCTGTGCGCATTCTGGAGCGTGCCAGGTGTCGTCAGCGGGCGGCCAGGATGCGCTCGAGGATCTGTCGAGCCAGGATCGGACCGCGCGTGATGAATCCGGTGAAGTAGCCGACCGCGTTTGCGCCCTCTTGCAGCAGTTGCCAAGCCTTCTCGGGCTCGTCCACGCCACCGGTCGCGATGATCTCGAGCGCGGCGCCGAAGGTGCGGCGCGTGCGGCGCACGTTTTCCAGGGTCGCCGGAAAGATATCGGGGCCGGAGAGGCCACCGGCGCCCTGCGAGAGGCGGCGATCCTCGATCCGCCGGGTGTTGCCGTAGTTGACGATCCGGATGCCGGCGTCCAGCGCGGCCGGAATGATCTCGCGCTCGTTCACATCGGCGAAATCGGGCGAGATCTTGACGATGAGCGGCTTGGTGGTCGCCGTGCGGACCTCGCGGAGCATCGCCGCGAGGTCGCCGGGTTTCTTGCTCCACTCGTACACGAGCTTCGTATTCGGCGAGGAGATGTTGAACTCGACCAGCTCGCCGAGCGGACCGAGCTCGCGCACGAGCTTCACGTAGTCGGCGGTCGATTCGCCCGCGACGCTCACGATCAAGGGCACCCGGTGGCGCAGCGAGGTAAGAGACGCGCGGAAAGCGTCGAGCCCGGGGTTCTGAAAGCCGTTGCAGTTCACTAGCCCCGGACCCGCCTGGCTCCGCGTGCGGACGAGATTCGGCTGTGGATGCCCGGGCCGCGGTCCAACCGTGATGGACTTGGCGGTAACCGCGCCGAAGCCCAACCCCATCGCCCGCGAAAGAATGGCCGGGTCGTAGTACTGGGCCGCTAGGATGACCGGATTGGGCAGCGCGATGCCCCCGAGCGTGATGGCCAGCCGCGAATCGGCCAGCCGAAACCAGGGCAGGCGATCGAGCGGGAGCCGGCGGAGCACGCTCTGTCCGAGCCTGATTGCGGCCGGTTCGGGCAGACGTGAGAGGAATCCGGCGTAGAGGAGCCGGTAGAGAGCCCCGATCGTTCGGCTCATGCGGGACGACCGGGCGCAGAATAACACGCGCTCTTGACGATCGCGACGGTGCCATTTAGGGTAAGGCATTGAATTTCATCGTGTACTCACGCCTCGCAGCTCTCCTCAGCGCCGCCGTCCTCCTGACGGTCGCCTGTGCGAGCGCCCCGTCCACCAACGGCGGCGCGCTGCTCGGCCTCGAGGCGCCCGTGGCGGTGTCGACGTTCTCGTTCGAGCGCGACACGTTCGCGTTCCCGAACATGATTCGCTCGCGTCATCCGGACGACGAGCCCGGGCTCTACGCGAACTACTGCTTCGTGCTGGCCCGGGGCATCCGTCAGTTCGCGCAGTACGTGCGCTTCGATCCCGCGCTCCCCAAGCTCGATCACGCGGGCTACATCGAACGGGTCAAGGAGGTCGCCGCGCGGGCGCCGTACGAGCCGGTGCCGGCCCCTGCCGACCGCATCGTGATTCCGGGTTACGCGAGCCTGCGCGAGTTCTCGCGCGAGCAGGAAGCCGCGGTCAAGGAAGGGCTGGGCGGGCGGTGGTGGACCATGTTTCACTGGACGAACTGGCGCGTGGCCCTGCCAATCAGCGACGACCATCAGGAGCGGCTGGCGCTGTTGATCATCAGCGAGCTCCGGGCCGGTCACCTGGTGCAGCTCCTCGTGTCGAATTTTCCGAAACCCGAGCTGAACCACACAGTCGTGGTGTTCGAGTCGATTCCGAAGAAAGGGGCTATCGACTTCGTGGTCTGGGACCCGAACAACCCGGACGGGCCCGGGATCATCACGTTCGATCAGGGCGCGCGGGGCTTCTGGGCGACCGACGTCTATGACACGGACCCCGGACCGATCCGGGCGTACCAGATGTATTACTCGCGACTCCTGTGATGACGTCTCGCCGGCGCGCTGAGCCCGTCACGATCGTCGCCGCCGGGGCCGTGACCCCGCTCGGCGCCGACCTCGACGGCTTCTGGTCGGGGCTCGTGACCGGCACCGATGGCATTTCGATGATCGAGCGCTTCCCGGTGGACGACCTGCGGGTCGGCCGCGGCGGCGAGATCAAGAAGCTCAAGCCGATGCCTCCGGTCGGCCGCGCCGGATGTCGCGCCACGCAGCTCCTGCTGGCCGCGGCGCAGGACCTTCTCGCCCGCGCGCCCCTTTCGGCCGCTCCCGAGCGTGTCGCCGTCGTCGTGGGCACGGCGCTCGGCGGCGTCGAGCAGCTCGAGCGCGCCATCGCGCAAAAGGGCCGGGTGCGTCACGCCGCCCGCGCCTTCTACGACAGTCCGGCCCACGGGCTCGCCCGCTGGGTCGGCGCGCGCGGACCCGTGCTCACGGTGGGCACGGCGTGCGCGGCCGGCGCAACCGCTCTGGGTACCGGCGCCGAGCTCCTGCACGCCGGCGTCGTCGACGCGGTCATCGCCGGCGGCTACGACGGGCTCTGTCGCTTCGTGATGCGCGGGTTCGACGCGCTCCGCTCCCTGACGCGCGAGCGGATTCGTCCCTTCGATCGCCGGCGCAGCGGACTCCTGCTGGGCGAGGCCGCCGCGCTCGTCTTGATGACCCGCGACGAAGGCGGGGGAGGACCGCGGCTTGGACGACTGCTCGGCCACGCGAGCGCCAGCGATGGCTCGCACATCAGTGCCCCCGATCCGAAGGGTCGGGGCCTCGAGTTCGCGGTGCGCACGGCCCTCGACGAGGCCGGCCTGACGGCCGACAGCATCGAGTTCGTGAGCGCGCACGGCACCGGCACCCCGCTCAACGACCGGATCGAGGCCGAGGTGCTCCGGCGCACCCTCGGTCAGCGGACGTCGCGCATTCCCGTCAACTCGATCAAGGGCGCGCTCGGCCACTCGATGGGCGCGGCCGCGACGCTCGAGGCCCTCACGTGCCTCCTGGCCTCGCGCGACGGCGTCGTGCCGCACACGGTCGGCCTCGAGGAGCCCGATCCGGTCTGCGACCTCGATCACGTGATGGGCTCGCCGCGGGCCGTCCGGCCGCACGTGAGCCTGAGCACCTCGCTGGGCTTCGGCGGCTGCAACGCCGCGCTCGTGCTGGAGGGCGCGTCCGCATGAGCGTGGCGCTCGAGGCGGTCTCGGTGCTCACGGGCTGGGGATCGGGCACGGACGCGCTCCCCGCGGACGCCGCGCAGGCGGCGGGCGGCCGCGCGGTGATCCCGCTGGGCCGCCCGGCGCTCGACGGCGACCGGTTCCGGCGCGCCACCCGGGAGTGCCTCCTGGGCGTGGCGGCGGTCGACGCTCTCCTGCGCGAGAGCGGTATCGATCGTGACATCATACGGGGATGCTCGACGGCCTTGCTCTACGTGACGGCGGCCGCGTACGGCTCGTCGAACCAGGCATTCGTGGTCGCGGAGGCCCTGCGGCAGGCGCGCACCACCGGCGCCGTCTCGGGCGGCACGTACTTTCCGTACACCGCGCCGAGCACGATGGCGGGCGAGGTCGCGATCGAGTTCGGGCTGACTGGTCCCTATGGCATCCTGATCGGCGGCGCCGCGGCGACGATCGATGCTCTGTGGCAGGCGACGCGCCTCATCGCCGACGGCCGGTGCGAGCGCGCGCTGGTGCTCGCGGTCGAGACGTTCGAGGAGTGTGCCGATCTCTACTCCCGGGGACGCTGGCTCGTGAAGCGGCCGCTGGTCGAGGCGGCGGCGTGCGCGCTCCTGGTGCCGGGCGTCCGGCGCGTCCGCTACGACGCGCCCCGGACGCCGTCGGCGCTCGAGACGCTTGCGCGTGCTCGCGCCGGCGAGACGTTCGCCTGCGGACCCCTGATCGCGCTGGCGCTCGCCCACGCCGCGGGGGCCACCGATTCGGTCGCGCTCACGGGCGAGTGGCGCGGCCGCCGCGCCGGACTCTACTGGGAATAGAGGCCTAGGAGGGCTATGGAAGCCAAAGAAGTGTTCGACGAGCTCAAGACGATTCTCGTGACGCGGCTCAAGTTCGATCCGCGCCAGGCCGTCGACCTGACGCTCGAGACGACCATGCCGAAAGGCGTCGATGGCTCGATCGGCCTGGACTCGCTCGACTTCATCGAGCTGGCGATCGCGATCGAGGAGCGCTTCGGTATCGTGATGGACGAGGCCGCCGACCTGGCCCCGCACTTCGCCTCGTTCGATACGCTGTCGCGATACATCGCCTCGAGGACCGCCGGCGCGTGAAGTCCGTTGCTGTCACCGGGCTCGGCGTCGTCAGCCCGTTCGGGGCCGGCGTCAAAGCCTTCTGGGAAGGGATCGCGAGCGGCAGCTGCGCGATCCGCCCCATCACCCTGATCGAGACCGAGGGCTTCCGGTGCCAGATCGCGGCCGAGGTGCCGGCCGGCATCACAGGCTCGGGCCGTCGCTCCCGGGCGGATCGGATCGCGCTCGCGGCGGCCCGCGAGGCTTTGGACGACGCCGGGATCGCGCGCGCCGAACGCGCCGACGCCGCGCTGATCGTGGGCGCCGTCGGCGGCGGCATGATGGAGACCGAGGCGTGGTACTGGCAGCGCACCCGCGCCGGCGCCGCGCCGATGCCGCCGGCGCTCACGTCGTGCTTTCCCTCGTCCCACGCGGATGTCGTCGGCAGCGCGCTCGGCCTCGGCGGCCCGCGCGAGACGATCGTGACCGCGTGCAGCTCGGGCGCCGGCTCGCTTGCGCTCGCGGCCGACCTGGTGGCGGACGGGGTCGTTCCGCTCGCGGTTGCCGGCGGTGTCGACGCCTTGACCCGGATCTGCTTCATGGGGTTCAACGCCCTCAAGCTCCTCGACCCGGCGCCGTGCCGCCCGTTCGACCGCGATCGCCGCGGTATGTCCCTCGGCGAGGGCGCGGCATTCGTCGTGCTCGAGGACCCTCGGCGGGCGAAGGCCCGCCGGGCGCGGGTCTACGCCGAGCTGGCCGGCTATGGCATGACCGGCGACGCGTACCACGTGACGGCGCCGCATCCCGAGGGCGAGGGGATGGCGCGGGCGATGCGCGTCGCGTTGGCGCAGGCGGGCGTGGCGCCCGGCGACGTCGGCTACGTCAACGCCCACGGCACGGCGACCCTACAGAATGACCGGATCGAGGCGCGCGCGATGCGGACCGTCTTCGGCGAGGGGAGGGTTCTCGTCAGCTCCACGAAGTCGATGATCGGCCACACGATGGCGGCGGCCGGCTCGCTCGAGGCGGTGGCGACCGTGCTCTCGCTCGTGAACGAGCTCGTCCCGCCCACCGCGCGGCTCGAGAACGTCGATCCCGAGATCGCCTTCGACTGCGTGCCGCACAAGGCGCGCGAGGTGACCGTCGAGCACGCCATCTCGAACTCGTTCGGCTTCGGCGGGCAGAACGTGACGCTCCTGTTCAGGCGCGCGGGGTGAGCACGCGGGTCGTCGTCACCGGCGCCGGCGTGGTCGACGGCCACACGTCGGGCCTGACGAGCCGGCTCCTCGACGAGACCGAGGCGCGGCGCCTGTCGCGCATCTGCCAGTTCACGGTGGCGGCCGCTCGCTTGGCGCTGGGCGAGGCCGGGCTCGACGCGCGCGGCGACCTGGCGCTCCTGGTCGGCACCGAGTTCGGCGACATGGTCTCCACGATCGCGTTCGTCGACGGCTACCTGCGCGGCGGGCCGGTCGGTGTCTCGCCGCTCCTGTTCCCGCACACGGTCATGAACACGATGGCCGCCACGACCGCGATTGCCGTCTCGGCTAAGGATCTCTCGCTGACGCTCAACACGTGGACGGTCGCCGGCGAGCTGGCGATCGCGCGGGGCGCGGCGATGATCCGCGCCGGCCGCATCCGCGCGTGCCTGGCCGGCGGCGCCGACGAGCCGCCGCCGATGGTCGTCCAGACGATCCGTGAGATCGGCGGCGGTGGCGACGTGCGGAGCGACGGCGCGGGCTTCGTGGTCCTCGAGTCGCTCGAGTCGGCGCAAGCCCGGGGCGCCGCGATCCTCGCCGAGATCGTCGGCATGGCGTGGCGCGCCCTGCCGGCGCGGCCGCACGGCATCGGCCGGGGCGCCGACTCGAAGGCCATCGCCGCGGCGCTGGCGGAGGCCGGCGCCGGCGCCGAAGAGATCGGCCACGTCTACACCTCGGCCAGCGGTGATGCCGAGCGGGAAGCCTGGGAAGACGCGATCCTCGACCGGGCGCTCGCTCCGCACCAGCCGTCCCGCCGCGCGCTCAGCCTGGCGGCTGGCCGGCATTCCGGGCTGGCCGCCCGGGTCGTGGTGACCGCGGCGGCCGAAGCGGGCGATGGGCTGGCCCTCGTTCACGCCGTCGCGCGCGGCGGCAATCAAGTGGCGATCGTCGTCGCGGGCCCGGGGGCGAGGCGCGAGCGATCGAGCCCGAGGCCCACGACCGAGCGCGCGCTCGCGTGAACGCGCTCATCGTCGTTCCGGTCTTCAACGAGGCCGACACCGTCGGCGAGGTCGTCCGCGGCGCGCTCCGCTTCGCGCCGGTGCTGGTCGTCGACGACGGCTCCCGCGACGAAAGCGCGGAGATCGCCCGGCGGGCCGGCGCCGAGGTTCATCGCCATCCCAGGCGACGCGGCAAGGGCGCCGCGATCCGCACGGGCATCGAGGCGGCCCGGGCCCGCGGCGCCTCGATCGTGGTGACGCTCGACGGCGACGGCCAGCACCGGCCGGCCGATCTCGGGCGGCTGCTCGACGCGGCGCGGGCGATGCCGGGGACGATCGTCATCGGCGGGCGTCTCGACGAGCCCGACGGCTTGCCGCCCGCGCGGCTCAATGCGATTCGCGTCGCCGGGTTCTTCGTGAACTGGGCGTGCGGGCTCAGCATTCAGGACACCCAGTCGGGCTTCCGCGCGTATCCGGTGGCGCTCTTCGACGACGTCCGTCTCAGTCGTGGAGGCTTCGTGCTCGAGACCGAGGCGCTGATGGCTGGCGTCACCCGCGGCTGGCGCGTGCACGAGGTGCCCATTGCCGCCCTGCCGCGCACGCGCCAGCGAAGCCGGTTCCGTCCGGTCAGCGACGGCATCGCGATCGGCGGCTACATCGCGACGCGGGTGGTGACTCGCTGGGCCGTCGAGGCCGGCGCGCTCGTCGGCGCCCTGGTGAAGCCGTTTCTCGGCGAGCGCCGGCGCGCGCGCCATGCCGCCACGATGGAGCGGATCTCGATCTACGCCGGCAACTTCTCGCTCTGGTGGACGGCGCTCGGCAACGAGGCGATCCAGCACGTGCTGAACCGGGTCGCCCTGTGGCGACAGGATCCGCGGCCGCGGCGCGCGCTGGTCGCCGCGCCCGCGACCGCGGCTGCGCCCGTCATCCTCACGCTCTTGATCGTGCAGACGTTCGCGCCGCGAACGACGCCCGACGTCGTCTCGCCGCTCGTGCGCTGGCTTTGCTCGCAGGAGCGGCTCGACGGTGACCCCGGGCGGGTCGAGCCCGTTGCGGACCCGGTGAGGCCCCAGCGATGAGCGCGCCGATGGCGACCGACGAGCACGACGTCATCGTCGTCGGTGGCGGGCCCGCGGGCTCCACCACCGCCGCATTCCTCGCCCGCGCGGGCCGCCGCGTCCTCCTGTTCGAGCGCGAGCCCTTCCCGCGCTTCCACGTCGGCGAGTCGCTCCTGCCGGCGACCTTGCCCATCCTCGAGCGCATGGGCGTGCTGCCGGCGATCGCCGCGCACGGCTTCCAGGTGAAGTACGGCGCCATGTTCCACGATCAGGAAGGCGACTACGAGCACACGTTCTACTTCCTGACCAACAAGCCGTGGCCGAGCCATTCGTACCAGGTTCACCGCGCGGACTTCGACGCGCTGCTCCTCGACCACGCGGCCAAGCAGGGGGCCGAGGTCCGCCAGCGGGCCTCGGTCGAGTCGTTCGCGCTCGACTCCGACGGCGTCTCGGTGACCGCGCGCCACGAAGGCGGGCTCCAGACCGCACGCGCAAAGTTCCTGATCGACGCGACCGGACGCGACGGGCTCGTCGCGACGAAGCTCGGACGCCGCGAGCGCATCCCCAATCTCGGCAAGGTCGCGCTCTTCGCGCACTTCCGCGGCGCCGCGCGCGCCGCGGGCCGCGAGGCGGGCATCATCGGCATCTACGTCTTCGACGACGGCTGGTTCTGGTGGATCCCGCTGGCGGGCGATCTGACCAGTCTCGGCTGCGTCATGCACGCGCGGACCGTGCGGGAGTGGCCGGGGCCGCTCGACGCGCTCTACGCCGAGATGATTCGCCGCTGCCCGGCGGTCGAGCGCCGGCTGGCCGGCGCCCGCCGCGAGACGGAGATTCATCCGGTCGCCAACTTCTCGTACATGAACGGGCCCCTCGTCGGGGACCGGTTCCTGGCGGTGGGCGATGCGATCGCGTTCGTCGACCCGATCTTCTCGAGCGGCGTTCACATCGCGATCCAGTCGGGCGAGCTGGCGGCGCAGGCAGTGGACGCGGCGCTCAGGGACGGACGCTTCACCGCCGCGCGCTTCGCGCCCTACCAGAAGGCCGTCGAGCGCGGCCTGCGGCCGTTCTTCCAGTTCATCCACAAGTACTACGAGCCCGCGTTCTTCGAGGTCTTCCTGCGGCCGAAGTCGAAGTGGGTCCTGGAGGCGGTGCTCAGCGTGCTCTCGGGCGGGGCGTTCATGAAGATGGGCTGGAGCACGCGGCTGGCGCTGCGCGTCCTCTTCTTCGCGGCGCGCATGAACGTTTGGACGCGCCGGCGCACGGGGCGCCCGGTCGAGTCGCGACTCGAGTGGTGAAGTCCCTGCGGATCCTGCGCGGTTATCTGTTCACGATCCTCGGCATCACCATCGGCGTCGCCGGGCTCGTGTCCCTCGGCGCGATGAGCGAGCGGATCGTCCGCTTCATCGAGGGCGGCGACCGCTTCGTGCTCGGCCAGATCTCGGTGGCCGGACGCGGCATGGGCATGGGGACCGGATTCACCGCGGGCGGCATCCTGCCGGCAGCGACCATTCGCGCCATCGCGGAGGTGCCGGGCGTCTCGGGCGTGCAGGGCCAGGTCATGCTGCCGCTCGACCCGTCGACCTCGCAGTTCATGACGCTCACGCAGGAGCTGATCCTCGGCGTCGACCTCTCGGTGCCGTCGCCCAACCGCCACTATCCGACGCTGCCGCTCAGGACCGGCCGGTTCTTCCGCGAGGGCGACCGGCGTGTCGCGGTGATCGGCGCCTCGTTCGCGACCTCGCGCAACCTCGGCGTGGGCAGTCACCTCAAGCTCGACGACGAGTCGTTCGAGGTGATCGGGGTTCTCGAGCGGATGCTGACGGCGCCCGACCGGTTCGTGATCGTGCCGATCGCCGACGCGCGCGCGCAGTGGGTCGCCAAGGACCGCCTCCTCAGAACCGTGCTCGCCTCGGGTGCGGTGCCGCTGACCGCGGGTGACCTCAACACCGGCGCTGCGGTCGGATGGCAAGACGGCGAGGACCCAGACCAGGTGGCGCTTCGCATCCGGGAGCGCGTGCCCAACGTGAACGTCCAGCTGCCGAGCGACCTGAGCCGGCTCCTTCGCTCGTCCACCGTGTTCTTCTCGGCGCTTCTGGCCGGTATCGGCGTGCTCGCCTTCGTCATCGGCGGTCTCTCGCTCGCGAACACGATGGCCGCGGCCGTCTTCGAGCGCATCCGCGACTTCGGCGTCAAGCGCGCGCTCGGCGCCACCGACCTGCAGCTCGGGCGCGAGGTGCTCGCCGAGTCGCTCGCGGTGACGCTGGTGGGCGGCCTCGCCGGCATCGGTCTGGCCCTCGGGCTCGGCTGGGGCATCGACGCCACCGTGGCGCGGGCCCAGCAGCTGTTCCACTTCTCGCCCCGCCTCCTGGGCGGGGCACTCGGCTTCTCGATCCTGCTCGGCGCCGCCGCGGCGGTGTACGCGACCGCACGCGTCATCTCGGTGTCGCCGGCCGAAGCGATTCGCCGGGGCGCCTGATGCTGCGCGCGACCGGTCTCGTCAAATCCTACCGCTCGCGGTCGGGAACGCCGATCCGCGTGCTGGCGGGTGTCGACCTCACGGTGAAGGCGGGCGACCTGATCGTCGTCACCGGGCCCTCGGGCTGCGGCAAGAGCACGCTGCTGAACGTGCTCGGGCTTCTGGAGGACGGCGACGGCGGTGAGATCTGGTTCGAGGCCACGCGCGTGAGCTCGCTCGGGCGCGCGGCCAAGAGCCACGCCCGCGGCCGTTACGTCGGCTTCCTGTTCCAGTCGTTCCTGCTCCTGCCGTCGCTCACCGCGCTCGAGAACGTGTTGCTGGCCGCGCGCTACGTGGGCCGCGCGGGCGCGCCGGCGCGGCGCCGCGCGCTCGAGCTCCTGGAGGAGGTCGGCGTCGCCGACCGCGTCGACCACTTCCCCGCGCAGCTCTCGGGCGGCGAGCAGCAGCGCGTGGCCTTCTGCCGGGCGGTGCTGAACGATCCGCCGCTCCTGCTCGCCGACGAGCCGACCGGGAACCTCGACGACGCCAACGGCGCCGTGATCCTCGGTGCCTTGCGCGGGCGCGCACGCGCCGGCGCCGCGGTGGTGGTGGTGAGCCACCGGCCCGAGGCGGCGACCGGCGCCAGCGCCGTCTATCGCCTGCGCGGCGGCGTTCTCGAGTCGGCGTAGACCAACTACCGGGAGGCACGCGAATTGGGGAAGACCCTGATCCTGGTCGTCATCGCCGTCGTGATCGGCGGGACCGGTCACGTCATGCTCTCGAAGGGAATGCGGACGGTCGGCGACCTGACCGAGGCGCCGGCGACGCGCGTCGGCGGCATGGTGGCCTCCGCGCTCTCGAATCCGTGGCTGGTGCTCGGCGTCGCGCTCCAGGCGACGTTCTTCGCCATGTACCTGACGCTGCTCTCGCGCGCCGATGTGAGCCAGGTGCTGCCCATGACCGCGCTCGACTACGTGGTCGTGGCGCTCCTGGCCCGGCTCCTGATCGACGAGGTGATCACGCCAGCCCGCTGGGGCGGGATCGTGCTGATCATCGTCGGCGTGCTGCTCGTGTCGCGCACGTGAGGATATCGGGCTGACTCCGGCACGCCTGGGCGCCCTGGCGGTGCTGGTGGCGGCGCCGCTGCTCCTCGCCGGCCTGGGCCGGATCCCGTTCGACGACCCGGGTGAGGGGATGCACGCCGAGATCGCGCGTGAGCTGGCGCTGTCGCGCGATCCGTTCGCCCTCACGCTCAACGGCGTGCGCTACGTGGACAAGCCGCCGCTCCTCTACGTGCTGATCGCGCTCGCGTCGGCCGTGGCGGGGCCGAGCGAGGCGACTGCGCGTGCCGTCTCGGCGCTCGCCGCGGCCGCTGCCGTCGGGGCCACCGCGTGGCTCGGCGCGCACCTGCTCGGCTGGCGCGGCGGGCTCGTGGCGGGCCTGGCGTTGCTGACCGGCTCCGGGTTCTACGCGTACGGCCGCTACGTGCGCCCCGAGGCCCTGTTCGTCGCCGCGCTCGCCGGCGGCTTCGCGCTCTGTCTCGTCGGGATCCGCGAGCGCCGGCGCTGGCTTTGCGCCGCCGGCCTGGCGGTGTTCGGGCTCGCGTCGCTCGCGAAGGACCCGCTGGGCGCGCTGCTTCCGCCGCTCGCGATCGGCGTGGCCCTGGCGTTGGCCGGGCGCCTACGTCCGCTCGGTGCGTGGCTTCCGTGGCCTGGGGTGGTCCTGTGCCTCGTGATCGGGTTCGGCTGGTGGATCGCCGCCGAGGTCGCCACACCGGGCTTCGGCTGGTACACCGCCATCGACAACCACGTGCTGAATGTCGCGCGGGCGCGGCACTTCGCGGACGAGGACGTGCCGCTGACGGCGCTGCAGTTCCTCGCCGTCGCGGTCGGCTGGACCGGCCCGTGGGTGCTCGCCGCCGGCGTCGCTATCTGGTCTCTCGCGCACCGGCGGGCGTGGCGCGACCCCGACGAGGTGGCGTGGACGGCGCTGGCATTGTGGGCCCTGAGCGTGCTGGTGGTGACGGCGCTGTCGCCGTTTCGCCTGTCGCACTACGGGCTGCCCGCCTCGTTCGCCCTGGCGCTCCTCGCCGCGCGCGCGTGGGAGGTCGACCGCGGCCGGCGCCTGGCATTTGCGCACACGGCCCTCTTCGGCGTGATCGGCCTTGGCATGGCCCTGGGCTGGACCGGCGCCGGCCCCCGCCTCTATGCGGCCATCATCGACACGGTCGACGCCGCCGCGAAGAAGAGCATCGCCGCCGGGCTGCCGGCGCCGATCCCTCCGTTCGCCGACTTCCAGCCGCTCTTTCGCGTCAATGCGCTCGTGTTCGGGGCGGCGGCGCTCGCGCTCGTACTCGCGCTCCGCGCCGCGGCATCGGCCGAGCGCCGGCGGGCCCTGGTCGTCACGATCGTCACCGTGACCATGATCGCGTCGCTCCCGTCGGTGGCGGTCGGCCTCGGGCTCGTCGCCAGCCATCGCGCCGTGCGCGAGCTGGCCCGGAACGTGGCGCGCCTGGCTGGCCCGGACGACGTGGTGGCGCACGAGGGCCCGATCGAGAATTCCGGTGCGTTCGAGTGGTACGCCGGCCGCCGGCCGGTGATCATCGACGGCCGGCGGAGCGTCCTGGGCTTCGGCGCCGAGCGTCCGGAGGCGCGCGACCTCTTCTGGGACGAGGCGCGGCTTCGCGACGCCTGGGCGAGCGGCCGCCGCGTGTGGGTGGTCAGCGTCCGAAGTCCGGCTCGGAGCGTCGTCGCCGGACTCCCAGCCGCCCGCCTTCTCGGCGTGAGCGGCGGCCGATCCCTGTGGATGAATGAGATAAGATAGCGGACGCATGGCCGACTACCTGCGCACGCTGTTCCTGCATCCTCCTTCGTTCCAGGGCTTCGACGGCGGCGCCGGCGCTCGCTACCAGGCGCGCCGCGAGATCCGGTCGTTCTGGTATCCGACGTGGCTCGCGCAGCCGGCGGCGCTCGTGCCGGGCAGCCGGCTCGTCGACGCGCCGCCGGCCGGGCTGACGCTCGAGGACGTGGTGCCGCTGGGGCGCGACTACGACCTGGCCGTGCTGCACACGAGCGCGGCGTCGTTCGCGCACGACGTGCGCGTCGCCGAGGCGCTCAAGCGCGAGAACCCGCGCCTCCGGATCGGTTTCGTCGGGGCGCACGTCGCCGTGCAGCGCGAGCGCGCGCTCGCCGCCTCGCCGGCCATCGAGTTCGTGGCCGGCAGCGAGTTCGACTTCACCATCCAGGAGATCGCGCAGGGGTGGCCGCTGCCAAAGGTGGCCGGGCTCAGCTATCGCACGAATGGGCACTTCGAGCGCTCGCCGGAGCGGCCGACGCTCGAGAACATGGACGCCTTGCCGTTCGTCGTGGACGTCTACCACCGCGACCTGGTGATCGAGCAGTACTTCATCGGCTACCTCCTGCACCCGTACGTGTCGCTCTACACCGGACGGGGCTGCCGGTCGCGCTGCACCTTCTGCCTCTGGCCCCAAACGGTGGGCGGCCATCGCTACCGCACGCGGTCGGTCGAGCACGTCGTCGCCGAGATCGCGCGAGCACGCGGACACTTTCCGAAGGTGAAGGAGTACTTCTTCGACGACGACACGTTCACGGACGACCTGCCGCGCGCCGAGGCGATCGCCCGCGGGCTCGGCCGGCTCGGCGTCACCTGGTCGTGCAACGCCAAGGCGAACGTGCCGCGCTCGACGCTCGAGGTGCTGCGCGACAACGGCCTCCGGCTCCTCTTGGTCGGCTACGAGTCGGGCAGCCAGGCGATCCTCAACCAGGTGAAGAAGGGCGTCCGGATCGACATCGCGCGTGAGTTCACGAAGAACGCGAAGGCCCTTGGGATCAAGATTCACGGCACCTTCATCATGGGCCTGCCGGGCGAGACGCACGAGACGATCGAGGAGACGATCCGCTTCGCGCGAGAGATCGACCCGGACTCCCTGCAGGTGTCGCTGGCCGCGCCGTATCCCGGGACCGCGCTCTACCAGGAAGCGCTCGAGCGCGGCTGGCTCCAGCAGAGCGAACTCGTGGACGACGCGGGCGTTCAGGCGAGCGTGCTCGGCTATCCGCACCTGTCGCGCACCGAGATCTTCGCCTCGGTCGAGAGCTTCTATCGCCGCTTCTACTTCCGGCCTCGCAAGATCTTCGGCTTCTTGAAGGAAATGGCCCGGGACGCTTCGGTCTGCCGCCGGCGTCTCGCCGAGGGCCGCGAGTTCTTCCGCTTCCTCGCCAGCCGGCGATCGTCGTAGCTCGCTCGCGCCGGGCCGGTTCAGATTCCGGAGCCGTCGGCTGCCAGTTTCTTCCGCCGCGCCAGCTCCGTGTCGGACGGATTGTCAGGATGGAATGTCCCCGGCGGGAGCGAACCGGCCGGGCGGTAGACGTTGATGAGGACGCCCTTGGGCGTGCTTCGTGTCTGGACCAGGGCAAGACTGCCGGGCGGCACGCCGTTCTCGAACAGCCGCTTGCCTTCGCCGAGCACCAACGGAAAGACCCAGATGCGATATTCGTCGACGAGCCCGGCGGCGATCAGCGTCTGCAGCAATTCACTGCTGCCCCAGACATGCAACGCCGGCCCAGGCGATGCCTTCAGCCGGTGGACCTCGTCCACGACATCACCGTTTATGCGCAGCGAGTTCTTCCAGTCGAACCGGTCGAGGGTGCGCGTGACGACATACTTCGTCGCCTTGTTGAAGGCCTTCGCGATCGGGTTGTCGCGGTGGTGCGGCCAGTAGGCGGCGAAAATCTCGTAGGTCCGGCGTCCCAAAAGCATGTCGAACTGACCGGCGATGGTCTCGCCAATGGCTTGGTTCAGGGCGTCGTCCCAGAAGGGCATGACCCAGCCTCCGTGGGTGAACCCGTTCCTCGGATCCTCCTCGGCGCCACCGGGCGACTGCATGACGCCGTCCAGCGTGACCTGGGTAATCGCGATGAGCCTTCTCATTGAATCCAGCCTAGCACCGGCTCGTCGAGGAGCTCCCTCCGGAGACTTTTGATTTGGATATCGCGCAGCCTGCACCGTGTCACACTCTCAAAAGTGGAAGCTCGGGGACCCGTTGTCCGTGATTTGACGAGGCGATTGCGCGGCGGAGATTTCCGACAAGCGGTCAAGGCGGTGGCGGAGCTCCGGCATCTGGACTGCGCCTCTGGTGCGCATGTCATCTCCTCGATCACCCCTGGAGACGAACAGCGCGCGTTCCAGCTTCTCGTCGCCCGACTGGTGGTCGACGGCGGCGTGCACGAGCTGGCGGCGCGATGGAATGACCTGCCGTCCCCGCGATGGCGCGAAATGCTCGTGAGTGAAATCGGGCAGGCGATTCACCTGTGGGTCGACGAAGGCACGATCGAGCTGCTGCTCGCTGCTCTTGATGATCCGGAAGTCGCCCGACAGGCCGTGGAATCGCTCATCGAGTGCATGCGCGAGCGTCCGGCCAAGGAGCGCATGCAAATGACCAAGACCCTGCGCGGCAAAGCCGCGCTCGATGCGTGGGACAAGATGGCTGGTTGGATCACGCCGGCGCGGCGCGCTCGCGTCGCGCACGCGGTAACCGCTGCGCTAGCTGGCTGCGCCGACAATCCACGGGCCCTGACCTGGCCGGACAAATACATCGAGCTCCTTGGCCACAGCGCCAACCGCAGCGATCAACGCGCCGTCGCCCTGCTGGAGCAGTTTCGCGCGATGGCCGGTGAGACGCGCCGCGCCGAGTTCGAGGCGCTCGATCCTTACAACTTGCCGTTTCCGACGTCGATACTCGCGACGAAGAAGGGAATCCCACCGGGAACAAACTTCGTTCGGGTCTGGTCCCGACCCACCGGCCTTCTCGACCTCAATGGGCTGGAGAAAGCGATCGAGCGCATTCGGTCCCGCGAGGGTTGATGACCCGGACCGCGGGGCTCACGCGTCGTCGAGAAGCGCGCTGACCGTCACCAGCTCGTAGCCGTCGGAGCGGAGGCCGTCGATCATCGGGGGCAGGGCGGCGAGGAGGCGTCCGGGCGCGCCGTCGAGGCCTTCGGCATCGTGCAGGTCGACGATCGCGCCGGGGTGGGCACGGCGCAGGACGTCGTCGGCCTGCTGCGTGGCGGCGGCCGCGCGGAGGCCTTCGGGCTGGATCGACCAGAGCACGCAGCGCTCGCCGTGGCGGCGGAGCGCGCCAAACATGGCGGCGTTCACCATTCCCCAGGGCGGACGGAAGTGACGGAGCGGCCGGCCTGCGGCGTCGGAGAGCACGCGATGGGCCCGTCCGATCTCGGTGTCGGTTCGCCGCGGCCCACAGAGCCAGAGGCTTCGGTGCGACCAGCCGTGGCTGCCGATCTCGTGACCCGCCGTCGCGATGTGCCGCACCATCTCCAGCGCCCGCTCTGCGCGCTCGCCGACCAGGAAGAACGAGGCGCGCACGCCGTGGGCCTCGAGCAGATCGAGGGTGCGAGATGTCCAGACCGGATCGGGGCCGTCATCGAAGGTGAGCGCGATGCGGCGGCGCGTCGCCGGGCCGCGCCGGACGCACCCCGGCGCCACGAGGTGAGCGCCCCAGGTGTAGGCGGCCCAGGCCGCGGCAGCGCCGGCGGCCAGCGGCCCCAGGATCATCGCGCCGGCACGCCCCCCTCGAGGACCGCTTCGATGATGCGCCGGGTCGCGTCCGGCCGCCGGAGACGACGCATGCGCGCGCGCAGGTGCTCGAGCAGGTCGGGCGCGCTGAGCGCGTGATCCAGTAGCGCCGTGAGCTCAGCGCGCTTGCGCGCGACCAGCGCGATGCCGGTCCGCGCCGCGAAGCGCTCGTTGCGGCGCTCCTGGCCAGGTAGGGACCCGAAGAGGAGCAGCGGCGTCTCGGCCGCCATCGCTTCGGCGAGCGTCATGCCGCCGGCCTTGGTCACCAGGAGATCGGCCGCGGCCATGAGGTGGCGAATGTCCTCGACGTACCCCAGCGTGCGGATGGTTGTGCCGTCGGTCAGCCGCGCCAGCGCGGAGCGGAGGCTTTCGTCACGGCCGGCGACGAGCAGCCCCCGGAGCGGTCGGCGCAGACCGCCGAGCACGCGCGCCACGTCGTGCAGGCGGCCGAGCGCCCCGTGCGAGCCGGCCATCGCCAGGACCACCGGCATCTCGGGCGAGAGCCCGAGCGCGGCGCGCGCCGCCGCGCCGTCGGCGGGCCGGGCGAACTCTTCGCGGACGGGGACGCCGGTCACGACGATGCGCTCCTCGGGAATGCCGCGCGCGATGTACTCGTTGCGTACCTCGGCCGCCGCGACGCAGTAACGGTCGCCGTGGGGCGCGATCCACTGGTTGTGGGCGACGAAGTCGGTCACGACCGTCGTGTGCGGCGGCACGCGGTTCGCCAGCTGGGCCAGCGTCGACATCGCCGAGGCGGGCGTGGCATGCACGGTCACGACGGCATCCGGCGCCAGCCGCTCGAGCAGGGCCGCCAGCCTCCCGGTGCCCAGCCGGGTCACGCCGAACGTCAGCCGCGAGTCGCTGGCCAGCCAGTCGCCGAGCGAGTAACCGGCGCCCCACAGGAAGGGCGCGCGCCGGAGCAGCACGTGATAGAGCGTGCGGCTCAGGCGATCGAACACCGGATGGACGAGCTCACGGAAATGATCAACGACCGTGACGGTAGTCCCCGCGCGCTCGAAGGCGTCGGCGAGACTGCGGGCGGCGGCGTTGTGGCCCGAGCCGTAGCTGGCCGTGAGGATGAGAACGCGGGTCATCGACCTGCCCCATCCTACCTTGTCTCACGCGCCGTGGCTGGTTAGACTGCAATTCGGCTTTTTGGACATGACTCGGGGAACGCAGCCACGCTGGCACGCTCATCCGTACAATCGCGCGGAGCTCTACCAGCTGACCGCCGCGCTCGGCTGGCTGCCCCGCCGGCTGCGCCTCGGACTGGCCCGCCGCGTCGGACACCTTGCCCAGTCGTTCCTGCCCAACGAGCGCGCGATCATCCGCAAGACGATGGCCACCATGACCGGCGCGACCGGCCGCCGGCTCGACGAATTGACGGTCAGCGTCTTCGGTGAGTTCGCGATGTGCTTCAGCGACCTCGTCACCGCGAGCCGCCATCCCAAGCGGCTCGGCGCGTACGTCGGCGCCATCCAGGGCGTCGGCATCGACCGCCTGGAGGGCCTCGACGGGCCCGTCATCTCGCTCACGGCGCACATCGGCAACTGGGAGATGGCCGGCCGCATCCTGGCCCAGCATTCGGCGCGCACGACCCACGTCGTGGTCGCGGTGGAGGAAGCGCCGGTCCTGGAGCGCTGGCTGCGCCGCAACGGCAGCGGGCTGCACTTCGTGCCCCGCTCGGAGCCGACGGTCTCGCTGACGCTGATGGCCGCGTTGCGACGCGGCGAGGCGGTCGGGCTCCAGGGCGACCGCGCGCTCGGCAACCGCGGCGACGTCCCGGTGCCGTTCTTCGGCCGCCCGGCGCCGTTTCCGATCGGGCCCTTCCAGCTCGCGCGCGCGGCCGCCGTGCCGATCGTGCCGGCCTTCTGCACGCTCGACACCGACGGGCGCTACGTCCTCAAGGTGTTCGAGCCCTTGAAGGTCGTGCGCGGCGGCGAGGAAGACGCGCTCCGGGCGTGGGTGGGGATGCTCGAGCGTCTCGTCGCCCAGAAGCCGACGCAGTGGTTCAACTTCTTCGACATCTGGAGCCCGTTCGGGGCGTAGGCGGGGGGCCGCGCATCATCAACGCGTTCAGCGGAATCATCGACGTCGCGGCCGCTGATGGGATGGCCCGGGACCTGGCCTCGATCCTGCCGCCGACTGTCCGGGCGCCGTTCACCGCGACGTTCATCCGCTCCGCGGGGCTCTGCGACGAGTTCGTCCACCGGCTCGGCGTAGGAATCTTCCGCGAGAGCGGCCTGGCGGCGACGGTCGCGGCGTCGCCGGGGACCGTCGACGAGCTCATCGGCCGGGCCGGGCTCGAGCCCCGGCGCGCCCGCGCGCCGGTCGACTGGATGCTGCGCCGTCTATGCGACCGCGGCATTCTCGAGCGAACCGGTGACCCGCCACGCTTCCGCTTGCCGGCGGCGGTCCCCGAGCTGGATCCGGCGCCGCTGCGCGAGGAACAGGAGCGGTACGATCCGTCGTGGCGGCCCACGTACGTCGTGGCCGAGACCGTCGCGAAGGACTATCCGGCGTTCCTGCGCGGCGAGCGCAACGGCGAAGAGATTCTCTTCTCGCCGGCGCGCCTCAGACTATGGGTCGATTTCTTCTCGAACGCGAACGGCCTCTACGTCGTGAACAACCTGGTGGGCGCCGGCGCGGTGGAGGAGTGGCATCCGCCGGCGCCGCTCTCGATCCTCGAGCTCGGTGGCGGGCTCGGCAGCGGCGCCGTCGCGCTCCTGGAGAATCTGAAGAACACCGGGCGGTGGGGAGAGATCGGCGAGTATCGCTTCACCGAGCTCGTGCCGGCGTTCCTGCGGCGCGGCCAGAACACGCTCCAGACGCGCTTCCCCGACGCGTCGTTCCTCAAGTTCGGCGCGCTCGATATGAACCAGGCGTTCGAGAAGCAGGGGGTCACGCCGGGGAGCGCGTCGGTCGTGTACGCCGTGAACACCCTGCACGTCGCGCGCGACCTCGACTTCACGCTGCGCGAGATCTTTGCGGCGCTGGCGCCGGGCGGCCGCCTCGTCGTCTCGGAGTGCATCCACACGTCCCCGGAGCAGGCGGTCTACGTCGAGTTCGTCTTCCTGCTGATGGAGACCTTCCGTTCGCCCGTGCTGCACCCGACCCATCGCCCGAACGGCGGCTTCCTCACTCCCGGCCAGTGGCAGGGGGCGATGGAGGCCGCGGGCTTCGTCGACGTCGGCGTGCTGCCCGACATCGCGGGGCTGCGCGCGCGCTATCCCGACTTCATCGTCGCCGCGATCGGCGCGACGCGCCCGTAGCCCGCGGCCTTCCGAAGGCCAGAGGCTACTCGAACTTGATGACCCACTTCATCTTGGGATACTCGGGCGGCTTGCCGTCGAGGTCGACGACGCGCAGCGAGCGATCAGGACCCTCGAAGAGCAGGTTGCCGCTCTGGTAGCCGACGTATTTCCCCCACGCTTTCGGGATCGTCGCTTCTCTGACTCCGGCCGGAAGCTGGGCCTGCGCGGTCGCGATGCTGAGTAGCTCGGGCCAGCCCGATTCCGTGAGGAATGGGCGGGCGGCGATCACGACGAGCGCAAGGGCGATGACGGTGAGTATCACCTTTGTGTAACGGTCCATGGGCAGGGCCCTCCTCGGGAGCGATGGTACTCCGGTTGTCTCTCAGGATTGCTACTTGAAGGCGGGCATCACCTGCTGGGTGAGGATCGAGAGGGTCCGCTTCACCCGCTCGGCCGAAATGAGTCCGCCGGAGTCGAGCTCGGCCACGATGCCGTTGAGACTCAGCTCTTCCTGCAGCCCCTTCAGGCGGTCGATGAGGCCTGGGGCGGAGCCGACGGCCACGCGCTGGTCGAGGATCTGCTCGTAGGACAGGGTGGCCAGCCGATCGACCCTGGCCTGGAGACGCTCGGTGGGGCCGGCGCCCGTGCGTCCCACCGCCGTCTGCTGCAGACCCGCCTGGCGGCTGAAGTAGAACGTGTAGCTCTCGTACGGCTCCTCGCGCGCGTCCTTCTCGGTGGCCGCGGCGTAGACGGGGATGCGCAGGTACACGTTGCCGTCGCCCGGGTGGCCGGCCTCACACCATGCCCGGCGGTAAGCCTGGATGTGAGTCCTCAG
>Ga0134127_10000936_pt1 | contig 23119 bp, 17 predicted proteins | sample KB31753_FD_96459 | JGI IMG/M metagenome (GOLD analysis project Ga0134127, IMG submission 96459) | Terrestrial soil microbial communities with excess Nitrogen fertilizer from Kellogg Biological Station, Michigan, USA - KB3-175-3 | ecosystem: Environmental > Terrestrial > Soil > Unclassified ... | reverse complement strand
TCCGCTCGCCTCGCCTGCGGCTGCGGCTCGCCAATCATTCCCACTCGATCGTGCTCGGAGGCTTGGAGGAGATGTCGAAGACGACGCGGTTGACGCCCTGCACCTCGTTGATGATGCGGCTGGAGATCCGGCCGAGGAGATCGTAGGGGAGCCGGGCCCAGTCCGCGGTCATCGCGTCCTGACTGGTGACGGCGCGGAGCGCGATCACCTGCGCATAGGTGCGGAAGTCGCCCATCACGCCGACGGTGCGCACGGGCAGCAGCACCGCGAAGGCCTGCCACAGCTCGCGCTCCAGCCCCGCCGCCCGCACCTCGTCCTGAACGATGGCGTCCGCGCGCCGGAGGATGGCCAGCCGGTCCTCGGTCACGTCACCCAGCACGCGGATGGCCAGGCCGGGCCCGGGGAAGGGCTGGCGCCAGACGATCTCGTCCGGAAGCCCGATCAGCGTGCCCACCTGGCGAACCTCGTCCTTGAAGAGCTCGCGCAGGGGCTCGAGCAGCTTGAACCGCATGTCCTTCGGCAGCCCGCCGACATTGTGATGAGTCTTGATGGTCGCGGACGGCCCCTTGAAGGACACGGACTCGATCACGTCCGGATACACCGTGCCCTGTGCGAGCCACGGGACGTCGCCGAGCTTGCGCGACTCCTCGTCGAAGACGGCGATGAATTCCGCCCCGATGGCCTTGCGCTTGATCTCGGGGTCTGTGATATCAGATAAACGATCTAGGAACCGCCTACTTGCATCGATATGGATCAGGTTAATCTTGAATGTGTCGCGGAAGGTCTTGACCACGCCTTCCGCCTCCCCCGCCCGGAGGAGCCCGTTGTCCACGAAGAGGCAGGTAAGCTGATCGCCGATGGCCTTGTGGACCAGGGCCGCCACCACGGAGGAGTCCACGCCCCCCGACAGCCCGCAGAGCACCCGGTCGGTACCGGCCATGGCCCGGATCTGCGCCACCGCCGTATCCACGAAGGACGCCATGGACCAGTCGCGAGTGACACCGCAGATCTTGAGGAAGTTCGCCAGCACGGTCTTGCCCTGCTGCGTGTGCGCGACCTCGGGATGGAACTGGACCGCATAGAGGCGTCGGTCCGGATCGGCCATGGCCGCCACCGGGCAGTTGGCGGTGGAGGCAAGGCTGGTGAACCCCTTGGGCGGCCGCATCACCGTGTCGCCGTGACTCATCCACACCGTGATCCGGTGGTCGCGCTCGGGCGTCACGCCGTCGAGCAGCCCGCCGGTGCCTTCGAGCCGGAGCTCCGCGGGACCGTACTCGCGACGCTCGGCCGGCACCACGTGCCCGCCCAGCAGATAGCCCATGGCCTGCATGCCGTAGCAGATCCCCAGCACCGGAATGCCGGACTCGAGGAGCTTCTTGTCGGGGAGCGGGGCCCCGTCGTCATAGACGCTGGAGGGACCGCCGGAGAGCACGATGCCGCGATAGCCCGCGGCAAGGATCTCGTCCACCGGGTGCGTGCACGGGAGGATCTCTGAGTAGACCGACATCTCCCGGATCCGGCGCGCGATGAGCTGGGTGTATTGCGCGCCGAAATCCAGGATCGCGATCTTGTCCAGCGCCGTCTCCCGACCTAGCGCGGAGTGCCCAGCTTCTGGGCCCGCTGGAACACCTTGCCCTCGGTTTTGATGGACGGCGCGATGATCAGCTCCGTCTGCTGCAGCTCCTTGATATTCATGGCGCCCACCGAGCCCATGCAGGTCCGGATGGCGCCCACCAGGTTCAGCGTCCCGTCCTCGGTGAAGGCGGGGCCGAAGAGGATCTGCTCCAGCGAGCCCGCCACCCCGACCCGGATGCGCGTGCCGCGCGGGAGGTTCGAGTGCGGAGTGGCCATGCCCCAGTGATAGCCGCGGCCCGGCGCCTCGGTGGCGCGCGCAAAGGCGGAGCCGATCATCACCGCGTCGGCGCCGGAGGCCAGCGCCTTGCAGATGTCGCCTCCCGTGGTCATGCCGCCGTCCGTGATGATGGGCACGTAGCGGCCCTTGCGCTTGTAGTAGAAGTCGCGCGCCGCCGCCGAGTCGGCGGTGGCGGTGACCTGCGGGACGCCCAGCCCCAGCACCTCGCGACTGGTGCACGCCGCGCCCGGCCCCACGCCGATGAGCAGCGCGTCCGCGCCGCAGTCCATCAGCTCGAGACAGGCCTCGTAGGTGACCACGTTGCCGACGATGAGGGGGATGGCGAGGTGTTTCTTCAGCTTGCGGAGATCCACCGGGGTGTACTCGGTGGCGATGTGCCGCGCGGTGGTGACGGTGGACTGGACGACGAAGAAGTCGGCGCCCGCCTCTTCCGCGATCTTGGCGAAGCGCTCCGCGCGCGAGGGAATGGCGGAGACGACCACCGGCCCCCCGCCCTTCTTGATCTCGGAGATCTTCTTGTGGATCAGCTCTTCCTTGATCGGCTCGCCATAGATGCCCTGGATGATCTTGGTGGCCTCGTCCAGGCTGGCGGAGGTGATGCGGTCGAGCACCTCGTCGGGATTCTCGTAGCGGGAGAAGATGCCCTCGAGGTTCAGGACCGCGAGGCCGCCGAGCCGCCCCATCTCGATGGCGAGCCGCGGGCTGACCACGCCGTCCATGGCGGCGGCGATGACCGGGATCTCGAAGCGCCGCCCACAGAGATCCCAGGAGATGTCCACTTCGGAGGGGTTGATGGTGATGGATCCCGGGACCAGCGCGATGTCATCGAACCCGTACGCCGCCCGGGCCTTCCGGCCCCGTCCGACCCACATCCCCATGCTGTCGTCCCCCTCGGGCCGGTCGGCCGCTCGAGCCGCCCGGACACCCGATATTTAGAGAGCTCCCGCCCGAGTCATACCGTATTTAGGGGTGGAGTATACGGGCGACCCCACCCCCTGTCAATCGGGTATCCGCTCAACCGGCCTTTCGCGAGTGCTCCCAGATCATCCGCAGGCCCTCCAGACGCAGGTCCGGGTTCACCACCTGGATGGAGCGCGCCAGCTCGCGCATCTGCGCGGCGAGGCCGCCGGTGCCGATCACCTTCACGTCGCCGCCGAGCTCGCGGCGCATGCGCTCGATGAGCCCGTCCACGAGGCCCGCGTAGCCCAGCACCACGCCGGACTGGATATTGGTGGCGGTGTTGCGTCCCACCGCGGTGGCGGGCGCCACCAGCTCCACGCGCGAGAGGCGCGCCGCGCGGGCGACGAGCGCGTCCGCCGCCGTCACCAGCCCCGGCGCGATGGCGCCCCCGGCAAAGGCACCGCGCGCGTTCACGCAGTCGAAGTTGGTGGCGGTGCCGAAGTCCACCACGATGAGGGGCGGCCCGTAGAGCGCGGCGGCCGCCACCGCATTGCAGAGGCGGTCCGCGCCCACCTCGCGGGGATTATCCACGTCGAACTCGATGGGCACGTTCTCGCCCGCCACCACCGAGAAGGGCGCCACCCCGAAGTACGTGTCGCACATCCACTCGAGCGTCCGCTGCACGGGGGGCACGACATTGGAGATGGCCACCGCGGTGATGGCCGTGGGCTCGACGCCGCGCGAGCGGAGCAGGGTGTGGATGAAGACCCCGTACTCGTCGGCGGTCTGCTCGCGCCGGCTGGTGAGGCGCCACGAGGCGACCAGCCGTGCGCCGTCGTGCACGCCGACGCCGGTATTGGTATTGCCGACCTCAAGCAGCAGGAGCACCGGCGATCTCCCCGGCAGTGACGCGCAGGCGGCTGCCGTCCTCCGCCCGCACGATGAGCGCGCCGGCCTCGTCCACGTCTTCCGCCACGCCGTCGCGCCCTTCCGGCGTCCGCACCCGCGCGCCCAGCGTCACGCTCCGGCGCCGCCACGCCTCGCGGAGGCCCGCGCCGCCTCCGGCGCGAAGCTCCCGGTAGCCGGCATCGAGCGCGCCCAGCAGCCGATCCCGCACGCGGACCGCGTCGTGCCGGCGTCCGGTGAGCATGCGCAGCGATACCGCGCGCTCCGCCAGCTCGGCGGGGAAGGCCGCCTGGTCCACGTTGATGCCGATGCCGAGGACCACGCGATCGAGCCGGCCCTCGGCGGTGGTGGCCGCCTCGGCGAGAATGCCGGCGAGCTTACGCCCGTCCACGAGAACGTCATTGGGCCAGCGGATGCCCGGCGTCACGCCTTCCGCCTCGACCGCCACTGCCACCGCCAGCGCGCCCAGAAAGGTCAGCGGCGGCGCCTCCGCCACCGGCAGCGCGGGCCGCAGGAGCACCGAGAGGAGCAGGCTCTCCCCCGCCCCGTCCCACCACACCCGGCCCCGCCGGCCCCGGCCCGCGCGCTGATGCTGCGCCGTCACCACCGTCCCCTCCGCCGCGCCCGCGGCGGCGAGGCGCGCGATCTCCGCCTGCGTGGACTCCACGGAGCCGAGCGCATGGATGGTGTGGCCGATGAGGCGCCCGTCCGCCGCTCGCTCCGTCACCCCTCCCGCGCCGCGCGCCCTCACGTGAGCGCGGCGAGGCTGGCGGTGAGCTGTTCGCGCGCCGCCCGCTGCTCGGCCAGACGCTCGCGCTCGCGCGCGACGATGTCGGCGGGCGCGCGCTCCACGAAATCCGGCCGGCCGAGCTTGCCCTCGAGGAAGGCGATCTCCTTGGCCGCCCGCTCGACCTCCTTGGCGAGGCGCTGCCGCTCCGCGGCAAGATCCACCACCCCTTCGAGCCGCACGAACACCTCGGCGCCCTGCGCCACCGCCACCGCGGACTGCGGAGGACGCACGGCGGCGGGATCGATCGTGATGGCCGCCCGCGCCAGCGAGCCCATGAGCGGCGCCGCCGCGCTCACCGCCGCCGCGGTGGCGCCCGCGGCGGGCTTGACCAGCACCTGGAGCTCCACCGCCGGCGAGATGCGGCTCTCGCTCCGGATGGCGCGGATCGCGCTCACGATGTCGATCACCGCCCCCATCTCCGCTTCCGCGTCGGCATCGTGCGCTTTGCGGACGGGTTTGGGGAAGGGCGCGATCATGATGGACGCCGGCGCGGCGGCCCCCGCCGCTCGCGGCAGCCGCTGCCAGATCTCCTCGGAGATGAAGGGCATGAAGGGATGGAGCAGGCGGAGGGTCGTGTCGAGCGTCTCCACCAGCGTCTGCTGGGTGACCGCGCGGGCCACCGGGTCGTCTTTCTGATACAAGCTCCGCTTCGCGATCTCCAGGTACCAGTCGCAGAGCTCGGCCCACGTGAACTGATAGACCGCGGAGGCGGCGTCGTTCAACCGGTAGGTATCCAGCGCGCGCCGGACGTCCCGTACCGCCGCCTGGGCGCGGCTGCGGATCCACCGGTCGGCCACGGTGGGCTTCCCCTTCCGGGCCAGGCGCGGATCGTAGCCGTCCAGGTTCGAGAGCACGAGACGCGCGGCATTCCAAAGCTTGTTGGCGAAGTTACGCGATCCCTCCACCCGGTTCTCGGCGATGCGGATGTCGCGCACGCTCGACACCGCGAGCGCGGCGAGGGTGAAGCGGAAGGCGTCGGTGCCGTACTGGTCCATGAAGAGGAGCGGGTCGATCACGTTCCCCTTGGTCTTGGACATCTTCTGGCCCTCGGCGTCCCGCACGAGGGTGTGGATGTACACGTCGCGGAAGGGCACCTCGCCCATCAGCTTGAGGCCGAACATGGCCATGCGGGCCACCCAGAAGAAGAGGATGTCGTAGCCGGTCACGAGCACCGAGGTCGGATAGTAGGTCTTGAGCTCGGCGGTGGCCGCGGGCCAGTCCAGGGTGGAAAACGGCCAGAGCCCCGACGAGAACCACGTGTCGAGCACATCCGGATCCTGGCGGACCGCGCCGCCGCAATCCGGGCAAGCGGTGAGATCGGTGCGCGACACGTGCACGCTGCCGTCCTTCTCGCAGTGCCAGGCGGGAATGCGGTGGCCCCACCAGAGCTGGCGCGAGATGCACCAGGGGCGGATGTTCTCCATCCAGTGGAAGTACGTCTTGGTCCAGCCGCGCGGCACGACGCGCATCCGCCGGCCCCGCACCGCCTTCACCGCCGCCTGCGCCATGGGTTTGACGTTCACGTACCACTGCTTGGAGACGAGCGGCTCCACCACCGACTTGCAGCGGTAGCAGAGGCCCACCGCGTGACGATAGGGCTCGATGCGGTCGATGAGCCCGAGGGCCTGCATGTCCTCGACGATGCGCTTGCGGCACTCGAAGCGGTCGAGCCCCGCGTACTTGCCGGCCGCCGCCGTCATCTTGCCGTCCAGCCCGATCACGGTGCGCACGGGCAGCCCGTGGCGCTTGCCGATCTCGAAGTCCACCGGATCGTGGCCGGGGGTGACCTTGATGACGCCGGTTCCGAACTTGGGGTCCACCGCCGCGTCGGCCACCACCCGCACCGTGACGTCGCCCTGGACCGAGGGCACCGTGAGGTCCTTGCCCACATACTTCGTGTAGCGGCGATCCTTGGGGTGGACGGCGAGCCCGGTATCGCCCAGCTTGGTCTCCGGGCGGACGGTGCCCAGCGTGAGCGGCCCATACTTGATGTAGACGAACTCGCCGTCCCGCTCCTCGCGCTCCACCTCGAGCTCCGAGAGCACGGTCTGGCACCGCGGGCACCAGTTGACGATGTAGTCGTCCTGGTAGATGAGCTTGTCTTCCCACAGGCGCACGAAGACCTCGCGCACGGCGGCGGAGAGGCCCGGATCCAGCGTGAAGCGGAGGCGACTCCAGTCGCAGGAGGCGCCGAGCCGCTTGAGCTGATTGATGATGGTGCCGCCGGCTTCCTCCGTCCACTGCCACACCCGCGCCACGAAGGCCTCGCGGCCGAGGTCCTCCTTGCGCTTGCCTTCGGTGGCGAGCTGCCGCTCCACCACGTACTGGGTGGCGATGCCGGCATGGTCCGTCCCCGGCTGCCAGAGCGTGTTGAACCCGTCCATCCGCTTGTAGCGGACGAGCACGTCCTGGATGGTGAAGGTGAAGGCGTGGCCCATGTGCAGCGAGCCGGTGACGTTCGGCGGCGGGATGACGATGCTGAAGGGCTTGCCGGAAGCCGACGGATCGCCGCGGAAATACCCCCGCCGCTCCCACTCGCCGTACCAGCGCGCCTCGACCGAGGTGGGATCGTAGCGGTCGGAGATCTCCGTCATGGTGGGATTTTTATTGTAGCACGGGGGCGGCGGCGGCCAGCCGCCACCCGCGCGGATCGCGGCTCCACCACAAGGACCACGGGCTGCGCGGCGACCCCGCGCCCGCGGCGCGCTCCTCGGTGGCCGCCACCACCACCGTGCCCGGCGATTCCGCGTTGGCGGCGTCGCACGCGGGCTCGGCCACCAGGGCCTGCGGCAGGCGCGCGCGCAGCGCGGGATCGGGCACCAGCTCGGCGAGGGCGCGCCGATCCCCCGACTCCACCGCGGCGAAGAAGCGGACCACCGCGCGCGCGAAGTCGCGATGCCAGCCGTTGTGCGTCTGGCGACGGACGATCGCGATCCCGTCGGTGGTGGCGACGTGCCGGAGCAGCTCCTCCTGCTCGGTTTGCCCGTCGCAGCCGGGCTTCCACCCCGGGTAGCGGAGCTCGTAGCGGAGGAGTATCTCTCCTGCGCCCACGTGATACGCCACCGCGCGCAGCCCGTCGCCGTCGGCATAGGTCTCGGCGGTGCTCCACGCCCGCGTCAACCCCGACGCGCCGAGGCGCCAGATCTCCAGCCGGAGCGGGCTTCGGCCCACGCCGTCCGGGGCGCCCGACCAGCTCAGCGCCAGCTGGGGCGCGCCGGCGCGGGTGTCCGGCCACGGATAGGCCTCGGGCGCGCCCTCATGCGTGATGGTGCGCGCCAGCGTGGCGTCGGGCCCCCGGCCGGTGAAGATCCGGACCGACCCCGGGCCGTCCGTGCCGGAGAGGCCGTATAGCGCCACCGTCAGCGCGCGCGGGCCGTTCTCACGGCCCAGACGAAGCACGCGAAAGCGGGCGCCGCCCCAGGCGGCGTTGAACGCCTCGAGCCGCTCCCCGACGAACTCCGGCGAGGCGAAGAGCCCGCCGCTCTGGAGATTGTCGAGAATCTCCTCGTCCACCAGGGTGTAGAGGGCGCCCACCGCCGCCGCGCCGGGCGCGCCGCCCACCGCCGCCGCGAGGGCGCGAAAGGTCTCGAGGCGGTCTCCCTGGGCGCGGGCCGGGCCGGGAACGCCGGCGCCGAGCGCGAGCGCGGCCAGCAGCACGGTGACCAGAGTTGTCGAGGGCGTCACGGCGCTATCGTACAATGAGGGGTGATGGGTCGCATCATCGACCGGTATGTTCTCCGGGAGCTCCTGGTTCCGTTCGCGATGGGGGTCGGTGTCTTCACCTTCTTCCTCGTGATCGACCGGATCTATCACCTCACCGAGCTGGTCATCACCAAGGGGGTCCCGTTCTTCCTGGTACTGACCCTCCTCGGTTTCATGCTGCCGTCCTTCCTGAGCCTCACCTTCCCCATCGCGCTCCTGGTGGCCGTCCTCCTCGTGGCCGGCCGGCTGAACTCCGACATGGAAGTGACCGCGCTGAAGGCCTCGGGGGTGAGCCCGCTCCGGCTGCTCCGCCCCTTCGTCCTCGCGGGGGTGGGGGTCACCCTGGTCTGCGCCGGCCTCACCCTCTTCGTGGTGCCGCGCACCAATGGCGCCTTCCAGCAGCAGCTCTTCCGGATTCTCCAGTCGCGCGCCGCCACCGGGATCAAGGAGCGCATCTTCAGCGGCTCCTTCGGCCAGTTCACCATCTACGTGCAGGATGTCAGCCCCTCGCAGGTCGCGCTCAAGGGTCTCATCGTCTCCGACGAGCGGAAGCCGGAGCTCTCGCGGATCATCGTCGCCCGTGAGGGCCGCCTCCTGTCCGACGAGGAGAACAATCGCATCACCCTCCGCTTCCTCGACGGGCAGGTCACCGAGACGGACACCAGCGACGGGCGGCGGGCCCGCTTCACGGACTTCAGCCTCTACGACATGAATCTGCCGCTGGAGTCTCCGCTCTCCGGGGCCGGCAAGTCGGAGAAGCCGGAGCGCGACCTGCCGCTGAGTGCGCTTCGCACCCAGGCGGAGGCCCTCGCCGCCCAGGGACAGCTGGTGGGCGCGTACTACGTGGAGTTCCACAAGCGCTTCGCCCTGCCCCTGGCCGCCCTCGTCTTCGTCCTCGTGGGATTTCCGCTCGCGCTGCGCGGCAACCCGCGCGGCGGCGGGCGCGGGGTGGCCCTCGCGGTGAGCCTCGGCATCGTGGTGTCCTACTACATTCTCTTCACGAGTCTGGAGGGCATGTCGCTCCGCGGGCGGCTTCCCGCGTGGGTGGGCATCTGGCTTCCCGATGCCCTCTTCCTCGTGGCGGGGGTGGTCCTGCTGCGCGTGACGGTGGTGGGCCTGCCCACCGGCTGGACGCATCAGCTCTGGCGGCTCCGCGATGCGCTCCGCGCCCGCGTGCCCGCACTCCCGTTCCTCCGCCGGCAGGCCGGCGCGGCCACGGAGTCCAGCCGGCGGCGGCGCGCCTCCACCTTCCTGATCGACCGGTATCTCCTCCGCGAATACGTCAAGTTCATCGGCATCGGGCTCAGCGTGGGAGCGGTGCTGTTCCTGGTGGTGGACCTCCTGCAGACCCTCGACCGCTTCCTGCGCATCAAGCCGCCGCTCGTCTACATCCTCCTGCACTTCGTCTACCGGTTGCCGGGCGCGCTCTACGACGGCCTCCCCGTCGTGGTGCTCATCGCCACCGTGTTCCTGTTCCTCTCCCTCACCCGCGCCCACGAGCTCGACGCGCTCAAGGCGGCGGGCGTGAGCCTGTACCGGGTGAGCGCGCCCATCCTCCTCTTCGCGCTCATCCTGAGCCTCGCCGCCGCCGCCTTCCAGGAAACGGCGCTCCCCGGCATCAACGCCCGCGCCGACGAGGTGGATCGGGTGAAGATCCGGGGCGGATTGCCCCGCCACCTCCAGAAGCGCAACCAGCTCTGGTACCGCTCCACGGACACGCGCTTCTGGCGGATGGAGCTGCTGGACCCGGCGGAGCGCTCCATCAGCGGCCTCCTCGTCCTCGAAGTGGACGCGGAGTTTCAGCTCGTGAGCCGGCTCGACGCGCAGACCGCGAAGTGGACGCCGCAGGGCTGGGAGCTCTCGCAGGGCTTCGTGCGGACGGTGGTGAAGGGCAATCGCATGGAGTCCAAGCCGTTCGCCACCCTCCTCATGAAGATGCCCGAGCACATCGACGATTTCACCAACGTGCAGAAGCCGCCGGAGATCATGAGCTTCCGCGAGCTGCGCGCCTACGTGCAACGGCTCGAGGAGACGGGGCATCGCGTGGGGAAGTACGTGGTGGAGCTCTACTCGAAGGTGTCCTTCCCCTTCGTCCACCTCATCATGGCCCTGGTGGCGATCCCCTTCGCGCTGGTCTCGCCCCGGAGCGGCGGGCGTGCGGTGGGTATCGGTGTCGCCATCATGATCTCGGTGAGCTACTGGGTGGTGCACTACATGGCGCTGGCCTTCGCCAAGGCCGATCTCCTGCCGCCCTTCCTCGCCGCCTGGACCGCGAACATCGTCTTCGCGGGGCTGGGCACCGCGCTGTTCCTCCGCGCCCGGACCTAGCGCCCCTCGCGCAGCTGGCGGAGCGCCTCCTCGAGGCGCTTCTGCTCCTGGCCATAGGCCGTCCAGTCGCCGCGCCGCAGGGCCTCCTGGCTCTTCTGCCACGCCTCCCACGCGCGCTGGCTGAGCAGCCGCAGCCCGGTGTCGGCGGCCGCCGGCGCCGGCGCCGGCGCCCCCGGCGTGGCCAGCGCCGTCTGCGGCGACTCGTCTCCGCGCACCCGCGCACCGAAGATGCGCCCGAGCGCCCGCTCCAGTGTGGGCTCCATCGCGATCTGATTGCCGTAAACCACGATTACCCGCCGGAGCTCGGGGAGCGCTCCCTGCTGCGTGGCCGACAGATACAACGGCTGGACGTAGATCAGCGACTGGTCGATGGGGATCGCCAGCATCGAGCCCCGGACCACCTTCGAACCCTCCTTGCCCCAGAGCGTGAGCTGCTGCGAGATGTCGCCATCCTGATCGATCCGCGCATCGATCTGCCGCGGTCCGAAGGTGAGCTTCTGCTTGGGGAAGTTGTAGACGATGATGCGGCCGTAGTTCGGGAGGTCCGCCCGCCCGACCATGATCGCGATCATGTTGTCGCGCTGGCTCGGGTTGAAGCCCCCCAGGAGGACGAACTCCTCGCGGGCCTCACCGGGCAGCCGCATGATGGTGTAGTAGGGCTCCATCTCGGTGGCGGTGCGGCCCTCCTGCGGCCGGCGCGGGATGGTCCAGAGGTCCTCCTTGTTGTAGAAGACCTGCGGATCCTCCATGTGGTAGGTCGCGTACATCTGCATCTGGAGGGTGAAGAGGTCCTCCGGGTAACGGATGTGGGACTGCAAGTCCTTCGGCATGTCCGTGAGGGGGCGGAGGAGCCCGGGGAAGGCCTTGGCATACGTCCGGACGATCGGGTCCTCGGGATCGGCCACGTAGTACGTGACCGCTCCGTGAAAGGCGTCCACGGTCACCTTGACGGAGTTCCGGATGTAGTTGCCGATCCCGCGCACCGGCTGCGCATAGGGATACCGGTCACTGGTGGTATAGCCGTCCACCATCCAGATGAGGCGCCCGTCGTCGGTCACCACCAGGTAGGGATCCCGGTCGAAGCGCAAGAAGGGGGCCGCCTGGCGGACGCGGTCGCGGATGCTCCGGTAGATCATGATCCGGCTCTCGGACGTGAGGTCTCTGGTGAGGAGGACCTTGAGCTCGCCGAACCGCGCCGCGAAGGCCAGCTTGCGGAGGAAGGAGTCCACCGAGATCCCGCCTCGGCCCTCGTACTTGGTATAGACGTTCTGTTCCCCGGAAGGATAGTCGAGCTCCTGCGACAGGGTGCGGACGAACGCGTAGTCGTTGCCGGACTCGCCGTAATAGATCTCGGGCCGGGTGATCTTCGGAAACCCCGCCGCCACCGGCGGGATGTCCTTGACGAAGAACTCCGGGAGCCCCTCCGGGCTGATACGGTTCACCGGCCCCACCACGAGCCCATAGCCGTGGGTGTAGGTCAGGTGCTCGTTGATCCAGTTCTGCTCCTGGCCGGGCAGGTGCCGGTAGGACAGCTCGCGCGGCGAGAGCATGACCTGCCGGTACTCGCCGTTGAGGGTGTAGCGGTCGTTGTCCACGTCGAGGAACTTGTAGTAGGTTCGGATCTCCTGCAGCTGGCCGTAGGTGATCAGGAGCGGCCGGTGATCCCACAGGCGGATGTTCTTGATGGTGAGGACGTTCCGATCGAGGGCCGCCGCGTTGAGGTTATCCTCGGCGGGAAAGTCCTTCTCCTGGACGCGGTCGAGCCCGAAGGCATGCCGCGTCATCCGGATATTGTGCTGGATGTAGGGACGCTCCGCCCGGAGCTCGTTGGGCTTCACGCTGAACTTCTGCAGCAGCGAGGGATAGAGGCCGAGCCCGCCCACCCACACCACGATGAGCACCACCAGGCCGGCCACCGGGAAGAGCCAGCCCGGACGGCTCATCTGCACGAGGCAGGCGGCCGCGCAGAGGAGGGCCAGCACCGCCAGCACGTTGAGGACGGGCAGCGCGGCATTGACGTCGGTGTAGGAGGCGCCGAATACCGCGCCCCGCGACGAGTAGAGCAGGTCGAAGCGGTCGAGCCAGAACCCGGCCGCCCGGAGCGCCAGGATGAGCGCGCCCAGGCCCAGCAGATGGGTGCGGGCGGCGGCGGCGAGGCGCGGACCGCGCGCGGTGAGGACCATGCTCCGCTGCAAGACGTACACGGCGGCGGTGAGCACCAGGGCCCCCACCGCGAGCGCGATGGCCCAGCCGTAGAGGAGCCGCCAGAACGGCAGCTCGAAGAAGTAGAAGCCGAGATCGCGGCCGAAGAGCGGGTCCACCCGGCCGAAGGGCGTGGCGTTGCGGAACTCGATCACGGTGTCCCACGCCCCGCTCCCGCGAGTTCCGGTCACGAAGGCGATCAGCACCGTGACCGGCACGAGGAGGCGCCGGACGAGGGGCTCGATGATGGCGCGGCCGGGCAGACCGAGCTGGTCTTCCAGCTCCCAGAGCACGTCGGGAGGCGCCACGCGCACCGCCACCCAGAGATTGGCGAAGAGGAACACCCACACCGCGAAGCCGAGCCCGATCACCAGCCAGCCCCGGAGGGTCAGGACGGTGGTGAAGACGTCGACGAAGCCGACTTCCTGGAACCACAGCCAGTCGGTGTAGAGGGGAACCGCCTGGCCGATGATCCCCAGGACGAGGAAGGCGAGGAGGATCCACACCGCGGGACGACGCCGTTGTCCGTTCGCCACCGTGTTCTCCGGATTCTAGGCGATCGACCGCACGCGGGCGCGGAGCAGCGGCGTCCGGTGGCGGCGCACCGTCAGGTCCCGTGAGCCCAGAACGACAGGTGGGCTTGCTGCTCGGCCGTGAGCATGTGGGTGTTCATCGAGCCGAAGTCACCGCGAGCTTCCGACGGGAACCGGCGCGGCGTCAGACGCCGGCGTCGTCCCGCAGGTCCTTGACGCGATCCGTGCGCTCCCAGGTGAACTCCGGCTCGTTGCGGCCGAAGTGGCCGAAGGCCGCCGTCTTCTTGTAGATGGGCCTGCGCAGATTGAGGTACTTGATGATGCCGGCAGGCGTGAAGTCGAAGTGCCGCCGCACCATCTGCTCGAGCTTGCTCGAGGGCACCTTCCCCGTTCCGAACGTCTCCACCATCACCGACACCGGCTCCGCCACCCCGATGGCATAGGCGACCTGCACCTGCGCGCGCTCGGCCAGGCCGGCGGCCACGACGTTCTTGGCCACGTGCCGCGCCATATAGCAGGCCGACCGGTCCACCTTGGTCGGGTCCTTGCCGGAAAAGGCGCCGCCGCCATGCGGGCACGAGCCGCCGTAGGTGTCGACGATGATCTTCCGCCCGGTGAGGCCGGTGTCGCCCATCGGCCCGCCCGTCACGAACCGCCCGGTGGGATTGATGTGGAAGGTGGCCTTCTTGCGATCGAGGAGCTCGCCCGGAATGGTGGGCAGCACCACCTTCTCGATGATGTCCTGGCGGATCTTCTCGAGCGTCACGTCGGGGCTGTGCTGGGTGGAGATGACCACGGTCTCCACCGCCACCGGCCTGCCGTCCACGTAGCGCACCGAGACCTGGCTCTTGCCGTCGGGCCGCAGATAGTCGAGCTCACCGCGCCGCCGCACCTGGGAGAGGCGCTCCACCAGGCGGTGCGCGAGCATGATCGGCATCGGCATCAGCTCGGGCGTCTCGTTACAGGCATACCCGAACATCAGGCCCTGGTCGCCGGCGCCGAGCGCGTCCACGCCCATGGCGATGTCACCCGACTGCTCGTCGATGGCGGTGATCACCGCGCAGGTCTCGGAGTCGAAGCCGTACTTGGCGCGCGTGTAGCCAACCTCGCGGATTGTCTCGCGTGCCACCTTGGGGATGTCGACATAGCACGAGGTGGTGATCTCGCCGGCCACCACCACCAGGCCCGTGGTGAGCAGGGTCTCGCAGGCCACGCGGCCCGTGGGATCCTGGGTCAGGATCGCGTCCAGGACCGCATCCGACACCTGGTCGGCGATCTTGTCCGGATGACCCTCGGTCACCGACTCCGATGTGAACAGGTACTCCTCACGCGCCATCGTGCTCCTCCATCGAATTTTTGATCATGCTCACGGCACCTTAGCACAGCCCCCCGGGACGTCTCAAGCCAAAATCCCCAGCGACAGCGTCAGCGAGCGCGACCAGGGTTCGCCGGCGGCCAGATGCAGCGGCCAGGCGAACACGATGGAGGAGCCCTGATAGATCCGCTCCAGGCCCGACTCGGACAGCGACACCGTCTCGACCGGCGCCCAGGCGACCTCGGCCGGCGCGGGCGACCCGAGCGCCAGCTCGACGCCGAGCCACTCGTCCACGAGGGTCAGTCCGTCGAGGGCGGCGCGGGCGCCCCGGCTGCCCAGCGAGGGCCGGTCCGGCAGCCGGTAATAGCGGCCCGGGGCCGCGCCGGCGGTGAGGGCGAGATTCCACTGCACCGCCCAGCGCCCGTCGAGCCGGCCGGGTCCGCGCCACTCGAGCCGATAGGCCACGGAGAGCCGCGCGCCGTCGGCGTGCAGGGTCACGGATTTCTCCACCGACAGCGGCATCGCCGGCAGGCCGTCGGCGGTGAGCGTGACCTCGATGGCGTCCACGCGCTCGCTCACCCGATACGCCATCTCGGTGGCGGCGAGGGCCAGCGGCGCCCCCGCCCAGGGATCGAGCGCATTCACGGCGGCGTCCGCGGCCAGCACGCCTTCCCGCAGCGACGCCCGCCGCACGGCATCGTACTCGAGGAGCGTCGCGAGTCCGGCTTCCTTCGCCTCGATCCGATCGTGGATGCTGCGCGCCCCCCTTTCGTCCGCCGCCGCCGCATCCGCCTCCTTGATGCGGGCGTGATAGGCCTCGCGCCGCCGGGTCAGCACGTCGGCGGCGTCGAGCGCGCGCGGGCGAAAGGCCAGCTCGCTGAGGCTGCCGCCCGCATGCGGCGCGAGCGTCACCGCGAGGTCGCGGCTCCGGAGACGCACCTCGGTGCGCCCCGCGGCATTGTCCCTTCCCGCTTCCCAGCCGAGCGCGGGGATTGCGCCCGCCTCGGCCAGCTTGTCCTCCGACGCGATGAGGGCGGAGCGGACGGCGCGGCGGAGATGCGGGAGATAGCAGCCGCCGAACACGCCGTGCCAGTAGGCGTCATTCGCCTGCCCGCACCAGAGCCGATCCCGTGCCTCGAGGAGCGCGGGATGGCCGGGGCGGTCGGCGAGCGCCGCCTCCACGCGGCACGAGAGGCGGAGCATGCGCCAGTAGGCGTCGCCCACCTCCGGATATTTCACGAGGAACCCGCGCCAGAGACCGCCGCGCAGCAGGCGGCCCAGGCGGGCGCCGTCGGGAAGGTCCCGGAGCCGGGCCCGCGCTTCCTCGATCTCGGCCGCCGCCGGCGCCGGGAGCGACCAGTCGCCCATCTCGGAGTAGGAGGCGGTGGGAAGGTAGACGCGGCCGCGCGGCGGCTGGCTGTCCAGCACCCGCGAGAACGTGGAGACCGCCAGCCAGGACGCGCTGCGGAGCGTGTCGAAGAACCGGCGCAGCCAGCCCTCCGTGTAGACGAGCCGGTGAGTGCCCGGCCACACGCCGAACTTCTCGCCGTCGTCCACGAGGGTGACGCTCCCCGCCCCGCGCCGGGAATGCAGATACTCCAGCGTGGCGGCAGGCTCGGCGAAGGGCACCAGGTAGCGCAGGCGCTCGCTGATGGGGAACACCGCCAGGGGGTGGCCCTCGTCCTCGGTGAGGTAGTAGCCGCCCACCATCTCGGGATCGAGCCCCGCGAGGGCGAAGTGGTGGTCGTCCACCACCACGTACTCCACGCCCGCCGCGGCCAGCGCGCGCGGCAGATGTGGCTCCCACACCCGCTCCGCCAGCCACATGCCGCGCGGGGTGACACCGAAGCTGGCGCGGAGGAACTCGGTCAGGCGCTGGATCTGCCCCACCTTGTCGGCTTCCCGCAGCATGGGAAGGATGGGCTCGTAGAAGCCGCCGGTGAGGAGCTCGACCCGGCCCGCGGCGGCCAGCTCCCCCAGGAGATCGAAGGTCTTGCTCGCATGCTCGCGCAGCCAGCCGAGCAGGCTGCCCGAGCAATGCACGGTGAGGGCGACGTCGCGCTCGCTCCGGAGCGCCTCGAAGAAGGGATGGTACGCGGCGGCGGCGGCCTCCGCGATCACGCCGTCGAAATTGCCGGCCGGCTGGTGGTTGTGGACGCCGAAGAGGAAGTGCAGCTCGGCACCGGCCGCGTCCGGCGCGCTCGTCACTCCCGCCCCAGGTCCCGATGGCGGACGATGGGGGCGAAGCCCTGCGCCTCCAGGAAGCCGCGCAGCGACTCCACGAAGGCCACCGAGCGGTGCTTGCCACCGGTGCAGCCGAGCGCGATGGTGAGGTACGCCTTGCCCTCGCGCTGGTACAGCGGCAGGAGGAACTGGACGAGATCCTCCAGCCGGCCCAGCAGCTCCCGGCTCTCCGGGTGCGCGAACAGCCAGTCGGTGACCTCCCGGTCGCGGCCGTCGTGCACGCGCAGCGCCTCCACGAAGTGCGGGTTGGGCAGGAACCGCAGGTCGAACACCAGATCGGCGTCGTACGGGAGGCCGTGCTTGAAGCCGAAGGACACCAGGGACACCGTGAGGGTCCCCCGAGGGCGCGGGCTGCCGTACATCTGGACGAGGCGATCCTTGAGCTGATGCACGGTCAGGCTGGAGGTGTCGAGGATCTGGTCCGCGGCTTCGCGGAGGTGGGCGAGGGCCTTGCGCTCGGCGCGGATGCCGTCGAGGACGTTCCCGTCCCCCGCGAGGGGATGGCGGCGGCGGGTCTCGTGGTAGCGGCGCACCAGGATCTCGTCGGACGCCTCCAGAAACAGGACCTCCGGGACATGCCCCGTTCCCCGCAGGGTCCCGAGAATCTCCAGCAGGTGCTCGAGGTACTCACCCTCGCGCACGTCCACACCCAGCGCGATATTGGTCATCCCGCGGCTGGACTGGGCGCAGAGCTCGGCGAAAGTGGGGATCAGCGTGGTGGGCAGGTTGTCCACGCAGAAGTAGCCGAGATCCTCGAAGCACTTGATGGCGTAGCTCTTCCCGGCCCCGGAGAGTCCGGTGATGATGACGAAGCGGAGGCGCTCCGCGGGGATGACGGGAGGCGTGGTCGTCATGCCACCGGCTCGATGAGGCCGAGGCCGCCGCGGCGCCGATAGAGGACGTTCACCAGCCCGGAGGCGGCATTGGTGAAGGCGAAGAAGGGATCACGGCTCATCCGGAACTGCTCCAGCGCCTCCTCCACCGACATCGGCTTGGCCGGCACCGGCGTGATCTCGATCGGCTCGACAGACTCCCCTCGCTCCGCTCGGGACTCTCTTTCGTTTCCGCTCGGCTCGCCTTCGGCTGCGCCTCGCCAAGCCACTGCCCGCGGACGTTTGCGCGAGGGGGGCTTGTGGGTCTGGATGCGATCCTTGAGCTGGCGGACCTGGCGGGTGAGGGCGGCCAGGGCGGCGTCCACCGCCGCCGCCAGGTCCGCCGCGGTTTCCTCGCTCCGGAAGGTGTGGAGCTTGGCCACCAGCGTCACCCCGGCGGTGCGGCGATTCCGCTCCCGCGCGAGCACCACCCGGGCCTCGGTGGCTTTCGGCGACAGGCGCGCGATCTTCTCGATCCGCTCCTGCAGGTGGGCCCGGTAGGTCGGGGAGACGGTGAAGCCGCGCGCGCTGATGATCACCCGCATGGGCGGCGCCGCGCTCAGCGCTTCTTGGGGGCCATCCTGCGCTGGTGCGAGGGCGAGATACCGAGCTCTTCGCGGTACTTGGCCACCGTCCGGCGCGCGATGGTGAGCCCCTGCGCGTGCAAGGTCTTGGCGATGTCCTGGTCCGAGTACGGCTTGGCGGCGTCCTCGCCCGCCACCAGGTCCTGGATGGTCTTCTTCACCGACACCGAGGAGACCACGTCGCCGTTGTTCGAGGCGATGCCGCTGTGGAAGAACCACTTGAGCTCGTAGAGCCCCTGGGGGGTCTGGATGTACTTGTTGGTGGTCACGCGGCTGATGGTGGACTCGTGCATCCCGATGTCCTCGCCCACATCACGCAGCGCGAGGGGGCGGAGGTGCGCAAGCCCCCGGTCGAAGAAATCCCGCTGGAACTTCACCAGGCTGGTGGCCACCTTCCGGATGGTGCGCTGCCGCTGCTCCACGCTCTTGATGAGCCACAGCGCGGAGCGCAGCTTCTGCTCCACGAACTGCTTGTCCTCCCCGGCGGACCCGCGGAGAAGCGAGCGGTAGAGCGAGTTGACCCGGAGCCGGGGCAACCCTTCGTCGTTGAGCACCACCACGTAGTCGTCGCCGATCTTCTGCAAGGTCACGTCGGGGGCGATGTAGCGCGAGTCCGAGACCACGAAGCGGCGGCCGGGCTTGGGCTCCAGGCCCTGGATCTCCTCCACCGACTCCATGATGCGGTCCAGCGGCTGCTTGAGCGCCCGCGCGATCTCCGGATAGCGCCGCCGCTCGAGATCATCCATGTGCTTCTCGACGATCTCCACGGAGATCGGGTCCGGCTCGGAGTCGGCCCGCAGCTGGAGCAGCAGGCACTCCTGGATGCTCCGCGCCGCCACCCCGGAGGGGTCGAAGCTCTGGATGAGGAGGAGCGCCTTGTCGACCTCGTCCACCGTCCGGCCCAGCTGCTCCGCGAGCTCGGCCGTCTCCGCGCGCAGGTATCCGTCGTCATCGAGATTGCCGATGATCGACTCGCCCAGCGCCAGTAGCACCGGGTCGTCGGTGATCATCCGGAGCTGCTCCATCAGATGATCGGTGAGCGAGGTCTCGGTGCGGCCCAGGTTCTCGAAGGGCAGGTCGTCCCGCTCCTCGGTGGAGACCGGGGTCCGCTCCTCCGGCTGATCGAACATCGCCTGGGTAAGATCGAAGGGCAGGTCGTCCGACCGCTCCCCGTCGACCGTGCTCTGCTCCTTGGCCTGCGGCGACTCGCTGGGCGGGGGCTGGAGGTCGGCCGTCTCGGGCCCCGGGACCTCCGCCACCGGCTCGTTCTCCGCCTGCACCTCCTCGAGGAGCGGGTTCTCGCGAAGCTCCTGCTCCACCACTTCCTTGAGCTCGAGGGTGGAGAGCTGGAGCAGATGGATGGCCTGCTGGAGCAGCGGGGTCATCACCACCCGCTGGGACATTCGTTGAACGAGTCGCATCGGTCAGTTGCTCCGCATAGGCGTCAGAGCGAGAACTTCTCGCCCAGGTAGATTTCGCGGGCTCGCGGGTTGTTGGCGAGCTCATGCGCAGTGCCGGCGGCGAGGATCTGGCCGTGGTACAGGATGTACGCGCGGTCGGTGATGGCGAGAGTCTCCCGCACGTTGTGGTCGGTGATGAGTACTCCGATGCCGCGCTCACGCAGCCGTCCCACGATCTCCTGGATGTCCCCGATGGCGATGGGGTCGATGCCCGTGAAGGGCTCGTCGAGCAGGAGGTAGCGGGGTCCGGTCACCAGCGCCCGCGTGATCTCGAGCCGCCGCCGCTCCCCGCCGGACAGCGTGAAGGCCTTGTGGCGCGCGAGCGGGGTGAGGTCGAGCTCGGCGAGGAGGACGCGCAGCCGCGCCATCCGCTCCTGCTCCGTCAGGTCCATGGTCTCCAGGATGGCGAGCAGGTTCTCTTCCACGGTGAGCTTGCGGAACACCGAGGACTCCTGCGGGAGATAGCCCATGCCCAGGCGGCAGCGCTGGTACATGGGCAGATCCGTGATCTCCTGGCCCTCCAGGAAGATGCGGCCGCCCTCGGGCCGCATCAGGCCCACCATCATGTAGAAGGACGTGGTCTTGCCCGCTCCGTTGGGGCCCAGCAGGCCCACCACCTCGCCGCGCTGGATGTCGACGCTCACGCGATCGACCACCACGCGATTGCGGAAGCGCTTCACCAGCCCCTGAGCGATCAGACCTTCCATGGGATCACGGCCTGGCTCATGACGGTTTGCAGGGGGCGCCGGCGGCGGGCTTGCCATTGGGCGAGGCCTCGCCCTCGCGCTTGGGATAGAAGATGCCCTTCACGCGGCCGCCCGCCCCCCCTTCGACCATGCTGCGGTCCTCGGCGAGGAAGATGGTGATCCGCTCCCCGGTAACCACGTTTTCTTCCTGCCACACGCGCGCGTCGCCGGTGAGCACCACCCGCTGCTCGGCGTCGTAGTACTCCGCCCGCTGCGCGGTGCCGGTGCGGCAGTCGCGGGTGATGATGCGCACGCCGCCGGTGGACACGGTGCGCATCACCTTGTCCCCCTTCTCGTCCAGGTACACTTCCATGCGGTCTGCATACTGGGTCGAGTTATTGTGCCGCGCCACCACGTTGCCGGTGAAGATGACCAGCCCCTGCTTCTGGTCCGAGACGAGCTGATCGGCATCCACCGTCACCGGCTGGCCCTTCCCCGACGCGGGCGCGCTCTTGGGGGCCGTCTGCGCGGCTCGCGCCGTGCCCCCCGCGCCCGGGGTCGCCGGTCGAGGACGCGGCGCCGAGGACTGCGCCTCCGCCATTCCCAGCCCGCTCGCTCCGATCCATGCTCCCAGCACCGCCGCCGCGAGCCAGCGCGTCATCGCCTAGCCTTTGACCTCGGGTCGCGGCACCGGCGCGGCCTCCGCCGAGGGCACCTTCTCCGTGTCAGAAGCGCCGGGCTCGCGGGGACCAGGCTTGCTCACCCCGAAGGTGGCCCGGATGCGGCCCTTGATGGCGGTGTTCTTCTCGCCCACGCGCGCGTCGAGCCCCGTGCCATGGACCACGGCGCCCTTCTGGCGCAAGACCACGGACTCGTCCGTCCAGGCCCGCTTCGCGCCGGCGTCCCAGCGCAGCCGCACCGTCTCGAGCCGCAGCCCATCGCTCGAGATCAGCACCACATTGCCCCGCAGCTCGACGTCCTTGCTCGCCTGCGTCATCTCCCCCTCGTCGCTGGTCACCGTCCAGCTCCGATCGGGCTCATTGATGAGGATGCGGACCTTCCGGAGAAGCGTCTTGCCCTCTTTCTCGTACGCCTCCGCCTGATCCGCCTGAAGCTGCCAGCTCACGCCGTCCTTCATCTCCTCCTGCAGCTGGACTTCCTTGATCCGATAGTCCGCCTTCGTCTGCGGGGCCTCGGACGGCGCCGGTGGCGCCCCTCGTCCGCGCAGAACCAGCACCCCCACGACGATCACGACGAAGAGGGCGACGCTTGCAAAAAGTATGCGCGAGAGCCGTTGGCTATGCAATTTCAATACCACGCTAGCATAGCTTTCAAGAGCCAGGCAATAAACTTCCCGCCAGGCAGTTCCGGTCTATGCGGACGCGGAGATAGGGGGCGGCCAGGCCTTCCGGGCGGAGGATCATTTCCACGGCTTCACGTACCGCGCCGCGGCCGCCGGGCTGACGCGACACCCAGGCCGCGGCCCGTCGCACTTCGAGCGCGGCATCCGCGGGAGCCAGGGCGAGCCCCGCCGCGCCCATCATTGGTAAATCCGGCAAGTCATCGCCCATGGCCGCCACCTCGCCGCGCGCGCGACCTAGTCGCGCGGTGAGCTCGGCCAGGCGCGCGGCCTTGTCGCGCACGCCCAGATGCACCTCGTCGATCTCGAGCTCCGCGAGCCGGCGGGTCACCGCCGCCGAGGCGCGACCGGAGATCACCGCCACCGCCAGGCCCGCGCGGCGGGCCACCACCATGGCGTAGCCGTCGCGCACGTGAAAGCGCTTCACCTCTTCCCCCCCGGGCCCGTAGACCAGCGTGCCGTCGGTGAGCACGCCGTCGACGTCGAGCACGAGGAGCCGCACCTTGGCCGCGCGCGCGGCGAGAGACGTCTTCATGGCGGTCTACGCGATCTTGGAGCCGAGGATGTCGTGGAGGTGGATGAAGGCGTGGGGGCGGCCGTCGCCGTCGGCAATGACCAGGCTCGTGATCTGGTGCGCCTCCATGACCCCGAGCGCCTTCGCGGCGAGCTCGTCGGCGTCGATGCGCTTGGGGTTCCGCGACATGCAGTCGGCCACGCGCCGGTCCAGCAGCGGGCCGCCCGCGAGCTGGAGCCGCCGGAGGTCGCCGTCGGTCACGATCCCGACCAGCCGCCCCGCCGAGTCCACCACCGTGGTCATGCCGCGGCGCTTGGCGGTCATCTCCTCCAGCGCTTCCTTCATGGTGGCCGTCTCGGCGACGATGGGCACCGCCTCCCCGGTGCGCATCACGTCCTTCACCTTGACGAACGCCTTCCACCCCAGCACGCCCGCAGGATGCAGGGCGGCGTACTCATCCGGACGCAGCCCGCGGAGCTCGAGCAGCGCCATGGCCAGCGCGTCGCCCATGGCCAGGGCGGCGGTGGTGCTGGAGGTCGGCGCCAGGTTCATGGGGCACGCTTCCTCGCTCACGCCCACGTCGAGGACGACGTCCGCCTGCTTCGCCAGCGAGGAGGCGAGGCCGCCGGTGAGGAGCACCATGGGCACCCCCAGCCGCTTCAGCGCGGGCAGCACGGCCAGCAGCTCGTCGGTCTCGCCCGAGTTGGACAGCGCCACCACGACGTCGTCCCGGGCCACCATGCCGATGTCGCCGTGCACACCCTCGGCGGGATGGAGGAAGTACGCCGGCGTGCCCGTGCTCGCCATGGTGGCCGCCACCTTGCGCCCCACCAGGCCCGACTTCCCCATG
>Ga0134127_10000935_pt1 | contig 23133 bp, 22 predicted proteins | sample KB31753_FD_96459 | JGI IMG/M metagenome (GOLD analysis project Ga0134127, IMG submission 96459) | Terrestrial soil microbial communities with excess Nitrogen fertilizer from Kellogg Biological Station, Michigan, USA - KB3-175-3 | ecosystem: Environmental > Terrestrial > Soil > Unclassified ... | reverse complement strand
TGAAGATGAATGATTTAGCCAGCCAAATGCGACCAAGTTCCCATCTAAAAATCCAAAAAATTGGGAAGTATCCATAAATCCAGCCCGGACATGCGGCCATTCGTATGGGTCTCATTGGCGGCCGATATTGGGTCCCGAGATGGCCTTTCAATCGTCACACCAACAATTCGTTCCTGGGTCAAGAAAACCATCGACGTGGCAAGCAGCAGGACGCATGCCCGCAAGATAAATCGGGCGTGGTAAACTCGTCTCGAAACTTCCGCTGCATAAATAGAACTCATCTTGTCTGAACGCATCTATCGCGATCCCGTTCACAACATCATTCGCCTTCGAACTGATTCTGACGAAGGCGAACTAATGATGCGTCTGATCGACGCTCCCGAGTTTCAGAGACTGCGACGCATCAAGCAGCTCGGACTCGGTCTCTACACTTACCAGGGCGCGGAGCATTCACGCTTCACTCATTCGCTCGGCGCGTTTCATCTCATGACGCGCGTACTCGATCGACTCGGTGAAAAACACGCCATTCAAAAAGAGGATCGCGCGGCTGCGCGGGCTGCGGCATTGCTTCATGACGTGGGCCATGGATCGTTTTCTCATGTGATGGAAAAAGTCCTGGGTTTCCATCATGAAGCTCTGACTGTCGAAGTGGTCCTGAGTGAAGAGACTGAGATTGGCCGCTTGCTTCGCGATCACTCAACTGAACTACCCGGGAAAGTCGCCGCGATCATTGAAGGGAAATTTCAGCCATCAGCGCTTGCCCAACTAGTCTCATCACAACTCGATGTGGATCGGATGGATTACCTCTTGCGCGATTCACTGATGACTGGCGCCAAGTATGGCATCTACGATCTCGAGTGGATCATCAACGCCCTCGCAATCGACGAAGCTGGTGATCGAATCTACGTTGCAGCGCGCGGGCTGTATGCTGTCGAAGAATATTTGCAGGCCCGTTACTACATGTTCCGGCAGGTTTATTTTCATCGTACCCTGCGCTCCGCCGAGGCCGTGCTGCGCTCGGTGCTGCGGCGCGCACTGCAACTACTCGAAGCTGGCGAACCCGTTTGGTACGCGCCCGACACTGCTTTCGAAAAGGTACTCCGCAAGAGCAAGCTCACGATTAGTGAACACCTCGAAGTGGACGATTCCGACGTCCTGTTTCATATCAAGCAATGGCAACGCTCGACCGACCCAATTCTGAAAGATCTGAGTAGTCGCTTTACCGGTCGCCGGCTTTTCAAGGCTATTGACCTGGACATGGCGCTGGATGAACAGGCGGACTTTCTCGCCGCAGCGCGTGATTGCGTCAGCCGCGCGGGCTTCGATCCCGCTTACTACTTCATAGAAGACCGCGCCAGCGACGTTCCTTACTACAACTTCTACACCGTCACTGGTGCCGAGCCGAAGTCACATATCTACGTGGAAGATGGCTATTCCCGGCCCGAAATACGCGAGATTAGTGAGGTTAGTGACGTCGTGCGTGGACTTCAGAGAGGCTACGAACTGCATCGAGTCTGCTTTCCCGCGGAAGTGAAAGAGGACGTCTATGCGCTCTACCACGGCACTTCGGCGAAAGGCGGAGCGCTGAAAAGAACATTGGCTGGAAGTTCAGGAGATTAGGATGGTGAGAATCGAAGCTGCGAATTCTGAGAATCTTGATCGCTACGCGCAAAGTATCCTTGAGGCCCAAAAGAAAACCTGGGGCGCCCCCCTGCTAAACCACCTGCTTTATGCGCGCCGTCCGTCAATCTTTCGCGGTGCGCGCGGTATGTGGACCGGAATCGAAGCCTCAGGATTAATCGCTCCTGGCCTGCGGGCTTTGCTTAATCGTCGTGTGGCTGCGCTCAATGGGTGTGAGTTTTGACAGGACATTAACGCTGCCGTGGGCAGCGAGCTGGGAATTTCCACTAAGAAGATCGACGCCCTTCCCGACTACGCCGCCAGCGAGCTTTACTCTGAACCTGAGCGAGTCGCACTCGAATATGCAGACGCGATCACCTTCACCACTAAGGATGTGAACGACGAACTGTTTGCCAGACTGCGTGAGCATTACGACGACGATGCAATTGTTGAGTTGACTGCAATCATAGCCTGGGAAAATGCTTCCAGTAAGTTCAATCGCGCACTGAGAGTTCCTTCACAACAACTGTGGAAACGCACGTGACTGCCGCTTCTCATGATGTCTTCAAGGGTTCCTTTTCTACTTGCCTTCGTTCTGATCGCATTACTTAACACGAACGTCGGAGCTCAATCGTCAGACAGACGCATCTCGATCGCGGTTCTGAGTTTCGGAGACGAGCCAGTGGGACGTCGGTCGTCCGAATCGCTGACAGCAAAACTCCGCGAGCACGGAGACATCCTAATCCTCGATGCCGATCAAACTCGCGCCGCTGCGAAAGGAGCGGGCTATGCTCCGTCGCTGAACATGGCAAACGCCGAGGCGCGCACTTTGGGCGCGGTAATGGGAAGCGATTTCTTCGTTCTCGGTGACGCTCAAACTCTACGGCGATCTCCCTCCACTGGTGCCGTCTACTTCGAGTCGTACGCCTCGATCTTCGTAGTGAGTTCACGAACAGGACGACTTATAGACTGGCTGCGATTGAGTTTTCAGGCGCCTGCACCGGAAGCGGCGACCAAGTTGCTACTGAATGCTCTTTCGCAAAGAGCATTCGGCGACAGAGTGATGGCCTCCATTCGGAAGGCGGCGCAGGACGAAAAGACAAGCCGCGAGGCGGCCATCACCAAGGGCGTTCCCGTGATTGAAGAAGCTCCCAACGATGAAGAGGTTGCGGCAGCAGAAGGACTCCGTTTGCCCAGGCCATATCGGCGTTTTCAACCCTCTTATCCCGATGCAGCCGCAAAGGCAGAGGCCGAAGCTATCGTTGATGTCGTCGTAGATCTCGACGCAAGTGGAGAGATTACTCACGCCGAGATCGCGCGCTGGGCTGGCTTCGGTTTAGACGAAGCGACACTTGAAACCGTCCGAAAACTCCACTTCTTTCCCGCCATGCGCAACGGTGTCGCGGTTCCTCTCCGCGTCCTGCTCCGTTACAACTTTCGTAAGCCACCGAAATAGGAGACGGCAGGAGGCAGGAGCAGGTGGCAGCGAGCACCTAAGTAAGCGGATTCGAACGCAAACAGCACAACGCAATCAGGCAACGTTCCTATGTGCTTGTTAGGTGTCACTGCTATTTGCCTTTTCTCTTCTGCATTGCATTCTGCCACTGCCGTCTGCTCCTGCCTCCTGCTCCTGCCTTCGCTGATCAGTGCTATCATTCGCGCGTAATCAAGCCAACAGGTTGAACGAGAAAAAATGCTTTATCTGTCTCAGGTATTGGGTCGTCCGATCCGCGACCTTGAGGGCGAAAGTGTGGCGACCGTCAAGGACGTCATCACGCGCCTCGGTGAGGAGGACCATCCGGAAATCACCGGTATCGTGGCCCGATATCGAAGACGAGACTTTTTCGTTTCACGTTGGCGCGTCACTGAACTTAACGAGCACGGTGTGAGGCTGAACTCCGACGTGTTGGACCTGCGCCCATTCGTGCGACGCGAGGGTGAGGTATTGCTTGCGCGCAACGTTCTCGACAAACAACTGATCGATGTAGACGGCAAGCGGGTGGTCCGCGTGAACGACGTTCAATTGATTGAAGCGGCGGGGGCATGGCGGATAACCGGAGCTGACGTCAGTTTGCAGGGGCTCTGGCGTCGTCTTGCTCCGGCGGGTTTTGTTGGAACAAGAAACCCGGTGGAAGTGATCGACTGGTCTGACGTGGGCTATCTGGCAACAGATGATGCTACGGTCCGCCTGAAATCAGCGCGCGGGAAACTCGCGCGGCTACATCCGGTCGAAATTGCGCGTCTCGCCGAAGCTCTTTCCTACCCTCACGGCTCCGAAGTTGTCGAATCGCTCGACGACGAAACTGCGGCTGAAACCCTCGAAGAAATGGCTGCCGCGCAACAGGCGCGAATCATCTCGGACATGGATGAGGAACGTGCCGCAGACATTTTGGAGTGGATGTCTCCTGATGAGGCTGCGGATGTTCTGGGTGATTTGCCTGAGGAAAAGGCCGAAGAACTACTCGGCCTGATGGAGGGCGAGGAGCAGGCTGACGTCGCTGAGTTGCTGCCCTACGCTGACGACACTGCGGGCGGTTTGATGACTACCGAATTCGTAACACTCCCTCGCGAGCTAACCGTGGGTGAAGCGTTGGCGCGATTACGCGAGATGGCGGAAACGCCCAACATGATCTACTACCTCTACGTGGTCGAAGCGGAAGGTTCGTGGAAACTCATCGGTGTGATCGCGTTGCGCAGTTTGATCCTTGCCGATCCGGCCGCCCCTCTTGCTGACGTGATGCGAACGGAGTTTCGTTCAGCGCACACCGACGAACCAGCAAAGGACGTCGCCCATCGCATCGCCGAGTACAACCTGCTCGCTCTTCCGGTGGTCGACGAAACTGGCGACATCCTGGGAATCATCACTGTCGACGACGCCATGGAAATCTTATTGCCGAAAGACTGGCGACAACGGCTGCCGAGGTTGTTTGGATAACTTGTTTGCCACACCAAACGTAAACAGAAACTATGAACGACGGAGACCCTCCAAGTGGCAGAACGACGTGCAGCGGTCCGGGCCGCAGGGCGACGCTTATTGCGGCGCGGCGCTCGTGGCATGCGCACAGTTACTCCGCGAGCGAGACTACTTGGATACCTGGCCATCCTCGGGCCGGGAATGATCACCGCCAACGCCGGCAACGATGCCGGCGGGATCGCAACCTTTGCTTCGGTCGGTGCTGAATACGGCTACCGCCTTCTCTGGATCCTCATCCCAATCACAATAAGTCTTGGTCTCGTTCAGGAGATGTGCGCGCGCATGGGCGCAGTCACCGGTAAAGGCCTTGCCGATCTGATTCGTGAACGCTTCGGCGTGCGCTGGACCGCGCTTGTGATGCTTGCCCTCCTGATTGCGAATGGCGGCGTCACAGTTTCAGAATTCGTCGGAATTGCGGCAGCCACCGAGTTGTTCGGCATCCCGAGATTTGTTTCGGTTCCGCTCGCCGCTGTAAGCATTTGGTGGCTGGTGGTTAAAGGTTCCTATCAGCGTGTTGAGCGAGTATTTCTGCTGATGACCCTGGTCTTCCTCGGCTACATCGCCTCCGCGTTCCTGGCCAATCCCGATTGGGGCAAGGTTGGTCTTGGGTTGGTACACCCCGGATTCACTCTCGACCGCGCTTACATCTTCACGCTTGTCGCTGTCGTCGGTACTACTATTTCGCCTTACATGCAGGTCTACATTCAATCGTCGGTAGTTGAAAAGGGTGTGACTGCAGAAAACTACCGGCGGACTCGAACTGATGTATGGGTCGGAACCATCTTCGCAGTCCTGATCGTTTTCTTTATCGTTGTTTCCACAGCTGCGACTCTTCACCGACATGGAATTCAAATTCACACCGCCGCTGATGCGGCGCGTGCGCTGAGCCCGCTGGCAGGTCGTTACGCAGAACTTCTCTTTGCGGTGGGCTTGTTCGGCGCATCGATGTTAGCCGCCGGTGTCTTGCCGCTCGCGACTGCTTATTCCGTCAGTGAGGCGTTGGGATTTGAGAAGGGTGTGTCGCGAAGTTTTCGAGAAGCACCAATTTTCCTCGGAATATTCACGTTTCTTGTGGCGGTGGGGGCGGCCATCGCGGTCCTGCCAAACCTTCCTCTGATTCAGGTGCTGCTGGTAACTCAGGTGATCAATGGGCTACTTCTACCGGTTATCCTGTTTGCCGTTCTGCGTCTGGTTAATGACAAGGAGCTCATGGGCAGTCATGTCAACGGCCGTCTCTATAACCTCGCTGCGTGGTTGACGGTAATCATAGTCACGGCCCTCTCGCTGCTTTTGATTTTGATTACTCTCTTTCCGGATCTCTTCACCATCTTCGAGCGTGCCTGAGCCTCGCCGATCGCGACCTTTCTTCTCGCCAAGCATGGCAATCGGTGATAAAAAGAGAGGCGATCCAACGGATTCAAGTCTGCTGCGGCCGCGCGAAATTCTGCTAAAAAAGTGATTCGCTCTCACTCCAATAACAAACGGATCCTCTTCATTGTCACGACTGCCATCGTCCTGTTGGCGCTTTATCTGCTTGTCTCCTTTGATTATCAGATCCATGAACTCCTTCGAGCGCAAATGGGTGGCCTCGCATCTCGCGCCGACACTGTGGTCAATGTCGTACGTTTAGCATTGCTGGGAATATTGGCCTACCTCTTCGTTCGCGCCTTGAACACGTTGATCTTTGGTCTGATCTTCCGTTTGCGAAGTGGTTTTGAAGCGCCGACACTTGTTCGAAATGTTTTTTCTATAGTCGCGTTCACCGCCCTTTTCCTCCTGATTTTTTCCTCAATCTTTGAGAACGTAAACCTTGGGGCGTTGTTCACCACGTCAGCCATTTTCGGCGTGATCCTGGGCCTTGCTCTTCAGGACACACTCGGCAACTTCTTCGCCGGCATTTCCCTGCAAGCAGATCGGCCCTTTCAAATCGGTGACGTGATCACAGTTGGAGCTTTGAGACATACGGGAGTGGTGGAGGAAATAACCTGGCGCGCCGTCAAGATTCGTACGTTCTCAAATCATGTGGTTCTGATCAGCAATAGCACTGCAGCCAGGGAACCGATCGAGGTTTGTCCGCGCGACAATCTCAATGCGCGTCATGTGTTCTTCAATACCCTGTACAACGACTCGCCTGCAAAGACGATTCACGTTGTCAGGGAGGCTGTTCGCGAAGCTGAAAACGTCTCAGACAAGATAACGCCCGTCGTACGGATCAGAAATCTTGGCGAGAGCGGCGTTGACTATGAAGTTAAGTACTGGCCGGAAGACTACTCAAAATATAACGACACCGACGCTCTCGTTCGTCAGCGAATTTGGTACGCCTTCCGGCGAGCGGGACTCAGTTTTGCTTTTCCGACACGAACTCTTCACGTCGAGCGGCCGTCCAGAACGGCCGCAATCGGCGACGGTAGTGCCCTAATTGAGCGCCTCTCGGCTGTCGACATCTTTGCGCCGCTATCAGCAGAGGAAACAGCAATGCTTGCTCATGCCGCGGTAAGTCACATCTTCGCACCGGGTGAAATTGTGATTCGGGCCGGTGATGCCGGATCCTCGATGTTTGTGGTCCACAATGGACGTGTATCCGTTCAGGTTAGTGAAGGAGGATTCTCACGTAGCGTTGCAACGCTGAATGAAGGTGATTTCTTCGGCGAGATGGCGCTCTTTACAGGGGAACCTCGGGCGGCAAACATCGTCGCTCTCGAAGAAACCGAGGTGCTGGAAATCGGCCACGACGCGATGAAGAAGGTCTTCGATACCAACCCCGACCTCGTCGAGTCGCTAAGTTTCATCATCGCCGAGCGGCGGAAGGGTCTAGCAGCGAGGTTCGACTCAGATAGGCGCGAGGAAGATGAATCCGCCGGACTCCTTTCCGCAATCAGACGCTTCTTCGGCATGAAATGACCACCCAATTAATGGTCCCCCCTCGCACCCTTCACTCAGTCCAGAGCCCAATTGCCGTGAATGTGAGACGAATATCCCGTCAGCGTCCTTGGACGTGCCACTCCCAAACTTGACAGCCCGAGACTCAGATATTATTATCCAGCCCTGCTCACTTTCTGATTGAATGGTTTGGGAAGTTGAGCTTTCACAGAAATCATTACTGAATAGGAGGAGTTTCCAAGATGGGTATCACTCGTTATGACCCGTTTCGCGACTTGCGGTCACTTCAGGAAGAGGTGAATCGCCTCTTTTCCACGAATTTGACCAGGGGTTTTGGCGAGGAGGGCATAGGTCGGGGGGCGTGGAATCCCAGTGTGGATATCTACGAAAACAAGGACCAGATCGTACTCGAAGCCGAGCTGCCAGGCATGAATCGTGAAGATTTTGACCTGACCGTTGAGAACAACGTGATCACGCTTCGCGGCGAAAGACACTTTGAGAAGAAGGACGAAAGCGACAACTACCACCGGGTTGAGCGCTCCTACGGTTCTTTCACGCGCTCGTTTACTCTCCCTCAGACGGTGTCAGCGGACGGGGCAACAGCAGAATACCGCAACGGCGTTTTGCGGGTAACGCTACCGAAGCGCGAAGAGACCAAAGCGCGCCGCATTGAGGTTGCCGGAGCTGAGGGCGGAGCTGGACGGAAGACAATTGAGGCGAAAGCCGAAACTGTCAATCCGGGTGAAAAAGCGAAAGACGCCGGCGCTGGTCGCTGAGTTGATTAGTAACTGTCGTTAGAGTAGAAATCAGCGGGGCCGGCTCACGTTAACTGCGTGAATAGAACCGGCCCCGCTTCCACTTGAAGTGGGGTTTCAAGGATAGATGAGACTAGATAAGTTCACACTGCGAGGTCAGGAAGCAATCCAATCTGCGATTGAATTGGCCGAGCGCAATCAGAATCAGCAGGTTGAGCCAGAGCATTTGCTCGCCGCGATGCTCGAGCAGCCGGAAGGCATCGTCCGCCCGCTGCTTGGCAAACTAGCAGTAAACATCCCTGTTGTACTTAACGATCTGCAGGCTGCAATCGCGCGCTTTCCACGCGTGCAGGGCGGGCAGCAGTATCTAAGCCCAAGACTCAACCAGGTCTTCAGCTCAGCACAGAAGCAGGCCGAAGCTGCGAAAGACGAGTTTGTTTCGACTGAGCATTTGCTCGTAGCGATTGTTGAGGAGAAGGATGGCGAGGCGGGGCAGCTGTTACGACAGCACGGTGTTAAGCGCAACGATCTGATCAAGGTCATCGAACAGACTCGCGGCGGTTCGCGAATTACTGATCAGAACGCTGAAGACAACTATCAAGCACTTTCAAAATACGCCAAGGACCTTACCGACCTCGCACGGAAGGGCAAACTCGATCCAGTGATCGGGCGCGATGATGAGATTAGACGCACCATTCAGGTGCTCTCGCGGCGAACGAAGAATAACCCCGTACTAATTGGCGAACCTGGCGTCGGCAAGACCGCCATTGTTGAAGGCCTGGCGCAGCGAATCGTTTCGGGCGATGTTCCTGAAACGCTGCGCAATAAACGCCTGGTCGGTCTCGATTTAGGATCGATGCTGGCTGGGGCGAAGTATCGGGGAGAGTTTGAGGATCGGTTGAAAGCGGTCCTGAAAGAGATTGAGAAGGCCCAGGGCCAGATCATTCTGTTTATTGACGAACTGCACACGCTCGTCGGCGCGGGGGCCGCCGAGGGCGCCATCGATGCTTCGAACATGTTGAAGCCCGCTTTGGCGCGCGGCGAACTGCGTTGCGTCGGCGCGACCACACTCAACGAATACAAGAAGTACATTGAAAAAGATGCCGCGCTGGAAAGACGTTTCCAGCAGATCTACGTCGGGGAACCGTCTGTTGAAGACACGATTGCGATCCTGCGCGGACTGAAGGAGCGCTACGAGGTTCATCACGGTGTGCGGATCAAGGACTCGGCGATTGTCGCCGCTGCCACTCTGTCCAATCGTTACATCACCGATCGCTTCCTCCCAGACAAAGCCATCGATCTAATTGACGAAGCAGCTTCGCGTCTGCGCATTGAGATTGATTCCCTGCCCCAGGAGATTGATCAGCTGGAACGCGAAACCCTCCAACTCGAAATCGAGCGACAGGCGCTGCAACGCGAAGAAGACGAAAAGTCCAAGGCTCGTCTGCGGGAAATCGAACAACGCATTGCCGACCTCAAGGAAACTTCTTCGGGCATGAAAGCCAAATGGCAATCGGAGAAGGAAGCCATCGAGCGCATGCGCAAGATGAAAGCGGAGTTGGAACAGTTGAAACTCCAACTCGATCAGGCACGCAATGCAGGCGACCTGGGCAAGGCATCGGAACTGCAATACGGAACGATTCCCGACCTCGAGCAGCAATTCAGCGCTGAGCAGGAAAAACTAGCCGCATTCCAAAGCGACGGCGTCATGCTGAAAGAAGAAGTCGACGAGGAAGACATCGCCGAAGTTGTCGCCAAATGGACAGGCATTCCGGTTTCAAAAATGCTGGAAGGCGAGATGCAGAAGCTCGTAACAATGGAAGAGCGACTAAGTCAACGCGTGATAGGGCAGGACGATGCACTTAACGCCGTGGCCAATGCCGTCCGCCGCGCGCGCGCCGGGTTGCAGGATCCAAATCGACCTGTGGGTTCGTTCATCTTTCTGGGCCCGACCGGCGTTGGTAAGACTGAAACCGCGCGAGCACTCGCCGAGTTCTTGTTCGACGACGAACGGGCGATGATCCGACTCGACATGTCTGAGTACATGGAGAAGCACGCCGTCGCGCGCATGATTGGAGCGCCTCCCGGCTATGTTGGTTATGAGGAAGGCGGTCAACTGACTGAAGCCGTAAGGCGTCGGCCCTACTCTGTAATTCTTTTTGACGAGATTGAGAAGGCGCATCAGGACGTTTTCAATGTCCTCCTGCAAATCCTCGATGATGGCCGCCTTACGGACTCAAAAGGTCGTACTGTCGATTTCAAGAACACCGTTCTGATCATGACCTCAAATCTCGGCTCCCGCGAGATTCAGGCAGCGCCGGCCGATGATGACGCAGTGCGTGAAGCAGTGCTCGAGGAGCTGCGGGCACATTTCAAACCCGAGTTTCTCAATCGCATTGACGACATTGTTGTGTTCCGCCAGTTAACCAAGAAAGAAATTGTGAAGATTATCGATGTGCAGCTCGAGCGCCTACGCCACATGCTCCAGGAAAGAAATATCACCCTCGAGCTCGACGACTCCGCGCGCGAACTACTGGCAATCGAGGGCTACGACCCCGCTTATGGGGCGCGTCCACTGAAACGCGCCATTCAGACGCTCATACAGAACCCAATGGCCGTAAAACTTCTCAGCGGAGAAATCGTGCCAGGGCAAACTCTGAAAGTGTCGGGAGACGGAACTCGAATGAAATTCAGTACTGAAAAAGCGGCGGTAGCTTGATTGACCAAAAGAAAACCAAGGAAAGGATTGAGCAGTGACTAAACCCTGGAATCCGCTACAAGACCTGATGCTGTTGCAGGATCGAATGAACCGTTTGTTTGAAGATGCGACTGAGCGCCGCGCCAGAGTTGCAAGTGAATCTGGCGATGAGATCGAGAGTCCGGACTGGTACCCGGCGGCCGATGTGTACGACAGGAACGGTGAATACCTGATTGCAGTGGATCTCCCGGGCGTTGATCGTTCGGCGCTGGAGATTGATCTCGATGATAACAAGCTGGTTATTCGAGGAACTCGCAAAATCGAGAACGGCGAGTCAGCCGGTGGGCAGCGTCCCGAAGGTAGGTTCTTAAGGACATTTGCCGTTCCGACACAGGGCGTCGATCACCAGGCGATTCAAGCCGAGTATCGAAATGGAGTATTAGAGGTAAGGATTCCCAAGCGTGAGGAACAGGCGGCCCGGCGGATTCAGATCAAGGTGCAGTGAGTGTCCGTGCTGAATGAGAACTAGATGCGTCGAACTGGGGAGGAAAGCAAACGATGAAACTGAGAGGCAGAGAAGGTCCCGGCCGTGAACAAAGCGAAGGCCCTGCCGACATCCGCGTAAACGATCGACGCCGTCGTTATTTTGGCGACGATGATCCGATTCCTGAAGCGGGCCCTGAGACTCTCAATCTAAAGCCGACTTATGTAGAAGAACTCGAAGCGCGCACCAAAGCTGCCGAACAATCAGCACAGGATCTAAAATCCCGTTTCGATCAACTCAAAGTCAGGCTGCAACAGGAAACCGATGAAACGCGACAACGTCTCAACCGCGCTGCCGATGAGCGCGCCGAACGCGGCAAGATTGATTTCATCACGAATCTGCTTCCAGTGCTCGACAACCTGGAACGCGCAACCGAAGCCGCAGATTCCGGTGGCACGTTGGAACAAGTGACTGCCGGCGTGCGGCAAACTGCGGAGAGTTTCAAGAGCGCACTTGCAGCTGCAGGTATCGAAGCCGTCCCTGCGCTGGGCGAGCTCTTCGATCCGGAATTACATGAAGCGGTCGAGACTGCTGAGGTTGATCCCGACCAGGAGGGCAAGGTACTCGCGGAATACGCGCGGGGCTATCGCGTGGGTGATAGGCTACTACGCCCGTCGCGAGTCAAAGTTGGTAGAGCTGCAGAAAAAGCTAAACCTGCCGTGGACTAAACAAGCAATTATTAGTTGATACCGTAAGGAGAAAACAGTGGCTGCGAAAGACATGAGATTTCACGAAGACGCGCGCAACGCGATGCTTCAGGGCGTGAACACCCTCGCGAATGCGGTGCGCGTCACACTCGGTCCGAAAGGACGCAACGTCGTGTTAGGTAAAAAGTTTGGCGCGCCCGTAATCACCAAGGATGGTGTGACCGTCGCCAAAGAGATCGAGCTGGCCGATCGTTATGAGAACCTTGGCGCGCAAATGGTCCGCGAAGTCGCTGTAAAAACTAATGACACAGCTGGCGATGGAACCACCACTGCCACCGTGCTTGCCCAGGCAATTTTTCGTGAGGGCATCAAAAACGTGACGGCCGGAGCGAATCCGATGTCGCTGCAGCGCGGAATCCAAATAGCGACGGATGCAGTCGTGAGTGAACTTGAGCGCATGTCTCAGAAAGTGAAAACAAAGGAAGACCTGACCAATGTCGCTACTGTTTCGGCGAACAATGATTCAGAGATCGGGAAACTGATTTCGGAGGCGATGGAACAGGTCGGGAAAGATGGCGTCGTAACCGTTGAGGAATCAAAAACGCTACAAACCGAGCTCGAGATCGTCGAAGGAATGCAGTTCGACCGCGGCTACCTTTCACCATACTTCGTCACCAGTCCGGAACGAATGGAAGCGCGACTGGAGGACCCCCTTATCCTGCTTCACGAGAAAAAGATTTCCGCGATGCGCGACCTGCTTCCCGTGCTCGAACAGTCTGCTGGTACCGGTCGTGCACTCTTGATTATTTCTGAAGACATCGAAGGTGATGCGCTCGCCACTCTCGTCGTAAATAAGTTGCGGGGCACGATCAAAGTTTGCGCAGTAAAGGCGCCCGCATTTGGTGATAGACGCAAGGCGATTCTCGAAGACCTGGCGATTCTGACTGGAGCGAAGGTGATCACGGAAGACCTGGGAATCAAACTGGAGAACGTACAGCCCGAGGATCTGGGTTCGGCCAAGCGTGTAATCATTACCAAGGAAAATACGACGATCGTTGAAGGCGCGGGCGACACCAAATCCATTCAAGCGCGCGTTGCCACGATCAAGCGCCAGATCGAAGAGACAACTTCCGATTACGACCGCGAAAAACTACAGGAGCGTTTAGCAAAACTCGCAGGTGGTGTTGCTGTGGTGAAAGTTGGCGCGCCAACTGAAACCGCGATGAAGGAGATCAAGATGCGCGTCGAAGATGCGCTCAACGCCACTCGCGCAGCTGCACAGGAAGGAATTGTCGCTGGTGGCGGCGTCGCTCTGCTGCGTGCGGCGAAAGTTTTGGACAAGTTAACCGACGGCGATGCAGACACGCAGACAGGTATTCAAATCGTGCGTCGTGCGTTGGAGGAGCCGGTGCGGCGAATCGCCCAGAACGCTGGAGTTGATGGTGCTGTGGTTGTTGGAAAACTGGCCGCGATGAAAGGCTCAAGAGGATTCAATGCCGGGACTGGAGAGTATGAGGATCTCCTCGCGGCGGGAATTATCGACCCGACCAAGGTTGTCCGCACTGCTCTCCAGAACGCAGCCTCAATCGCCGGACTCCTGTTGACTACTGACGCCGCGGTCACTGATGCCCCCGAACCGAAGAAGGCCGCGCCGCAGATGCCAGGTGGCGGAGACGATTACGACTACTAATCAAACCAATTTCGGAACTCTCAGTTTGGGAAGTTTCGTATAACTTAGGTGGATATGCTGGCCGCAGATTTGCAAGCGTTAGCGTGGTGAGATAGCTGTTGCATTGAAACGCAACGGCGCATATGCTCGGTTGCATCTAACCTCACGAGGTTGGATGTGGTTCATTTGAACGATCGACGTCGACTTCACTGAGCAAACGCTGCATTTGCGGCCCTTTTGACATTGCTGTAACAGAAGGTATTAGGTGAACAAATGGTTGATCTTGGGGCATACAAAGACAAGTTTGGAGAGAGTGGCCAGCGCATCCTTGAGCATGCGCTGAGCGAGTCGCGCCAACGGGACCAGAATTACGTCGCTGTTGAGCACATTCTCGAGGCCCTCATGCACGAGGAGCCCGACATGTTCAACTCCGCAATGCGTGAACTCTCGCTCGATCCGATCATCGTCAAGATTGCCATCGACAAGCGTCTCGAAACGAATCGCCAGCAGCACGTCGGCAAAGGTTTCCGTATTGCTCCGGACACAACCGACCTGTTCAAGCGCGCAATGGAACGAGCGCGGGCCCAGGGCCGGAAGACAATTGAAGCGACTGACATCTTTGAAGCCCTGACAAACTACGACAGCCTTTTCGTTGAAGTGCTCCAAAACATGGGCGCCAATCCCGACGTGGTTGCCGAGAACGTTCGTGCGCAGGTGCAAAAACGTGAACAGGAAGAAGAACAGTATCGAAAGAAGTTTGAACTTCCCCCGTACCTGAAGCACTTCGGAGTCTCGCTGAACCGTCTGGCGCGGGCCGATAAGATTGCGCCGACGATCGGCCGCGAAAAAGAAATCCAACAGATGGTGGAGATTCTTTGCCACCGCGAACGCGCAAACTCGCCCATGCTGGTCGGAGAGCCGGGAGTTGGCAAGACTGCAGTGGTTGAGGGTCTCGCGCGTCTGATCGAATTGGAACCAGATAAGGTGCCAGCCCGTTTGCGCGGTGCACATGTGGTGCAACTGCAGATGGGTGGACTCGTAGCCGGCACGATGTTGCGCGGCATGTTCGAAGAAAGAATCAAGGGCATTATCGATGAGGCGAAGGAACACGCGAACCTGATTCTCTTTATCGATGAGGCGCACACGATCATCGGCGCAGGCGCGGCTCTGGGAACATCCTCGGACGCTGCCAACATGTTCAAGTCGGCGCTCGCACGTGGCGACATGCGAATCATTGGCGCGACCACTCTCTCGGAGTACAAAGAGTACATCGCTGAAGACGAGGCCCTGGCGCGTCGTTTCCGACTCGTCAAAGTTGTCGAACCTTCTTTGAGTGAAACGCGCGAAATTCTCCTGGGCGTGCGTCCACGCCTTGAGAAGAACTATTCGGTGAAAATCTCCGACGATGCCATCAACACGGCGCTCGAGATGGCGCCGAAGTACATCCGCAATCTACACCTCCCAGATAAGGCCATCGGCTGGCTCGACACCGCAGCGGTCAAAGTGGAAATCAATGAGCCGCAGACCATGGTCGTTAAGCCGGAGCATGTGATTGACGTGATCTCCCAGGAGTCGCGCATTCCACGCGACATGATTTTCCGCGACACCGGTGAACGGTTCGCCCTAACAGAAGCGATGTTGGGAGCGCGGGTGATCGGGCAGAAGGCCGCGATCAAAGCAGTAGCCCAACGGCTACGCCTCAATAAGGGTCCGTTGAAGGAGTCGCACTACAAACCTGATGGAGTGCTGTTGTTCCTTGGGCCAACCGGAGTAGGCAAAACCGAACTCGCCAAGGCAGTTGCCGAATTCATGTTTGGTGACGAAGAAAAGATGATCCGGATCGACATGTCTGAGTACAGCGATGGCACCGTCAGCATCGAGAAACTCATTGGCATGCCTCGCGGAATCGTCGGTTCGGAACGCGGCGGCATTCTTACCGAGCAACTGCGTGAGAATCCCTACACCGTGTTGCTCCTCGATGAGGTTGAAAAAGCATCGCCTTATCTAATGAACCTTTTCCTTCAGGCTTTTGACGAAGGCTGGCTAACGGATGGCCGTGGTAAAAAGGTTTATCTGTCTGACGCGATTGTGATCATGACTTCTAACCTTGGTTCCGACAGCTTCAAGAGATTTGAGAAGCCGCTCGGTTTTGGGATGAAAACCGCGACAGACTTCCGGGCGGTAAATAACGAAGTGATGAAGGCTGCAGAGCACCGCTTCTCGCCGGAGTTTCGCAATCGCATCGACGAGATTATCGTGTTTGCGCCGCTCACCATGGATGAAGTGCGCCGCATCGCCAAACTCTATCTCGAGAAACTAAAACGTCAGATGGAGCGCCAGGGCAAGACAGTCGAGGTGACCGAGGCAGCGGTGAACCTTCTCACCGAGAAGGGTTTCAGCACAGCCTACGGAGCCCGTTTCCTGAAGCGGCACATTGACGAAAAAGTTAAGTTGCCCATTACCGCTATGTGGAAGACCGGATCCAGTTTTTTGGTTGACGTCGAAAACGGCGAGACGGTCGTGAAGACGACTGCCGGAAACAAACCTGAACTGAATTAGTCGGCTTCAGCTTTCGGTTGACGAGGGTTTCAGTGAGTATTCATTGAAACCCTTTTTTTCCAATTGCGTTTAAGTGGCACGGGTTCAAGTCGAATAGTCATGATTAGATCGAGTCTGAAATTCAATAGAGCCGTTTCGATCGTTGCAGCGATCGCGTTCACCGGGGTTTGCGCTGCGGCCCAACCCCCTAACGCGTCGGCCACACCGAAAACTGCCGACAACAAAGCTGAAGCGGTCATCAATCGCGCTACCGAAGCGATCGGCAGCAGTTCGTTTCTTAACGTGCAGACTGTTGTCGGGCGCGGCTTCTATACGACCTACCAGGATGGCGCGCCGCTCCTGCCCACGAGGTTTGTTGATTACATTGCTTTTCCGGACAAGGAGCGCACGGAGTTTACGACCAATGGCGTGCGCGTAATCAACACAAACATCGGCTCCACCGGCTGGCTCTACGACGGCGCCACAAAAAGCTTGAATGATTTGAAAGCGCCGCAAGTCGAAGACTTCAAACGCGGGATGCGCGCCAGCTTTGAGAACCTCCTTCGCGGATGGTGGCGAAAGGAAAATGCGACGTTGACCTACATCGGCCGGCGCGAAGCAGGTCTCGCCAAACGCAACGAGGCTTTGCGTATTACCTATCCCGACGGGTTTTGGGTTGAGTTTGAGGTTGGGGCAAGAGATGGCATACCGGCGAAGGTGATCTATAAACGCACGAGAACAAAACCCGACTCCGAGGAGACTGTAGAGGTCACAGAAGAAGACTGGCTTGCCAAGCCCATTGTGCTCAATGGTGTCACTGCGTTCTACGTAATCGACCACTTTGTCGATGGCAAACAGACCAGCCGGATCAATTACGAGTCTATTGAGTACAACCGCCCGCTCCCCGAAACGCTATTCACCAAGCCGGCAAACGCCAAGAGCGTTAAATAGCTGGGCGCCTAACCGGCTTCTTTCTAGATCGAATGCAATTGTCTCGTCTCGCATGGTTGTTCGTAGTGATCTTGCTTCTATCTGGCGGCGGGCATTCGGTTTTATTTGCCCAGGATCCCGCTGACCCAGACGAGGTGATTCGCGTAGAAACCGACGTCACCAACCTTCCTTTCACGGCAATCGACAAACAGAAACGCTTTATAACGACCCTCCAGGAAGGAGACATTAGAGTCCTTGAAGACGGAGTTCCGCAGCAACTGTTTACGTTTCAGCGCGAAACCGATCGGCCATTGGCGCTCGCGTTCCTGATCGATATTAGCGCTTCGGAAGAGCGCACGTTGCCCATCGAAAAAGCTGCAGCGCGTTCGTTTATCGAGACCGTGATTCAATCGCGGAAAGATCAGGCAGCAATAATTCCCTTCACCGGTTCGGCATTTCTCGAACAACCTCTAACGCGCGATATTCTTGGTATCTATCGCGCTTTGGAACGCGTTGAAGTCGCAATGCCGGCTTACCTTGGTTCGGGCCGGCCTCTCAGCGGCATCGTTTCTGGACCAGGAACCAGGCGAATGCCACGCGAAGGCACTACTGCAATCTGGGACGCGATCGCCCTGACGGCAACCGAAGTCCTGGGACAAACCCCCGAACAGGGCCAGGAGCAGCGCAGGCGCGCGATCATTCTCCTTACTGATGGTCAGGACACGTCCAGCATCCTGGAGATCGGGCAGGCGATAGATCGAGCGTTGTGGGCCGAAACCGTTATTTATGCGATTGGGATCGGCGACAACAAATACGAAGGCGTCGATAAAGGTACACTGCGCACTGTCGCCGAGCGCACAGGAGGCCGTGCCTTTTTCCCGAAGAAGGAAGTGGATCTGAGAAAGGCCTTCGCTGAGATCGAGCAGGAACTACGTACCCAATACCTGCTTGCTTACTCGTCATCCAATAAGAAACGCGATGGGGCGTATCGCAAGATGAGCATCGAGATCACTAATCCCGACCTGCAAAAAGAACAGGTAAAGCTGCGACACCGTCCGGGCTACTTCGCGAAGCGATCAGGAACACCGACTCCATAGCTTCTTGCCAAAACACATTGCCCTGCTACTCACGCTCATGAACAACAGACAATTCGGCAGAACTGGATGGCAGATCAGCGAGATCGGCTATGGCATGTGGGGAATGGGTGGTTGGTCGAATTCCGACGATCAGGAATCGCTCGAGTCTCTGCAGACAGCAGTTAGCCTTGGCTGTAATTTCTACGATACGGCTTATGTCTACGGCGACGGCCGGAGCGAAAAACTTCTCGGCCAGATCGTTCGCGCTAATCCGGATAAGCGGCTGTACACCGCCACTAAGATCCCTCCCAAAGACAAACAATGGCCCGCGAAAGGCGAGTCGCCTTTGATGAACGCTTATCCGCTGGATCATGTAGAAGAGTTTACGCATCGCAGTTTGGAAAACGCAGGGCTGCAAAGTTTCGACCTGATGCAGTTTCACACCTGGCATGATGAATGGCTCAGAGATGATCGCTGGCTCTACAAACTCGACGACCTTCGCAGCCAGGGCTTGATCAAGGCGATCGGCATTAGCCTCAATCGCTGGGAACCATGGAATGGCGTCGCTGCCGTTAAGACCGGCCAGATTGATGCGGTGCAGGTGATCTACAACATCTTCGATCAGAATCCCGAAGACGAATTGTTTCCAGCTTGTCGTGAGATGGATGTCGCGGTGATAGCGCGCGTGCCTTTCGACGAAGGCACGCTGACGGGTAATCTCACAAAGGAAAGCACGTGGCCCGAAGGCGATTGGCGCAACACGTACTTTGTTCCTGAGAACCTGATCCCGAGTGTCGAGCGTGCTGAGGAGTTAGAGAAGTTGTTGGAGCGTTGGAACCGAGAGCATTCCACCGAGATCACGATGCCCGAGCTGGCACTTCGTTTCATCCTCAGTAACCCCGACGTCGGCACAATAATCCCCGGCATGCGCAAGGTGCGCCACGTCAAAACGAATATCGAAGCTAGCAATCTTGGTCCGTTACCAGAGAGGCTGCGGGCAGAGCTCGTAAAGCATCGCTGGGTTCGAAAGCCTGCGCCTTGGTCTCAGTAATTGCCTTACAACGAACTCACCTCATAGATATCGCAGGATACCTGAATTGCCACAAAGTCGAGCGCGGCGGGTATCTCCTAATAGACAGAACCCGAATCGGAAGCTTTTGCATTCAAGCCTATTTGTTCGGTGCATCTCCACCAACGGTTCCGCCGCCCGCAGTGCGGTAAGCCTCCGGCTTACCGTCACGCTTCCGTTATTTTCTTCGCGAGGCTCAGCCTCGCGCGTTGTAGTAAATGGACTTGCCGGTGAGGCAAGCCTCACCGCGCGGGAGGCGGCAAAGCCGCTCATTGACCAGGAGGAATAACAGCGTGAGTGATCGACGTTCCTTCATGTTGATTTCCACGGCAGCAGTAGCCGGCCTCTTGTTACCTTCTCAACTTCGTGGTCAGCAAGCAGCCAATCGCGCTGAATCAGATCAGGGAAATCTCGCACTGACCGGTGGTCACTGGTTTGATGGGCAGACTTTCAAGGACCACGCCACTAGTAAAAAGACTGTCTACTCTGCTGCCGGTTACTTCACGTCGAAGAAACCATCCCGCATCGATGCGGTCATTGATCTGAAGAACTGGTTCGTGGTCCCTCCATTTGGTGAGGCGCACAATCACAACGCAGATTTTTCCGATGAGGAACAGTGGGCGCGAATTAAGGGAATGTATTTGCACGACGGGATTTTTTACGTCAAAAACCCGACCAATCTTCCCCGCGCGGCCGCGCCGCTCGCCGGCAGGATCAACATTCCAACCAGTATTGACATCGTTTTTTCGCACGGAGGATTGACTGCTACTGACGGACATCCGCTCGGTCTGGTCAAAAGAAACATTGAACGCGGCGGCATGCTTCCTGAGGATGCCGACGGAGGCTTCTGCTGGATAATCGATAACGTAGGCGATCTGGATCGCAAGTGGCCCAGAATCCTTGCCGGCAAACCTGATTTCATCAAAACGACTCTTGTCTATTCTGAAGAGTTTGAGAAACGACGCGACGATAAGAAGTATTTCTCATGGAAGGGTTTGGATCCGGCGCTGCTTCCCGAGATTGCGCGCCGGGCACACCGAGCCGGCTTGCGCGTCTCAACGCATGTTGAGTCGGCAACAGATTTCCACCATGCCGTCGTCGCAGGAGTCGATGAGATAAATCACCTGCCTGGTTTCCGTCCCGAGAACAACGATCCGGTTAACGGTTACGACAACCTCACGCGCTACAGAATCTCAGACGCTGATGCGCAGCTCGCGAGCAAACGCAAGATCGTCGTAGTTACGACATCGGGTGAGACGATCGATTTCAGTTTCAAAGACGGTATCGATCCGAAGAAGGCGGAAGCTGTGCGGGAAATGCTGACGCACAATTTGCAGATACTAAATCGTCACGGTGTCCGCATCGCGATTGGCAGCGACGCCTTTCGCAAGACCTCACAACCTGAGGCTCTCAGCCTCAACAGGCTTGGCGCTTTCGATAGGTTGACGCTGCTGAAAATGTGGTGTGAGAACACTTCGTGGACCATCTTTCCCAAGCGCAAGCTGGGTTTTCTCAAAGACGGCTACGAAGCCAGCCTGCTGGCCCTTGGCGGAAATCCCCTCGACGACTTCGCGAATATTCAAGGCATTGAGCTGCGTATCAAGCAGGGCGTTCCAATCTAAAAGTTTCCTCAGTCGATATGCCTCAACGACCCGAACACCAGCCTCAAATCAGGTCGGTTTCGAGTGTATTCGAGACTCTCATCCTGAACGATCCAGGCTTCAAAGCCCCTAAATACGGCCTTAGCTGGTGCGTGCTTTAAGTACAGCATTTGTAATAAGTTAACCGACTTGTGTTTGTCACTCAAAAGCAACCAGCTCGTGAAGATGTCCATCATAGTCCCGGTCTCGATTGCAGGTCTTTGCTAATCGGTTCCACCATGCGCAGCCGAAGTTGGAATGCTAATTTGGTGACCCTTGGTCATCGCTCACATGGAGAACGACTGAATGATTTTGTCCCGGCATTTTCCCCGTCTGTACACCGTCAAGTTTGCACCATTTGCAATCATCGTACTTTTTCTTTTGACTAATTTTACCGGAGTCCTTTTTGGAAGAGCTTTTGCTCCCTCGATTGATCCAGCCTCAAGAGACGCTCTAATCGACACATTGTCTTCCGGCGACGCCGAGCTTGATCAGCTCATCGCTCGGATTGGCGAACAGGAAGGAATCGATCCGCGATTCATTCACGCCGTCATCTGGCAGGAATCAAAATACAACGCGGTTGCGCGTTCACACGCCGGAGCTCAGGGTCTGATGCAGTTGATGCCGGCTACGGCGCGCAGATTTGGTTGCCGCAATCCACAGAACCCGGCCGAGAACATCGAGGCCGGCACAAAATATCTCAGCTGGTTATTGAAGAGGTTCGAAGGGAATGTTGAGTTGGCGCTCGCTGGTTACAACGCGGGTGAAGGTTCCGTCGACAAGTACAACGGCATACCTCCTTATCGTGAAACTCAGAACTACGTGAAGATTATCAGTTCGCGCTATGGCAAGAGTCGCCAGCCGGTTCTCCGCAATGACTCGGCAAAGGTCGCGGTGAATCTGGTAACAACTGCTTCCAGCACGATTGAGTAAGCATTTTGTAGGGGCGTCCCTCCGTGGACGCCCTTGGATTCTGTAACATCACTGATCACAAAGGGCGCCTCAGTGGGCGCCCTTAATCATTTATTGAACACGGTAAGTGTCGAACAAAAGGGGCGCCCACGGAGTGACGCCCCTACGAGATCATGGTCGCTCCAATGAGGCTCGATCCCATCCCGCCAGGTTTGCGCCCGCCTCGTAAGTTGTCTGCAGGAAATCCATCAACTTCTTCTCAGGCGAACCCATGGCATCCGACTGACGAACCTCATCGTAAAGCAGAAAAAATTCCTTCATCTCACGATTGTAGAAAGTAGCGGGTGGAAGCACCTTGGCATCTGCCAACCCTGCCGGCTCCGGCGCAGTGTACGAATAAAACGCCGCTTCCATGTCTTTGCTGCCGGGCCAGAAACCGTGACTGATCACTTCGTGCGAGTAAGCCTCGCGCGTAATGAGGTCCGCTCCCGGACGTTCAGGCGCCAACTTGCCGGAGAAGCGGGTGACCGCCATGTCGAAACTCCCCCAGAAAAAATGCACAGGACTCACCTTCCCGACAAAACGCGAACGAAACTCTTTTAGAACGTCATCGAGTTTCACGATTGCACGCCAGAAGCGGTTCGCGTACTCCGCATCGTAAGACGCGTGTTCGTGATCTTGTTCAAAGCGAATCGGATTCGGAACTTCAACCGGCATCGTCCAGATCTTTACCGGCAACCCCAACTCATCCAACGCCTTCATCACTTCTGCATAGAACGCGGCGACTGATTGCGGCCGCAAGGCCAGGCTTTTCTCGGCGCCGTCGCTACACTTAATCACCAGTTGATGATCGATGAAGTCAAACTCGATTTCGAAGATGCGATCTCCATACGGCATTGCGGAGGTGCTCAGACCGCGAGCCGATACGTAGAGCGGAACATTCCACCAGTGGTTCACGAGTGGAGTTTGATGAAGTCGAATCTTGCCGATGACCTGCGTCCACATGTGAAGCGTGGCACAGGTGTCTTGCCATTCGGAGAACTTTAGTTCGGGCCAGGAGTTATTCATTGCAGTGACCAGTGACTAGTGACTAGTGACTAGTGATAAGTGACGAGGCAGAGTGTACCTTAGTAATTCTGCCTTATCACTCATCACCTATCACTAATCGCTGGCTCACCCGT
>Ga0134127_10000933_pt1 | contig 23173 bp, 19 predicted proteins | sample KB31753_FD_96459 | JGI IMG/M metagenome (GOLD analysis project Ga0134127, IMG submission 96459) | Terrestrial soil microbial communities with excess Nitrogen fertilizer from Kellogg Biological Station, Michigan, USA - KB3-175-3 | ecosystem: Environmental > Terrestrial > Soil > Unclassified ... | reverse complement strand
TCCAGTTCGAGCCGCTGCTGCAATCCAGCGCCGACTCCGAGCTGCTGCCGGTGATGCGGGTCGCATTCCTGCCGGACAGTCAGTCGCTGCTCGAAGACTTCAAGCCGACGGGCGAGCGCTACGTCGTCGCGGCGCGCATCCACGGCAAGCTGAAGTCGGCCTATCCGAACGGTGCTCCCGCGGCGGACGGTGGCCAGGCCACGAAGCCTGAAGACAAGACACCTCAGCACAAGGCCGAGTCCGTGGGCGAGGCGAACCTGATCGTCGTCGCCGACACCGACATGCTCGCCGACCCGCTGTGGGTGCGGACCCAGAACGTGTTCGGTCAGCACTTCCAGACGGCGTGGGCCAACAACGGCGACTTCCTCGCGAACGCAGCCGACAACCTCGCGGGCAGCGGCGACCTCATCAGCATCCGCGGACGCCAGAGCTTCTTCCGCCCGTTCACCAAGGTCGACGAGCTGCGCCGCCACGCGGATGAGCAGCTGCGCGCCAAGGAGAAAGAGCTCGACACCCAGCTGAAGGACACCGAGAAGAAGCTGTCGGAGCTGGAAGCCGGTCGGACGACCAAGGGCTCGCTGGTGTTGTCGCCGGAGCAGGAAGCCGAGCTCACTCGCTTCCAGCAGGAACGCGTACGCATCCGCAAGGAGCTGCGCGACGTGCGGCGCAGCCTCGACATCGAGATCGAGCGCCTCGGTACGCGCCTGAAGATTCTGAACATCGCGCTCGTGCCGGCATTGCTGGCCATCGGCGCAATCGTGCTCGCGCTCCTGCGGCGCGGCCGGTTGCGCGCCGGACGCGCCGCCGCTCATACAGGTTAAGTTTTGGGGTTGAAGGTTGCCGCCATGACATCGCGAAGACTGCTGATTCTGGCCCTCGTTGCCATCGTGGCGATCGGCGCAGGCGTGTGGCTCGCCGGCCGCCAGGGATCGACGGGCTCATCCGCCGGCAGCGGCGCGCTCTATCCAGAGCTGAAGGGGCAGTTGAACTCCGTCAGCGCAGTGAACATTTACAAGGCCGGCGATGCGCGCGTCGTCGAGCTGAAGAAGCAAGGCGAGAGCTGGACGGTGAGCGAGCGCGACAACTATCCGGCCGACGAGAGCAAGGTACGCAAGCTCCTCGTCGAAATCGCCGACGCCAAGGTGTACGAGCAGAAGACCTCGAACCCCTCGGAGTACCCGAAGCTCGGCGTCGAAGACACGACCGGCAAGGGCGCCACGAGCCTGCGCATCGAGCTCGCCGGCACGCCGAAGCCGGTGAATCTCATCGTCGGCAAGCAAGGAGTCGGCGCGCGCTCGAACTACGTGCGCCGCGCGGGCGAGCCGAACAGCTGGCTGGTGAACGCGACCATCGATACTTCATCGACGCCGGAAGCCTGGCTGCGCAAGGACATCATCGACGTCGGCGCAGATCGCATGCAGTCCGCAACCGTCGAAACCAAGGGCGCGAAGCCCTACACCGCCGCCAAGGCGACGCGCGCCGATGCCAACTTCGGCGTCGAAGGCTTGCCGAAGGGCAAGTCGTTGAGCGCGCCTACCGCGGCCAACAGCGTCGCGACGGCGCTGACCAGCCTCGGCCTCGTCGACACGCGTATAGCGAGCGCATTCCAAGCCATGCCGCCCGCGGCCCACGCAACGTTCAAGACGTTCGACGGATTGATCGTCGACGTCGACGGCTGGGTGCAGGGCAACAAGCACTACGTCGCGCTGCGTCCGGCTTTCGATGCTGCCCAAGCCGAGCGCTTCAAGGTGGCGACGGCCCCGGCGGAAGAGAAGAAGTCGGAAGGGAAGAAGCCGGAAGAGCCGCCGAAGCCGGCTGCACCGAACGTCGAAGAGGATGCGAAAACTGCCGCCGCCAAGCTGAGCGGTTGGGTCTACGAGATCCCCGACTACAAGTACGAAGCTCTCTTCAAACCCCTGGATCAACTCCTCGCCAAATAGATGACCTGTAGGCCGGGCTTCAGCCCGACTCTTTCTTCTTCGGCAGCACGACCACCCGCGTCCCGCTCCACCGGTCGTGCCACGCCAGCTTCTCGCGATCGATCCAGATCCAGAAGTACCCGAGCCCGAGCGCCGCAAGCGAAACACACGCTCCGGCCAGGCGAATCAGCGCGTCGCGCCACGCGAGCGTGCTGCCGTCGGGACGCTGCACCCGCAGCCGCCACGCGAGCATGCCGATCGTCTGACCGCGCCACGTCCAGAACACACCGAAGAACAGCACGACCACCAGCAGCAACGCGGCCTGATAGATGCGCTCCAGCGCTCCAGACTCACCCGGCGTGATCGCCTCGCCGCCGGTGAATGGCAGGAACAGCGCAGTGACGATGAACATCAGCGCGCCGACGATCAGCAGGTCGTAGAGCATCGCGCCCAGGCGCCGCAGCAGCCCCGCCGTCATCGAACGCGACTGACCGCGATGGCTGTAATCAGCGTCAGCAGCGCCGTCGGAGCCCAGGCGATCACGATGGGCGGCAGGTCGAACACCGCGCCGCCGCTCTCCAGCATTTTTGCGAGCAGGAAGAACACCACGCCGATCATGATGCCGACGACGGTGCGCGAACCGGTTCCGGTCGAGCGCATCGGTCCGAAGGCGAACGGCACTGCGAGCACGACGATGATGGCGACGGCCACCGTGCGCGCGATGCGAGCCCAAAACGCAGTCTCGTACGCTCGCGAATCGAGGCCGTTCTCCTTGAGGTGGCGAATGTAGCTGAGCAGGCCGACACCGGGGAGCGACTCCGGATCGAGCACAGCGAGCCCGAGGAACTCCGCAGACAGTCGCGTACGCACCTGCGCCGGGCTAGGCCCGCGCGGCACCACGCGCTCCTCCTCGAAGCGCGATTCGCGATAGCTCTCCAGACGCCAGACGTTGTTCTTGTCGATGCTGGCGCTGCTCGCGCGACCGACGCTGCGCAGGCGATGTTGCGCATCGAAGTTGAAGACGTACACGCCGCCGTAACGATTGTCGCCCGACTGCTGACCGACCGAGACGATGGTGTCGCCGTCCTTGGCCCATGCGCTGCGGTTTCCGGCAAGGCTGTACTCGTGATATTTCCGGAACGTCTTCATGCGCTGGCCGTACTGCTCCATCTGCGGAGCGACCAGCTCGCCGAGAATGCCGGTCAGCACCATCAGGATCACGCCGGCGCCCGCCACCCACAGCGCGATGCGCGCCACCGACACGCCCGCGGCTCGCACCACGATCAGCTCCATCGAGCGCGCCAGGTTGCCGAGCGCCAGCAATGAGCCGATCAGGGCCGCGATCGGCAGCATGTCGAACGCATATTTCGGCAGGTTCAAGCCGACGAACAGGAACGCGTCTTCGAGCGAGTAGCTGCCGACGCCGATCTCGTCCTGCTGCGTGATGAAGATGTACAACCCGCTCAGCGTCAGCAGTACTAGCATGACGAGCAGAGTGGTCCCGAGCACGTTGCGCATCACATAGCGACTGAGTGTCGAGGTCATGCTGGCACCGCCACCGGACGCGGCTTGCCCGGCGGGTTGTCGCGCGCCAGCAGCCACAGCCCGACGCACAGCGCGATCGCGTGCACCCACCAGATGCCGACGAACCCGGGCACGGTGTCGCTTTCGACCCAGGTCCGGGCCGCGGCCATCAACTGCGAATAGAGGAAGTAGACGAGAATCGCGATGCCGACGCGACCGAAGCGGCCCTGCCGGGGCCGCAGTCGGGCGAGTGGCACCGCGAGCACCATCAGCACCAGCGCGAGCAGCGGTGTCGAGATGCGCCATTGCAGCTCGGCCGCGTCGACCGGGTTCGACGATTGCAGCAGCTCGCGCGTCGACTTGAGCTGGGCCTTGCTCGATGGGCCGCCCAGCACGCCGAGCCGGATCGGAATGCCGCCTTCCGCGAACTGGATGACGCGGAACTCGCCGCTCCCGGGCACGCCCTCGTAGCGGCGCCCGTCGTAGAGGACGAATGTCTGCTCGGCCTGCCCTGCCCCGCGCTGCTCGGCCCGGGTCGCGACCCAGATCTCCATCTTGCCTTCGCTGCCCGGCTCCTCGGTGCGGTCGACGAAGACGTTGACGTTGTAAAGGATGTGGTTGTCGTCGACACGCTCCGCATAGAACACGATCTTGCCGGCGGAGAAGGTGCGGAACCGCCCCGGTTCGAGCGCGCCGAACTGCGCCTCGCGCAGCGCTGCGACGCGAATCTGCTGCGCTCGCGCGGTCGCATTCGGGATCGCCCAGAACGACAGCCAGACCAGTAGTGCCGCGATCAGCACGCCAAGCAGGCCGATCGGCCGGAACAGGCCGGCGGGGCCGACGCCGCACGACTGGACCGCTGCCATCTCGCTCTCGTGGTACAGGCGGCCGAGCCCCAGCATGATCGACAGATAGAAGCCGATGGGCACGATGACCGTGAGATAGCCGGCCGAAGTGAGCGCGATCAGCGCGAACACGACCTCGCGCGGGAAATCGTTGGCCGCCGCCTGCGACAGCACCCGCGCCAGCTGGTTGGACAGCAGGATCACCAGCAGCACGACCGTCACCGCGATGCACGTCACGGCAACTTCGCGAAAGATGTACCGGTCCAGCGTGCGCATCGATGCGGTAGACTACGGCACTTTCGCGAGGACAGTTCATGGAATTTTTCGTGAGTCTCGCCGGTCCGGCGAAACAGCGCACCGATTGCGCCATCGTCGGCGTCTACGACAAGGGCACGTTGTCCGCCGCGGCGGAAGAGCTCGACAAGCGGATCGGCGGACGGATCGCACGGCTGGTCAAGCGCGGCGACCTGCGCGGCAAGGCCGGCGACATCGTGCTGCTCGCCGACTTGACCGGCGCGCCGGTCGAACGCGTCGTGGTCGTCGGCCTGGGCGGACGCAATTCTTTCAAGCGCAAGCAGTACCGCAAAGCGCTCGCGAGCGCACTCGGTGTCGTAGCCCGCACCGGCGCGAAGGATGCTGTCAGCTATCTCGGCCTGGACGGCGTCGGCGATACCGACACGTATGCGCTCACGCGAATTGCCGTCGAGATCGCGGCGAGCTCGCAATACCGCATTCCCGACCACAAGACGGCGAACAAGCGGCAGAAGGCGACGCTGGTCAAGTTCGGGATCGCAGTGAGCGGGCGCGGCGACCGCGGTAATGCCGAGCGTGCCATCGCGCACGGCGAAGGAATCGGCGCTGGCGTGAGCCTGATGCGCGACCTGGCCAATCAGCCGGCCAACGTCTGCACTCCCGGCTACCTCGCGAAAGCCGCGCGCAATCTCGCCCGCGAGCATCGCAAGATCACTGCGCGCGTGCTCAACGAAGCCGAATGCCGGCGCTTGCAGATGGGCTCGTTCCTGTCCGTGACGCGCGGCACGCATGAGCCTGCGTACCTGATCGTCCTCGAGTACAAGGGCGGCACGCGCGGTCAGGCGCCGACTGTATTGGTCGGCAAGGGTGTGACCTTCGACACCGGCGGCATCTCGCTGAAGCCGCCGCCGGCGATGGACGAGATGAAGTTCGACATGAGCGGCGCCGCCAGCGTGCTCGGCACGTTCAAAGCGGTCGCGACGATCGATCTGCCGATCAACCTGGTCGGCGTCGTGCCGGCCTGCGAGAACATGCCGAGCGGCCATGCGACCAAGCCGGGCGACATCGTGAAGAGCATGTCGGGCCAGACGATCGAAATCCTCAACACCGATGCCGAAGGCCGGCTGATCCTGTGCGACGCGATCACCTACGCGCGGCGCTTCAAGCCCGAGGTCGTGATCGACATCGCGACGCTGACCGGCGCCTGCGTCGTCGCACTGGGCAATCACCTGTCGGGACTGTTCGGCAACGACGAAGAGCTGATCGACGCGCTGGAACAAGCGGGCCGCCGCGCCGACGACCGCGCCTGGCCGATGCCGATCGGCGATGAATACGGCGACCAGCTCAAGAGCAACTTCGCCGACTTCGCGAACGTCGCCGGCCGCGAAGGCGGCGCGATCACTGCAGCCTGCTTCCTCGCGAAGTTCACCGACGGGCTGAAGTGGGCGCACCTCGACGTCGCCGGCACGGCGTATCAGGGCGGCTCGCAGAAAGGCAGCACGGGCCGGCCGGTGCCGCTGCTCGTCGACTACCTGCTGAACAAGTAGTGCGCGTCGAGTTCTACGTGCTCTCGGAAGACGCGCCGGACGCGCGTCTGCGCTGGGCGTGCCGCCTCGCCGAACAGGCGGCGGAACAAGGCTCGCGGGTGTACTTGCAAACCGCCGGTCACGCGGAAGCCCAGCGGCTCGATGACCTGCTATGGACCTACAAGGATGGCAGCTTCCTGCCGCACGAGATCTTCGCCGGCGGTCCGGTGTCGCACGCGCGAGTGATGGTGCTGCTCGGAGATACGGCCGCGCCGCCGTCGCATCGACAGTTGGTGGTGAACCTTACCGATGCGATTCCAGCGGAGCTGGAGCAATACGAGCGCGTGGCGGAGATCGTCGACGTGGACCCGGAGCGCAAGCGCGTCGCGCGCGAGCGGTACAAGCAGTACCGCGAACGCGGTTGCAGTTTGGAATCACACAACGTGTGAAGGGTTCGCTACCTATGCCCGGCGTGATCCACCGCCTTCCCCGCCGCGCCCCGCTCCAACGCCTCCCGTAACCGCGTCGGGATCGGCGCCTTCTTCAACGTGTGCGTGTCCACGTGCACATACACCGTCTCGCTCGTCGCGATCAGTGCTTCCTCCCCGGCAATCCGGAATTCCGTCGCGAGCGTGAAGGACGTCGTGCCGAGGTGCTTGGTGCTCACTGAAATCTCCAGCACCTGATCGTAGCGCGCCGGTGCGCGCCACTGCGTCGTCTGCTTGACCAGCTGATAGTCGAGCTCGGCGGTCTGGATCTCCTGCTCGAAGCCGAGCACGCGCAGGAACTCCGCAGCGGCCAGGTCGACGTACTCGCCGTAGCGCGAGTTGAAGACGACCTTCTGTGCGTCGCACTCGCCGTAGCGAACGCGCAGGAAATAGCTGAAACGGCCCTTCTTATCGACCTGGCTCATGGACTTAAAGTTGATAACTACGGTTAAATGCAGGCGAGCGACGAGCATACCTTGAGACCATGGAAAAGACTTACGACCCGCGGGAAATCGAGCAACGTCTCTACGCGCGCTGGGAGGCGCACGGCTGGTTCGCGCCGTCCGGCCGCGGCCAACCTTATTCGATCGTCATCCCGCCGCCGAACGTCACCGGCACGCTGCACATGGGGCACGCCTTTCAGCACACGCTGATGGATACGCTCACCCGCCAGCACCGCATGGACGGCTGCAACACCTTGTGGCAGCCCGGCACCGATCACGCCGGCATCGCCACGCAGATGGTGGTCGAGCGGCAATTGAACGCCGAGGGCAAGCATCGGCGCGATCTCGGGCGCGCGGCGTTCGTCGAACGCGTGTGGCAGTGGAAGGCGCAATCCGGCGACACGATCCTGCGTCAGGAACGGCGGCTCGGAAACTCCGTCGACTGGTCGCGCGACCGCTTCACGATGGACGAAGGTCTTTCCACCGTCGTCACCGACGTGTTCGTGCGCTTGTACGAGGACGGCCTGATGTACCGCGGCAAGCGCCTGGTGAATTGGGATCCGGTACTGCACACGGCGTTGTCGGATCTCGAAGTGCTCTCCGAAGAGGAGCAAGGCAAGCTGTGGCATCTGCGTTATCCGCTCGCGGATGGCAGCGGTCATCTGGTCGTCGCGACGACGCGGCCCGAGACCATGCTCGGCGATACGGCCGTGGCCGTGAATCCCGAGGACGAGCGCTATCGCCATCTGATCGGCAAACAGATTCGCCTGCCGCTCGCCGACCGGCTGATCCCGGTCGTCGGCGACGAGTACGCCGATCCGGCCTTCGGCTCCGGCGTCGTGAAAATCACGCCCGGCCATGACTTCAACGACTACGAAGTCGGCAAGCGCCACAACCTGCCGCTCATCAACATCTTCGATGCGAATGCCGCGCTCAACGACGAAGTGCCGCCGAAATATCGCGGCCTGGATCGCAAGAAGGCGCGCGCGCTGGTGATCGCCGACTTCGAGGCGCTCGGCCTGCTGGAAAAAGTCGAGCCTCACAAGCTGCAGGTGCCGCGTGGCGATCGCAGCGGCGAGATCCTCGAGCCGTGGCTGACGGACCAGTGGTACGTGCGCATCGCGCCGCTCGCCGCACCCGCCATCAAAGCCGTTGAAGAGGGCCGCACGCGCTTCGTGCCCGAGAACTGGTCGAAGGAATACTTCCAGTGGATGCACAAGATCCAGGACTGGTGCGTCAGCCGCCAACTGTGGTGGGGCCATCAGATCCCGGCGTGGTACGACGAGAGCGGCAACATCTACGTCGCCCGCTCGGAAGCGGAAGCGCGCGCGCAGGCTCGCGCCAAGCTCGGCCGCGACACGCAACTGACGCGCGATGAGGACGTGCTCGACACCTGGTTCTCGGCTGCTCTGTGGCCTTTCTCCACGCTCGGCTGGCCCGAAGCGACGCCGCAGATGCAGACGTTCTATCCGACCAGCGTGCTGGTGACCGGCTTCGACATCATCTTCTTCTGGGTCGCGCGCATGATGATGATGGGGCTGAAGTTCGCCGGCGACGTGCCGTTCCGCGACGTCTACATCACCGGGCTGATCCGCGACGAGCATGGCGACAAGATGTCGAAGTCGAAGGGCAACATCATCGACCCGATCGACCTGATCGACGGCATCGACATCGAGGCGCTGGTCGCCAAGCGCACCACCGGTCTCATGCAGCCGCACCTGCGCGAGCGCATCGAGAAGAACACGCGCAAGCAGTTTCCGAACGGCATCCCCGCGCACGGTGCCGACGCTTTGCGTTTCACGCTGTGCGCGCTCGCGACGATCGGGCGCGACATCCGCTTCGATCTCGGCCGCATCGATGGCTACAAGAACTTCTGCAACAAGTTGTGGAACGCGGCGCGCTACGTGTTGATGAACACTGAGGGCCAGGACTGCGGACAGCAAGGCGGAGAAATCGCGTACTCGCCCGCTGACAGCTGGATCCGTTCGCGGCTGGGCGCGACCATCGCGGAAGTGCGTGCGCGGCTCGCGGAGTATCGCTTCGATCTCGCCGCACAAGCGCTCTATGAATTCGCCTGGTACGAGTACTGCGACTGGTATCTGGAGCTGTCGAAGCCAGCGCTGCAATCTGCCGATGCGAGTGCGGCGCAGAAGCGCGGCACCCGCCAGACGCTCGTGCAGGTGCTGGAAACGTACTTGCGCCTGCTGCACCCGATGATGCCGTTCATCACCGAAGAGATCTGGCAATCGGTCGCGCCCCTCGCAGCGCGTTCCGGTCCGAGCGTCATGCTGCAGCCTTATCCCGTGGCAACGGAGTTTCCACAGGACGCGGCCGCCGAGCGCAACATCGCCGCCATCAAGGCGGCGATCCTCGGGGCGCGGCAGATCCGCGGGCAGCTCGATATTCCGCAAAGTCGCGAAATTGTGATCCACTACCAGTCGCCGCACGCGGACGATCAGCACTCTCTCGCGGCGAGCGTCGGCGTGATCAAGTCGGTCGGCAGGATCAGCGACCTGCGCATCGTCGCGTCGGGAGAGCAGTTGCCGCCGTCGGCGACCACCAGCATCGAGCAGCGCACGATCTCGTCGCCGCTCGCCGGACTGATCGATGACCCCGCCGCGGAACTGGCGCGTTTACAGAAGCGCAAGACGAAGACGCAACAGGACCTCGGCAAAGAGGAAGGCAAGTTGAGCAACCGCAAGTTCGTCGACGGGGCGCCGGCAGAGATCGTTGCCGAAGTGCATACGCGCATCGCCAACTTCCGCCGAACGGTCGCCGATATCGAGCAGCAGGAACAGGTCGTCGCCGCGTTGGTGGCGCAGCGTCGGGCGTGAAGACGATGGAATCCGCGATTCCCACGCTCATCACGCAGGCCGACCCGATCGAGCTGGTCAGCGCGACGATCGCGCAGCTCAACCGCATCATCCTCGGCAAGGAACAGCAGCTGCGCTTGTCCATCGCCTGCATGCTGGCGCGTGGCCACCTGCTGATCGAGGACATCCCGGGCGTCGGCAAGACGACGCTCGCCCACGCGCTCGCCGAATCGCTCGGCCTGACCTATCAGCGCATCCAGTTCACCAGCGACCTGCTGCCGGCGGACATCATCGGCGTGTCGGTGTTCGAGCGCGAAACCAGCACGTTCCAGTTCCACAAGGGACCGGTGTTTGCGCAGCTCGTGCTCGCCGACGAGATCAATCGCGCCACGCCGAAGGCGCAGAGCGCGCTGCTGGAGGCGATGGAAGAGCATCAGGTGACGGCGGACGGCCAGACTTATCCGCTCACCAATCCGTTCTTCGTGATCGGCACGCAGAACCCGGTGTATCAGATCGGCACGTATCCGCTGCCGGAGTCGCAGCTCGACCGGTTCCTGATGCGCATCCAGCTCGGCTATCCCGACGCGGCGCTGGAACGTCAGCTGCTGCTCGGCCAGGACCGGCGCGACCTGCTCGCGACGCTGGCGCCGACCTTATCGCCGCAACAATTGCTGCTCATGCAGATGATGGTGCCGCGAGTCCACGCTTCGGACGCGCTGCTCGACTACGTCCAGGCGATCGTGCGTTACACGCGCGAACAGCCGCAATTCGAAGCGGGCCTTTCGCCGCGCGCATCGATAGCGTTGCTGCGCGCCGCGCAGGCGTGGGCATTGATCCACTCGCATCCCGGCGTAACGCCGGAAGACGTCCAGGCCGTGCTCGGCGCGGTGGTCGGCCATCGCCTCAAGCCGCGCAACGACGACGTGAAGCCCGCCGAAATCGGCGAGCTCGTGCTGAGGGCCGTCGCGGTTCCCTGAAATGCTCGCGCGCGCCCTCGCCGCCTTGCGCCGTCGGACCCGCACCTGGGCGCGCAAGCGGCACGGCATCGATCCCGATCCGCTGCTGCTCTCCGGCCGACGCATCTACATCGTGCCGAGCTCGCTCGGCATCGCCTTCGCGTTGATGCTGTTCGCGATGTTCCTCGGGGCGATGAACTACGCCAACAATCTCGCGCTCGGCCTCACCTTCATGCTCGGGGCCTTGTCGCTCACAGCGATGCACTACGCTCATCGCAATCTGGCCGGCGTACACATCCGCTCGGCCGCGAGCGAGCCGGTGTTCGCAGGGCAGACTGCGCGCTTCCGTATCGCCCTGGAAAACGACGCCAAGGTCGCGCGCTACGAACTGACGATCGCCAACGAGCACGGCATCGCAGAGCCGGTGCGGGTAGAGCCTGGCGCGCGCGTCGTGTTGGATCTCGAAGTGCCCGCGCCGCAACGCGGCTTGCTGCGGCTCGATTCGTTCGAGATCACGACGCGGCATCCGTTCGGCATGTACCGCGCGTGGGCCTACCTGAACATGGACATCCGCTGCGTGGTGTATCCGAAGCCGGGCCCGCGCGGCCTGGCGCCGCCGCCGCTCGAAACCGACACCGGCGGCGCGCAGGACACGACCCGCGGCGACGAAGACTTCGCCGGCCTGCGTGCATTTCACGCGGGCGATTCGCCGCGACGCATCGCCTGGAAGGCGTACGCACGCGAGCAAGGCCTGCAGGTGAAGCAGTACGCAGGCACTGCCGTAACTTCGCATTCTTTCGATTGGGACGCTTTGAGCGGGCTCGGCACTGAAGCGCGGCTGTCGCAATTGTGTCGCTGGATCGAAGATGCACACGCCGCCGGCCGCGCCTTTGGCCTGCGGTTGCCTGGACAGGAGATTGCTCCGAACGTCGGGCCGGGACATCGACAGCGTTGCCTGACTGCGCTGGCGCTGTTCGATGAGCAAACTGCCCATGGCTGAAGTCAGCGCTCTGAATTGGAGAGCGGCAGCCCACTGGCCACCGGCGCTCCAGCGTCTCGTCTGGGTGATCGGCGCGCTCGCGCTCTCGGTACTACCGCACGCCAGTCACATCCAGGCCTGGGTCCTGCTGCTTGCGGCCGGCGCTGCAGCGCTGCGAGTTGCGATCGAAGTGAAGCGCTGGGAGCTGCCGCCGAAGTGGCTGCGCGGCGTGCTCGCGTTCGTCGCACTGTTGGCCGTGCTGCTCGACTATCGAACACTGAATGGCATCGATGCGGGGACGGCGCTGCTGGTCCTGATGGCAGGGATGAAGCTGCTCGAGACGCGCACGCTGCGCGATCTCACAGTGATCGTCTTTCTGTCCTACTTCGCGCTGTTCGCGGCGTTCCTCTACAACCAAAGCCTGCTGCGCTTGCCGTACATGCTCGTCACCGCGTGGCTGCTGACTGTCACGCTGATGCGCATCCATCAGACGACAATGTCGATGTCGGTGCGCGAAGCCGTCGGCATCACCGGCAAGATGTTCGTGCAAGCCGTGCCGCTCGCAATTCTGCTGTTCCTGCTGTTTCCGCGCCTGCCGGGCCAGTTCTGGGCGGTGGTGCCGTCGCGCGGCGCCGCGACCACCGGCCTGTCGGACGAGATGTCGCCGGGTAACGTTTCCGAGCTCAGTCTTTCCAGCCAGCTCGCTTTCCGCGCGAAGTTTGCCGGCACGCTGCCGCCGGCCCGCGAGCGCTATTGGCGCGGGCCCGTATTGCACGACTTCGACGGCCGGACATGGCGCCGGCGGCGCGACCCGTTCATATCGCAGGGAGTCACGGCCACCGGCCCGACCTACCAATACGAAGTGATGCTCGAGCCGCATCAGCGACGCTGGATCTTTGCGCTCGAAGTCGCGACGCGCTGGCCGACCGGGCGGGTGATGCGCAGTTCCGACTTGCAACTGTGGTCGGAGGCGTCGATCGCCACGTTGAGCTCCTTCCGTCTCGAGTCGGCGACGACGTATGCGGTGAGCGGTCCGTTGCCGCGGGCCATGCGTGTCGCAGACCTGGCACTGCCCGGCGGTCGCAACGCACGCTCGATCGCGCTCGCGCGCGAGATGCGCGAGCGCGCCGGGAGCGACGCAGCCTTCATCGCAGCCGTGCTCGCCAAGTTTCGCGACGAGGAATTCTTCTACACGCTCGAGCCGCCGCGCCTCGAGCGCGACTCGGTGGACGACTTCCTTTTCAACACGCGCCGCGGTTTTTGCGAGCACTTCGCCTCGGCCTTCACGATGCTGGCGCGTGCCGCTGGCATCCCCGCGCGCGTGGTCACCGGCTATCAAGGCGGCGAGTACAACCCGATGAGCGGCTACTTGCTGATCCGCCAGTCGGATGCCCATGCGTGGTCGGAGGTCTGGCTGGAGGACCGCGGCTGGGTGCGAGTCGATCCAACCGCAGCGATAGCGCCCGAGCGCATCGAACGGGGGATCGAGGCCGCGCTGACCGAAAGCGGCGAATCGTTGCCCGGCGACTTCCTGCGGCGGAACGCGCTGCTTTCGCAGTTGCGCCTCGCCTGGGATGCCGCCAACACGTTCTGGAACAGCGAGGTGGTCGCGTTCGGCGAAACGCAGCAGCGCTGGCTGCTCGAACGTTTGAACATCGGCGACGCCGACTGGGAGGAGCTCGGCATCGGGCTGGTGCTGACGCTGATAGCCTTCTTCGCGATCATGTCGGCATACCTGTCATGGCGCTTCCGGCCGCGCCCGCCGGATCCGCTCGCGCAGATCTACGAGCAACTGTGTCGCAAGCTCGCGCGTCATGGTCTGCCGCGCGCGGCACACGAAGGGCCGAGTGACTACGTCGCGCGCGTCTTGCAGGCACGGCCCGAGCTCGCCCAGCAACTGGCGGAAGCGCGCAACCTTTATGTCGCCCTCCGCTACGGTCCCCGCTCGTGGGGCCCGCAGCTGAATCGTTCCGAGCTGAGCCGGCTGAAATTCATCGTGAACCAGTTGAAAGTCTGACGCCGCGCCCGCATCCCGTCGTTAACACTGGCCGACAGAAGAACCTCGCGTGCTGCTGCTGCTCTTTCTAGTCGCGATCGCGGTCGGCATCGCCGCGTGGTTCGTCGCCGGCGAAGCCTGGTGGCGCCGCCGGCGCCGCGCGGCGCTGGGCGGCCAGGCATTTCCGCCGCACTGGCAGGACTGGCTGCGCGCCCGCACCTCGATCTACGCGCGGGTCCCGCCCGAGCTGCGTCCGCGCCTGCATGCGCTGATCCAGATCTTCGTCGGCGAAAAGAGCTTCGTCGGCTGCAACGGTCTGTCGGTCACGGAAGAGATGCGCGTGGTGATCGCAGCTTACGCCTGCCTGCTCGTCGTCAACCGGCCTGACGTGCCGCGCTCGCACTTCTACGACGACCTGTTCTCGATCCTGGTATATCCGACGCCGTTCATCGTGCCGCACACGCATCGCGACGGCCACGGCGTGGTCAGCGAAGGGCAGCGCGTGCTGTCGGGCCAGGCGTGGGACTCGCGCCGGATCATCGTGTCGTGGCAGGACATCGAAGACGGTCTGACGACCGGTCACAACGTGGTGCTGCACGAGTTCGCGCACTACCTCGACATGGAGGACGAGACGATGGACGGGGCACCGGGCCTCGGCAGCGCGCGCGCCTACCGCGAATGGTCGCAAGTGTTCTGGGAGGAGTTCGATCGATTGCGAGTCGCGCTCGGTACCGGACAGCCGACGTTTCTCGATCCGTACGCGGCGAGCGCGCCGGCGGAATTCTTCGCGGTGGTCACGGAAGCGTTCTTCGAGAAGCCGCGCGAGCTGGAGCTGCAGCACGCAGGGTTGTACGAGCAACTGCGGCGGTATTACCGAGTCGATCCGGCGCGGTGGTAGGTGAGAGTCGGGCTAAAGCCCGACCTACAGGGCGCTAACCTACTTTGGGCGAGGACTTTCGAGGGCGTTCGCGTCGAAGTGTTTCGCGCCGCGCAGCTCGCGCACCTTGCCCATCAACGCGCGCGCCGCGTTGCGCACTTCCTCGTGGATCGCAGCATCCTGGTCGAGCGCATCGTGGCTCGTTGCATACGGCTCGTAATAGCCGACGTAGCGATCGAAATTCGCGACCTGCCCGGCTGAGACGAGCTCCATGTCCGCGAGCCAATCGCTGAGCGAGCGCCGCAGCGTCTCCGCACCGGCTGCATCGCCGTGCACGACAACTGAGTAAGCGCGGCCCGCCAGATGCCGCGGATAAGACCAACCGCGCAGCTCCAGCTCCTTGGCTTTCGCCGGATCCTTGCCCGCGGTCGAAGTCGGATCGGGATTGCCGCCGTCGGCGCACACCAGCCGGTCGATCATCAGCTTCAGCGTGCTCGGTGCCTGATACCAGTAAACCGGCGTGACGATCATCACAGCGTGAGCGGCCACCACCGGGGATAGATCTCGCCCATCCAGTCCTGCACCTGGCCGAGCCCGTGATTCGGATAGCACGAGCACGGCCAGTGACACAGCGGCATCGCAGTCGATACGCACGCCTTGCACGGGTAGATGATGCGGCCGTACTCGGCGGTGAGCCGGCTGAGGTCGAGAAAGTCCACCTCGAAATCGCCGGCGCTCGACAGCACGCCACGCGCGGTGGAGCACAATCGATACGTCTTGGACATTTCCCCCGGACACGTCTGATCGTTGCGCGCCGCGCCGCAGATCACTAGCACGCGCGACTTTGCCTGCGGATCGTCATGCTCGCGCTGTGCCGCTGCGATCGCATCTCGTGTCGCGAGCCATTGCACCGACAACTGCATTTCAGGGTCGGCGAAGCGTTCGCCCGCCGCACGCGTGCGTGGGCTCTTGTGGGACTCTTGGTACGCGCGCCACGCGATGTCGATGATCTTGTCGATCTCTGCGCTGGTGCGCTCGAACGCGGGATCGTGGAAGCGCTCGCGCAATCGCTCGCGAAACACGTCTGCTGAAATGTGCATGTCGCCCTGGCCCTTGCGGACCTCGGGCACGACAGGCTCCGGCGTCTTGCTCGGCATCGCGGCCTCCACTGGCGAGCAGTAGAGGCAACGTCCGCGTTGCTAAGCAGGTTCCTGTGCGGCCACTGGCGCAGTGCGCGTGCTACGTCCCTGGACCACGAGCATGATTGCGCCGCCGACGAAGAGAATGGCGACCGACAGAATGGCGCTGCGATTGTTGCCGGTGATCGCCGCCGTCGCTGCCATCAGGAACGGCCCGAGCACCGAGGCAAACTTGCCCATCATGTTGTAGAAGCCGAAGAACTCGCTGGCGCGGTCCGCCGGGATCAGGCGGCTGTAGTAAGAGCGGCTCATCGCCTGGATTGCGCCCTGCACGCAGCCGATTGCGGCTCCCATCACGTAAAACTCGGTGACGTTGGTCATCTGCACCGCGTAGAACGTCACCGCGGTGTACACGACGATCGCGACGAAGATTCCGAGCAGCGGGCTGATGCGATCGCCGAACCAGCCGAACAGCAGCGTCATCGGGAAGCCGATGAACTGGATCATCAGGATGCTGGTGATCAGGCTGCTCGCGGGGAAGCCGAGCGCCAGGCCGTAGTCGACGGCCATCTTCATGATCGTGTTGACGCCATCGATGTACATCCAGTAGGCGAGCAGGAACAGGATCACCGGGCGGAACCTGCGTACTTCGCGGAACGTGCGCAGCAGCTCAGCGAACCCTTCGCGCGCGGCTCGCACCAGCCCGATCGACGGCCCGGTGGCAAACGTGCCGCGCTGGCGCAGCAACGGAATTGCGAACACCAACCACCACGCCGCGACCGTCACGAACGAGGCGCGGATCGCCGACTCGCCGTTCGCGAGCCCGAACCACTGCGGCTTCTGGTACATCACGACGTTGACGACCAGCAGCAGGCCGCCGCCGAGGTAGCCGAGCGAATAGCCGAAGCCCGACACCGAATCGACACGGCCCGCCGGCGCGACCCGGATCAACAGCGAGTCGTAGAAGATGAGCCCGCCCCAGAAACCGATTGACGCGATCACGAACAGCGTCAAGCCCGTGAGCGCGTCGGCCGTGCTCACAAATGCCAGCAGTGCAGTCGGCAAGACGCCGATCGCGGTGAAGATCGCAAGCATCCGGATGTGCGCACTGCCCTTGTCGGCGAGCGCCCCGAGCCATGGCGCCGTCAAGGCGAGGATCAGGCTCGAAATGCCGTTCGCGTTGCTGAGCCAGATCGAGCTGTCCACCGGCGTCATGCCCGCAGCCAGTGTCTGCTTGAAGAACACCGGGAAGAACGCAACCATCACCGTCGTCGCGAATGCCGAGTTCGCCCAGTCATACAGGGCCCAGGCAAACACTTTTCTGTCGAAGAACGGCGATTTCATGGCCTACGTTAGAATCAGACCGATGTGTGGAAGGTACGCGCGCCGCCGATGATAGTCGCCCCGCACGTCGCCGGCGAGCATTGGGGGGCGGCGTGAAAGTGCTGCCGCGGATCGAACCCCGGCTGCGCGTGGCCCTGCAACTCGCTGCGAGCCTTGCGCTGCTCGCTTTTCTGATCTCGCGACTCGACTGGCAGCGCAGCCTGACGCTACTGAGAGGAGCCCAGCCGCTGCTGCTGGTGGCTGTGATTGCGATCCAGACGGCCGACCGGCTGCTAATGGCGCTGAAGTGGCATCAGCTGCTGCGTGTGCTCGACGCGCGGCTAACGCACTGGCATGCCATCCGCATCTATTACGAATCGACATTCATCGGTTTCGCGCTGCCGCTCGGCGGGCTCGGGCCGGACATCGTTCGCTTCCTGCGCGTGCGAAATCGCGGCTTTGATGCGCACGTTACGCTCGCCTCGATCGTGATGGAACGTCTCAACGGCATCGTTGCGACGTTCGTGCTCATCGTCGTGGGCCTCGCAGTACTCGCGCAGCTCGCGCCGCAACCGCCCTTGCAGAAATTTTCCGTGCTCTCGGCCGTAGTTGCCGGGATCGCTGCCGCTGTGCTCGCTGCACTGATTTTGCACCCGACCCTTGCCCGCCGCCTGAGTCGCGGCAAGCTGCCTTCGGCCTTCGCAAGTGGACGGTTCGCGAAATATGCAGACGCGGCGCGCGCGTACTCGGCGCGGCGTCAGACTCTCGCGATCAACCTCGGACTGTCAGTGATCGAGCAGACAGCGCCGGTGTTCACGTTATGGGTCGTGTCGCATGCACTTGGCGCGCCCTTGCCGTGGATGGTCTGCCTCGCGGTCGCGCCCGTCGCCGTGCTGATTCAGCGTCTGCCGCTGACGTACGCGGGGCTCGGACTGCGCGAAGGCAGCGCGGCCGCGCTGCTCGTCGCCCTCGGGTACGACTACTCTGCGGCGCTGATTTTGTTCATGGCCCTGTTCGTCCTGTTCCTCATCTCTCTGCTGCCCGGCGCAATCGCGCTTGCCTGGAGCGCGCCACTCGCGTCCCAGCAGCCCCCCTAAGCTGGCCCGTGCGCCGGTGCGCCGGAACTCCTTTGTTACAGGGTTCATTACGTATTCATTACGTAAATGTAATCTGCGCGGCGTTGGCATCCCGCGCGCAAGGCGTTGACGCCGGACGAACACGCAAATGACAAGCCGGACGGACAGCAAGATCGGGGAGAGCGCGCTGCCTCCGCTGGCCGAGTTGCCGCAGCCCGGCACGGCGATCACGCCATCGAATCCGAGCGAACGCTGCTTCAGCAAACTCTTTGTCGCTGAATGGCTTTTTCGCGCGACGCTGCGCAATTCGTTGCGAGCCTGGGTCGCCGCGCAGCGATCGTCCTGGCTGCGAGTACCGCGTGTTCTGCATGCAGACTATGGCGCTCTAAGAATCGACTACGAATTTCTTACCGACTGGAATCCGCTACAGACCGTCATCCGGCATCGCACGTTTGCCGGACTGTCGCCGCCAGAGCTGCGCCGCACGTTCTGGACGATCGGCGCGGCGCTGGAGGAATTTCATCGCCACACGCATCGCATCCACGGCGACTTCGATTTCGACAATATCCTGGTGAAGCGCAGCGCCAAGCGCGTCGCCTTCGTCGACTTCACGCCGCCCGAGTATGCCCGCTTCCGCTGCTACAACCAGGCGAATCCGTACTGGGACATCGGCACGCTCGTGCTCTTCGTGCGCGCCAAGTATCCGCCGCAGCGGCTGCATCTCGCATTTCGGCCGCAGCTGCGCGAACTGGCGCGTGCGTTCATCGCCGGTTACTTCTGCGCCGCGCCTGCGCAATACGACCAGCGCATGCTCGCGAGCACCATCACGGAGCTGCTGGAGAACACCTATCTCGGTGCGACGTTCAGCGGACGCTACTTGCGTCGCACTCGCCTGTTTCGTACCGACGACCTGGCGCCGTGAGCACGATGCATTACCAGGACTACAGAACGACGCATATGGGGCCGGAGTCCTGGGCCAAGGACTACGACGCGAAGCTGTTCGCGCCCGGCTCGTTCGACGCCGCGATCTGGGAGAGCGAGCAGCGCCTGTTGGATCGCATCGTGCTGGAGCACGTGCCGCGCCGGCAGCGGTACCTGGATTTCGCATGCGGCACGGGGCGCGTGCTCTCGCATCTCGAGCGGAGCTTCGCAACGTCCGTAGGTCTCGACATCTCCGCCACGATGCTGGGAGTCGCTCGCGAGCGCGTACGAACTGCGAGGCTCGTCGAAGGCGATCCGACCCGCGATCCCGGTGTGCTGGGAGGCCGGCGCTTCGATTTCATCAGCGCCTTCCGGTTCTTTCTCAACGCACAGCCGTCGCTGCGCGACGCCGCGATGGGCTTCCTCGCTTCAGCCCTCCGGGACAACGACTCGCGGCTGCTGTTCAACGTGCATGGCAACCGCTTCAGCACCCGCGCGGTCGTTGCGGCCAAGGCGAAGCTCACGCGCGAGCAGTTTTCCTCGATGTCGATCGCGGAGAGCGTCGGCCTGGCAGCTCGTCATGGTCTGGAGGTCGTCGAATGGTACGGCGTCGGATCCTACGACAAGGCGCTGCTGCGAATCCTGCCGACCGGCGCCTGGCGTTGGGCCGAGGCGCACGCTGCACTCCCGCGACGGTTCGCCGTGTACCTGTATTTCCTGTGCCGACGACAGCAACAGAGCGAACGACCATGCAGACTCTGACGATAGGATCGAGCGAATCTCGGAGCTCGCGCCCGGCCCACGGCCCGGTGCCGGTACCGCACGCGCTGGAGCAGCGGTTTCACAAGGCGATGTACTACTCGCTGCAGAGTCTGCGCGGGCGTCACGTCGGACCTTTCGTGCAGAAGCTGCAGCGCTGGGAACGACTCGATAGGGAGCAGTTCGAAGCGCTGACCGACGAACTGCTGCGCAACGCCTTGCGCTTCGCATTCCGACGCGTGCCGCTGTACTCCAGCGGGCAATGGGGCCACGCGTTGTCGAGCGCCAATGCGGAAGATCTCGATGCGTGGCCGGTTCTCGACCGCAAGCTGCTGATGACCCAACGCCGCGCATTGCTCGCTCGCCGGATCAACAGCGGAGTCTTCTCGCGCCGCAGCTCCGGATCCACCGGCGAGATAGTGCGCGTTGCCTACAATCCCGCGGCAGGCGGCTGGAGCTGGGCGCAGGAATACCGCTCGATGTACTGGTTCGGCATTCCCCCCGGCAGCCGCACGCTCCTGCTGTGGGGCGGGGGACATCCGCTGCTCGACTGGGTGCGCAATTGCCGCGTGTGCACGACGAAGAATCTCACGTTCAAGCAGCTCGAGCGCGCCGCGAGCTACCTGCTGCGCAGGCACCCCATGCTGTGCATGGGATTGCCGTCGGCAATCGCGCAGCTCGCGCGGCACATCCGCGCTCATCATCCGGACCGGCCTGCACAACTGGTGCCGTTCGTGAAGCTCGGCGGCGAGCAGGTCTACGACTTCCAGCGCGAAGAGATCGCGCGTCACCTCGGTGCGCGCGTGTTCGAATCGTACGGCTCGACCGAGATGGGACCGATCGCGCACGAGTGTCCGTACGGCTCGCGGCACATCATGGCGGACCACGTGCGCCTCGAGATCTTCGACGGCGACCGGCCGGCGCCGCTCGGCGAGTTCGGCGACATCGTCGTCACGTCGCTGTTCAATCGCGCCATGCCGCTGGTTCGCTGCCGGATCGGCGATCGGGGTCGAATCTCCCCTGATCCGTGTCCGTGCGGATTGCCGCACCCGGTGCTCGCGGAACTGGTGGGCCGCGCCGCCGACATGTTCGCCACGGCCGACGGACGCCTGGTTCATGGCTCCGAGCTCGGCCGCCGCTTGCAGCTGTTCCTGTCCCAAGCGCCCCTTGGCAGCGTCGGCCAGGTGCTGTTCGAGCAGCGCGGCACCACTGAATGGAAAGTACTCGTAGAAAGCAGCAGCGGATTCGACGAGGCACTTGCGGCGCAGCTGCGCGGCATCGTGCAAGCGACCTTTGGCGAGCGCTGCCAGGTAACCATCCAGCGCGTCGCGCTCGTGCCGCGCGAGACGTCCGGCAAATACCGCTATTACCGGCGCGAGTCCGCCTCGTGCCGTTGAGCCAGGACTCGACCAGGCGCTTCAGGCCGCGGCGGCCAGGTGCTCGCGGGTTTCGCGGAACTCGATATCCGGCCAACGCTCGAGCGTGAGCTGCAGGTTGACGCGGGTCGGCGCGAGATACACCAGCGCGCCGGAATGATCGAGCGCGAGGTTGTCGTACGCCTTGACGCGAAACTCCTCGAGCTTCTTGGCATTCAGATGCTCTTTCTGGCCGTAGATCCAGCGCGCGGTGAACACGTTGACGTTGTCGAAGCTGGCCTGCACGCCGTATTCGTCCTGCAAACGGAACGCGACGACGTCGAACTGCAACTGGCCGACGGCGCCGAGAATCAGGTCGTTGTTACGCAGCGGCCGGAACACCTGCGTGGCGCCCTCCTCGCACAGCTGATCGAGACCTTTCTGCAGCGCCTTCATGCGCAGCGGATCGCGCAGCACGACCCTGCGGAACATCTCCGGCGCGAAGTTCGGAATGCCGGTGAACATCAGCGACTCGCCCTCGGTGAAGGTGTCGCCGATGTTGATCGTGCCGTGATTGTGCAGGCCGAGGATGTCGCCGGCGAACGCTTCGTCGGTGTGCTGGCGATCGGCGGCCAGGAACGTCAAGGCGTCGTTGATGCGCATTTCCTTGCCGAGACGCACGTGGAACAGCCGCATGCCCTTCGCGTAACGGCCGGAACAGATGCGCATGAAGGCGATGCGGTCGCGATGTCCCGGGTCCATGTTCGCCTGGATCTTGAACACGAAGCCGGTCAGCTTCTCCTCCAGCGGCTCGACGAAGCGCCCGGTGGTCTCGCGCGCCAGCGGCCCCGGCGCGTGCCGCACGAAGGCGGACAGCAGCTCGGTCACGCCGAAATTGTTGATCGCCGAACCGAAGAAAATCGGCGTCTGCCGGCCCGCCAGATACTCGGCGGTCGAGAACTGCGGCGCGGCGCCGCGCACCAGCTCGACCTCGTCGTGGAATGCTTGCGCCCGATCGCCGAGAAACTCCTGTGCCGCCGCGCTCGCCAGGCCGTCGATCGTCGCATGCGTACCGGCGCGGCCTTTCTCTGCCGCCTGGTAGATGTAGATGCGATCTTCCAGCAAGTGATAGATGCCCTTGAGCTCGCGGCCCATGCCGATCGGCCAGGTCACCGGCGCGCAGGCGATCTTGAGCACGCGCTCGATCTCGTCCAGCAGCTCCATCGGCTCGCGGCCGTCGCGATCGAGCTTGTTGATGAAAGTCATGATCGGCGTGTCGCGCAGCCGGCAGACTTCCATCAGCTTGATCGTGCGCTCCTCGACGCCCTTGGCGCAGTCGATGACCATCAGCGCGGAATCGACCGCGGTCAGCGTGCGATACGTGTCTTCGGAGAAATCTTCGTGTCCGGGCGTGTCGAGCAGGTTGACCATGCGGCCCTCGTACGGGAACTGCATCACCGACGAAGTCACAGAGATACCGCGCTGCTGTTCGAGCGCCATCCAGTCGGAAGTGGCGTGGCGCGCCGCCTTGCGGCCCTTCACTGTGCCGGCGAGCTGAATCGCGCCGCCGAACAGCAGCAGCTTTTCCGTCAGCGTGGTCTTGCCGGCGTCCGGATGGGAAATGATCGCAAAAGTCCGGCGGCGCTGAATTTCAGCGCCCAGCTTGTCATTGGAAGGCGGCGGAACACTCGACACGGGAGACCTGTCCTCACGGGTGTGCGCAGGGGGCGCACGCGAACCGCGCGGATTCTACCCTATGGGTCAGGCGGGCCTATGGGTCAGGCAGGACCGAGCGCGAGGCGATAGACCCAGGCGTCTTCGCGGCCGCCAGTCGCCTGGTAGTAGGCCTTGCGAACGCCGACGCGCGCGAAGCCCAGCGATTCGTAGAGGCGGATCGCGACCGGGTTCGACGGACGCACTTCGAGGAAAACGTCGCGCATCTCGGCGGCGCGCGCCCGCTCGAGCAGGAAATCCATCAGCCG
>Ga0134127_10000932_pt1 | contig 23238 bp, 18 predicted proteins | sample KB31753_FD_96459 | JGI IMG/M metagenome (GOLD analysis project Ga0134127, IMG submission 96459) | Terrestrial soil microbial communities with excess Nitrogen fertilizer from Kellogg Biological Station, Michigan, USA - KB3-175-3 | ecosystem: Environmental > Terrestrial > Soil > Unclassified ... | reverse complement strand
TTGCGGGCAATCACGAACAATTTCTCTAAGACGGCTGCAACAATCCACTGGCACATCGATTGCGTTATGCCTCAACAGAAGGCCATCAGACGAGAACCAGTACGGGAGAGTAAAAAGGATGGCGATGGCCTTGACGATCTTTTTAGTCGGCGGGACGAGCAGTCGACCATAAGTCATTGGGGTTGTGCTTGAGAACTCACTGGCGAGGATTCACGCCCGAAAACCCAATGACGACACGATTCTGAGGGATGCCTAACCAGACCCTCCTCCTGGTTGCCAACCTCTTGGACGACTGAGCGTCACCGCCACGGGAGCCCCGGCCCCGCGAGACCCGGAGCTGCGGCTCCCGCCCCTTAATCTGGCCTCTCCGGTTCATCCGGTTTGTCTGGTTTTTTGGTTAAACGAAATACACCACATCAACCAGATCAACTTATGAAACCAGAGGGACCAGACCAACCAAAAAGCGGAGGTAGTGTATGAGAAAGATCCTGGCACTCGTCGCATTGCTCGGGCTCGATGCGTACTCGACGATGGCCGCGGCACCCGTTGATCAGGGCGCCAAGAAATTTGCCACCGGTTACGACTTCCTGAAACAACAACAGTACCAGGAAGCGCGCACGGCCTATGAAGCCGGCCTGCAGAAGAATCCGGCGAACGCCCTGGCGCATTTCTATCTCGGCGAGGCCTGCCGGGGTCTGAAGACCTGGGCCTGCGCAGAACTGCATTACGAGACCTCGCTGGAGCTGGATGCGCAATCTCCGGTGGCCAAGTTGGCTAAACAGTGGGGGCACAAGGCCAAAGTGTGGCGTTTGCTGGACGAAGGGAAACAGGCCCTCAATGCGTCGAACGCTTTACCCAAACAGCTTACTCAGGCCGAGGACGCCCTGGACCTTGCGAACCGGCTGGGGCTCGACAATGAACAACAAGCCCTCTACCGCCAGTTGCAAGAAAAAATTCAGCAGGGGCGCGTGCAGACTTATAGCAGGAAGACGGCAGCGGTCCGGTCTTATGAGCAGTCGATGGCGCTGGTGCCGGCAGGGACGTTCACCATGGGAAGCGCGATAGGGGATGCAGACGAGCAACCGGAGCACATGGTCTATCTGGATGCCTTTCTCATGGATAAGTACCATGTGTCGGTGGGGCACTATGCACGGTTCCTAGACGCCACGTCCCACGACTCCCCGCCGGAGTGGAGCACCATGAATCGATCTCAACACCAGAATCGTCCAATCGCCAATGTGGATTGGGCGGATGCGAACGCCTACTGCCATTGGGTGGGCAAACGCATGCCAACCGAGGCGGAGTGGGAGAAGGCGGCGCGGGGAACGGATGGCCGGACCTATCCCTGGGGAAATGAGCATCCGACGAAGTCTTACGCGAACTTGATGCAGGAGCATTGGAACAATCATGGGGCATTGGCGCCGGTGGGATCGTTTGAAGAAGGCAAGAGCCCCTATGGCATTTATGACATGGCCGGACAAGTTTGGGAATGGGTCAGCGACTGGTATGACGCGGACTATTACAAGACCAGCCCGTCACAGAACCCGGCAGGACCGCCAATGGGCCATCACAAAGTAATCCGCGGCGGTTCCTGGGGCAGCAATGCGGATGGGCTGCGCTCCGCGCAACGTGAAACCCATTTGCCGTCATTCCGTGGCTTCGGCACCGGATTCCGTTGTGCGAAGACGCCGTAGTGCTTGGATTATTTGAGTGACAGCCTTGCGTCAAATATCGTGACCTTTACGATCTTGTTAATTGGAAGCATGAGCGAGTTGGGCGGACTCGAAGGCCAAAGGTCCTGGTTCAAACTTCCGAACACGTTGCAGTCACCCACGGCTTGCATGTCTCGCACGTCGGCCTATGGCTAAACCAGCCCGGATACCCCCAAATGTATCTATTGCTAAAAATACCGTATAAGTTTAATACATGCTCGACCTACACGACACGAGCACGACAGAATGCACAGTAGCTGATTTCGTTCCTTCGCCCTTCAACGGAGCCCGGGAATGGATGGCACCTTAAGCTTCCAGGAAGTGTGGTTTTCTCACTCCCACTCACCATTCTATCAGTTGCTGCACGAGCAACAGTCTGGACTCGCAACAGGTTTCTGGCACTGGTTCCAAGCTCACGATCTCAACAACTCTTACTGTGCCACGAATACTGACCCTCACTGACTCCTGGTCGGAAGAGTTGGGGTGAGAAGAAAAACAGGTATTTTCTACACAGATGGACACTCAGGCTCTCCCCCTAAAGACATCCGCATCGAAGAAGCCGCTGCGCTCACATACTGTCCCCACCAGCGTCGTGCTTATTCTAGTTCTAGTGGGGTTGTTGATCTTAGTTCCGATCCCGTCGAATATCCTGGCTCAACCGTTACAATCCAATCCCTCAGATGCTACTCCCAAAGAACCGTCTGCTTCCCCACCGCCTTCACAACCTGCCGCAGATGCCAAGGTGCAAGAGGTGAAGATCGAAGAACTGGAGCTTATGAAGGAAGAGGAAAGCGTTCCCCGGATGGAGGAAAGCGCGTCCATCGGACGTGGCATATTCCCAGGAAAACCCAAACCCATCTCTGCATCACCGTCAAACGTCTATATCATTACAGACGATGATATTCGGCAATCAGGGGCCATTGATATCCCCACCGTTCTGAGAAGTGTGCCAGGCATCGAGGTCATGCAGGTCACGGGAGCGGACATGAATGTCAGCGCCCGTGGCAACAACCAACTGCGGGCCAATAAGATGCTGGTTTTGGTGGATGGCCGTTCAATCTACTTAGACGTTCAAGGAGAAGTCCTTTGGAAAAACATTCCAGTGACCTTGCTGGAAATCAAGCGGATAGAGGTCCTCAAGGGACCAGCTGGTGCTATCTACGGCTTCAATGCGTTCGATGGTGTCATCAACATCATTACGAAGTCGGCCGCGGAACTAAAGGGCGTCACGCTCCAGTTCGGCGGCGGCGAGTACGGAACCATCTCTAGCTCCGCGATTGTCGGGGCCGTTCACGGCAATTGGGGTTTGCGTCTTTCGACTGGTCATAACCAGACCAACCAGTGGAATAATCGTGATTCCCTGGCCTTTCGCAACAACCTATTCAATGGTCAGGTAGAATATCATTTTTCAGGCGACTCCAAGCTTACTCTCCAAGGCGGGATCGTTGATTCCAATCGCTACTTTGGCCCGATCGTGGATACCGTCGTGGTCAACCAACAACCAAGTCAGCGCTATACAAACGTGGTCTACGAGCGCCAGGACTTTTTCATCCGCGCGTTTTGGACCGGCACGAACCAACCAGGAACTATTGCGTCGAATCCATTGATCTCTCAATTCTTCCAAGTTTTCGACAACAATGGAAACAACAATAGTCTCAATCTTGAAGAAAATAGTTACAACGTAGAGGGGCAACAAGCACTGGACTTAGGGCCGGACAACCGTCTGACCCTGGGAGCCAATTATCGCTATAACACGGCAAAAAGCAATTTTCTCGGCGGCGATGGAAAAGCCCATGAGACTCGGCTTGGACTATATCTGCAAGACGAATGGCGCATGATATCGAACCTGACGGCCGTGGCAGGTGTACGTTACGACTTGGATACTTTTATCAATCCGACAATCAGCCCTCGCGCCTCCCTCATTTTTAATCCTTGGAATGATCATACCTTGCGTGCTGAAGTGTCAGTCGCTTATCGTCCGCCGACAATGTTCGAAACCAGAACTTTAAATCAGGGAGCGGTCAGTGTTCCTGTCCCGTTCCCACCCTTCAACCTCACGTTCCCAAGCTCCTTGACTGGGTCATCTAATTTGGTACCCGAGCAGATCATCTCTTACAACATCGGCTATCAAGGGTGGTACTGGAAACATCGGGCAAGGGTACGACTGGATGCCTTTTATAATCACATTTCTGATCTGATCAGCATTTCTCAGACCAGTCTTACATCTCTGACTTTCAGCAACGGAGGAACACAGGGACAGGCGGGCCAGGGTGGTGGATCGGCAGACATCTATGGAGGAGAAACCGGGTTTGAGGTGTGGCCTCGTCCCTGGTTTTCAGCCTTCGCCAACGCGTCCTTTGTGAAGATCTATCAAACTTATACGCTCGACAACAGGGTGGCGCGTGGCGCACCTAACTGGAAGGCCAATGTCGGCGTCCGTGCCGAATTTGAAAACGGCATAAGCGGGCAGCTTCTGCTTCATTACGTTGACGGAGCAACCTATCCAGTCGATCCTGCGTTCGCTGTCACTGCCGCTCCACCATTTAATGGATCACCTGCCCCAATTAACACAGTCGGAAGCTATTTCCTGTTCAATCCACGTGCAGCCTATAAGTTCTGGCAGGAGAAGAGTAAAGGTCGAGAAGCAGAAATCGCATTGACAGGGTTTAATGCGTTCAATGACAAGCACAACGAGCACCCTCTTGGGGAAACAATCAGCAGTCGATGGATGGGATGGTTGACGATTCGTTATTAACGATGCTAGGTGTACGCTTGGGTGAGGGTTAGTCTCAAATGCCTCGAGTTGTCCTCACAGCAGGACCTGCGATCAGCGGCTCCTGCAGCAGGAGAGGCACCTCATAATAGACTCGATGATAGGTCGGCCTCGGACCTCTGCTATGAAAGCCGATATCACCATGAGTGTTGATGTTTCGGTTCGAAAATATGGCAAGTCGCTCGGTGGCTTTACTGATGTTGATAGCACTTGTCAGCCGCAATCGCTTGTGGAGTATTTGGATCGCACCAATACAAACTCCGTTACCAAGTCACTTAAACAGATAGTCCTAGGAACCCTTGATCCGGAACCGGGAGACCATGTTCTCGAAGTCGGTTGCGGAGTGGGGCATATGGCTCTTGAACTCGCGACCATCGTGGGTCCTGCCGGTCGCGTTACGGGAGTCGACAGTAGCGCAATCATGATCGAAGAAGCTAAAAGACGAGCTCGCATTTCCGGTTGTCTTCCCATTGAGTTTGGCGTTGAGGACGCACATCAATTGAGTTTCGCGGACGACACGTTCGACGGAAGTTTTATCGTGAGCACACTGATTCATGTTGTCAACCCCAAACAGGTCCTGTCGGAACTTCTGCGAGTCATTAAACCAGGCAAACGCATCGCTGTGCAGGAGGGAGATTGGGACACGATGGTGTTATCAACCGGTAACCCTGAAGTCGATGACATGGTCGTTTCGGTGCTCAGGAACAGCATCCAAAACAGTGGCATCGCGCACCAGCTTCCGACCTTGATGAAGGTATTGGGGTTCACTGATATCACGGTCGGTGCTGGCACCTTCATGACCATGGATTTTAATTCAGCAAATGAGGCATGGAGGATACAGGATTCAGTTGAGGCGGCGAGGGAAACCAACGCCATCACTATGTTGCAGGCAGACACAATCGTACACACATTCGTAATGGCTGAGGAGACTGGTGGATTCTTTGGCGCCGCAGGCGGGTTTGTCGTGACAGGAAGAAAACCTCTCTAGATCGAATGGAGGGCGGATGAGAATTTAAAGGGCGATTGGTCAAAGCACAGAAAGAGCAGAACCAACGACTTCGGTTGTTCCTAACGCAGTTCAATCGTATAAACAAGGAGGTCTCTATGCCAGCCCAAGGTTACACGCCACAAACTGGTGATCCAATAGATGATAAGAAGAGGACTTTAGGAGATATCCTGGGAACTGTCCATCGCACTTATCCGGACCCGAAGCGTCCGACTAAGACGAAAACTCTCCCCGCAAAGGTTTTTAACGCGACTTTTGAGGACCTCATGCAGTCACAAGGATGGTTCCCTCCAAATGGAAAACCACAAAATCCAAAGAAACTAAAGACATCAGATCTAACTGAACTAAAAGAAGCAATCGCGGCGAAAACGGGATGGACCTATCAAGGCCCTCCCTCTGCCTGCTGCAGCTGTATTGGTTGATTGCATCGAGATGAATGCCCCCTCGCTTCATGGGAAGAGAGGGAGCATTCCCGGGCATCAGTGGGCTGGCCAACAGAGTTCAAGGGAGATGTCGCTCTATGCCCCACCAGATGAAGGGTACAAAGTTCAGAGCGCTCCCAGCCCAGCTAGTTCCACTAAACGGATTCGTCGTCCTTCGGCGAGGAATGGTTCAAATCACGATTGACGGAGAGCACGCCCAGGAAGTCATAGAGCAGATCACAAAGATTTGCGATCAGGGCGCATCATTCGAAGAGATCCTTGCTCATTTTAGAGAAAGTGACCACCCTTCTTTAATCTCACTGCTGGAATTCCTAGTCGCGAGAAATTTTTTGGTCTCCTGTGAGTGCGATACCGCCTTTTCAAAAGAGACAGAACAGCCCAGCGACATTTTTTATTGGCACTTCGATCCTCACATAAAACCGTTGTCCCGCCGAATTCGTGCCACGAAGATCGCCGTTGTCGGTGTCAATAGACTCGGTCAAGAGATTGTCTCTTCTCTCCGCCACTCAGACTTTGGAGACATCCAAGTCATAGATCACCCAGATCTTTTCGACAATCGCCTACCGAATCACTTGGACCTCTTCAGTAGTCATGCGATCAACCTTGAACAATGGGAGACGCATTCCGGTTGGAACTCGGTGGACTGTGTCGTCGTGGCTTCCGACATTGGAAAGTGTGACCAACTTGACTGGTGGAATCACACCTGTGTCGGACGGAAGGTCCATTTCCTTCCCGTTATTCTCAACAATATCGTCGGCTACGTGGGCCCTCTTGTTATCTCTGGAGAGACCGCTTGCTACGAATGCCTCAAAGCGAGAGAGAACAGTCACATGGACAACGCATCAGTGCATCGGGCGCTGGAACATTCGGCACCGGCAAGCCGAAAGGCAATCGGCTCTCATCCAACTATGTATTCTGTTTTAGCAAGCCTTGCAACCTTTGAGCTTGTAAGATTCTACGGCCGAACATTTCCTGGGTCACAAGGAGGAATGGTGATGGAGGTCAATCTGCTGAACTCCACCATGAAGCGACGAAACGTGTTGAAGGTACCACGTTGTGCCTGCTGCAGTTCCATGAAGAAGCAACCTTCGATATCGCCTTACAAGAACAACGTCATTGCTGACATGTAGGAAGCGGCATGATCGCTGTCGAGACGAACCTAAATAAGTTGTTTCGAGTCGTTGACTCCTTGGTTGACGAACGCATCGGAATACTCCGCTATGTCAAAGAAGCCCTCTCCCAAGCGGGAGCCCCGGCATTTTTCCACTTCTATTCTCGAGCCTGTGACACTGGAGCATTCTCGTTCCAGCAGAACTTCGCCGAAACAGGCGGTGCATCTGCTCATCGTTCAGTTGCCATGGCTAAGGCTATCGGCGAAGCCGTTGAACGGTATTGCGCCGCGATCTATTCGAAAGAGGAGTTTGCCCTCGAAACCTACGAGTCGGCTCCCTTCAGATGCGTTGCCCCTGAGAACTTTGCCCTCTATAACTCTGGGCAATTTGAGCAACCGGAATTTCCATATGTGCCGTTCTCAAAGACGACATCGATTCGATGGACAGTGACGACAGATGCCCACTCAGGCGAAATCTGGCATGTTCCTGCTTCGATGGTATACCTGCCCTATTATTACGACATCGAGGGAGGCGAGCCCCCGGTGTGTCAGCCCATTTCCACTGGACTCGCGTGTCATTGCAGCGGAAGCGAAGCGGCAGTCTCCGCGCTGTGTGAAGTAGTCGAACGAGACGCCTTCACCATCACCTGGCAATCCAAGCTCCAAGCCCCTCCAATCCGTCTCGATTCACTGAGCGAACAGAATCGCGATCTCGTGAGGCGGTTTGAATGCACAGGAAGCACAGTGCGGATCCTGAACATTACCCTCGACCACGGAATACCAACGATCCTCTCTATCCTTATGCATCCGCTGGATGAAGCTCCAGCATTCGTGTTCGCAGCTTCATCTCACCTGAACCCTGAAATCGCCGCCCGGAAAAGTTTGGAAGAATTGGCCCATACTCGACGGCTAGCAGTCGAACTGAAACATGAGAAGTACCCTCCCACGCTAAAACAACACGTACATGTCAAGCACTATACTGATCATATCAGCCGTTCAGCCGTTGAGTTTCTTCTGGTCTCTCAGGCTTGGATCGATTTTCAGGAATTGCGTGATTTTTCCTTGGGGAACCCGGATCAAGATTTGGCTATGCTTTCCCAGAAAATCTCGAATGTCGGATGCATACCGCTTATCAGTAATATCACAACAGAAGACATTCGCGACCTGGGGCTGTTCGTCATGCGCGCCGTGATACCAGGCTTCCATCCGTTGTTCATGGGGCATCATATCCGCGCGCTCGGAGGTTGGCGGCTGTGGAACGTGCCACAGAAACTCGGTTACACAGGGATCGCGAAAGAAACAGGTGATAATCCTTCCCCTCACCCATTTCCCTGATCTGTGGTTTACATAATGACGCAGCCAAACTGGAAAGATCTGGTCCTGCCCAAAGGGAACGAAGATCTGCTCTACGAGTTCTTCCACGAAAACTCGAAAATCGGACGACACACTCAGAACCCTCCGCTGTCCGATGTGCGAGATCAACTGGAACACCTCCATCCATCCTTACTTTACGAAGGATACCCGCGCATTGATCTTCCTTCCTCAAGTGTGATTCCTGATATATCTCTCTTTCGCGTGATGGAATCACGCATCTCTATTCGTTCATTCACGTATTCGACACTTTCCCTAAAAGATTTGGCCGTCATCCTACACTACTCCTACGGTGTGACACGAGCGTGTGACGAAACTCATCTTCCTCGTGGATTTCGCATGGTCCCATCCGGCGGAGGACTGTACCCGTTGGAAATCTATCTCCATACCGCTCAGCTTGAGAATACTCAGCCCGGTCTCTTTCACTATAATCCAGAGCATAACAGCCTGCGTCAGGTCCGTGCTGGTAATGCGACACAGGAAATCAGTCAGGCGATGGTTCAACCTGAGATCGGGCTGAAGGCCTCAGTACTGATTTTTATCACCGCTTTCTTTGAACGTTCTACGTTCAAATATCAGGATCGTGGATACCGTTTCATACTCATCGAAGCAGGCCACGTCGCGCAGAACCTCAATCTCGTGTCGAACGCCCTCGGGTATGGTTCAGTCAACATTGGAGGATTCTTCGACCGCGAAATCGACGATCTACTAGGACTTGATGGGGTCACACACTCCACGATGTATATGATTGCGATCGGCAAGCAGTCATTCGACACAGAAACGGATCCTGGCCCATTGGAACACTAATCCACTTTTTAAACAGAGGAAGGACATTCTTGTTATGAGCAAGCCACTGCTGAACAATGTCGATACCCACGGCAATGTCAATCTTCTCGTCATCAATGACGAAGTCAAAACTCCAAACTCTAAGTACGGCAAGTTGCTGGAGAACTTGCAAGGGCACATCCTCAAGGATAATGGCCGGGATCACTCTGTTCATATCTTCCTGAAGTTCAAGAAAGCCAATTCCGCCAAGATCAAAGAAATGATTCAACAGCTTGCCCTCGCAACATTTTCTTTTCCAAGCACGCAACATAGTTTTCACTACCTTTCATCTGCAAAGGAACAACTGTTCATCAGGAAACTCATAAAAGAGGCCCCTGCGAATGCTGCATACAAAGCCAGCTACAGCCTCAATTTGTACCTTTCAAATAAAGGGTATGAAGCCCTGGGATTTTCCGGAAATCAACTACCTTCAGATCGCAGTTTCCAACATGGTCTTGGTGCTTTTTTGAAGAGGCTTCAAGATCAAGGGAAACTAACAGACATCACCAACGAATGGGATCTCACTTTCAGTGAGATCCATGCGATGATTGCGATCGCGCATGAACAGAAAATAGTAGTAAGAGACAAAACAGTGGTCCTCGACGATGCGGCACTGCAGAAGCTTATAGATGCATTTCAGCCGTACGTGTTAAATATCGAGACCGGAAAAGTCCTCTATAATTCTGATGATCCTGATACAAATGAACCGATCGAGCACTTTGGCTTTAGAGACGGACTCAGCAATCCGGTGTTTTTTATGGAAGACTGGGAAAAGAAAAGAATGGATGACATAAACGGGAAGGTTGATCAATTCAATCCTGCCGCATCCCTCCAGTTGGCATTAGCAGAAGATCCCAATTGCAAACAGAGCGATCACGCTTTCGGGAGCTATCTCGTTTTCGGGAAGCTGGAGCAGAACGTCTGGGCCTTCGAGCAAGACATTGAGAAGCTCGCCAACATGCTACAAGGAACTGATCTAAACGAACGGAAAGACCGCGCTAGGGCACTCGTCATGGGACGATTCCGGGACGGCACGCCGATTACGCTTCAGGGAACCGAAGGGGGAATATCGAATACAGACGGAACGATCGCATCATCCCCTAACAATTTTCTCTATAGCAACGACCAATGGGGATTCGAAGGGTCTGGGAGATGCCCGATACATTCTCATATCCGCAGGGCCAACCCTCGCGGAGAAGTGGAGAAGTCGCTCCAATTCGAAATGAAACATAGAATCGTCCGACGAGGAATCCCATATGGCGACCGAAGAAAGGAGCCTAAAGATAACCCTTCGATTGATGAACTTCCAAAGAAAGGGGTTGGGCTGTTGTTCATGTGCTTTCAACGAGATATCGGAGATCAGTTTGAGCACATCATTGATACGTGGTGTCTCTATGACGATCACCCTGACGCAGTAATGCGCCGTACGACGGGGAGCAATAACGTACCCTCAAATAAATGGCCAACCAAGTGGTATAAGGACCCAGAGCGTTCTAAGGTAGTCTCTGTACGTTGTGAATTTCCGAAACATGTGGATTTGAAAGGTGGGGAGTACTTTTTTGCCCCGAGTATTAAATTTCTACAGACCATCGCAAACCATAAATAGAAGAGCGGCTTCCTTGCGGCGATGCAGGGGAGCCGCCCTTGCCCTATGATGCGATTGAAATGAGCACCATTCGGAACCTCTAGTAGGACGACCACTTGCTGAGTGAGGGCCTCCTCCGTGAGTTGGTCAATTCAAACTCTTCCGACCAAGCGCTTCGCAGATAACGAGGCGCAATGCCGAATCAAATCGGTCTTTCCTCGGTGGTTCAGTAGAATCTCTGTTCCATCCAAGCTGCGGCCGATAGTTCGTCCTTTCCACTCCGTTATTTGATTTGTGTGGTTTGCCTCGTTTCTTTGGCCGAACCAGGCAGACCTGATAGACCAGATGAACCAGATCAACTGCCGCTCCCCTCGCCGATCCGGTAATCAAATTTGATTCAGATCGAATCGTTTTCGATTCACGTGGACCCCTTTCCATCCGCATGTAGGAACTTGCCCAGGGATGCAATGCATGGAAAAACCACAGACTACGACAGAGGACAGGCATATTTCAGATTGGGCACATAGTTTGCTGACCATTCGTGTGTCCGCGATCATTCATACATGCCGGGCGAAATCACTTCAAAGCCAGGCGAATGCAAGAGAACAGTTCATGAATGGTCCGGATAGCCAACTGCGATCCACCGATGAAGGGAGACGCAGTCATGAAACTGGGAATTATTGTGTCGATCGTGCTGATGGGGCTGCTGGGCCTTGAAATCTGCCAGTGGCATATAGGGATTCCCCTGCTCATCGTGTGGGCATTGCTCATGGGGTTGCTGGGGCTCATCTGGGCGATGGCCCTCACCATCTATGTTGACGACCAATACCCTGACGACTATCGGTGAAGTTCTCGATACCGGTGAATCATGAAGCCTAGATCGAAGGAGGATTCATCCATTGCATCATTGAATCAATAGTCCAATGACACGATGAATCAATTCATGCACCGCTGAGGCGTCACGAGGTACGCTTCAAGGGTTTTGTAGAGCAGGCGTGCGCTGTTCAGTATCCTGATAAGCATCCTTCATTAGGGACGATCCTCTTCGGCCACAAGTACAACTCTTGCAATTTTTATCGTACTCGTTGTTTGCTGGCGAGATACGTTAAGACGCAGGAGGATCGTCCGACCCATGTCATTGTTATTCGGCAGGTGGAGTCGCACCGGTACTCCATCTACCTCCTTAGTCGGACATCTCCATCCTGTTTCGGATCGCACTCCAGCAGACCCGTATTGCGATAAATTGCCCCACGCCAATCCACGCCCCCCTCACCTCTCAAATCAGCACGGTTGCCGGATGACACCCATGGCACGACTGTCAGGCCCAATTCAATACCTATTGATCGTCATACTGGCGATCGTACTTGTCACTCAGGCACCCCTCTTGGGACACACGGAAGAATCGAACATTAAGTCCGATAAGCCTTTCATTTCAGAACTCCAGCTGATCAAGGAAGAGGAAGCCGTCAGCATCGCCTCGCGCTACGAGCAACCCATCTCGCAAGCGCCATCGGATGTCTATGTGATTACGGACGAAGATATTCGGCACTCCGGTGCGACGGATATCCCGACCATTCTCCGCCGCATACCGGGAATGGAAGTGATACAAACCACAGGGGCTGACTTCAATGTGAGCGTCCGCGGTGACAATCAGTTTCAAGCGAATAAGCTTCTTGTGATGGTAGATGGACGATCAATCTATGTGGATGTAGCAGGCCTCGTTCACTGGAAGCTTCTCCCTGTGACCCTTCCTGAAATCAAACGGATCGAGGTGCTTAAAGGACCTGCATCAGCCGTATACGGGTTTAATGCTTTCGATGGCATCATCAATATCATCACTAAGTCACCGCAAGAGATGAAAGGGACAACCCTGCAATTTGGAGGAGGCGAGTTCGGGACAATCTCGAGCGCAGCTATCCAAGCAGGCATGCTCGGGAAGCTCGGCTACCGGCTTTCGATCGGTCAGGATCAAAACGCACCATGGCGTGACCGCGATGCATTAGCCTTTCGAGCCAACAAATTCAATGTGCAAACCACGTATGCTCTATCCGGGCTCTCTAAGTTATCTGTTTCAGGCGGCCTAGTAGACTCCAACAAATTTGATGGGCCTGCTGGAACAACCACCTCCTTTGCGGGAGCACCGTCACAAGGATATGCCGACATCAGCTACGAGCGATCAAATTTCTTTGTGCGTTCATGGTGGATGCATTACGCTAACAGCGGTAGGAGCATAACGACCCCGACTCTCGCCAATTTTTTGGAAGCCGTTGGTCGAGATCTAAACCCAGACACCAGGACAAGCAGCGATACCTACAACGTTGAAACGCAATATATCCAAGAACTGGGGAGCAGCCATCGCCTGACTTATGGAGCGAATTACAGACATAACACCATTTCGAGCGATCTATTGCCACAATTCAATCGAGAAGATCGCTTAGGATTGTATGTCCAAGGTGAGTGGAAACCTTTCCAAACCTTCACTGTCATAGCCGGAGCGAGGTATGACCTCCAGACCTTCATTAATCCCACAATTAGTCCCCGTGTCGCCTTCATCTATCAGCCGGCGCAAGACCATACCTTTCGCGTATCAGCTTCTCAGGCCTATCGTCCACCCACGCTTATCGAAACTTTCCTAGATTCAAGAGCCATCATTACCCTTCCGCCACCAATTCCCTCTCCGCCACCATCGACCGGACGGGGATCGGAGAATCTGCAGCCGGAACAGATCACTTCCTATGAAGCCGGTTACCAGGGATGGTTCTTCAAGCACCGATTCCGGCTCCGTGCCGATGTCTTCTTTAATCACATCTCGGACTTGATCAATTTTACCGGTGCCCTCGGCAACCAACTCACTAATGGAGGAGAAGCGGACATCTATGGGGGAGAAGCTGGAGTCGAATATCTCGTCACCGACTGGCTAAGCGGGTTTGCAAACTACTCCTACCAAGAGGTTGGTCAAACGTTCACGGGCCCTGATGTGCGTGCGGTGCCACGTTTCAAATACAACGCCGGTCTACGAGCGGAATGGGGAAATGGTCTGAACGGAGAAGCGACGTTTCATCATTACGGGTCGGCAAGGTATCCAATCCCCAGTGCCTTTCAGCAGTTCGCTCCATTTGGCGTTGCGCAACCGAGCCCCCAGATCAGCAGCTACAATCTGCTCAACCTGCGCATCGGCTACAAATTCTGGCAACAGAAAACGGAAGCGGGCTATCTGCGTGACGCTGAGGTGGCGATCTCCGCCTTCAATGCCTTGAACGATAAACACCAGGAATTTCCTTTAGGCGAGACGATCGGCAGCCGAGTGATGGGATGGATCACGGTGAGATACTGACTTAATAGTTCTAAGATGCGAGACAGGGGTTACGACATGGAACAACGGCCTTCTCGGAGCATGGTGCAGGACAATAGTTTTCGATTGGCCGTACAACTCGTCGGGTACATTCGCCGGCAGCAGAAAGATCACGTCAACCTTGTTCTGACCGGGCAACTCCTCCAGTCCGGAACCTCCATTGGAACAAATGTCGAGGAAGCCTTGGGTGGGCACAGCAGTAGGGATTTCGTGGCCAAACTGGCGATTGCCGCAAACGAGGCTTGGGAAACGAGGTACTGGGTACGCTGTATTCGAGATACTCAGCCTCACGATCAGCAAGAGCTTGCCGACCTATTGAATGAATGCGACGGACTGGTAAAAATGTTGAACAGCATCATTTTGACTACCCGCAGCAGGCTTGCTTCTAGCACAGGCTCCGAGCCAAAACCCAGAACCCAGAACTCAAAACTCAGAACTTGGCGAAGCCGTTGACTCAGAACTCAGAACCTCCCAACCGTTGAGGTCACTATGGTCACCACCACGAATCACAATGCCATTCTCATAGTGGAAGATAACCAGGATCTGGTCATGGGGTTGCAGGATATGCTGCATCATGATGGCTACGCCGTCACCGTTACCGGCACCGTCGCGGGCGCCATCGAACTCGTTCGAACCCACCGCTTCAACGCCATCATATTGGACTTGGGCTTGCCGGACGGCGATGGGCTCGATGTCCTAAAAGAAGCCCAACGCCTGGACCCCTCTCTCCCCGTCGTGATCGTCACCGCCCATATCTCGCGGGATCGCACCCTGGGATCGTTGGCGGAGGGGGCTTTTGCCTATCTCACAAAACCGTATGATCGTGAGGAACTTCGGCACACGCTCCGTCGCGCCATTGGGGTCAAGGAACTCGCCGCGAAGGCCGCACGGACAGAGCATCTCCTTAATGAAAGCGAAGAACGATTCCGGTCGCTGGTGGAGTCAGCCATCGATGCCATCGTGGTCGCCGATCATCGCAGGTGCATCGTCTCGTGGAATCGGTCTGCTTCGGCGCTCTTCGGATACTCGGATGAAGAAGCGATCGGACAGCCTCTCACCTTTCTCATGGCTGAACGCCACCGCCTCGCCTACGAGCGCGCCATCAAGCACATACAAACCTCGGGTACGGAGCATGCTCAGGGATCCCTGAATGAGTTACACGGGCGCAAGAAAGATGGAACTGAATTTCCCATCGAGGTATCCTTGGCCACATGGACAAGTAATGAGCATACCTATTATAGTGGCATTATTCGCGACACTTCTGAGCGCAAGAAGGCTGAGTCCGCGGTGCAGGAAAGTCAAGAGCGGTTTCGCCAGCTGGCGGAACATATTAGCGAAGTCTTTTGGATGACCGATCCCACGAAGCAGCAGATGCTCTATGTCAGCCCAGGCTATGAAAAAATTTGGGGGCGATCTTGCGAAAGCCTGTACGTCTCGCCCCAATCGTGGCTCGATGCGATCCACCCAGAGGACCGGGCTCGCGTCCTTGAAGCCGCCATGCACAAGCAGGTTGGCGGAACCTACAATGAGCAGTATCGTATCCTGCGGCCCAAGGGAGAAATCCGGTGGATCGGCGATCGCGCGTTCCCTATCCGTGATTCCTCCGGTATGGTTTATCGCATTGTCGGCGTAGCGGCAGATATTACAGACGAGGTGCGCGTGCAGGAATTCTTGCGCGCCAGCGAAGAACGCCTGGCGCTCGTAATCGAAGGTTCCAGTGACGGCTTCTGGGATGGGCAGGTTCTGCCAGACGAACCGTGGAGTTCTCCGCGCACACCGGTGTGGTGGTCTCCCCGTGTCAAAGCTATGCTGGGTTATACCGATGAGGAATTTCCCAATGTCTTGGAGAGCTGGGCCTCACGACTTCATCCCGAAGATGCCGGTCGCGTGTTCGCAGCCTTGACCGCCCATATCGAACGACGCGATCCCTACGACGTGGAATACCGGCTCATTACCAAGGCAGGAGAGTATGGCTGGTTCCGCGCCCGCGGCCAAGCGATCTGGGACGGAGCCGGACGGATGACCCGTATGGCCGGCTCCCTTCAGTGCGTGACGGATCGCAAACGCGCGGAGGATACACTTCGCCGCAACGAGCAACTCCTGCAAGATGTGGTCAATAACACCACCGCCGTGATTTACGTGAAGTACGCCGACGGCCGGTATCTCCTCACCAATCGCCGCTTCGAACAGCTTTTTCAGCTCGGCACGGACCAGATTGTCGGTCATACCGATCACGAGATATTCCCCAAGAAATTTGCCGATGCGTTTCGCGCCAACGATATAGCGGTGATCGAGCGGAATACTGCGGTGGAATATGAAGAATACGCGCCCCATCCCGATGGCCGCCACACCTATATCTCGATTAAATTCCCGCTACGCGACCATACCGGCAAGCCCTATGCGACTTGCGGGATCTCCACCGACATTACCGAGCGAAAGCGCTTCGAACAAACTATCCGAGCTCATGAGCAACAACTCCGCCTTGCCCTGGCGCCAGCAGAGGTGGGCACGTGGAATTGGGATCTCCAAACCGATCACATCTATTGGTCCTCGCAGGTCTGCAGATTCCTCGGCCTATCGGACGGGACGCGGCTTCGCACAAAGAGCGAGTGGCTAGCGCTTGTGTACCGAAAGGATCGGGAGTCGATGATCCATGCGATGCGCCAGGCGATGGATCAAGCCAATGCCAACGTGGTATTTGAGCACCGTATCATAGGAGAGAACGGCAACTCTCAAGGGTGTATCTGGACAGGTGAGATTGTTCGAGATCATGACGGAAAGGCTTTGCATATATTGGGGACAGTCCGCCCCACATAAACAAACCACGGATGCAGATGGACACTATTGCTGACATCAACCGGCTCTTCCGCGCCAGGCATTCCTTCGCCGCTTGGGCAATGGTGGGACTCGTTTGTTTGGCCAGCCTCTGTGTGCTTTCTGTGTCCGAATCGGCTGCAATGGACATTGCCATCTTGCAGTCTTCCGACATTGCTGCTTATCGCGAAGCCATTGCAGGTTTTAAAGCCACGGGCCCAGATGGAGCGATCTATTCTGAATACGATATGCAAGGCGATCTGGAGCTTGGGAAAAAATTTGCGCGCAGGTTGCGGGCATCGAATACGTCACTGGTCGTCGCTGTGGGGCTCAAGGCTGCGTTAGCAGCGAAAGTAGAAATTGTGGATACCCCCATCGTCTACATGATGATTTTGGACCCGATGAAACATCAGCTCACAGCCGCCAACATGACCGGCACGCTCCTGGAGATTCCTGTCGACCGACAGCTTAAGATCATGCGGATGTTCCTGCCGACCCTTCACCATCTCGGAGTTCTTTATGATCCCTCCAAGACTTCCTCCCGGGTGAAGAACGCGGCCGAGTTGGCCGCTGTTCTTGACTTTCAATTGGAGGGACTTCCCGTCGAGCGTGATAAGGACGTACCCCAGCAATTACGCACGTTGCTCTCAGATCGTGAGGCCCTCTGGCTCATACCCGACTCAACAGTGTTGACGAACGAGTCTGTACAATTCATCCTTGAATCAGCGCTGTCTCGACACATACCTGTGATCGGCTTCTCGCCGGAGTTCACACGCTTGGGAGCCCTGCTCAGCATATCCGTCAACTACGGAGTAGTTGGCCGAGAGACCGGACTGCTCGCGAAGCGCATTCTAGACGGGGAAAGGATTTTCCCCCTCAACCCCATGCCCATTGAGCGAGTCAAGATCTCGGTCAATCTCAACACAGCGAAGTTTTTGGGCATTAAGTTTTCAAAGGAATTGACGAGCCTCATCGATGAAACCTATTGATGCAGACAAACAAGTGAATCTCCAGAGCCCTCTGGAGCAATCTTTGGCTTCTGTGCCATTCCAGGCAAACAGGTTCATCGGCCTACGCACAAGGTTCGTGCTGTTTTTCAGCCTCATTCTGGCCATCGCCTGTTTGAGCTTGAGCTGGTACTACGTTGAAGAGAGGCGAGAGGCAATGGCTCACAACCTTCAGCAACTCGGAACGATTCTCCTCACGAGTGTTGTACACAATGCACACTTCCAATATGCGGGCCTCGTGGCAGAAGATCACGTCACGCTCCAGCAATTTATTGATAGCCTCATGGCCGTACCGGATGTGGTGTATGTGGTCATCACCCGCTCAGACGGAACCGTGCTCGCTCAGCACACGAAGCGGTCACTCCAATCTTCTACCAACCTTGAGCGGGCTTTGGATCAGCCGCTGTACCCAAAACCTCAGATTGCGAACCAGCTCATCCAGTCGCCAAGTGCGGATCCTCTGATAACAACGTTCTCCCTTTCTGGTGAGACAGGTAATCAATTTACATTGAAGGAAGTCGTCTATGACTTTGCCGTGACAGTGCTACGAACGGCAAAAGGAAACACCTCGACGCCTCCCTTCTCGGTCGATATGGATGAAGAACGCATGAGCAAATCCCAGATACAGCCAACACTCGTGTCCGGCGTGCTCCAAATTGGGCTGTCCGATGCACGCAGGAAACAAGATCTCGCAAGGGCAATCAAGGATATTCTCCTTCTCACCACCCTCATTATCGTTGTCGGTGCACTAGGCGCCCACCTGCTCACCCTTCGTATCACGAAGCCCTTGAGGAACCTCGCCGGCGTGGCCCAACAAGTGGCTGAGGGCCGTTCTCCCGAGCCCCTTACACTCTCCACCCACGATGAAATCGGCCAATTGACGAGTATGTTTAACCTGATGACCCGCTCATTACAGGAAAGAAACATCGCCATTACAGCGAATCTGGCCACTATCAAACACCAGGTGGGGCAATTGACCACGTTGCATCAAGTCAGCGCGGCCATCGCCAGCACGCTGGACCTGAACCAGATTCTCGGCACTGTTTTGCAGCTCCTAATTGAAAATTTGGGTTTTACACGGATGTTTGTGATGTTGCGGCATCGCGAACGAGACACGGCATATGTGGCGCAAATCGCCGGGGTGTCGCCGGACATTGCGGCTGCAGCTCGCCATATTGAGCTACCGATCCAGAACGATGGCAGCCTCCAGGCCGATCTGCTGATTCATGGTAAGCCCTTGCTCGTCCCGAACCTTGAGGCTGTGGCCGATCGCATGCAACCACCGATACTAGAGTTGGCTCACCGCACCGGAGTGACCTCCTCCGTCGCGGTTCCGCTCCAGAGTCACAACCAGATACTCGGGTACCTCGCCGCCGACCGGGGCACACACCCCTGCACGGAAGAAGATCTCCATATGCTGTTGACAATCGCCAGTCACGTGGCCGCAGCCATCGACAATGCCAGAGCCTATGCCCACCTCGAAGAACTCACACAGAACCTTGAGCAACGTATCGGAGAACGCACGCAGGAATTGACCATCGCCAACAAGCGCCTCCAGGAACACGATCGACAGCGGTCGCTATTTCTCTCTGTCGCGTCGCATGAATTACGCACACCCATGACCGTGATTCGGAGCTTTGCTGACAATATGCGCGATGGTATTGCAGGGCCGGTGAGTGAACAACAATTGACCTACCTCACTCGCATTGGGCATAACCTGAGCCGGCTCACGAGAATCATCAATCAATTGCTCGACTGGTCTCACCTTGACAGTAAAAAGGAAACGCTCCACCTCGCACCCACCTGCGTCGAAACCATAGCCCTCCTGGTCGCCGACAGTTTGCGCACTGTGGCGGCTGAAAAAGCAATTGCCCTTGAGATCGTGCATGCGGAAGGTCTTCCAGCCGTCCAGGGAGACTCAGATAAACTGGAACAGATTCTCTGGAATCTGATCGGCAATGCGATCAAATTTACGCCGCCGGGCGGCCGCATCACCGTCGATTTCCAGACGACCCCCGAGGGGTTTGTCCAAACCTCTGTTGCCGATACCGGCTGCGGGATTGACCCAGATCATGTTGAAAAACTCTTCCATGAATTCTCGAAAGTGCCATCTGCTAGCCCTGGCGCGCAGGGTGCCCAACTTGGCCTATTCATTACCAAAAGCCTGGTAACGCTGCACCAAGGAACCATCTGGGTGGAAAGCGCACTCGGAACCGGTTCGCGCTTTTACTTTACCGTGCCTGTCGCCTCTCCTGGAGAGGCCTCCGGGCAACCGGCCATATAGCGTGAAGCATGATCGATTGAGAGGAGTGTATTTTTCTCTGTGTATGATCTACAATTCCGAAACTACTCGGGCCGATAATCTGAGTTCCTGAGCCGTCACTATGCGCGCCAAAATCCTCATTGTCGACGACGACCGCGATATTCTCCTCGGACTCGAGAATCGCATTGCTTGGATGGGACACGAGCCTATCACAGTCGACAACGGCAAGGATGCGCTGCGCCTGATCGAACAAGGAGAATTTGACCTCGCGCTGCTGGATTTGGAACTGCCGGCTCTCTCAGGTCTGGAGATCCTGGAACGGATGAGAGGCACCGCATACAGTGAGCGACAAACTGTCAAGGATACCGGCGCGTCGTACGCCACCCCGCTCATCATCATCCTGACTGCATTCGGCACCATCGAACGCGCTGTGCAGGCCATGCAGCTTGGCGCCTTTGATTTCCTAACGAAACCGTTCAACGCCGACCACCTGACCGTCGTGATCAACAAAGCCCTGGGCACCATGGCACTACATCGTCAGGTCGACGTCCTCCGTCAGGAAATCGACCATCGATACGATCACCTCGTGGGAACCAATGCCAAGATGGCCGCGCAACTCACAATCGCCAAACAAGCGGCGCAGTCCGACGTAACCGTCCTCCTGCTCGGTGAAACCGGCACGGGGAAAGAGGTGGTAGCCCGCGCGATCCATCGTTGGAGTCCGCGCCGCTCGAAACCCTTTATCGCAATCAATTGTGCAGCTTTGCCGGAGCATCTGCTCGAGAACGAGCTCTTCGGTCATGAAAAGGGCTCCTTCACGGGGGCGATCAAACGGGAACCAGGCAAGATTGAAATGGCGGAGGGGGGGACAGTCTTTCTTGATGAAATCGGGGATATGCCGCTTCCCCTCCAAACACGCCTGCTGCGAGTCATCCAGGATCAAACCTTCTATCGTGTGGGCGGAACCCAGCCGGTTCACATCAATGTGCGTTTCGTCGCAGCCACGAATAAAGACATACGACGCGCGATCCATCAGGGAGTATTTCGTGAAGATTTATACTACCGGCTCGCCGTGATCACCGTGACACTCCCCCCCCTACGTGAACGGATGGACGATGTCCCTGCGCTCGCCAGGCATTTCCTCGACCGTGCGGTCAAAGCGGGGGTTCATCGCTCCTGCACCCTGAGTGACAATGCTGCACGGGCATTACAACAGTATCAATGGCCGGGCAACATCCGCGAACTTGAAAATGTGCTCATGCGCGCGGTTATCTTGTGTCCAGACGACACCCTAGAACCCTCCTACCTTCATCTGGCAAATTCACCGTTCTCCTCGACGGCCGGAACTGAAACTGGATCCCCTTCTCTTCACTACCATGAGAGCATGAACGCCTACAGCCGAAAGATTATCGAAGAAGCATTGCGCAGAAATGGATGGAACCAAACGAAAGCAGCCGAAGAGCTCGGCCTTCAACGGACCTACCTCACAAAACTGCTCCGTCAGAAAGACATCGTCGGCAGACCACCGAATGAAAGCAGTCATTAGTCTTGAGTACTGAGTGCTGAGTTTTGGGTTCCCGCTCGGAACTCAGCACTTCTCCCTCAGCCCTTCTGGGTAACTCATTCCACATTTCTCATTTCTCATTCTGAATTAGGCAACTCAGAACCCGGAACTCCTAACTCAAAACTGATTCATCTTCCCAATGGCCCTCAACTGACCGGGTGTCAACCACCAACGGAGCCTACCGTGACCTGGCTTGGCCGGAGCCAGCAGATCGATCAGACAGGCCCCGGCTTTCTTCAAAGGGAACGACGTCGTCGCTCGTCCGGACAGGAGAACACTTGCCGTCATGCCCAGCTGCGGTTCATGGCCGATACAGAGCACACAGGACTCCGGTGGAAGATCGTGCAGAATCGACAAGAGCTGACTGGAAGGCGCATCCGGCAAGAGCGCATCTACAATCTGTACCGCCGAACAGACGCGCAACGAGCTGTGCGCGATCATCGCCGTCTCTACCGCCCGCTTCAAGGGACTCGACAAGACATGAGTCGGTTGCACATCAAGGCGGCTCATGCCAGCCGCCACCTGTGCCACACGCTTTATCCCAAGCCTAGTCAGAGGCCGATCCGCATCCTGCCCTTCCCATTCCTCACGCTCCACCGCAATGCCATGCCGCAACAATATACAGTCCATCGTGTTCCTTACATTATGCCTAAACGACTATGATGAAGTATCCCACACCAACACCTATGCCATGGCGACGAGCCCGCCTCCCGGAAATCGCAGCTGACAAATGCCAATTTCTGTCTCAACCTGACATTTACTTGGTTAATTGCCAAGCACTATGGAGCGGCTCCTATTGCTGCAGCCGCACAAAACCCAAATAAATCAACTAATAGACAGGCAGAACCTCGAACGGTATCTCTTGGTACGTCGATTGCTGAATGAGCACGGGCAAAGAAGGTTATTGTAACTAACCATAGGGAGGTCTCGATGTTTAAGAATTTTGCTCTGCTCTCAATCGTCGCTGCGCTATTACTCTCACCGTTTCTTCTCGGGACAGGCCATGCCTTTCAGATCGATTTGAAGAAACAGGCGATGATGAAAACAATGCCGCACACACAAACCGCGCAAGTATCGAAAACGTCCGCGCCTTGCCAGGGAAGAGATGCGGCGGCATGCAAGATGTATAGCCAGCGCGAATCAACATCTCGCTAATGAGCATGCGCATCTCTCATCATGTGGGCAGGGTCGACGGGCATCCGATGGGCTGGTCTGGAAAACGGGTGTCTCCGGGCTGGTTGATCTATCTGCTTGTTGTGCGTTGTCAGGACACAACCTCTGACAACGCACAACAAGAACCGCGCAGCCAAACCGCTTTAACGGGAGACGCTTCACTCCCCCCTAGTTCTTATAAAAATCGAAACATGCCGACACCGAGAGAATAGGATCCATGCGATCGTTCCTGTCTGCCC
>Ga0134127_10000929_pt1 | contig 23285 bp, 25 predicted proteins | sample KB31753_FD_96459 | JGI IMG/M metagenome (GOLD analysis project Ga0134127, IMG submission 96459) | Terrestrial soil microbial communities with excess Nitrogen fertilizer from Kellogg Biological Station, Michigan, USA - KB3-175-3 | ecosystem: Environmental > Terrestrial > Soil > Unclassified ... | reverse complement strand
TTAAGAATGTCAACGAGTAAAGAAGCAAAGGCTGCTTTCGATCGAATTCTACGTATTGTTGTTGAAGTTACAGATGATGACAACAAAGATGATCTAATCAAGGTTGGAACTGAGATGGGATTATCAGATACAGAACTCCATCAAGATTTTGACGAACTTTATCACAGAGAGGAGGTAGAAGAAGAGGAAGAATTAGATCAAGACGAAGATGATTCAATTGAAAGAGAAGACAATCTAGAAATTGAAGATTACAATCCAACAAACAATGATGACAAAGAATAAAGAAAGAGAGAACAACAATGGCTAGAGTTACATTTTCCCAAGACGATATTCTCCGGTCTAAGCTTTTACCTCCCGGATGGTATCCAATGTTAGTTAAATCTTTTAGTGAAGAGCAAGCTGGAACTGATGGAAGTGCTCTTTACGTTTGGTCCGTTATAGTAGATGGTGGACCATTTAACGGAGTTCCAGTAAGATTTCAAGTTTCAGAGAAAGCTTTGGGAATGGGAATTGAATTCTTAGAAGCTTCTGGATACGAAGTTAAAGCTGGAGTTCCTCTAGAGTTAGATAAAGTAGTTGGAAAGAAACTCGAAGGTTTCGTCCAGAGAGGGGAATACAAAGGGAAACCAAACAATCAATTAGTTTCTTTCAGAAAGAGAAAGGAAGGAGGAGTGGGACAGTAAAACTATAAGGGCTGGTTTGGGGTGTAGTTTAACAGGTAAAACACTAACGAAGAAGTCTAAATGACTAAGCGAGAGATGAAGGTTCAAATCCTTCCACCCCAATTAGAAAGAATAGAAAATGAATAATAATTGGATTTGTGGAGTCGGACCTACTAATGCAAAGTTAATGTGTGTAGGGGAAGCTCCCGGTGCTCAAGAAGAAGCTATAGGAAAGCCATTTGTAGGACCAAGTGGAGAGTTATTAACTGAACTATTAGAAGTAGCTGGATCATCTAGGTCACAAGTTTACATCACTAATGTAGTTAAGTTAAGACCACCAAATAATGATTTAGAAAGGTTAGGGGAGATAAATAATCCTAATAGAGATTATAACTCTCCAGAAGGAATTGGCTACAAAGTAGAGGACTTTCTTCCTCTATTGTGGAATGAGATAGATGCACTAAAACCAAATTGCATACTCGCTCTAGGTTCATTAGCTTGTGAAATTCTGACAGGAAAGAAAGGAATTAAGAATTGGAGAGGTTCAATTGTCCCTTGTGTAAACTTCGATATTAAGGTAGTTCCCACCATCCATCCAGCCGCTTTGTTCCAGAGAAACTACGGTAAGAAGAGTGAACAGGGGATGTTCTCTTGGAAACAAAAAGCCCACATTCAATTTGATGTCATTAAAGCTGTCCGCGAGTCCCAAACTTCCTCATGGGATAGCATTCCAAAAAGATCAATTGACATAGTAAGATCCTCTATACAATTAGAGCAATTCTTTAATATGTATAGAGATTATAATAAAGTTTATGTAGATACTGAAGTATTTAAAGCTCATTTAGTTTGTATTGGATTTGCATTTACTCCTTATCATGGAATCTCAGTGCCATTAATAGACTTACAATCTGGTGATAATCATCAAGGAGTTCCACTAAACGAACTAGTAGATATATGGATGATAGTAGCTGACAAGCTCGCTGATGCTCGCTTGAAAAAAGTGGGACAGAATTTCAAAGCTGATAAAGTCTATTGGTTAGAGAAAGCAGGATTTGAAGTCAATGGATTTATAGATGATACAATGTTTAAGATGCATACTCTTTCTTCTGAGTTACCAAAGAGTCAAGCATTCCAAGCATCAATCTTTACTAATGAACCATTCTACAAATATGAAGGAAAAGAATACAATCCTCACAAAGATAAGTTAGATGTTCTTCTACGATACAATGGAAGGGATTGTGTAGTTAATTGTGAATGCGATCAAGAAATGCAAAAAGACATTGAGGAGCTTGGACTCAATGAGTTTCATCAGGAAATGGTACTAGATTTATATCCAATCTACGAGAAGATTGAAAAGAGAGGATGGTTAGTAGACAAAGAAAAACAGAAAGAACTCTATAAACATTATGATGATCTATTGAATTCTAAAAAACAAGAACTCAAAGAGTTATTGCTGGAGTTTGGAGTCGAAGTCGAAGTAAATTATAACTCACCTAAACAAGTTGGAGGATTACTCTTTGGTTGTTTAAAACTACCAGATAGAGATAGTACTGATGATAAGACACTAACTAAGTTAGCTAATAATGCAGTAAAGAATCCAAAGAAGAGATCAATAATATATTGCATATTAGATTTGAGATCAATCCACAAACTAAAGGAGACTTACGTAAATGCAAGAACAGACATGGATAACAGAATGCGATGGACTTATAACCAGGTTGGAACGGAGACTGGAAGAACTTCGACAAGTATTATCCAAAAACCTCTCAGAAATGGAAAGTGGGGAGTTCCTATTCAAACTATACCAAGACCTGACGAATTTGGTGGGAGAATTAGGGAGATGTACATCGCAGATCCGGGTAAAATACTTGTTGAGTTTGACCAATCCCAAGCAGACGCAAGAATAGTTGCTCTATTAGCAAACGATCTAGATTTATTAGCATTGTTTGATATTTTAGATATTCACAGATTGACAGCTTCATTTTGTTATGGTTTGACTTCTTATTCTGGTGAAGAATTAATAACTGCCGCATTAGCTCAACATAGACACTTAAAAAATTCTAGTATGGAGAGTTATTTAGGAAGAATAGATTTTAGTTTTCTTGATTTAGTTACTGAAGAACAAAGACAAATCGGGAAAGCTACTAGACATGGACTTGGATTTGATTTAGGGGAAGAAGGACTTTCAATTAAGATGAAGATCAGCTTATATAGGGCAAAACAATCATATCAGAAAGTTCATGAAATGTCTCCAAAGATTAAGGAAGTCTACCACGAAGATATTCAAGCAGCTTTAGCAGATAATAATAAAGTCTTGATGACTCCATTTGGAAGGAGAAGAGAATTCTTCGAGAGATGGGGAAAGGAATTATTTAGAGAAGCTTACGCTCACATTCCACAATCAACAGTTGGAGATAATACTAAAAGAGCAATGAAGGAAGTAGATAAAATTGATTGGGTAGAAATTCTAGCAGAAATGCATGATAGTTTTGTAGCTCAAATTGAAGAGAGAAGAGTAGAAGAATACTATCATATAGTGAAACCAATCTGGGAACAGCCAATCGACTTTGAGAGATGCACGCTAAAACGTCAACCAATTACTATACCCGTGGATTTTAAAGTGGGATATAGTTGGGGTACTATGTCAAAAATGAAATTCGATTAGGAGGGAGAATAAAATGGGCTATCTCGGTTTCAATGAAATGAAAACTGACAAGAAAACAAAACAATTTTATATCACTAATATAGCTAGTGGTGATATCTTAGGTTACATTGTGTTCTTTCCTCAATGGAGAAAGTATGTTTTAGTTTCAGATGAAAGACAGAAAGTAATCTATGACACTAAATGTTTATTGGAGATTGTAGAATTTCTAAACAAAATTAACCAGGAAAGACAAGAAGAATTGAAGAAAGAGAAAGGAGAGAAAGATGTTAAGATTTGATTACCAAGAACAACCGAATGGACAATTCAATGTTACAGTAGTGAGTGAGCGAGGAAATTCCCATTCGTTGGCTGGCCGCTTGGTTTTGGAGGCTGAAGAATGGAAAAGGTTGGTATTAGCTTGTGAAATCTTCAATGAAGATAATATGGATGGACCCAATTTAGGTAGTGTAGAATTCTTCAAATTTGAAAAGAAAGAAAATGTAAAGAAGGGAGAATAAAAATGAGAGAGACTAGAGATTCAAAAGGTAGAGTTCGTCTTGATGAGAAACATTCATTGGAAATCTATCGCGAATGGGGTGTAGAGTTTGGTGAACCTAATGAATATACACCAAGAATAGTAAAGAGTACAAACGATCAACCAATCCCAGATGAAGAACCTCGAATTTTATTCAGAGGTCGAGATATTCTAGCAGTACAGATGTTAGAGTACTATAGAGATTTATGCATCATGGATGAAGCAACTGACTTTCAATTAAAATCTATCAACAAAATGATAGAAGAGTTTAAAGAGTTTGCAAAGAATAGTCCAACTATGAAACAGCCTGGATCTACTTCTGGAAAATAATAAAGATGACATTCAACACAGAGCTTGCAATATCTTATGAAGATAATAAATTCAAAGTGACTTTGAATTTTCTAGGCTACAGTGTGAGTGGAGAATCAACTGATTTAATTATAGCATTTAATAGATGCTTGATTAATGCACAAAAATATATAAGGAAATTATCTGGAGAAAATGAAGATTGACTTGGATGCAAGATTTCTTAGACTCGACAAAGGAACTTGAAAGCCCAACATCTTACTTCTACTGGTCAATTCTCACCACAATATCCGCTGTAGTAGGTAAGAAAATGTGGGTTAATAGGGGAGGAGTATACAATCTATATCCTAATGTATATACTTTCCTTATCAGCAAAAAATCTGGATTACGTAAAGGAATACCAATCAATGTAGCTAAGAAATTAGCTCATGATGTAGGAAGGGTAAGAGTTATTGATGGACAGAACTCAATTCAAGGTGTCATTAAAGAATTAACAAAAATAAGAACAATTGGAAATGGACACATAATAAATACAGCAGAAGGATTCTTAATCACTGGAGAGTTTGCATCATTCATGCTGTCCGATGGTACTAATCTTTCTCTAACTACACTCACTGATTTGTATGATGCACAGTATCACGAACAAGGATTTAGGAAGAGATTAGCATCAGAAGAAGAGATTGAATTGAAGAGTCCTTGTCTGACTGCTTTGTTTGCTAGTAATGAAACTCACTTCTTTGATGTGGTCCCAAAGAACGCAATCAGTGGAGGTTTCTTAGCTAGAACATTCTGTATCTATGAAGAGAAAAGAAATAAGATTAATTCTCTAACTGGAATAGATGAATCTCTGCCAGCTAAGATAGACTACTTACGAATAGTTGGTCATTTAGGAGAGATAGCTAAATTAGTAGGAGAGATAATACCAGAACCAGAAGCGTTAAGAGCATTCCATGAATGGTATGTTGATTTCTCAGGTAGAGACAATGAAGATGACACAGGAACATCAGAGAGATTAGGAGACAATATATGGAAAGCTGCTATGTTAATAGGTTTAGCTAATAATCAATCTCAGACAATCACTCAACGAGACATGGATGAAGCAATCTTTAATTGTATGCAGACATTTTCTAATCTTAAACGATTGCTGCTAGGCGGAACCGCTGATGCTAAGAGTCTCAAATCAATCACCATGAGAATTACTGTAGCAATGATGATTGAAGCTGACCCTTTGTTTGAGATAGAAAGAAAAAGAGTATTGAGAAGAGGAGCCGGACAGTTTGGAGTTTATGATTTAGATGAATGCATAGAACATCTTAATCAAGCTGGAATGATTAAGATAGAAAAGAGAGGGTCAGGAGTATATTACAAATTGACTGAGATGGTAATAAGAAAACATTTGGAATTGAAGAAGAGAGAAAAAGGAAACGAGACTATTAACTAAAGGAGATAAGATGTCAAACTTAGAAGAGCAAAAGATTTGTGGAAACTGTGGACACAAGAAACTCTTTCATATGAATTTCAATGATGAATGCGATGTGTGCGATGACCCAACTATTCCATTAGAAAAGAAATGTATAGGATATTCAGAAAAGAAAGAGATGAAAAATGTTAGGTGAACTAAGCTGGCCCGCTAGACGTCACAAGTGCGAGATTTGTTTTAAAGTATTCGATTGTCATTTATGTACTATTGATTGCACTCATGCAGTCCATGAAAATCACACGGAGAGTAGACTAGTTTATGTTTGTTTGGATTGTGCAGAAAAGAATAGATGGATTGGAGTGATTACAACCGGACATCAAACAATTCATCATCATGTTACTTTGTATAATTATAAGACTGGAAAGTTAGTAGACAAGCAGAAACTTTATGGTAGAGCAATAAACTGTAAGCATTGGGTAACACAATTAAAACTTTCTACAATAAAAGGAGTTTAATTGATGAATGATAATGATCTTGAAAAGGATTTGATTGAAAAATTAGATCGTTTTAATCTTTGGTTAGAGAAAATATTTTTAAAATTGAATTGCATCCTTATGTGGACAGTTGCTATTTTACTTTTCTTATTTATAATTATAGCCTTGGTAAAGAAGGGGATCTAACTAATGGAGTACTACTTCCTCTTTCTCCTTTATCTGATCGTTTAATAGCACTACTCAACCTTTGAGGTAGAAGAACTAATCCTAAATCTTTCCCTTCATCCATGATTGATTTGACAATATCATATACAAATTCAAATGCTGGAGCTATTCCACCACTAACAATATCCGCGCCCGCTTGTCCCTTCCAATAAGCAATAGAGTAAATGAAATCTCCTATTAATCCAAGGGCAAATCCTCTATTTAAATCGTCAATGAATCTACTCACAAGCTTCGCTTGTGAATCATTTAATTTCATCCTGTCTTGGAGTAGAGGTTTGAGCATTTTAGCTAGAGATTCCCCTCTCTGGTTTACATCCCTAATTGCTCCTTTTATAGCTCCTTCTCCTGTATAAGCTCCAGCAAGTCCACCAAATAAAGCGGAGCCAGCATCACCTATTACTTCTCCTATTATTGGTGCTGTGATAGCAAGGGTACTAATAGTCCTAGTAGGATTTAATTTGAAACTTTCTATTAAGGAGTTCATTCCAAGCATAGCCATTCTCTTGTATTGCATGGCTAAGTTCACACCTAGTCTCATTCCTGGATTTTGGATTGCTTCTCCTAATGGTTGCATAGTAGCAGGATTAACTATACCTTGACTATCTTTAGCTAGTTGCCAACCTGCCCTACTTAATTCTTCTGGTGTTGCAACTCCCCTTTCTATTGTCTCCGCACTATCTTTCCCAAGAAGAGAGTCTAAGAGTTTCTTACCCCTAATGAATTCAGGCGAGCTTGGTTTTACTTCGTTAAGATGACTTATTAATCCATTAGCAGTAATCCTTCCTGATTGATCCGCCCAAGTTCTCATGAATCTTTCAGACATTGGGATACCAAGAAGTTTAGCAACTTTAAGTCCACTTCCCTCTATTACTCCAGTATGTTCAGTAGCTCCAGAAAGAGTAGCCATCCTTCTACTCATTTCCAAGTTCCCTAATGTAGCCATTAAACCTCTAATAGTATTCACAGGACCGACACGAGCTGCTGTGGGAATGCTATTAGAGAGATTATGCAATATAAAAGAAGGCATTAATCTAGCATTATTTAAATTTGTTACAGCTCTATATATATTCTTCTCTCTTGCTGTAGGAATATCTTTAGTTCCCTCCCTCCCAACAAGACGTGAGATAGTATCAGATGCAAAATTCTTATCAAACCCTTCATTTACTAACTTAATTAATTCATTATTGACTTTAGATCCCATAATATCTTCTGGTCCAAAAGCTTTAGCCATACCAATTCTACCAGAGAAATTATGAATGTGATCGTACACTGCTTCAGGATCTAATACGAAAGAATCTTTTCTAAATATCCTTTGATGCTGTCCCCTTGTTGTGAGTTCCCCATATAACTTAGGGTTGTTCAACATTATCTCAGCTTCTTTAAGTGAGATTCCCTTAGATTGTGCAACTTCTTTTACTATTCTATTCCAATCTTTAGGATTCTTTTTTAGAGATTCAAAGAATCCCTCAGTGTAAGTTCGGGGCCAATAGTCCATCCCCATCTTAGCGAATGGAATGTGTTTACCTCCTGGATTTATCATACTAACATTAGATTGTTCACCTTCTGTACCAAGTATGTCCATAGCTTGTCTAAATAGTTGGGCAGCGTGAGCAATCTTAGTATTAGCAGGTTCCATATTATCTAATATCACACTAGCGAGTGATCCCTTTATTTTTGTAATCTGTACACCCTTCTTAGCTGTATATTCTCCATCTTTCCAATCTACATATTTATCAAAGTTTCCTTCATTCAATATCACTTCTTTACCATTACTAAGTGTAGCTATTCTCTGTCCAATTTCTTTGGGTGTTAAATCTTTAAAGGCATCATGAACTAAGATATTAACTTTACCTTTTAAAGAGTCAGATAAATACTGGGCATCCTCTATCATTCTCTCCAATTTGAGGCCAGCTTCTCCCATCTTACCAATAGTTTGTTCTGGTCTACTAATGATTGGAACTGACTTATTGAAGAGTCCAATATCTTTCTTTGTCTTCTCTAGTAATTCCAACTCTTCTGGAGTCTTAGCTCGTTTCTTAGCTTTACCAATCAAGAAGTCAATGGTACTAAATCCAGCCTCTCCTTTTCTAAATACTCTATTAGCAGCAGCCCAAGCTCGATTAACATTGTTAGGGACCAATGGAGTGTTATCAACAATATCATTTACAACTGTCTCGATATCAAGTCCTGCATCTTTACCCATTTGAGCAATCTCTCTAAGTAGAGAAGTCTCAACATGATCTAATGGAACAGTACTTTCTAACTGTTCACTGTATTTGGTGAATTTCTCTGCATCTAATTTTGGTTCTTCTTCTATTTCTATTGAAGGTTTTACTTTAGATTCTACTTTAGTTGATTCCTGAATCAGTCTTCCTTCTTTAGTTAGTTTACGTTCTCCAAGAACTGAATCAATCTCTTCTCTCAATTGACCAGTTGAACCTTCTCTCATTGCTTCAAGGACTGTAGTATCTTGTTCTCTTAACCAAGTATTCTCAATCTCTTTTGGTTTTTGAGGAACTTTCGCTCTTTCTTTCATCCTCTCATTAGTCTCTTTGAATTTCTGTCTAGCTTCATTATGAATTTCTTTTAAATATGTAGTATCATAAAGCGATCCTGGATGTTTGACTTCTACTTTCTCAGTTGAAATTTTTGGAGTCTCAGACTTTACTTCAGGTTCAATCTGTGGAGGAATTTCAGTTTCATCAGGAAGTGCTCCTCGTTTCTTCAATAAATTATCTATTGCTTCCTTTTCTTTTCCAATTGCACTTTCTCTCTTTCTCAAGAGTGCACTAGTCTTACTCTTTACTAATTTACCATAATCTATTGCTGGTTCAGTTTTAGTAAGAGTAGGAGAAATTGGAGGTTTAACTTCTAATTTATGTTCTTGAGATTTTGAAACATATTCCTCAGGAATAAAACCCTCTTCTTCTGGTCTTCTTGAGTATTTTTGTGCTGTTTGATTTTTCCGAGCTTCCTCCCAAACACTTCTAGGAACTTGAGTTGATACTATTCTACCAGTTTCTCCAGCTTCTTTCTGATAGTGTTCAGCATTCTCTAAACTAGAAGTAAACCATCTACGTCCAGCTTGTATTCCTGGATTATCTTTATCATTTATCCAAGATGGTACTGTAGATTTACCAGTTGGAGTAGATTCTCCTCTATAAAGAGTAACCATTTCTTCAGGAGGAGTTACAGTAAGCTCCCCCGGCTTTACCTCTGTTTGTGGAATTGATTCTTGAGCAACAACATCCCCTATTTTAGGGATAGTATTAGATTCGATTGAAGGAGCTTGAGAAGTTTCAATTGGAAAAGTTTCAGTCGGAGGAAATTCAGTTGAGGGGCCAGCTTCAATCGGTCTTTTTACTGGAGTAGATTCAGTTAATTGTTTCTGTCCAAGTGGAGTTCCAGAGATTTCCGAAGTTTTTGGATTGAGAGCTAATCTCTCCGCTGGAGGGGGAGTTATTGTCACACCCTCATAATCTCCAGCTCCAAGTAATTTCTGTGGAGGTTTAGTAATTTTAGGAGGAGCTACTTTAGGTTGACTTTTAGACCAAGGAGTAAGACCTTCATACTTTACTTTAGATGCACCATATCCTGTTAAAGCTAATCCTCCACCAAGCATAGCTGCCCGGCCAGCAGTTTCTAAACTAGGATGTTCATATAAAGCTTGTGCTGTTTCTGGAACTTGTGATCCCATTAATCCAGCATATGCAATTGGTATTGCAGCAGCTCCAATTCCTGTTAAACCTAATGGAGCAATTGCTAAATTTTCAGGAGCTACAACAGTAGCAAGACCCTCCTGACCTAATCTCTTTAATCTAGTAGAAGTTGGAAGTTTCTCGACTTCTTCTGGAGCCATTACTTCTGGTGCAATGGCTTCACTCGGAGCACTCAACATTCTTGCTATGTTACTAGTTGTCGGGCCAGCAATCTTTCTAGCTACTGTATCTATAATTCCACCATCACTAGGAGAATTTACTGTTGATCCCTCCCTTTCCGCTTTTCTAGCTAATTCTCCTTGTCTTTTTGTCTTTGCTCTCATATCAGATATTTGAGCAAGTTGTTTCTTAGTAGGAGGACTAGGAAGAGAAACAGTAAAAGTATCTCCTGTCTTATGATCTGTTACTTTATATTTCTTATTCTCAGGCATTAATCAATTTCCTCGAAATCAATTCTACCTTCTATATCATCATCATCTTCTTCATCACTAAATCTATCATCTTCTTCTTCACCAGTAGGAGAGAAAGATTGTCTGAGAATACTCTTTATCATGTTATCAATTTGTGTTTTAGTTTCTTTGTACTTACCTTCTAGTGTTTCTGATATAGCTTGGTCCATCTTCAATCTATAACTTTTAGCTCCAGTAGTTTTATCTATAACTTCTTCAAATAAACCAGTGAAAATCTCAGGATCTGCTATAGTTTTGGCTATTTCATTCTCAGCCATCAATGCAGCTAGAGCTTGTTGAGATGGAGGAATTCTTTGATTCTTTCCTACAGACATTTGCTTCTTCAATTCTCTAGCTTTTGCTGCTATATTCGCACGAGAGTTTATTTGAGCGCGGGCAAGTCTTTCTCTAGCTGCTATTTCTTTATCTGATACTGAACTTCTTCCTCCCTGTCTTAGTTTCTCAAGTTCTGTCTCTCTAGTTGCTCTGATTCCTTCAAGTATTGTATTCTTTATCATTTCTCGCTGACTTGCTTTTTCACGTCCAGGTTCTAATTTTTCCTCTCTCGCTCCATATCTAGCTCCTTCAATATCTCCTTGTAATTTTGGATCAATTGCTCCAATAGAACGAAGATAAGAACCAATAGAAGAGAGTTCTCCCTGATTAACTTTTTGCTGTTCTAATCCAAGTTTAGTTTGTTCACTCTCTAATCCTACTTGCTGTCCTAGTGCTCCAGTTCTAGTAGCCCAATCTTGGTAAGATTCTCTATAAGGTTTCTCTACTATATTTCTAGCTTGCTTTACTCCTTCTTCTGGTCCAAAAGCTGCCCCGGTTAATCCCCCAGTTAAGGCTGCCCCAAAACGCCTTAACTTTGAAGGTTTATTACCTTCTAGAGTAGGTGGATTTAATAGAAGTTCACGTAGTTGATCTATAGAACTCGGGCCAGCTTGAGCATAAGGAGCATTTGGAATTTCAGGTTGCATTGGACTTTCCTGCATAGGAAGTTCTTGTACAGGAAATTCATTACCTGAGAATCTTGAAATCTCTGATTGAATTGGTTCTACTTCTTCATCCTGATCTATTGGAAGAGATTTAGAAAGAGAAGAAATAATCGGTTCAACATGCTCATGTGGAATTTCGATTTTCACTGGAGGTGATTTTACTTGTTTCTCTCTTTGTCCAGCTCCTTTTAGAATTGGAGGAGTTTGTTGTTGTCCTCCAATGTCTGCCCTTGGTACATTATTAGGATTTCCCATTTGAGGAAGATCACGTCTAATATTAGATTGCATTGGTTGGACTTGAGGTTGTGGAGTTGAAACTGAGCCAACATCTCTTCGATCACCTTTTAATAGATCACTTAAAGCTGTCCCCGAATATGGTTTGTATAGTAGACCAGCATTAAATATGCTAGGATCTAATGGCTTTCCAGCTTTCCTTGCATCTTCAATCTGTTTCTTGTATTTATTTACATCACTATTTACATAATCGGGACGATTTTTCTGAGCCATTAAATTGCTCCTACTTTATACCACTTGGACCTAAACTACCTACACCAGTCAAAATTCCAGCAGCAGCACCACCGGCAACTCCAATTCCCATCATCACGTTTTCAAATAAAGTTTTATCTTGAGATGCTAATGATGTTAATAATTGTGCGTCAGCTTGAGTCATTTGACCAGACTGTAATCTATTTCTTAATTCATTAATATCTACATCAGACAATCCTGCTATTCCAACAGAAGTATATCTTTGTAAAGCATCCTGTCCCGCTATTTTACCTTGTTGTATTCGACTTTCTACTCCAGCACCACCAGAAAGTCCAGCTAACTTTCCTTCTCTAACTTGTCCTGCTAATGCTGTATTAGCATTCAAGCTAGCTTCTGATCCAGATTGAGCAGCACCACGAGTTAATCTAGATTGTGATTCTGTAAATCCAGGAAATCCACCTTGCAATGCTTTATTTCTACTCAATTCATCAGTTGCTCTACCATAAACAGCAGCAGTTGGAGCAGTCGCTCTTCTTAGAAATTGTTCTTTATCTAATGGAGAAAATCCTCCAGTTTGAGCAAATTCAGCATAACCTTTTTGAATAGGTTCTATCTCAGCTCCAAATCCACCAGTATTTCTTAGATTTTCAGCTCCAGTTCTAGTAGCCTGCATAGTCTCAGGAAGACCAGAACCAATTAAATCTCTTCGTTGAGTGAGTTGAGTTTGTAGTTGGCTTGCTTGATTTCTTTCAGTATCAGAAGCTAAACGAGATTGTGTCTCTGCTTCTGTTTGTCTTTTCTTTTTTGAACCGCCCCCCATTTATATTTCCTTTCTTAATGTTATATTATCATCTTCATCAAAATCAAAATGCTTTATTAAGATGTCTTTGTAGTGTTCTGACTCTATAAAATTACTAGGGAGTGTTAATGAGACAGATAATTCATTGCATTGCATCATACTTATAGCTTTATTCATTAGAGTATTTAATACTTTGGCCTTGATATGATTAGATGATTCAGGATTTAAGACCATCTTAAATTCATTGATTACTCTGATGACGCCCGCACCAAGTATCTTATCTCCAGAATCGTTAAAAACAATCCCAATGTTGAAAGTAAAAGGATCAGCGAAGTAATCAGAAATCTTCTCAATATCGAATAAATTAATCTCATCTAAAATCTCCTTAGGAATAGACTGGATATTGGAGTAGAGTCTTAGGATCATTAATCACAATCCCAAGCGCCCGCTACATATTTAGCGATAGCTCCCCCGCCTCCGCTTGTGCAAGGTGTAGCTTTGTTACAATTAGAACAATACACAATAGATCCATCAGGAGGAGTAGGAAGATCAGCAAACGCAAATCCTCCCATTTTAAAATATCGACCATCAGCCATAATTTGACTTCCTGCCCAAGCTCCATTCAATGATGTATTATTGAAACTAGCTATTTCTGATCCAATACTAGTTTGAATCAGTACTGTCTTAGCTCCCCCGCCTCCTCGAAGAGTTGTTTGATTACTATTATCAATCCAAAGTGTAGCTAAATCAGCATTGTTGGCAGCATTACGATGGTAAATTATACCATTATTAGGTAATCGTAAAGTTCCAGTCAAAGCAGGATTAGTGCCGATAGCTAAAGTTGCTCCACCAAAACCGACAGATTGATAGAAACGAACATTAGAATCAGCATTAGTTTCTTTATTAATATTTATAGATGTCCGCGTGCCTGCATCAACAATATTAGTAGTTGTAGCAGCTAAGAATGTATTCATATTAGCTTGTAAATCTGTGACTCCAGAGCCAACTATGAAATTATAAGCACAACCTGTGACAGTATTCATTGAGAAAGTATTATTAGCATTAGCTCCAACAGTTGCATCAGCCCCCAGACCATAACGCTGACATCCAATAATACGATTATTAGAAATAACGTTAAAACTAACAGTACCAGCGATAGAACCATCTAACAATACTCCATCACCATTAGTACCACTAACAGATGTACTACCAACACACTCATTATCAGTTATTATATTATGTGATGCTAGGCGGCCCGTGTCTCCACGAATAGATATACAAGCAGCAGCAGTTGTAGACATACTATTACCAGTTATAGTATTATAATTAGCATCTACACCGTAACCTTGAACAGCTTGAATAAGAATAGCATTACGATCTACACTTCCTCCAGGTTGACCACAGCCAGTAAATTGATTACCTTTTATTATGTTATTAGAACCATTAATATCTACACAATTATATGCAATATTAAGAAATTGATTGCTTTCTATGATATTTTTAGCTCGTCCATTATCGTCTATAGCTGGCCCGACTAGGATACCATCTTGAAAACAACCTCTAATAATATTGTGATGGACACTCCACCGTTCAGAGTTTCCAGCCGTATTTATACAATGACCACCCCAATTTTCTATTATGGTATAAGCTATTTCAATATCATCAGCATCCCCATCAATTCCTATGAAACCGTCCGAAGCTGTATTCGGGCCTGATAATTTAAATCCTCTATAATGCTGGCCCGCTGTTGCAATTATCCCATCTTTACCTACAGTTGGTACTGAGATAGTAGTGATAGAAGATCCTAAGCCATCAATTGAAATAGTGCCAGAAAAACCAGGATTAGCTCCAATTGTTAGAGTAGTAGCTCCAAGCAATAAATTTACTGGTTTATTGGCTGTAATAGTTGTTGTAGTAGCTTGTGCTCCTTCCATTCCTCTAGCATCAGCCACTCCACCCGTAGCAGGTAAAGCTGCAATACAAGCTAAAATCTTTGCACTTGCATTTGCACCAGTAAATTCATTACAATATCTTATATTGTTGAGATTCTGTACACGAAGATTGGCAGTTTGCCCCATCGCAACAAGAATCAAAAGAACAAATAGAACAAACTTAGCGTATGGATACTTTTCAGGCCAGAATTTCATTTCTTTCCTCTATCTTCTTACTGAATATAGAAATTGTAAAGAATCTCCAGGAGCAGGAGGAGTCACTATTGTTATAGTTCTACTTCTAACAGTGTAATCTGTATCTCTTTCTAAAAGAGTGCCATTTAGAAAACCAACTATAAAATTATCAACAGGATCAAATGATAACATAAATATGGTATTTGAACTATCAATATTTCCAATTGGAAATTCTACAATATTCTTAACGAGATTATCTTGAATATATTTATCAATTTTAATTAATCCATCAGATAATCGTTTCAAAGCTTCCCATAACTTATAAGTTTCTGTCCTTCCATATGGTTTAGTACTTTTAAGATGTTCTATCAAATCATCTACAGTTTTAAAATTAGTAGCCATTTCAACCCTTTAAGAAGGTCGCATTGAGTATACTGGCTTTCCAAAGCATTCAAGTTTGCTTACGATAAACTTTCCAGCAAGCAATCTAAATTTAATTCTAGCCTTCTCATTTTGGAAGTTAAATCTTATCAATCGTTCTTGACCTAAGTAAGTCAAAACTGTTGCATAGTTAACGCAACATAGATATTGTATTGTATCTCCAACTTGAGGAGGATTCGTAAATATTATTGAAGTTCCTGAAAGAGTGAAATCTGTAGGATACGAAAGCATGACACCATTCAAGAAGACAGTTACAACATTAGTACCAACTTTAGTGAATGTGACATTCGTTCCATTTATTGTTCCGGTAGGAGTAGCTAAAACGAAACCAGTCTCAACAAGATCAGCATGATACAAAAACTGTAGAGTATCACCAGTCTGGGGAATAGTAATCATTGTAATTACTGCACCAGCTATCGTGAAATCTACAGTATTCTTCAGTAGTAATCCATTTAGAAATCCAGCTACATAAGCATCAGATGGAGTAGCAGATAAATTAAATGTAGCATTAGACCCATTAATAGTTCCAGTTGGTGTTTCTAAATTAAATAGACTACTACTACCAATTCGATAGAAAAATTTCAAAGTATCCCCAACTTGGGGAGGATTAGTCATTGTAACAATACTACCAGTAAGAGTAAAGTCCACTCCGTTTCTAACTAACAATCCATTATGGAATAATGCTAAAAAGTTAGATGGAGTTTGACCAAGAGTAAAATTAACATTACTTCCATCAATACTCCCCGATGATGGATCAATCACAAATCCAAGTGTAGTTCCAAAATCAATAGATGATAATACTATAGATGGAAGATCAGCAGACAAAACATCATCTAATCCCTGGATGGAACAAAGAATTGTTCCAGAACCAACTACACGAAGGCGGGCCGCTGTAAAGAAATGGACAAATCCAGGCTCCCAGAATAATGATGAAGTCTTAAAGAAACTCTCTATTTCAGTTCCATCATCATATGGAGCCGATGGATTAATACTCCAAATTCTACCATCTCCATCTACTGATCCAACCTTCAAAATTGGAACTGTATCAGGAGGAAAACCAAATAAACCAATCTCAGTAGGATTCTTAACAGATCCAAGAGGTTTAAATTGCCAAATAGACCACTTTATTGAATCATTACTTGGAATCTTTCCCGGACATGAATTGTAATCTCCAACTAATAGTTTATTATTATCTACTGCACCATCAACCGGAATCGCACAGTAAATTTTGTGAAGTTGTTCGTCTACAGCTATCACTATTTTATGATAGTGATCGAAATTGATAGACTGCCAGATATTGTTAATCTTGTCTGTTATTGGTGGTTTTCTTACAATTCCATCAAATAATACTATTCCACTTCTATCTACAACAAGAGTCCAATCTCTCGAAATCCTAATACCAGAAATATCAAAGAACTCTGCTATTCCATGAATTCCGGTATTAACAGTTTGATCTACTGGATTTGGTTTAGGCCAAGATGAAGGAACATCTTCATTACCATGAACTGAATAAACACCCAGATTCTTCCATACATACAAAGTATTTCTTACATTAAGAATATTTCTTATTGTAAATCCATCATCTTTTTGTATGTTAACTATTCCATCAATAGCATCAAAAGCTTCTGGCTCCCCCGGCTTTGACACTCTGAGTATAGAAGAGTTTATAGCCTCTCCACCCGTAGTTAATCTAGCATCATAATCTTGAAGAGCTAATGGAGCTGGAATTGTCTCCAGTAAATCAAACAAATCATCAGCGGAGTCTACTAAATCAGTAGTATCATCGAAATCAAGAATAGCTGTTGTCGCTACATTATCTACTATCAATCCACCAAAAATTTCTGGTAGAAAGAAATACTCTTCAAGATCAGCTTTCGTTATTAGAATTTGTCTTTTTACGGTTCCAGCCGGTCCTATTGGAATGTCAGATAGATTTATCTTCACACTCCCTGGAGATGTATAAGTAGTGGGAGTGAAAGTTCCAATGAAATTCTTGGGACCGGGTTGAGTAGTAAAACCTGATGAAGTTATAAAAGATACTGCAATTTTATACACTCCAGCATTTACTATTCCACCCGCTCCATCTACAGCAACCATAGGAGAACTAGAAATGGGAGCGGGACCAGCAGCATCCCTAAATTCATCTAAAGAAGGATCAGCTCCAGGAATAAATACTTTAAGATTCTCTCCAAATAATCCAAACTCTCCATCATGAAATGCTATATAAACTTTTCCTAACATTTTGATAGCAGAGAAGTCGCTAGCATTAGTAATGGTCAATCTTGGAGTAGTAGCATTATCTCCTGATCTAGCTGAATACGTATATAGATTTCCATTATCATCAAGTATGAGAATGATAGGACCAAGAAGAGGATCAGCAAAACTAACGAACCGTCTTACTTTTCCTCCATAACCTAACGTTATATGCGTTCTCAGTCCCGGACGAGTTTTCCACTCTCCTATATCATAATCAATGTTGAGACAATCCGAGAAATGATCTTGAGGAACTTGATCTAACTCTCCACGAGAATATAGACCAGAGAATTCCTCGAAGACTTTTCTCTCGTAATCTTCTAATCGCATCTTACCTTAGTTGATCGAAAATAGCATAAAAAGTTATAGTATCATCTGACACTCCCGCTGGAGTTGCAGCGGTAGCTAACTCTGCTTGAACCCCAGAAGTTTGATCTTCATCGTATATCTTGAGTTTTCCTGTTGCAGCAAGATAAGCATATCTAAATTCCGCTGATAATCCTTGCAATATTAGCAATCTCAGATGAGTAGATTTGATCTTTGGATCATTAATAGCTAGAGCTAATCCTCCAGCAGTGTAAGTTCCAGGACTCGCTGAAACTACTACTGTCCCGATAACGTGCTGTCTCTTTCCATCACTCCAAGTGTCATTCACAGTCAATACCGCTGTAGATAGTGCCATCTTCGTTCTCCTTTTTCTCTTGTTTCTCTTGTTTCTCTCGATCTAAAGATTTTGAAACAACTTTCTCAGCATCACTAAATGAAATATTAAGTTCTAGTACCATTTTATTCACTTCATCAATAGCTGATTGAGGCCATTGAAAAAAGAACCATTCTTGTTCTATTTGTTCATCTTCATACACAGATTTAATTTCAGTCCTATGTGAAGTTTGCATCCATCCTTGAGCATTATCAAAATGTAACATTACAGAATCCTACGAGAAAATCTCCTATAAGGTATACGTCTAGCAGGTAAACTTTGTTGTCCCTTAACATTCGCTTTCAATATCATATCAAGTTTGGCGCCCGCTATTCCAACATGTTGTCCCTGAACCCATAGAAGTTCTTCTGCTAAAGTTGTATTTCCAACAGATCCACAAGCATATCCCGCAGTTTGCGGACCTAAGAAAGCCTCTGACATTATAAAACCAAGAGCACTAGAAGCATCAACAATAGTAGCTAAACTCTTCCAATAACGAAGAAGTACTGATCTATTAGTTGTAGCTCCTATAAAATTAATTACTTCTTCTCTCCAGCACCAATATCTTAATGTAGATGCTTGAGTTTCGTTAGGCTCCCAATCAAGTTCTGTCATTGGAATCCAATTCTCAGAACTTCCTTGAGCGCGTTCTTTCAATTCTATTGGTTCTAGTATATCACTTGGGAGTGTTAGGGTCACTCCCGAGATAGCTGTCACATTGATTGAAGCAGATTTCTCCTTAACTACTGGAATTCCATTCAGCCATAGAACAAGGAGTAAGTCCTTATGTGCTTCCTTTAAATATGGAAGTAGAACAGCATCAGTCCAAATCTGTTTCTGTGTATCGTTTAAATAGACTCTTGCACTATCCATTGCTACGGTTGCTGTAGCCAATTTTTATATCTCCACAAATTGTCTCATATTTTTTCTAGTTCTATTACAAATTTTACAATATCTTCTACCATTACCACGAAATCTGTAATAATGTCCATATGGACAATGTGTCTTTTTTGTATTAAAATTTGTACCAGTTATAACAGCATCTCTCATATTGTCATAATGATCTCCTAAATATAAATGATCTGGATTCACACAAGAGGAATTATTACATTCATTTTTGTGTAGTACATGTTCTTTAGAATTTAAATCAAAATTTCTAAATAAATACATGGAAACTCTATTAGCTGAGTATACTTTACCATTAATTTTTAAACTTCCATAACCAGAATTTCCATGATTTTTAGCTCCAGTCCAAATCCAACAACCATTTTCTTCTTTTCTAATATGCTTTTGAAAAACGTATTCTGGAGTCATATTTTACTTAACCTCAATAAATTGCAAAGTTTTATATTTATCCATATTAATAATACATCTACAATTTTGACATACAATAGCTTCAGAATTGATTGATACCTGGCAAGCTGGGCACTTAATCTGACCTTCATTAGCAACTTTAGTTACAATGATCCACGGTCGCTCAAGTCCCAATGCCTTAGCAGCATATCTCTGTATATCTGAAATGAACTTATGCTGTCTACTCTTCTCCCAATCATCGTCCGCTAGTTGCACTAACTTACTGAACCATCGAGTTTGTGTCTTTATGTAATATTCTAACTCCCCAGCAAATTTATTAATAATATCTCTGGAACTATGCTCCCCCGGCTTCCAGAAAAAACCTGGGACAGCTTCATCTTCAGCAGAGTAAGCAAGAGTAGATATAATACAATCATCAACTACTGATTTAGCGATGTCCTCAGAAGTGCATTTTACTGTGATTGTTCTATTCTCATCTAACTCAACATGATAAACACTCTCACCAATTACTAATACTTCTGGAATATTATCCTTTGATGCTTTAAGTTCAAAGTTCCCTGGATAAATACCAGGCTTGAACTCAGAGATTGGAAATGGAACAATTGAAATTAAAGTACTCTTACTCATTATTCTCTCCTTTTATTTTATCCTTCACATAACCTACGCTCGCTGTATCTCTATAACTTCTCATATCCTTAGTTGCAGATTCATCAGACTCAATCTTCAATTCCAACTCTATTGCATCAATCTCTTCTTTCTCTTGTTTCTCTTCAGTCTTAATATCTCTATTTATTGCTTCTATTTTCTTAACAGGATGAAGAAGTTGATTTATAAGTATCTGACAAACTTTCAATAATGGAGGTAAGTAATTACCATTTACATCTTGAAATACATAAACACAAATATAAACTCCATTCTTATCTGTCACTAAACTAGGATGATAAGACAATTCTCCGCTGGCCCAGCGTTCTAAAATCCATTTTCTTTTGATCCAGGGATATTTACGTACTTCCCTAATCTCTCTGACTGTTCTTAGATAGATTCCACCACTATAGTCTTCGTAGACTCCATCTCGTCTCTCAGTCTGTTCGTCAGAGAATACCACTCTAAATAATGGATCGTTATATTGATTAGATCCATAAACTTTCAATTCTTTATTTATGAAATCAACTACTTCACTCATTTTAAAAATTCCGTGTGAGGAATCAGAATGATCCTCACACGGACCTAAAGGAGATTAGGAAGTCGCAAATGCAGTTGCTACCGTTCCACTTCCATTCATAACTCCCTCGATTAGCCATTGAGTAGCACTAATACAACGAAGTCTGAATGAACTTCCAATCAATCCTCCTGTAGTAGATCCATTCATAGTTAGAGCAATATGAGTAGATCCATTAGCAGGGAAGATAATCATAGCACTAGATGTATCAGTATCAATATTTAGATACTGACCAACTATGAGAGTAGTTCCAGCATCAGTTATGATTTTGTAACTGTTAGATGTCACCGTGACACTAACAATAAACTCAAAATCTAAACCGATCACTGGAGCTGGAAGAGTTACAACAATTCCAGCCGCTCTATCAAAGAGGATAAGAGAACCAGAATCCTCTTTTGTTAGAATTTTGGTTGCTGGCAGTCCATTGAGTACGGCTCGTGTTGCCTTAGCACTTTCTACAAAAAATGGAGTTTTTGCAGTAGTAGGCAAAGATGGTGTTTGTGGCATATTTTCTCCTTAATATCCAGCCGTAACTGCTAGAGCATCAATGTAAGAACATCCAGTAGGATTAGTTACGAACATATCGAAACTTCCTACCATGTAGAAGATCATAGCAGCGGCAAGACCACCAGAACCTCCACGAAGTTCAATTAATCTTTTTCCTGGAGCAGATTCATAGAATCCTACTGGATGAAGTTCTCCTCTTCCCCAGTAATCCATGTTAACGAAATCAATTCTGGTACGATCCCAGTTAAAAGATTTCTTAACAGGAGCGCCCGCCATTGTCATAGCTCCACCGAAGTAAAGATCCAATCCCTTTCCTTCTCCAGTTTGATTAATTTGTGTAATAAGGAATCCTAATTCCTCATACGCTTGAGCTTGATTTGGATGCATCCATGCCTGATAATTACCAATATTATCAGCTCCAACTCTGTCCGCAGCTAAATTAAGAGCTAATCTAGGAAGTGGAAGAGTTAGAGCAGAAGAAAGAGCATTAACTCTTGTAGCTCTTATTTCTGGAGTAGTTGCACGATCAAATCCAAGCCAAGTTCCAGTACTTGCATTGCTGTGATGATACTTAACACCTTTAATTCCTACGCTAGGTGTAGCGGAGAGTCCAGAGACTACAATTTTATCACCAGCAACAATACCAGCAGTAGCAGCAGTTTTGATTGTTTTGTTGGCTAGATCATGGAAAGTTACTGTCTTCTCACCAAGAGCAGTTCTATTGATAAGAAGATCAGTAGAGTAAATATTAATGTCTTGATCGAATCTAACGAGTTTCGCTCCGAAGGAATTGTCAAGAACAATAGTATCCACTCCAGCAGCAGAAGTTACAGAAAGAACTGTTCCTATAACTCCATCACCTGAGCCGACAGCCATAGCATCACAATGTCGCCTAAATTCACGAATTGAAGATGCTAAAAGTCTTTGAGTATTATTGATGACAGCTTTACGCTTATCATCAGTGACCCATTGAGTTAAGAGTGTAAATTCCACAGCATACAAAATATGTTGTGGACTTAGCACAAACTTATCATATTGGGGTCCAGAACCACGGCCCATATCTCCACCATCAGGATTAAAGAATCGAAACTTTCCACCTGGACGAATTTCGAGTGGTCCTCGTAATTGTCTATTGGAAATTACTTCAACATCTTTCTTCTCGACAGCAGCATAAAATGGGCCTTCTCTGTCGAACAAAACTGGAACTTTAGGTAGAACTCGTTCCACTTCTGTAGCGACTACAGCAGATTCGGCCATTGCAGCCATTTGTTGTCTCCTAAGATTTTAAAGTTATATTGTCTTTGAGAAAATCTAGATCGGAGGTCTTTCTCCAATCAATCTTCTTGGAATCAACTTTACCGTTCTTTCCAGAAGATTGACTTCCTCCTCCAACTGTAGATTTTGGCTCAACCCTTTTCTCACTATTTTCACTCGTTTTATCAGAGGAGCGTTCTCTGATACCAAGAACATTAGCTCTTACTTTAGCTCTTATCCTTGGCATGATTTCACTAGCTGCTTCTAAGTAAGCAGAAACTATCTTAGATTTCCACGAATTCGAAAAGTTATCGTTATTTGCTTTCTTCCACAAAGAGTTTATTCGACTAACATGAATTGAATCATTAGAAAGAGTTTTAGAGATTTCTTTAGCTACCTTCTCGGCTATTAACTCTTTAACTCCAGAAGTCATAACATTCTTTGGATCAAGACCTTCATTAATGGATTCAAGAAGTTGAGAATCAGAAGCTCCAACTACATCATTATAGAAAGAAGTATATCGCTCCTGTTTGAAATTCTGTCTATCTCTTTCTAACTTATCATCTTTCTTAGTTTCTTTCTGAGTACCAGGAACTTTTATTTCTTTGTCTCCCGATGCAACTTTCTGATCCCCGAAGAAATGTTGGGCTGCCACCAGAGCAGCATTCTTCAGATTATCATTCTCGTTTCGTAGGCCCGCATTAAACATTGATCTAGTAAAGTTAACTAAC
>Ga0134127_10000925_pt1 | contig 23298 bp, 18 predicted proteins | sample KB31753_FD_96459 | JGI IMG/M metagenome (GOLD analysis project Ga0134127, IMG submission 96459) | Terrestrial soil microbial communities with excess Nitrogen fertilizer from Kellogg Biological Station, Michigan, USA - KB3-175-3 | ecosystem: Environmental > Terrestrial > Soil > Unclassified ... | reverse complement strand
TGACAGTCAGGATACCCTCCAGACGACGACAACAACCAACCAAGAACCCAGGCCAATGGGTAACACTAGTTTTGGCACAACGATACCGCTTCTCGGGTAACAGTTACTTTTGGCGCGCGGCGGGCCAGGCTTGTTCCCGCTTGACCCGGAGGCAGCAAAGCAAATCCACTGTACGTCATGCCGAAGAAAACCGGGACGCCGCTGAACGCGCCCAAGAGAGCGCGAGCAGGCGCCTCATCAACGCCAGCGAGTGCGGGCGGCCCACCGCCGTCCCGGGCGGCGGACTGGATCCTTTGGCTCTGCCTTTTCTGCTCGGGCATGACCGCGCTCGTTTATGAGGTCCTGTGGACTCGAATGATCACGAACGTCATCGGCGGCGCACCGTTCGCGGTGGCGACGGTGCTGACCATCTTTATGGGAGGAATCGGAGCAGGCAGTTATCTCGCAGGGCGCATCGTGGACCGGCAGCAAAGCGCGAGCGCCCTCGTGCGGCTTTACGGCTGGCTGGAAATCGTGATCGCGGTGTTTGCGTTCGTCGTCCCGCTGGCGGTGTTTGTGCTCAAGCCGGTTTTTGGCTGGATTTACCAGCGGTTGTTCGACCATTTCCTGCTCTACAACCTGCTGGTGTTTGCCGGATGTTTCGCGACGCTGGCGATTCCGGCGCTGTGCATGGGCGCGACACTTCCAGTGTTGTGTCGGTATCAAATTCGCGAGTTGCGCAAGGCGGGTCGCAGTGCCGGGTTGCTCTACGGACTGAACACGGCAGGAGCGGCGCTGGGAGCGCTGCTCGGCGGTGTCTGGCTGGTACCGCAGCTTGGCGTCTGGTGGACTCTGACGGTGGCTGCCGCCGCAAGCGCGGTCATCGGGTTGGTGGCCCTGGGTCTGGCGAAACGCATTGAGAGTTCAGTGCCCGGGCAGGCGACACCACGCCCGCCTGCCGAGGTGACAACTCCAGTTGCGACGGCCGAACGCAGGGAGGGATTCATCATTGGCGGCGCGTTGCTGCTTTTCGGCATGTCCGGCTTTTGTTCGATGTCCTACGAAGTGCTCTGGACGAAGCTGCTGGCTCTCATCGTCGGCCCGACCAACTACTCGTTCACCCTTATCCTGGTCACGTTCATCCTGGCACTGGCGGTGGGCAGCCTGGTGTTTGGGCGGCTGGGCGACCGTGTGGAACGGCCCGAGAGATTGTTGGTGGCGACACAACTTGCTGCGGCGCTGCTGGCGTTGGGAATCAGCCAGTTGCTTGGGGAAAGCCAACTGTTCTTTGCGAAGCTCACGGCGGCCTGCGGTGACAGGTTCGCGCTTCAACACTTCCTGAAGGCGATGGCGTTGCTGCTTTTTCTGGGGCTGCCGACGGTGTGCCTTGGAGCGGCGTTTCCTCTGGTGGGAAGAATTTGTTCGCGCCAACTGGCCAGCGTCGGCCGCGCCATCGGCATGGCCTATGCCGTCAATTCGGCGGGCTCAGTATTGGGATCGTTTGTTGCCGGATTCCTGCTCATTCCGTTTCTCGGCAAGGAGAAGGGTCTTGCGCTCGTGATCAGCCTGCAACTGATTGCGGCGCTGGCGGGCGCCGCGCTCATGCGGGAGCGGATGCCATTGCGGGTGCAATGGCGTGCCGCTGGAGTCGCACTCGCCGTCGTGGGTCTGGTCGGCGCGCAATTCCTTCCTCGCTGGAACCACCTGGTGCTGGCCAGCAGCAAGTATCATCGCCTTGAAGATTTCGGGGCGGTGCTCCAGTCCACGAGCTGGCTCGAGGCGCTCTTGAACGGTCCGCGGATTCTGCTCCGTTATGAGCCGCAGGAATTGCTGTTCTATGGCGAAGGGATCGGCGGGTTCACAACGGTCACGCGCACGGTCAACGCCTTCGGCGTGCCCGAGTATCACATGGCGAACAGCGGGAAATTTGACGCGTCATCGCTCGGTGACATGAATACGCAAGTGCTGCTGGCTCACGTGCCGCTGTCGTTGCATCCGGCGCCACGCTCTGCGTTGGTCATTGGCCTGGCCAGCGGTGTCACCGCGGGCGAAGTGCTCCAGTACCCCGTGGAGCAACTCGACATTCTGGAGATCAACGAGCAGGCGGCCCGGGCCAGCGACTACTTCCTGCCGTGGAACCATCGCGTGCTGGCCGACCCGCGCACGCGGCTGATCATCCAGGACGCTCGCGCGCACCTCTGCCTGTCGCACAACCGCTACGACGTGATTATTTCGGAGCCGAGCAACCCGTGGATGGCCGGTTGCGCCGCGCTGTTCACGCGCGATTTCTTCCGGCAAGTCAAGTCGCGCCTGAATGACAACGGCTGCTTCGCCCTGTGGTTGCACGCCTATCAAATTGACTGGGCCTCTGTGGCATTGATCGGGCGTTCGTTCGTGGACGTCTTTCCCGCCAGCGCGCTGATCTCAACGCATCCCACCCAGGTGGGGTCGGACTATTTGCTGGTCGGGTTCAACGGCGAAAACGCGCTGGCTGCCGAGGCGGCGTTCAAGAACGCAGGAGCAGCGAGGAAATCCCCCAACCTTGTTTTGAAAGACCCGCGTTTGCTGCAACGCCTGGTCGTCACGGACCACTGCGCCGAAACTTTCGGGATCGGCCCCTTAAACACCGACAATCGGCCATTGTTGGAATTCAACGCGCCGCGCCAGATGCACCGCAGCCGCGACAATGCCAGTGAAGTGATTGGCTCGTTGCTGCGCCATCGCAGCCTGCCTCCGTCCATGAAGGCTTCTGCGGATTCCCTGGCCGGTTCCTCCGAAGGACAGATCGATTTCGCGGAGTTTGCGCTTTCCCTCTTCGAGCCGTTCGCGGGGATGTTCGAGCCAACCCGGGCGACGGACAGCCAAACCGCGCGCTTTGCTCGACTCCTGGAAAACTACTGCGAAAGCAACGAGGTGGACGTGGCGATGATTCCCAGCGGTCCGTTGTGCGCGTCGTGCGTCCTGCGCCAGCTTGAGCTCCTGCAAACTCACGGAAAAGCCGCGACAAACGAGTCCGCCCTTCTTTACCGCGCCGACCTGCACAAGGCCGCCGGGCAGAAAGAGCCAGCGTTGCAGTATTACCGACGTTGCGCGGAACTCAACCCGCTGAACGTGCGCGCGTTGAACGAAGCCGGCATTCTCCTGTGTGAAGGCGGTCAATTGCGCGAAGGCATGGAGTATTTCCACCGGGTCCTGAGAATTGAACCGAAACAGGCGGAGGCCCAGGTGAATTTGGCCACGGCTTACTACAACTCTGGCAACCCCGTGCTGGCCGAGTTCCATTTCAAGGAAGCGTTGCGGATCAATCCGTCTCTGCAGGAGGCCATCGAAGGCATCCGGATTCTTCAACGCCGCCAGCGGCGATAGGCCCACGATCGAACGGCGGACGCGAACTTGCTTTTGATTCGCTAATCTACGCGCTGGGCGGCGGCAGAATCTCCAAGCCGAACTTTTTCGCAATCTCGATCACGCGTGGAATCTCCTGCTGTTGTTGGGGACTCAACGCGCCAATTTCCTCGAAGAATCCCTCGAAGCCCGCCGGCGTGATGACGCACATGAGCCGGCCCGGCGTCTGACCGCGGCAACGGTAGGTGTGGGGGACCCCACGCGGCGCGAAAATCGTCGTGCCCTTCTGCGCGATGAATGTTTTCCCGTCGACGGTCCATTCGTATTCGCCTTCGAGAATCTGAAAGGTTTCGTCCTCGCGGCGATGGATGTGCGGGGGCGGACCGCCGCCCGGCACGTCGCGCGATTCCACCGTGCTGACCACACCGCCGGTGTCGCGGCCATGGACGCGGATGAGCATCGGAATGCCAAGGATGTTTACTTGCTTGCCGCCGTCGTTCGAGACTTGGATCGGTTTCATGGGTAACGACATTGTTGTGGATCATGGGGCGGAGCGCAAGTCAGCGCCCAAGACGTGCTCGAGTCCGGAGACGTCGCGATGAAATACTTTCTGCTCGTCTTGAGGAGGAACTTTCCCCGAGATTGCGTCTCGCCATTGATGAAGCCATGCGAACGAGGATTGATGCGCAATCCGAACGTTGAAGGAAGGAGACCTTTTGGATTCATTGCACAATAGCGTTGCCATCCGTTACAAGGGCACTTCAGATGCCTCTGCACACATGAGTCCGCTGATACACATCCGCTTTTCTGCCCTGGCCTTTCTCGCGCTTGGACTCGGCATCGTGATTAATGCGACGACCGGTGCAGGTGCCGAGCGAAGTTCTGAATGGAAGCTCGCCACTCCCGAAGAGTGCGGCTTGGATTCAGCTGCCCTCGTCGAGATGTTGGACTTTGTCCGAACGAACCCGGTGCCCGTTCATAGTGTGCAGATAGTTCGACACGGGCGACTGGCCGTGGACGCTTATTTTTATCCCTTTAGCAAGGAGACGCGCCATGACGTGGCTTCTGTCACAAAGAGCGTCACGGCGACGCTCGTAGGGCTGGCGATTGACAAGGGCCATTTGCCAGACGTGCAGCAACCGTTGATTGGCAGGTTTCCGGAGCGCACCATCGCCAATCTCGATTCGCGAAAGCGACGCGTCACTCTCGAACATCTCCTCACGATGAGTGCCGGCTGGGACTGCGGGTTTGAAGCGAAGGAGGCGCGGCTCGGTGAGATGCGCCGCAGCAACGACTGGCTGCAATTCATGCTCGACCTGCCGATGGTGGCCGAGCCGGGCACACGCTGGGCCTATTGCAGCGGGAATTGTCATGTGCTTTCCGTCCTGCTTACCCAAGTGACTGGCACCAACGCCTTGGCGTTCGCACGCCGCGAACTGTTTACGCCGCTTGGCATCGGCGACGTGATGTGGCCCGCCGATTCGCGCGGCAACAATGACGGCTGGGGTGACCTTCAGTTGCACCCGCTGGACATGGCGAAGTTGGGACAACTGATGCTCCAAGGCGGTCGTTGGAATGGCCAGCAGGTTATCCCGAACCACTGGATTACAACGGCGACGCGCCCGCACGTTCAACGCACGAGCAACAAGGATCACTATGGCTACTTCTGGTGGGTGAAGGGGACGAATTACCCCGGAATGTTTGAGGCGGTTGGGCGGGGCGGACAGCGAATCACTGTTTGGCCCGCGAAGGACCTCGTGGTGGTGTTTACAGGCGGCGGCTTCGAGCCCGGCGACCTCGCGCCGTTTTTGCTGAAAGCACTCAAGAGTGATGAAAGCCTGCCGGGCAACGCCGAAACCTTGGCCCGGCTTCGCCAACGAATTGCCGACGCGACGAAGCCTCCGCCCGCTCGACCCGTGCCAAGGCTGCCGCCATTGGCCGCACTGATTTCTGCGAAGAAGTACAACCTATCGGCCAACGCGCTGGGTCTTACCGCCATAAGCTTGAACTTCGACGCGTCCTCCGCCGCGCAAACGGAACTGTTCTGGAACGGACATAGTGAGCGCTGCCGCCTTGGCCTCGACGGAGTTGAGCGGTTTTCGACCAACACACTCTTCAATCTGCCGTGCGCAGCCAAAGGAGAATGGCTGACTAAGGAAACCTTCCTTCTTCAAGTGGACCTTGTGGGTGGAATCAACTGCTACCGCTTCAAACTGGCTTTCAGCCAGGATGTCAGGAAACTGCGCGTCGACTTGAATGAGCGTACGGGCCTCGTGGACGAGCAGTTCGAGGGCATTGCGACACATTGACGGCCATGAAACCAATGCCAACGCCTCTCTGGACCGCGAACACGTCGGCTCCTCTGGATCGTCTGATCTGGAGAAGGCAATGGAAGTGAAGAAGGGCGAGTCGCAATAAACACCGCCTGCGGGGGAATGGTTCCGACAACTGGCGCCTTGACATTCTTCATTAAAGCATCATGATGCCTATATGAGAACCACTTTGACGCTCGATCCAGACATCGCCTCAAAGGCAAAGCAGGGTGCGGCCAAGCTGCGCAAGCCCTTGAAAGAAGTGATTAACGCGGCATTGCGAGTTGGCCTGGATAAAATCCTCGCTCCCCCGCCAGCCAAGCCCTACCGCACCAAGCCCCGGCCTCTCGGACTTCGCCGAGGCCTCAGTTATGACAACATCAGTGAGCTCCTTTCGCGGGCCGAAGGAGAGGATCACTCATGATCCTGGTGGACGCGAACATTCTGCTCTACGCCGAGGACAGCCGTTCCGAGCACCACGAAGCGGCGCGCGCCTGGTGGGACGAGCAACTGAGTGGGTCCGATCCGATCGCGTTGTGTTGGCCCGTCCTGACCGCGTTCATTCGAATTGGGACCAACCCGCGCCTGCACCAGCGCCCACTGACGCTTAGAGAAGCCGTTGAGCGCGTGCAGAGCTGGCTTGATCAGCCGTGTGTTCGCGTGATTCAGCCGACGGATCAACACTGGCTCCTGTTTCAGCAAATGCTTCGCGCGGGCAATGCCACGGCCAACCTGGTTTCTGACGCTCACGTCGCCGCGCTCGCGCTCGAGCACAACTGCGTGTTGTATTCGTCGGATACCGATTTCGCGCGCTTCCGAGGGCTCAAGTGGAAGAATCCGGTCGGTTTGTGACTGCGCAGAAGGCGCCTCACACGACCGCGACCTTCACGCAGTGGATTGGCGGAAGGGAGTCAAAAACACATTCCCACTTCTCGCCGCCGTCGCGGCCGATCCAGAGTTGGCCGGTGGTCGTGCCAAAGTAAATGGCAGGCGATTTGAGTTCGTCGATGTCCATCGCGTCGCGCAAGACGGTGAAGTAGCTTTCTTTCTTCGGCATGCCCTTCGCGACGCGGGTCCAGGAATTGCCGCCGTTTTCGCTGCGCCAAACTGCAGGCGCGCCGCCGGGACACGTGCGCGTCATCGGCGCGAGCGGCAGCACATACACGACGTCGGGATTGTGTGGATGGACGACGATGGGGAAGCCGAAGTCAGACGGCAGGCCCTTGGCGATGGAGCGCCAGGTGCGCCCGTAGTCGTCGCTGCGCAGCACGCCGATGCCGGGGCGGGGTCCGCCCGGCCCGTCCCATTCGGCCCAGCCGCCGTGGTTCTGCATGTAGAGACGGCCGGGAGCAGCCGGATGGCGCGCGATTTTGTGAACGCACTGGCCGAACTCGGGGTAGGGATCGGGCGTGAAGCCAGCACCGACACCGTTGTTGGCCGCGGCAAACGTGGCGCCTCCGTCTTCGCTCACGTAATGGCCGCCGGTCGAGATGCCCAGGTGCATGCGGCTCCCGTCGCGAAGGATCGTGTGCATGCACAATCCGCCGTTGCCCGGCTGCCACTGGCGGGCGTGCTGGTGGTTGCTGATGCCCTGGACCATCTCCCAGGAATCCCCGCCATCGGTGCTGCGGAACAGCGCGGCCGGCTCAACACCGCACCACAGTTCCTTTTTGTCGTTGCCGGCTTCGAGCGACCAGATGTTCGCCAGCGCGCGGCCGTCTTCTTTCGGGAACGCGGGCGCCGACTTGGTCTCCTGGAACTTTTTCCCGAGATCCGTCGAGCGCAGCACCTTCATGCCGAAGAACGCGTTGCAACTGGACGCATAAATTCGCGGCGTGCCTCGGTTGTCGATCATCGCGGAGTAGACCGCCACGCCTTCGCCGAACGGGCCGCGCAGGGCGAAACGCCCACGCGTCTTCGATGACTCTGCAACAAACAGGCCCTTCTTCGTGCCGATGGTGAGAACAACTCGATTTGCCATAGTTAGTATTCAACCTCCTGAGACCGCGGGCAGGATGATGACCTCGTCCCCAGGGACGAGGGGTGTGTCCAGCCCGTTGCGGTCGCGCATGTGTTGGGTGTTAACGAACAAATTGACGTGCCGTCGCACGGCCCCGGTTTCATCGCAGACGTTGGGATAGAGCGCCGGGAAACGCCGCTCCAGTTCTGCAAGCACGGCGCGCACGTTCGGCCCCGCCAGCGCGATTTCTGAACTACCCTCGCAATACTTGCGCAGCGAACCCGGAATCAGGACGGTGATGGTCGGAGCGGAGTTCACGAACGGCTCTGTGGAAAATTGGAAGGTTACTGGAGCTGGCATCGACAGGGAGGAGGGCATCGTCCGTCCCGATTCATTCGCGCGCGCGACCACCGCGTTGTTGCGTCCGATCCATGATCGTAGCGACTCTATTCCATGGCGGGGGAACGTCAAATCGTTTGTCGATTTGGTCCCCGGTATGTCCGCAGGGATTTGACGGATAGGAACCTCTCAATTCGCGGTATATGGGTATGGCGGTAATTCGAGGAATTCGCGTCAAAAACGCCGGAGCGGCTTACGAAGTGCGGTTTGTGAGCGGCACGACATGCCGCTCGGCTGGCCCGGTGTATTGCGACAGGGGCCGGATGAGACGGTTGTTGGCCAATTGTTCCATGATATGCGCCGTCCAGCCCGTGATGCGCGCCATGACGAAGAACGGTGTGAACATGTCCGTATCAAACCCCATCATGTGATAGGCTGGCCCGCTGAGGAAATCGAGGTTGGGGTGGATGCCCTTCTGCTCGGCCATCGTCGCCTCGAGGATGTCGGCGATGGCGAGCCATTGGGTCTGGCCGGTCAATTGCGCCATTTGGCGCGCGTATTTGTTCATCGTTGGCACGCGGGAATCGCCTTTCTTATACACGCGATGGCCGAAGCCCATCACCTTGCGCTTTTCGCGCAGTGCCGTGAGCAGCCACTCTCGGGCGCGCGAGGGCTCCCCGATTTCCAGGAGCATTTGCATCACGGCCTCGTTGGCGCCGCCGTGCAACGGACCTTTGAGTGTCGCAATGCCGGCCGTCACCGCGCCGTAGATGTCCGACAGGCTCGACACGACCACACGCGCCGTGAACGTCGAGGCGTTGAACCCGTGCTCGGCGTAGAGCACCAACGACGCGTCGAACGCCTTCACGACTTCCGGGTCCGGTACACGGCCCAGGCTCATGTGGAAGAAGTTCTCCGAGAAGCCCAACTCGCGGCGCGGCGGGATGATTTCCCGCCCCTTGCGGAGTCGATAAAACGCCGCAACGATCGTGGGAATCTTCGCGAGCAGGCTAATGGAGCGTTTGAGGTTGGTGGCCGCATCCGACTTCTCCGGTTCGGTGTCTTCCATGCCGAGAAAGCTCACGCCCGTGCGAAGCACGTCCATCGGATGCGCTTCCCGCGGACAGCGTTGAAGCACCGCGAGCAGAGCGGCGCTCAACTCGCGCTGGCTGCGCTCTTCCGCTTGAAGTTCGGCGAGCTGCCGCGCGTTCGGCAGTTCGCCGTGCCAAATCAGCCACGCGACCTCCTCGAAGCTGCACTGCTCCGCCAGCTCCTGCACGGGATAGCCGTGATAGACCAGCGCGTTGATCTCGGGCATGACCTTGGAGATGCGCGTTGTGTCCACGACCACGCCTTCCAGGCCGCGATGGATGTCGGAGGGTTCGGCGCTCATAGTTTGAAATTGAACACGTCCTGGTCGAACTGCTGGTAGTCCGCGTAACGGAGCAATTCGTAAAGCTGGGCGCGCGTCTGCATTCGGCTGAGCAGTGCGGCCTGCGTCCCCTCCTTCTGCAACACGGCCAGTCCTTCCTCCGCGGCCTTCATCGCCAGCCGCAGCGTCGTGACAGGATAAATCACCACATTGACGCCGAGGGCGGCGAGTTGCTGTGTCGTGAGCAGTTTTGTCTTCCCGAATTCCGTCATGTTCGCCAGCAACGGGACGCTTATTGCCTTTCGAAATGCTTCAAACTCGCCTTCATCCGAGAGCGCTTCCGGGAAAATCATGTCCGCCCCTGCGTCCACATAAGCGCGCGCGCGGGCGGTGGCTCCGTCCAGGCCCTCCAGGGCGCGGGCATCGGTGCGCGCGATGAGCACGAAATTGGAGTCGCGCCGCGCGGATGCGGCTGCCCGGATTTTCCTCACCATGTCCTCCACAGGCACGAGTGACTTGTTGTCCAGGTGTCCACAGCGTTTGGGAGATTGCTGGTCTTCGAGATGGCAGCCGCACAGACCGAGTTCCTCCAATTCCTGAACCGTGCGCGCCGCGTTCATCGCTTCGCCGAAGCCTGTGTCCGCGTCGACGAGCACCGGCAATTGCGTGGACCGCGCGATGGCGCGGCCTCGCTGGGCCACCTCGCTCAACGTGGTCAGGCCCACGTCAGGCAACCCGAGGTCCGCTGCGAGCATTGCGCCGGAAACGTAGACTCCCTCGAATCCCTGCTTCTCAACCAGCATTGCCACCAGCGGTGAAAAGGCCCCGGGCAAACGCAGCAGCCTGCCGGACTTCAACGCTTCGCGGAACTCGGCTCGCTTTTGAGCGGCGGATTTTACGGCGAAAAGCATCGCGTCAGAAGATGCCACGCTGGTCGCGTTCGGCGCAAGCCAGTCGGCCGGGCGGCAGGGCGACGTTGAGGGACTCAAGCTCGTCGGCGCCCATTTCGGGCAACCGCTGGGCTGCGGCCAGGAATCGGGCGCCCTCCTCAGGCGAAATCACATCTTCGGAGAGCGTTCGGAACTTGCGGAGGTAATCGGCGCGAGCGAAAGGCCGCGCGCCGAGCGGATGCGCGTCTGCGACAGCGATCTCGTCAACCAGCTTGCGGCCGTCGGCAAAGTTGATTTCAACCCGGCCTCCGAATGCTTTGGCTTGCGGATCCGTCGCGTGGTAGCGCGCCGTCCAGGCCGGGTCTTCGACGGTTTTGATTTGTTGCCAGAGCGCGACCACGCCGGGATGTCGCACAACTTCCGGCGCATAACTCCTGACGTGATGCCAGAAACCGGTGTGCAGCGCGGCGGCGAAGATGAACATCAGGCTGTGGTCGAGGGTCTCGCGGCTGGCGCCCGGGTCGAACTTTTGCGGATCGTTCGCGCCACTGCCAATGACGACGTGTGTGTGATGGCTCGTGTGAATCGTCACCTCACGGATGGCGCGCAGGTCCGGAATCTGTTTGCGGAGCCGGAAGGCGAGGTCAATCCACGCCTGCGCCTGGTACTCGGCCGAGTGTTCCTTGGTGTAGGAATCCAGAACGGCGCGGCAGGGCTCACCGGGCTCGGGCAGCGGCACTTCGTAGGAGCGCTTCGGGCCTCCCAGCATCCAGGCGATGATGCTGTCCTCCCCTTCGTAAATCGGCGAAGGGCTTTTCTCGCCGCGCATGGCGCGGTCCACGGCTTCGATGGCGAGCTTGCCGGCGTGTGCCGGGGCGTAGGCCTTCCAACTCGAAATCTCCCCCTTGCGTGACTGCCGCGTGGAGAAACCGACATGCACGGCCTGCTGCACGGCCTGGTAGATGGCGTCGGTGTCGAGTGCCAGCATCGCACCCAATCCGGCGGCGACCGACGGGCAAAGGTGCGCGATGTGGTCCTTCTTGTATTCGTGCAGGCAGATGCCGCGCACGAGGTTCATCTGGATTTCGTAGGCTACGGCGATGCCGCGCACGAGGTCCTGGCCGGTGCATGCGCACTGTTGCGCCACCGCGAGCAGGGGCGGAATGTTGTCCGCGGGATGCGAATAGTCCGCGGCAAGGAAGGTGTCGTGCATGTCCAATTCGCGCACGGCGACGCCATTGGCCCACGCCGCCCACTCGCAGTCGAAGCGTTGCGCTAAAGGCACGCCGAAAAGGGTCGCCCCGCCCGCTCGCGGGTGCGCCAGCGCCTGCGTGCGCGCGTTGGCGACCGGTTGGCGGTTGATGGCTGCGAGGGCGACCGCGGCGTTGTCGATGACGCGGTTGACGATCATCTCCGCGACCGCGGGTTCGATGGGCGCGGCGGCGGAAGCTACCTCCGCGATTTTCCATGCCAGTTGCTGACTCTTAGGTAGCGGGGTCTTGGAGGGGTAGACTTGGACGCGATGGACAGTCATGAGTCAGTAGATTGCCTCCCGCTTCAGCAATTGCCCGCGTCCCATCTTACCGACGAACTTGCCGTCGCGTACGGCAACTTCACCGCGCACGGTGACGACGCTGGGGCGGCCTTCGATGGGCCAGCCTTCGAATGCACTATAATCCACGTTCATGTGCTGCGTCTTCGCAGAGATCGTGCCGCGATAGTTCGGGTCGAACACAACGAGGTCCGCGTCCGCGCCGGGCTGGATGGTTCCTTTGCGCGGAAACAGGCCGAAGATTTTTGCGACTTGTGTGCTGGCGACATTGACAAAGGTGTGCAAATCGATGCGTCCGGCCTTCACGCCGTGCGTGTAAAGCAGGTTGATGCGTTCTTCGAGTGAAGGAATTCCATTGGGAATCTTCGTGAAGTCATCCTTGCCCATCGGCTTTTGCTTCGCGAAGTCGAAAGGGGCATGGTCGGTGGCGACCGTCTGCACGAGGCCGTCGCGAAGCCCGTTCCAGAGCATCTCCTGGTTGCGTTTGTCGCGGAGGGGCGGGGACATGACGTATTTGGCGCCTTCGAAGTTCGGGCGCTCGGCATAGGTCTTGTCGAGCACGAGATACTGGATGAGCGTTTCGACAGCGACGCGCACGCCGCGGCGGCGGGCGGCGAGGGCTTCATCGAGCGCTTCCCGGCAGCTCAAGTGCACGATGTAGGTCGCGGCGCCGGTCAGTTCGGCGAACGTCATCAGGTGATGCACGCCCTCGGCCTCGACGCGCGGCGGGCGGCTCTCGTGATGCTGGCCGGGGTCGGTCCTGCCCGCGGCGAGCAGTTCCTTTTGCAGTTCGGCAACAAGCGTCTCATTTTCGCAATGTGCGGTGACAATGACGCCGAGTTCCTTCGCCAGCTTGAGCGCCCGGTAAAGCTCGGTGTCGTCGATGCCGAACGCCCCTTTGTAGGCGAGGAATATTTTGAAGGAACTGATGCCCCGTTTGACGATCTCGAGGAGTTGGCCTTCGGTCTTGGCGTCGAACTTCGTCACGCCCATGTGGAACGAGAAGTCGCACGCGGACTTTCCGGCAGCCTGTGCGAGCCAAAGCTCGAAGCTGGCGAGTGCGTCGTCCGCGCGTGAAGGGCAGCACATCTCGATAAGCGTCGTTGTGCCGCCGACCAATGCGGCGCGGCTGCCGGTTTCATAGGTGTCTTTCGAGAACGTGCCCATGAACGGCAGGTAGATGTGCACGTGCGGATCGATGAAGCCGGGGAAAACGTATTGGCCTGCGGCGTCGATGACTTCGGCGCCCGGCGGGGCATCAAGACGCGGTCCGATACGGGTGATGGTTTCGCCCTCGCAAAAGAGGTCGGCTGTGTAGCGCGAGTCGACGGTGACAATTTCGCCGTTCTTGATCAGCAGGCTCATAACCCATTCTCGTATCCGGCGCGCACGAGGCAATGTTGCCACCGTGTGCCTTCAACTCCAAGAGGGTATCGTCGCGAAACTTTTCGCGGGTCGTCAATCCCCGGTTCGGGATGAAAGCTGGGGCGGATGGGCCAGGGCAGCTTTCAACTGGCGGACATGCGAGTGCCACTCGGACTGAACACTCTCGATGGAGCCGATGCACTGTTCGAAGGCGGCGAGGCCGCCGCCTTGCTGCACAAGCTTCATCGCATTGCCTCGATGCCGCGGACTTTCAAAGACGAAGTGGGTGAGGCTCCACCAGTGCAGGTAGTAAAGGTTGACGTGGCTTCGCATGCTTGGGCCGCCGCGGTTCGTCACGATGGACTTGAGGGGAATGACACTGCCGTTGCGGAGGTTCTCGGCGAGATCCGGGCTGGTGGCCAGTTCGTGGATCCACCAGACGGGATACGTGTCGGGATCAATCGTGCCGAGCGCGAGTCCGTTGGTATCGAGGCGGCTGGTCGAAAAGTATTCGGCCAGCCCTTCCTCCAGCCATTTGGCCAGGTCGAGGTGCGCGACCTCGTTGTTCAATTGATGCACCGACTCATGGAGCATCCAGTGGTAGGGATTGCTCTCCTCAGCCGAAAAATAAGCGCGGCAATACGGCTCCTTGTAGAAGGCCTCGGCCCAGCCCAGGCCGGGGTTGATGCGGCGAAACTCCGTGCGGTCCTTGAAGAGCTTCACCTGAAGGCGCGGATGTGCGGCCTGGAACGTGGGCAACGCGGCAAGACGATTCGAGTACGCAACGTAAAGCTGCTCCAGTGCGCGCGCGGTGTCCTCGGTCTGTTGCCGGGTGGCGGTCGAGTAAATGCGGTGATGCGGCCGGTCGAGTGTCTGGGTGGGATGCCACGGCCGCGGGATGAGCCTCCACGCGGCAAAGCCCAGAACGACGGCGAGATAAAAGAGCATCCGCCATTCGCGCGGTCTTAGCTTCCAGCGTTTGGCCCCGGTGGTCATGCCTGATTTGACCATCGGCAACCGGTGCCATCACGTGAAGGGAGAGGTGCCTGGCGAAGTCACTTCTTCCACACGTCTCCGACATTTTCGCCGAACCACCGCGTGCTCACGACCTTCTGCTGCGTGTAGAATTGCACCCCTTCGCGGCCCTGGATGTGCAGATCGCCGAAGAAAGATTCATTCCAGCCGGTGAAGGGAAACATCGCCATCGTGGCCGGCACGCCGACGTTGATGCCGATCATGCCGGCCTTCACGTGGTGTTTGAACTCCCGGGCGGCCTTGCCCGAGTTGGTGAAAATCGCTGCCCCGTTCCCATAGGCGGACTTGTTGGCCAGTTCGATGGCATGATCAAGGTCGTCCATGCGCATCACGTTGAGCACGGGGCCGAAGACTTCCTCGCGCGCGAGCGTCGAGCCGTGCTGCACCTGGTCCACGATGGTCGCGCCAAGGTAGAAGCCCTTGGGTGCCTCGGGAACTTTCACGCCGCGTCCATCGCAAATGACTTTCGCACCTTCCTTCTCGCCGGTGGTAACGAGAGCCGCGACGCGTTCGCGATGTTGCGCCGTGATGACCGGCCCCATGTCCGGTTGCGGCGTCGGACGGTCGGTGGGGCCGACCTTGATGGCGCGCGCGGCGTCGACCAGTGTCGGCAGCAGGCGATCCGCCGCTGCGCCGACGGTGATGGCCGTGGACCCAGCCATGCAACGCTCGCCCGCGCAACCGAACGCCGCCGTCGAAAGGGCTTCCACCGTCTTCGGCACGTCCGCATCGGGCATGACGACGATGTAGTTCTTCGCGCCGCCGTTGGATTGCACGCGCTTGCCGTGCTTCGCGCCCGTTTCGTAGATGTAACGGGCAATCGGCGTCGAGCCGACGAACGACACGGCCTTCACTTTGGGATGCGCGAGCAGCGCGTCCACGCACTCGCGTCCGCCGTGGACGATATTGAAGACGCCTTTCGGCAAGCCGGCTTGTTCGAGCAATTCGGCGATGAGCACCGCCGACAGCGGCACCTTTTCGCTCGGCTTGAGCACGAACGTGTTCCCGCACGCCAGCGCCAGCGGGAACATCCACAGCGGCACCATCGCGGGAAAGTTGAACGGCGTGATGCCGGCGCACACGCCGAGCGGCTGCAACGTCGTCTCGCAATCCACGCCCCGCGCGATGTTCTCCAGCGTGTCGCCCATCAGCAGCGTCGGGATGCCGCAGGCGAATTCCACGTTCTCGATCCCGCGGAAGAGACTCCCGCGCGCCTCGACGAGCGTCTTGCCGTGCTCGCGCGAAATACTGGCGCAGATGCGGTCGAAGTTCTGCTCGAGCAACTGGCGGTAACGAAAGAATACGCGCGCCCGCTCGACGGGCGGTGTGTCGCGCCAAGCCGGAAAGGCAGCGTCAGCGGATTGCACCGCTTCATCGACAAGCGCCGCATTGCCGGCAGGACACTCCGCGATGACCTCGCCCGTGGACGGATTGAAGACCGGCGTGGTGGGCAGATTTGACAACCGTCGCCACTCTCCACCAATGAACACAGGACAAGCTGTGGAGCTCATGGCGGAAGCGTAGCCCGGCGGCCGTTCCCTGCAAGCCCGCAGGCGAATCGGCAAAGCCTCGGGTGCTCCCGATAAATCGAATTGAGACGCGCCCGAACAAGCCAGAAGCTAAGATTTTTCCTCGCCTGTCCTGACCGTTTCCCATCACTGTATGGTTCAGTATGGCTCTCGGAGAAACCGCCCTAAGAACTCTAACGAAAACGCTTGTTAATGCTGGTGCAAAAGTGCTGGCCAATAGAACGAGTGATTTTCGTTTGAAGTATGCCATGGATAACAAGCTCCGTGATTGCGCGCTCCGCGCGATCGAGGAGTTCGATGTAATGTTCGCTGCAGAGAACATTACATCGGCAAAGCAGGAATGGTTAGTCGAACAATGCCTCGTCGAACTTCGCCCTCTGCTTAAGACACCTGAAAAGTTCTTCGCCGGATCCCTGAGCGGTCAGAAATTGTTCGATCAACTCTACACAAATGCCGGACTGCCGAAGTCAGTGCAAGATGAACGGCTGGAAGGCCCTTTCCAACTGCTGTTTCCGCGCGTGGCTGACCGATTTTGTGCCTATCTCCCTCTGGTAGCTGAACTCAAAGCGACCGGGGATCGGGAAACTCTTCGGCGTTTCGACGGCATTGAGGAGAAGCTCGCTCAAATCTCTACCCAGATTCAGGAATTCGCCCAGCAAGGAATGAAAGGTACTGAGCAGCACTTTGCACGTTTGCACAAGCTGATCCTTAGCAGGGTGCTCGGCAAACTTGCTGTATCAGGGTTACACGGGGAGCGCCCGTACGAAGTGAGCCTCGACGATATCTTCGTACTGCCGGCGCTTGAACGTCAAGTCAACGGGCAGCGCGACCGAATCGACACAGCTCAAGCGGTCGAGGAGAAGCTTTTTATCCCTGGCGCACGGTATGCTGTAGAAGGACATCCAGGCGGGGGCAAAACCACATGGACGAACTGGCTACAGCAGCGAGCGCTCAAGCGAATCACCGCTCCGGTCCTCGCCGTACAGGTTCGTTTTCGTGACTATGCGCGTGGAGAACTGCCGGATCTCCACGAATTACTCCGGCAGGCGACTGACGTACATCTCCGAAAAAAGCTCACGGATCAACTCCTGGAGGAATGGATTGCCCAGTCTCGTGTCGTGTTTCTACTCGATGGCTTCGACGAGGTAGCCCCGCCGCGGCGCGACGAAGTCGGCGCTTGGATCACCGGACTGGCCGCCTCTGCTATCCAAGCCCCAATCATATTGACCTCGCGGCCTCTTAGCACGGACCATTTGAAGAAGATGCCGGACGAATGGCAGCAATGGCAACTCGTGCCGTTCGACCAAAAGCAAGTGGAGACCTACATCCGGCTATGGCATCGGTGCTGTCCGTTTCTCCTAGCAAACGAGCGTAGCGTAGACACTGCTGCCCTTGCGAGGCAGTGGCATGGCGACCCGACGCTCCGCAACCTGACCGGCAATCCGCTCATGCTGGCGACACTCCTAACTGTGCATCACCGCGACGGGCAGTCACTTCCTCGTGGCCGGGCCAAACTCTACCAGCGCTACCTCAACGGAATGTTAGGCATCTGGGAGGAAAGCATCAAGGTCGAGCGCACGGTAAAACTAACCCCCGATCAAAAACGGGGGATCCTGCAGCGCTTTGCCCTCCATTTCCACCTACACGACATCGAAAGCCTAGCAGAAGTAGAGGAGAATGGAGGCGGCGGTATGCTTGCTCTCACTGCCGCTGCAATGAAGGAACTCAGCATCAAGTCGACAGGAGGACACCCAGCCGGTTATGAGAGCCTGGTATTGTCTGAACTGCGCGAGCGAACAGGAATGCTTGACGGGCCGGGTACATACTCATTCGTACACAAGAGCGTTGCCGAATTCCTTTTCGCTGAAGTTGTCAACGAGGGGCATCTCTTGGCCCCTGACGGCCAAAAGCTTGACCGTCACTGGCTTCAGAATCATCGAACGAGTGATCGATGGAAAGGAGTACTTTCCTTCTGGACAGGGATCGCCTCGATCGGCGATTTTCAAGGTTTCGTTGAACCGCTTGCTGTTTCCATGGACGATCAGGACCGTTTATTGGCTCTTGGTATGGTCCATGATCAACTTGAACGAATGCCTGTTCTTTGGTCGAAGCAGCAATTGTTCGCGATTCAAAATAGGGCTATCAACAGTCCATACAAGGGCTGGAGCACCTGGGTAACCAACTATGTTCCAGAGTCAATCGCTGGTGAAGCAATTATGCCTATGTACGTTTGCAGCAACGTAGGCTTGCAGAAGGCTTACGGCGACATAGTAGACCATCTGAGCTTATCATTGTTGGATGTAGACACCGATGCCCAACCATGGTCGAGCTATGCGTGGGGACGCAGGTTCGAAGGTGGGCTTGCTTCAATCGAGTGCGAGAATTGGCGCTCTCTCCGCGCCCGTCCGCTACTCTCTTTCCCCGAAGGTCTAAAGAATCTCTCCACACTCCAATCCTCCTCGCGCGATTACGAAGCACTCTACTTGTACATGACGATGGAAGCGGTCTTGGACCTTGAACCGCCAATTGACACAACCCCACCAATATTAGTGGAAATGCTCGAACGCACCCCCAGGCTGAAGGCTTGGGTTTCAATCATCTGGGTTTCGAATGCAGTCAGTCCCACTTCCTTCCAAATTCAACGTCAACCTCACTACAGTGAAAACTTATGGAGCCTGATGCAATGGGCCAAGCACTATGAGCCACCAGCCGAGCATCTCGCACAAACAAGAGTGTGTATTTCCACTGGTGAAGGCCACATTGACTCGCTACATCGGGGCATCACCGCCCTGAAGGATCTCTTCGCTACGAGTTCCCCCGAGCACAAGCTAAAGATCCAAGAGATGCTCGATTACCTCATCGCGCTCCTCCGTAAGCGCGATGGCGAGTCAGCAGTTTTGCCGAATGGGTCTCGCAGCGCTCAGTGAATCTTGAGGCAACCACCTGTCCTGCTCAAACTCAGGCTATACTCAAACAGGAGTCTCATGTGAGGCCACCGTCATCCCCTGCCGATGTAACTTCAGTGCGGGCTCAAGCCTTGAGGAGGTCAACTCCTTAACTCCTTGCCAGCGCGTCCGATTGTTTCACGAAGTCGCTGCCGGTCCATTCCACGTCGCTCTTCACGACTTTCTTGGCTTCGGCGGCGGCCTTCTGCGCGGCTTTGCGTGCGGCTTGCTTTTGGACGAGGTCGGCGTGGGTGGTGAAGTAGTCGAGGGATTTGCCCTTAAAATCGGCCAGGGTCTCGAACTTATGTTTGGCCATGAAGGCGAGCAGTTCGTCACACATCGGCTTCACGCATTCGTAGCCGAACTTCATGACGCCGGTGCAGACCTGCACGGTGTCCGCGCCCAACAAGATGAATTGCGCGGCGTCGTTGCCGCTCTCGATGCCGCCGAGGCCGGACAGGGAACGGCCAGGGAATTCCTTGCGAATCATCTGCGCGATTTCCATCACCATGCGCAGGGCGATCGGGCGGACGGCCTTCGACGAGTAGCCGCCGGGCGTTGTGTAACCTTCGACGGTCGGCTCGGGGCGCAAAGTGTCGAGGTTCACGCCCATGACGCTGCGAAGGGTGTTGATCGCGCTGATGCCGGTAGTGCCACCGCGCAAGGCCGCGCGGCTGGGGTCTTCGATGTGCGTGACGTTGGGCGTCATCTTCGCCCAAACAGGCTTTCTCGCCGCGCTCATTACCCAACCGCAGACTTCGTGCAGGATCTCAGGATTCTCGCCCATGGCCGCGCCCATCTTGCGTTCGGGCAAACCGTGCGGGCAGGAGAAATTGCACTCGAAGGCGTCGACGCCCGCGGCCTGGCAACGCTCGACGATTTCGATCCACGCATCCTTGCGATACTCCTCCATGATGGACGCGATGAGCACCCGGTCGGGAAACTGGTCCTTGCACTTCTTGAACTCCTCGATCCAATGCCCGAACGGGCGGTCGCTAATCAATTCGATGTTTTCCCACCCAATGACCTCGCCGGATTCGGCGAGCAGCTTCGCGTAGCGCGGCGTCACATTAATCACCTTCGAAGCGTCGAGGCTGATGGTCTTGGCGATGACGGCGCCCCAGCCTTCCTGGAACGCCTTGGTGATGACGTTCAGGTTCGTGCCCGGCGGGCCGGAGCCGATCACAAAGGGGTTGGGGAGCTTGAGACCGTCGACGGTGGTCGCTAGGGTGGGCATGTGTTTACACTTTCTATCCAGGCCGCTGTCTGCAATGTAAGCGCGAATTGAGCGGTATTGCCACAGCAAACATACGTCGTTAACACTGAGGCATCGGCGGAATGAACACAGCCTTGAATCCTGCGCGCACGGTCGCCGAACTCAAGGAATTACGCGCCCTGACCGGTGATGAGAACGGCGCCCAGCGCGTTGCGTTCACCCCGACCTGGACCCGCGCCCGCGCGTGGCTCCGCGAAAAACTCGCGGCACTGCCCGTGGAGATTCACACCGACGCCGCGGGCAATCTGTGGAGCACGCTGCGGGGCGCCAGTGACCGTGCCTTGCTTATCGGGGGCCACATCGACTCCGTCCCCAATGGCGGCTGGCTCGACGGCTGTCTCAACCTGCTGGCCGGCGTTGAGATTCTCCGGCGTATCCACACGCAATGCGCGGGCAAACCGCCCGTGACGGTCCGGCTCGTCGATTGGGCCGACGAAGAAGGGGCGCGTTTTGGGAAAAGTTTGTTCGGCTCTTCGGCTTGCTCGGGCAACTTGAATTTGGACGAAGCGCGCGGGTTGAAAGACAGGAACGGCATCCGCCTGCCCGACGCGCTCAAGGAGGTCGGCGTGGATTTCGAGCGAGTCAAGGAAAGCGGCTGCGAACTCCGGAACGCCGCTGCGTATCTCGAGTTGCACATCGAGCAGGGTCCCGTGCTGCTCGACCTCGGTAAGCCGCTTGGAGTGGTGTTGGGCACCTGCGGCGTCGAGCGGCATGCGATCACCTTTCACGGCCAGGCCGCGCACTCGGGTAGCACTCCCATGAACCGTCGCCGCGACGCTTTCCTCGCCGCGGCCAAGATGAGCCCGGAGAGCTACCGAATCGCCGAGAGACATGGCGGCGTTTGCACCATTGGCTCCTGCACGACCCAGCCCGGCATCGTGACAAGCGTCGTCGAGGAGTGCCGCATCGCGCTCGACCAGCGGCATCTGGACAAGGAGGCGCTGGCGAGGATGTTAAAGGACGCAAGGGACGCAAGCGACCGCTTCGCCGCCGAAGGCAACGTTCAAGTCGATTGGGACCGTCTTTGGCAAATTGAACCGATGTTATTCCATGAACATCTCGTGGCGCTCTGCGACGAGGCCATCGTCGAGACATGCGGCACGTCGCACCGGATGCCGTCGGGGCCGCTGCACGACGCTGCCGAAGTCGCGCGCGCCGGTGTGCCGACCGTCATGATGTTCGTACAAAGCCTGCACGGGATCAGCCACAACAAGATTGAAGACACGAAGGAGGAGCACCTCGAGTTATGCGTGACCGCGTTTGACAAACTGGCGGAGAAAACGATGGCGTGGATTGAGGACACTCCGGAGCGCGCCCGTCCTCGGGCGCAGCAACGTCCACAACTCCCCACGGTTTGAGTTCCTCGAGGCCACGCCGGCCTCCTGACCTGTGGCCAGGGAAGGCCACATCCGGAGCGCGCCCGTCCTCGGGCGCAGCAGCGTCCGCGCATCCTGGTTTGAGTTTCTTCGAGGCCACGCCGGCCTCCGGGCTTCCTGTGGCCGGGGACGGCCACACTCCAGGCTTGTTTGGGGCATGGCGCTGAAGTTTTCTTGTTTGCCGTGAAGTCCAAGCGATTGCCCAGCCCGCCACGCAATTTGGGAGTGCGCATTCTCGTCGCGGGTAAGCGCGCTGGGTCGCCTGCGCTGGCCAAGGACGCTATTGAACATGGGTTTCTCGGCTGGCACGAGAACGGTTACCTGCCGCACCGCGATGAACCTGGACTGACCCAGTTTGTGACATTCCGCCTGGCCGACGCGTTTCCGGCAGAACTGCGTTCGGAGTGGGAGGCATTGATGAAGATCGAGGACGACCGCGAGCGGCGCATCGAACTAGAAGGGTATTTGGACCGAGGGCGTGGCGAGTGCCTTCTCCGGCGTGCAGACATTGCCGGCCTGGTGGAGAAGTCGCTGTTGTTTCGTCATGAAGTGAAATACGAACTCCGCGCGTGGGTAGTGATGCCGAACCACGTCCATCTGCTGTTTCTCGTGCAGGACGTGCCCATGTCGCAACTGATTGACGCCTGGAAGGGATTTACGGCGAAGCAGGCCAACAAGATTCTCGGTCGCAAGGGAAAATTCTGGCAAGATGACTATTGGGACACCTACATGCGGGACGCCGAGCACGAAAAGCGCACACGGCGCTACATTGAAAACAATCCCGCGAAGGCAAAACTTGTGGCATCGCCAAAGGAGTGGGCGTTCGGCAGCGCCCGCTTCAGAGATGTTTACGAGCGGTTGTGCCTGCCAGCCCGCTGATGGGGTTTGTCCGTCTATCGGAGTGCGGCCGTCCCCAGCCACAGACGGCAAGAAGCCGGCGTGGCATGGAACTCAAAAAGCGGCTGTGCGGACGTTGCTGCGCCCGGGACGGGCGCGCTCCGCCGGAAAATAGACCGCTGAGACTCTTATGGACGAATTCATGCGCGCCGCCCTCGACGAAGCCCGCAAGGGGCTGGCCGAGGGAGGCATTCCTATTGGCTCGGTCCTCGTGTTCGACGGCAAGATCATTGGGCGTGGCCACAACCAGCGCGTGCAACACGGCAGCGTCATCCATCACGCGGAGATGAATTGCCTCGAAAACGCCGGCCGTCAGAAGGCATCTGTCTATCAACGCTGCACGATTTATTCGACGCTCAGCCCCTGCCCGATGTGCAGCGGCGCCATCCTGCTCTACGGCATCCCCAGGGTCATCGTGGGCGAGAACGTGACGTTCAAAGGGCCGGAAGATTATGTGCGCTCTCAGGGCGTTCACGTCGAGGTGCTACAAGAGGCCGAGTGCATCCGGCTCATGCGCGAGTTTATTGAGAAGCATCCCCAGCTCTGGAACGAGGACATCGGGGTCTGATGGCAGATTTTTCTTGAGTCCCCGCCCGTTCAAGTCACCAATGGGATTGTAACCTGAGCGGTCTTCCGCCAGAACATCCCGATTACACGTATATGGTTAAGATTCCCATCCTCCGTTGGGGCCAGCCTTACGAAAGCCTCGAATTTGACAAGGTCATCCACTTCGTCACCGGCGAGACTCTGGCGCAAGTGAGCCAGGCCAACCCCGGCCTGCTCGCCAAGGACATGAAGAAGGCGCATCGCGCCCGCGACGTGCTCCGGGAGATCCCGATCCGCCAGCTCGTCGACATGATGAAGAAGGCCGGTGAACTCTACAAAGACGCCACGCTTCCCATGGGCGATGGCGAGCAGTCGCCCGCCGACTTCGCCCGCCAGCAATCAGCCTCCACCGGGCTGCCGGAGCACATGTGCCGGGCGAACATGAGCAAGAACCATTTTGTGCTCTCGAACATGGAGCGCATCCTGGATTGCCTCACCCGCGGGCTCGAGGTGGATACCCTCACGCGCGGTTGGGGCATGGAATCGCGGGGCGTCATCGTCAGTTACCAGGCGCAATCGC